>WUUC01108378.1_pt1 | contig 15889 bp, 12 predicted proteins | sample 6278441 | NCBI WGS metagenome assembly WUUC01 (sample SAMN13675441, study PRJNA597444) | soil metagenome | isolation source: soil | place: USA: Washington | collected 2017-10
CCGCCTACCCCTGGCCGGTTTAAAAGTCCCAGCTTAGGATATTTTCGAGAGAGAATCGCGCCCACCCAACTCTTGCCGGTGCCAACCAGCAGTCGAAGCCATTCAGATATTTGCGTTCATCAAATACGCCTTCTCTACCTGCTTCGGTTTCCTCCCATTCCATGACCAAAGAGTTCAGGCGTTGGCCGCCTACATACATCTTGGTCAAGAGGCCGAGTCCACTCGATTTGGCGAGAGCTCTGAAGACATCTTCATTGATGACATCACCGTAGAATCGGCCGAGGCTTTCATGATCCGGGTCGAAGTGAAATCAGATCTTCATATTTTTGCTCCTGTGCGGTTAACAGCGGGCGTTGCAGAACTATGCCCTCAGTTTATGTTTGGGCGACAAGTTAGACTCGAGCAATCTCACCGCAGCACCCACCGCGCTGTTGACTTCAGGCACATCTCTGAGACTGTAAACATTGGCCTTCAAGACTAGCTGCCACGGGCGGGCATTATGCAGTCACGGGTAAAGCATTCAGCAGCCCACCCGATACGGCGGATGGCATACTCCACACGGCTCTCGACAACCTTGGCAAGGAGTTGGGCCGTCAGCGGCATCTTGTGTAGCTTCTGCCGCAAGAGAGTGATAGCTCCGACGGCCCTCCCGATGGCATTCCTCGTCACCTGCACCGGGCGGCCAGGATTATTCTTTAGACGGTTTGCCGCGGCCCTGACCGCAACAGCATATTCCGCATCGCGCTTCTTCCAATCGACGCCAGACGTGGAGCGGGCGCGCGTCCTACACTGTACGCGACTTTATTACACTGTCACAGCAGGAACTGAAGAACAGCAGAGGCTCTAACGTGGTAATTAATAAGTGCGCAGTTTTTGTGGTAGTGGGTAAGTTTGAAAACATTTCCATTCTTCCCCTGCCTCCCAACAGCCCCACGAAATGTTTTGCCTCAAAATCACATTAACAATTAGATAACAGTGAGCTAGAAGATTATCTCCAGGTATATCTATTGGAGGGAAGGCCAGATCCATTTCAAATCGACCCACTACTGTTTTCTATTAACATATTTGTATTGACATATAAGTGTTTCTACCATATACATGCGTCCTAATAAGCTGGCCTCACAAGATCTTTTGCTTCCTCGTATACTCCTTGAATCCAGCCTACGTGAGCTTTGAACCTTACAATTAGGAAGCCACATGCAGCAACAAGTGATTGATTCTTGGAAAGAAGCACAGACAGTCGCACCGACGGTTCTGGAGCGGCTTAATGCAGACCCCTCTCTACTATTGGCTGCAGCGTCGAATCCTATACTGGCATTGCAGGAACTTGGGTACGATATTTCACCTTCATTTCGGGAGGAATTTGTCGATCGTGTGCGCTTCGGAGCACGTGGTGCGACACGACTTCGCTAACTGCGGAAAGAGATTTTTTCGCAAGCGGACGGTGTCTTCGATCTTGACTCGCCGGGTGAAATCGAGGGGGTTCTCTTTGATCGCCTTAAGCTTTGCAGGCCTGCCTACACTGCTGGCACGGAAGCGTTTCGTGCGCCGGATTTCTCATTTGCCCAGCATGAAAAAGACCCGCTTGAACTGCTTCGGGGACAGCACCCGCTAGTCGATTCGCTGCTGAAATACCGTCAGATAAACGCACGTGCGCCCAATCTGGCTACTCAGGAGCTTTTCGACGAAATCAGAGCGGGTAAACATCAGCTTCCGGTGGTGCGCCTTCACGCCCACTTCAAAACCGCATGACCGCGCGGCGACGCGTATAGGAAAGAAGACGTGGCGAACACTCACGGATTTCAAATAGTAGCTCAGGTCTCGGTCAACTTCCTCCGCCACCTGTTGCAGATGGCATGGAAATCTGGAGGACAGAAGCTGGGTGAGAAGATTGAACCGGATACCATCCCCGAAAGCCTGGACGTTGGTGGAACGACCTTCGGGAGCTTCGCCGTCAAAGACGGCCAGATTCAGATCCCGAAAGACCAGCTAGATATCGCTCTTGTGCCGAACGTAGGAGTAGATATCAAGGTGGGGGTAAAGGGGCATGCCCATCTGCAAAATGCGCAGAATCCAAAGGTACCGTCACTCAGTCTTCAAGATATTACAGCGGATGTCCACATTATCGCGCCAATCGGGCCGTTAGTTGGCCCCGAACGCGGCCCGCACGACATTGGTGTTCAGTTGAAACTGGCAACCCAATCCGACAGTCACTCTTATCGGCCCGGATCCGATGGCGCGCCTCGATCAACTGATCGCCGAGCAGATTCGCTACCTTGCGGCGGACGATCCCAAATTGCTGACTGAGGGAGTCGTGCTGGTGTACCGTTCGATTTCGGCCTACACCGCCAGTGAGTTGGTCGAGATTTTGAACGACTCGTCCCACCAGATTGAAGTCGTCCGGCTGCCGGGCGCGCCCCCCCACGCCTGCGAATCACGCTTCCCGTGCAGTTCAGCTTGTACAGCATTGTTCCAACACCAAAATTGGATCCTCCACCACCACTTCTTGAGGGCTTCCTTGTGGAAGCCCGGCTTGTCGTCACGGCACTGCTTGAAGAAGACCCGCTCTCGCCGGGAGGCTTTCAGGTAAGGCTTAACGCGCCTACCACAAAACTCAGCGTGGGGAGCGTTACTCCGAAGGGCCCCGGCGCAACGTCACATTACACAGGTAATCAATTGCGCCTCGGGCCAGAGTTCGACTTGATTGTGGAAGATCATATTCTGCAGCGTGGTTTTGACTTTCTGAAGCAAGCGGGGGATCTGTCAATCAGCATCCCAACAGTCGCCTCCATTCAGGACGCCCTCGCCACGTTCATTCAGACCCAGTTGGCTGCCATCGACTCCATCCTAATTTGGCCGCCCAAGACCGACGGCCCCTTGCCGTTGAACATCGCCAATGCGACCGTAAAGATATTGCCCGACGTAATGGTGCTTGCTATCAACAGCGAGTCGGGTGCGGACGCGAATGCCCTCACAAATCTCATACCGCCATCACGCGATCTCGCCTTCGCCATGTCGGCTGCCGGCGTGAACAATATCTTCGAAACCATCAAGGAGGAGCAGAATCCGTTACGTCGGTATAAAGTGGACGACGATGAGTTCGATCTGAACAGCCTTTCCTTGGCGTTGCGAACCGGTGCTATTCACTTCGACGGCGAGATGACCGTGATCGATGCCATTGCCTGCATCGACGTGGACGCCACATTCGGCGTGGATGTGCATCTGTCGTGGGGCGACAACAACTCCATTGCTGCCAAACCGGATGAGCCCGATGTAGATACCAAACTCTCAATCCTTGCTTGGGTGATCAGCCTGATTCTTGGGTTTCTGACTGCCGGCGGATTGGGCGTGGTCATCGCGGTCATCATCGACAAAGTCTGCGAGTCCGTGGCCGCGAACATCGGCGCAGATATCGTAAAGGATCCAGACTTCACCGCCATAGCCGCCTGGCCGGCTCAACTCGGCAAAATCGGAAACGTGGAAGCCCATTTCGACAACCCCATCGACATCGCCCCGGACGGGCTGATGTTTTCCGCTTCGGTGGCTCCATGATCAAATTCATCAGCAGATTCGAAAACACGGCTATTGTTCCGGCGGATGCGGGCGGGCCTTACAAAGTCGCACAGGGTGCCCCTGTGACTTTTAAGGCCGGGAATATTCACCCCGACGCCACACATGACTGGGACCTCGGCGATGGGACGGTTGTGACTGGCCCAGTTGTCACTCACATTTATCCTGCTCCCGGGTTCTATATCGTCAAGTTAAGTACCGTTGTCAATCAGCCGGGCGGGGCACGAACGCGGCACTTCGCCGCAGGGACAGTGGAGAACGTTCCGCCGAAGGTGAATGCGGGGTCCGACCTCACGGTCAAAGAAGGCGAGCCAGTCTCCATGACCGGTTCCTTTACGGATCCGGGTTGGCTGGATACGCACGACGCTACTTGGTTCTGGGGTGATAACCATCCGCCGCAAGCGGGTACGATTGTCGAAGAGCATGATGCTCCGGCTGGCGTCGGGACTGTTTTCGCGACGCACGCTTGGGGAGATAACGGAAAGTATTCCGTCATTCTGTCAGTCCGAGACAATCATGGAGGCGTAGGTCAGGATCAAGCTCAAATCACGGTTCTAAATGTCCCTCCCATTGTGGATGCGGGGCCCCAGATGTTCGCTTATCCGGGTCACGTCATTACGCTCGAAGGAACGTTCACCGACCCGGGCTGGCTCGACTCGCACGAAGGTAAGTGGGATTTTGGTGATAGCTGCCCGCCAACGACCGCCACGGTTATCGAGAAGCACGACCCTCCCGCCGGCACCGGTCACATCATAGCATCGCATATCTATCACCACTTGGGCTGCTATTGCTGTATTTGCACGGTGACGGACGACGACGGTGCAAGCAGCTTCGCGATCAGAACCGTTCATGTTGTTGATGTGCTCAACGCAGGATTCGAGGATGGGTTCCGCAGAACTCTCGCTGGCTCGGTAGCGAACGAATGGGAAAGCTACGCCGCCACCATCTCCGAGTTCGCCGTGGCATCGCATCCGTTGCCGCTGCCTGCGGGCACATTCGAATCGGAGGAATTTCTCGTTAATGGTGGGCAGCGGTCTCAGCGCATCCGAGTGAACAGCGAAACGCGGGCAGGCATTTATCAGAGGATTGGAGCAAACCCGGGATGGTGCTATCAGATCACATCATGGTATTGCCTCCTTGAAACAGCTGGCGGAATGGCAAGACTGGGCGTCGACCCGGCCGGTGGCGTCGATCCGACGGCACCGAGCGTTATATGGATGGCTGGCCGCGCCAAGGGCAGGTGGGAAGAACTTACGGCTCGAATTGTCGCGCAGAAAGATGGCCTAACCATCTTTCTGGAAGCTACTGGAAGGTATCAGCCAACGAGGCACGAAGAGGAGGAGATGTCTGAAACACCCGACCGGCACATGTCCCGTGAGCGGAGTTTCGGTGCCGACGTCTGCTTCGATTGGGTCTGCCTTCTGCCCATTCAGCCTTTTTGCCCGCTGGATGTTGTAACGCCACTCGGTCGTGATGTTCCTCCTTCGAGCCGACCGGATCATAGCACTATGGACCATGACACTAACCCTACGCGAGGCAGACACGGATAACCATTATTCGCGCGCTGCTCTTATTTTTTTGAGGCATATGGACTGAGAGGATGTAAGAGTGCCAGTCCCTGTCGATTTGCAATTAAGGAGACTCTCATGAAGCTAATACCCACTCAATATCGCAAGAAATGGATAATTATGCTGTTTATCGTCCTTGCTTCCGCTTGCTCCGGAAGAGGATGCAGTAGTTGCCGACGCGCCCAGACATGCGATGAGTGTGTAAAAAGGTGTGTAGACACTCAGGGAGTTAGTCCTGATATCTGCAAGGGAGGTGCTTGCGCAAGTGTCTGCCAGACAAAATGATGAACGATCAAAGGGAAGTTTTTGTAATGACCCGAGAAGTTTGCCGGAAGTGTTGATGGCTCTCCATGTCGAAATGATACTCACCACAAACCCCGGCAGATGATCAGAGGGGCTTTGTTGAATCCCCGCGTCGGCACCTACCCCAAAACTTGTACGCCGTTAATCATGGGTCAATACTGGAAAGTATCTTATAGGGGCGATAATCGGCATGATGTGCGGAGAAGCTTTCGTCCACCTCTAAAGCTCCAAGGTAATAGGGAAGAGCCATTCCAGTGCCTCCTCTGAACCGGCTGTGTCTGAGAATCGGCATTATGTACTGCATGCGTGAGCAGCCACCCTCATAGCCTTACCCTTTAACGGTGTAGCCAAGGTGCTCCCACTTAAAGAGGTCATTAGTTCTTTATTTGTGGGAGTCTGAGAACCAGCATTCTGTTAAGGCGTAAGATTGAAATCTAGCTTACGTACCGCTGAGGAAATGCCTAACGGCCCTCAGTTCTCTACATCAGCAGTCTTGTAGAGTTGCACGAACTTTGTCTGGATGACCTCGCCGGCACGCAGCGGATGCATGACCCTTCCATTAAGAAGCGTCCCGAGTAGCACGACGGCATCACGTTGGTGAGGCGTCCAATCGTAGGATAAGTCGTCGCACGACAGGATGGTTCCCGAGGGAATATCTCTCCTAGCGACAATTTGAAGTCTCAGGACTTCTTCGGCATGAAAAGGCGCGCCGAGCCCTACCTGCTTCGTGAGGATGAGACCTTTAAGCTCATCCGCACTCCCGAAGTGGTTGTGGCGGCGAATCATGCGCGCATGCGTCAAATCTTCTGTTTGTAGCACGCGCCCTGCTTCCAAAGTCTTGTTCGCGACGACCACTTCATCCTGTAGTCCTATTGGCTGCCGCAACACCGCGAGGCATCCTGCCGCTCTCAGGCTCAAGAACAGCACTAGGAACGCGGCGGAGATGACCGCCAGATCAAGCCCATGCCTTTTTAAGGAACTCCAAACCTTTATTCCTCCACCTCCGGCCTCACGTTTCCCCTGCTCCATCAGTATTTGAATCAGAGTCTCCCGGGGAATTCCGAGCTTCTTCGCAAGATCATCAAGACCTTGTTCGGCATCCTCACCGACCAGTGCCCAGAGCTTGTCGGCGTGGGTTACCCCGCCGTCCAGCAGCTTCTGTCGTATCGTCTCACAGACGACACCCTCCATCCCGGGAATCTCCGGCACTGTTACTGCTTCTTTCTGAGGCATATCGGCAGCGGGGAAGAGTTCAGGCACAGCATCGCTTATGGGCCCTCGGTAGGCTCAGAGTCATGGCGGTTATCTGACATGATCTGGACTTAGTTAGCGTACGGGACGCTTTTCTCTCCCCGGCAACTCGGTTTCGCGGTCATCTCGGTCGGGCAAATCTTGCGGCCATAACGGTGCAATGTCAGGGTTGTTGAAAGGCGTCTGTGCGGGCCAACTCGGCTCAGGCCGACTCGGCTGATGGCTCGGCGGCTCATAGGGGGTTGGCTCCCACTCGCGATCACCATCGAGAGGCGATGCACCAACCACTTGTTGAGGCGTAACGGCGTGAAGCGTGTTAATCATAGAACCTCCACTACTCTGTGACAGTCCTTTCCGCTTGTTCCAACTGAGAGAGGGCAGTCTTTTCGCCTTCGCCCGTCGCGGCGGGCTTCTGCGACGGATGGGCGGCCCCGTCTCTCTTCAGGGCACAATAGCTTAATACGACCTGCTCATTATGCTGTAGGGTGCCGACCGAGAATTTGTAAGGATTCATGCCGGAAATGGTAGCGCCCTCTCTGTCGCTGACAAAAGTCTCCCAAACGTATTCGTAACCTTCGGGTAGACGGTCGGTGACCAACACGTCCTCCACCGGGCGTTTGCCACCGTCTACGTTCTTCACCTTCAAGTTGATTTTAAGGAGGCTGGCTTCCGGCACCCCGGACAGCCCCCTAGTGATTTCGAGGTCGATGTAGTAAGGCTTGCCGCGCGCGTAAGTAGCTTCAGGCGCGTAGTCCGGGATGCGCACGCGCGGCGATCCCCCGTAGATGATCTGGTCGGACACGTCGAGCCACAGGTCCCGCTCCTCGGCCCTTGTCGCAGGCGTCTGCGCGTAACCGAGTTGTTTCAGGAGATCCCACCTGTACAAATCGAAGGCGCTTTTAACCATTGACCCCCAGTTGCCAGCGCGACCGATGGATGAGAGGTAGAAAACGTACGAGGCTCCGGCGAAAAAGATGATTTTTATGGCCCAAGGGATCCACAGCAGTGGTGAAATAAACTGGACGGGGTATATCAGTCCGACGGCGAGGAGCATCGCGGCGAGCACCGCGCTCAGCAGAGAACTGTTCAGCATGAAGTCGAACGAAGTCTTGGCGTCATCCAAGGCGGCAGCATAATCCTTATTGATTTTGGAGAGCAGGCGCGGCCACATGGTGATGGCCGCGATTGAGTACTGGCGGTTGGGATAACTCTCGAAGCAGCGAATCACATTCCCGAGGCGGGTCGGGAGCACCAAGGCTTGACTGTCCGGTAAGTCTTCGTTTACGACCTCCCCCCATTTAATCAACTCGTTGTTGATGACGTCCTCGGATTTGCCCGCGTCGTGCAGCGCGTAAGCGAGCGTGCGCATGCCGCACCAGCGGGCCTGCGCGGCGGCGAACTTCGCCTTATACCGCCTCACCATGAGTTTGCCGAGCCACGATCCCTCCCAAGGGTAACCTTCGTAGAAGCGAATGATAGGGATGTTGAGATTATATATGAGGCCCGTCAGCAAGATTGTGGCGAAGGAGACGGTCAGCACCCACTGCGTGTCACTGAAGTTGAGAGACTGGAGGCGCGGCCAATCATCCGGGGACAGCGGGCCGACCAGAATCAGACTCAAAACTACGAAGACTGCGACCGGTAAGAATGTTCCGAGGATTAAAGTCTTGCTGAACTGCCCGGAAATGGCTGAGACGATATTAGTCATCGGGAAAACCTCGTATGGAAGCAGCGCCCGCCAGTGCCCGCCAAAGGTCAATATAGAAAAAGCTCGGTCAAGCGCTTGCAATCTGCTAGTTCTGATACCGGTAGCGTATCAGCTTGTGCCGTCCCGGTGCGTCGCCTTTTTGTTGTTCCAGCGTTTCGGGATTACCGGCTTGATCTTGCGCGCAACAAGCAGTGTCCGCGCCGGGGTGCTATCATAGCTGTGGTTGGCGATCAGCCGTTCGGGCCGGTGCGGCTAGCGCCAGTGGCCGCGCCGCCGCTTCATATTGACCGAGGCGAGCGTCCTTTCGACGAGCTTTACCTCCGATGGGGTAGCCGCCTCTGGAATTGGAACTGCTCGATGATGGCTGTGTTCTGAATAGATGGCACGACACCAGTCGAGGCGCCAGCATCATCATATGACATAAGTTCCATGCCTTATCTCGGACTATGCCTAGTTGAAGAAGTTGCGCTTGGCTAATAGGTGAACGCTTATATTGTGTGAGGCTAACGGATCAGGGCTCTCGTTAGCAGGGATAGTAGCTACACAGCAGCGAAAAATATTCCTAGTGATGGTTAAGTGTCAAGAGTTATTTTGCTGGCGCTATAGCGATTGAGTCTGAGAACCGGCATTATGTTGGTTGAACTCCACCTAAGATGCCGCTCTTCTCGCGTGGCTCCGTGACAATCCCAACTCCAGCATCCTCATAGCATCCTCAATCGCGCATTTTACTGATGAAGTTTCTCTAAGGGTATAGACATTTGCTCTCATGACGAGCTGCCATTCCCGAGGCACACCTTCTTTGCTGTAAAGATCGGCAGCCCACCAGACGCGCCGTACCGCGTATTGCTCTCGTGGCTCCACCACACTCGCTAAGACTTGAGCTGTCAGCGGCATCTTATGAAGTTTTTGCTGCAATAGAGTGATAGCACCAGTCGCTCTCCCGATAGCAGTCTTCGTCATCTGCACAGGGCGACCAGGATTATTCTTTAGGCGTGTTGCTGCGGCCCTGACCGCAACAGCATATTCCGCATCGCGCTTCTTCCAGTCGACGCCAGAAGTGAAGCGTGCGCGCCTCCCGGAATGGGGGCTGTGCCTCTTCAACCACTCGGGGTCGTTCTGGAGCAGCCATGCGTACTCTCGCGGGTTCTTACGCCGTAGAGCTTTCAACGTGCTCCTCGATGACTGTCGCATTGTGGAGAGCCATCTCGTGCGACTGGTGTATCGCTTCTCTGCCTGCGCCATTGAGACCCGAGTGCCTTTAAGCTGGGCAGCATGACCGAGCACTTTGGCCTTCCTGTAGGGGCGGGAGGACGGCAGCCTTAGCCGTGCGGCATGCCTGCGTACCGTCAGCGGGTCTACCCCGAGCCGCCTTCCCACTTCACTCAGACTCAATGAAGTATCTTCCCACAACCCCTTCAGCTTCGACTCCCAGACCTGCCCGAACGAAATCATTCTGCCCACGCAGAATCTATCCTCTGGTGAGGAGTCAGGGCCTGAGTGGGCGTAAGAGAACCCGCATGCACATCTGAACGTGCCGACGGGGCGTTGATCTCTCAACCTGGGCGATAGGTTGCATTCTTGGATAACAGTCTCCCTGTAGTGATCAGCGGCGGGGTTGAGGCATCGCCACGGCCCCTCCCCGAAATAGCTGAGGGAGGAGGGGAGACGGAAGAACTCTTCGGCAGTACAGCCAAGACAATTGCATGAGCAAGAGGTGATAGAGTGGGTGCTGGGCGTGCTTAGGAGTGCGCACTAGCCGCAGCAGCCAGTTGGTCTTCGTATGGTCGGACCCTGTAAATTCGCAGTGAAGCAGTTGTAGCAGCTTGGAGGAGTAATGCCTCGTAAACTCATCGCATAGTGCATTGACGTGGATGCTGCCGGTGTAAGTGGCCAATTCCCGATTGATTAACAGTTTCAGATAACGAGTGTGCAGCGCGTCGAGGTCTAAGCTCTGGGTCGGATGCTTTAGCACCCATGCTACACCACACGCAATCTGCAATAACACCTGGTGGTCGCGATCTGTTAAATCCAGACGCGGAGTCCATCTTTATTTAGCTCCGACATCCACATATGATTCTCCCCCGGTGAATGGTCTTATGTGAACTTGCCGATGAGCGTGAAAAACGACTTGCACTTCACCGATACTTCTTCCTCACTTCAAGCAAAGAAGAATAAAGTTGTTCCCTATGAGCCAAGCTGGCATTTAGGGAACAACTTTATTGTTTAGGGAACAACTTTATTTGTCGTAAACAAAAATTGTAGCAGCTAAATAAAGTTGCGTACTGAATCGACTGTAAATCATTGATTTCAGGTTGAGGGTTTTTGAAAGTAGTGAAATAAAGTTGCGTACTATGCTCGAAATCCAATCAAAGAGAAAACCTGAAAGGTGACGCATCCGACAAATAAAGTTGCGTACTGTGTTAAACACTTTCGCCATATAGGGTTTTTGATATGAACCGAGACCCTCTACAGATCAGCATGATTCTGTCGTGCGGGTACAGAACTGGCCTCTCCCATTTCAACGCTCAAGCTTGGAAGAATTTGTGTGTCCCCATCGCAATAGAGAGCGTACGCGAGCCCGAGCAGATTATTGTGTTCAAAGTAGAACTCTCGACGCAGATTGAGGAACAACTCACCAAGAGATTTGCCGGGCAGGAAGTGAGTGAAGAAGCGCTTCGCCCACTCCGTTCCGAAGAGCGCGGGGATTTTACACTCGGTGCCTATGGCACCCCTTGCTCCCCTAGACACAAAGAAGTTCAGGAAGTCGTCGTAGAAGAACGGAGACAACTCCGCCGAGTCGCACGCATTGATGAAAACGAGCGGTGCCGAGGTCAGAGACGTGATCTTCCCCTCGGCCTTGCTGAGTTCGTCGGTGCTTAGCCTCTTTCCATCTCCCAACGTGACGGATGGTTTGGAGTTGCCCATCCTTGCGGAGGCGTGGCAGTAGAAGTATATAAGGCGCTCGCTCATAGAGTGGTTGCGAAGTTCCTCAATCAGCTCGTCCGAACTGCCGCGCACAATCAGGTCTACGCTACCGCTCGCCTTGAGGCGGCTCCAGAATTCCACTTGTTCTCCGACAACCTTCTTTGTGATCCCTCTGGCCTCCGCCTCCCCATCAATGCCCTCGTCGAGATTGAGACTGATGGTGAATTTGGGGGTGCCGTCGATGTTAAGGCTGAAGTAGCTGAAGTTTTTCTGACTCGGGATGTGCTCGATGACGTGCTTCAGCCCGAGAAACATCTCGGGCTCGATATGGTCGAGGTCGTCAGACATGTAGAGAACGCCCCAAGGTAAGAAAAACCTTTCGGATGCGATCTGGATTTGAAGCTTCTCTTTACGCGCCATCTGCCGCAGTAGGTCACCCATCGCCTGCGTTTGCTTGTCGGCGTTTTCATAGAAAATTTTCTTAAAGAGAAGGAAACCTGCTTCAGCGAGCTTCTTTAAAGAGCTTTTCCCCACTTTGGGTGGGATGTGGACGCCGGTTTGGTAGATAGGTTTTCGGGCGCTCTTCGTTTCTATGATCTTTTCCCAAACATCCCTGACACTTTGGGCCAAACTGTCGACAGCCACATCCGTAAGCGGGATCGTCGCCTCTGCCGTAATCCCGGAGACGTACTTTAGTGTGAACCCGCGTTGATCGTAGCTAATGTTGAGGTGAACGTCGCGCGGCTTGATGATGGCAGCGGCCTCAGGCGGGCGCCCCTTTGCCTCGATCTTGATCTTGCCGCGCCGCCTACGTCCGACTTCGAGCGTCAGCGTTAACTCCTGAATGAGGTTGTTGTCCTTCAGGATGAGCGCCTTCAGAGTTCCGATTCCGCGCTTCAGGGGCTTTATGTCGAAGCGGGCTTTGTTCTCAGACTTGCCTGTGCGTGAGACATGCAGCTTTTGCCGATCATTATATATTCTGAAGTCTTGGCTCGAAAGGTGGATGTCGAGTTCGACTTCGGTTTCGCCCGGCTCATGCTCATAGACGAATTCCTCTGAGTGGATGGAAGTTTCGCGGATCATGACGTCAACATCGAAGGAGAGCATGTATACCCTCTCGACTTGAAGCGACTGTGTGGCCCTAACCCCCTCGATTTGGACGTTAATCCACCGCCGCTCCGCAGGCTCAACAGTGGCCTTGCGGGTCAGCTCAATGAGCTTCCGTGTGCCATGCCTTTCAAGCAAGGTGTTCGTCGTCGTCGCCGTGATCATCTGGCTCGCTTCTAAATCGTCGATTAGCCAGTCAGTAGTAAAACTGTAATTAGTCAGGGCGGTAGTAAGATGACGATGAGTCGTATCTTCAAGGCCGTAATGGGACTCAGTGCGGCTGAGGTTCAACAGCGCGAGTCTCAAGGTGCCATCGTCGGCTTCGACTAATTCTGCGAGGCCGAGATCTCGCACCGCTAAAAAGATCGCCACCAAGTCATGCTTAGTCAAGGCTACTAGATGCCTGAACATCTCCTCGTCTGCGAGCCTGCGGTAAATTCGCCCCTCATGCTTTATTTGACCGCGCTCAACCCACAACCCTCGTAGGTACTGCGCGATTGCCATCTGGTCAGACTCTCGCCGCACTGGATCGAAGCCCGGGGGGCTGCCTGACTCCGGCTGGTAGTCGGACTTATAGTCGTCACCAATCTCGCTCACCTCATGGAGCAGCACTGGCTGATACAAGATTTGGATATCAGCGACTCGATCCCTGAAACGCTCCACGATCAGGCCGACGACCTCCCGTCCGGCCAGGATCACAATCCGCTGTTCGCCGGCGCTCAAGTCCACTTCCACCGCCCTTACAATTCCGGCATGACTTTGTGCGATGGGCGCCACTTTGGGGGCGGTGAACTGCGGCACGTCCTTGATCAGCGGATGGATGGGACGGGGTGCACCCCGCAGCCGATACGCCGCCCAGCCCATAACGAACTCTTCGGGCGTGAAGACGGCGTACTCGCCGGCTTCGAGGCAGACAACCACGTATCGTAACTTCCCTATGATCTCCCATAGCAGGTGAGAGACAGCCTCCACCGGTGCCAGCGGGTTAATCACGAGAAATTGATTCTCGCCGATTGGTCGTGGGATTTTAATCATAGGCTTTCCACATGCGAGGCGGCATAGACTGGTTCCTAAAGTTCGACGACGAGTGCCCCTTGCGCGTCGCAGTACACGGGATGGTAGTCGAACCTCTCAATCAATTCTTCGTCATCCCACACACCATTGATCACTGTACGGTAATTGAAGTATAGCGACGGGCTGGCACCCCCGAATTTGATAACGCGCGCGACGCTCTCACGGTGCGGGTGCCCGAACTGTTTGCCATTCGAGGAAAAGAGATAACGGGGACATTCAATCAGATCGAGCAGCGCCTTGCTGGTATTCGCACGGCTCCCGTGGTGCGAGAGCTTAAAGGCATCTAACTTGAGTTTCGCCCGGCTTTCGAATTTGAGGAGCCTCTTGATCGACGCGGCCAACAAGGGGGCGAAGGCGTCCGCGGCGAGAAGGCACCGTCTGCCCTCGTATTCAGCGAGTAGGGCAATGCTGCTGCCGTTGGCGACGGCATTATCGCCCTTGAAAACGGTGTCGGAAAGTGTTTCCACATTAATCGGCTGGCTGTCGTCATCGCTCAAGACAAGTCCCCCGGGCACGGGCTCACCCTTAGCTTGTCCTGGTACCAGCCCCGCATCTGTGATTACCTTGTACCAGTGCTTCATAAGCCGGTCGAGTTGCACAAGCGTCGGAGAGAGAACCGTCAATTTCATCCCGCCAGGTAGTTGGCACACCGGAAGTTCGCCCTTGTCAGATACCATAACAGTGGCCCCGCCGAAGGAGCTGTTCCAATTCAGCTTTCGCTCTACGATGTTCGCCGATAACAACTCGCCCTCTCTGGGCGTGAGGTTGAGTGGGGCGATGTGCTTCCAGCCATTAAACCAGACATCCCCGAACGTTACCCCGAGGGCTTCCATATCGCGTAACAAGGAGAGTGCACCGCCAATGTGATCCGAGTCGATGTGCGTTATGACGAACAGTTCGAAGTGCCGTTGCCGTTTGTTAAGACTGGTGATCCGGCGTTTCAATCGGATTGCTGACTCCTTCGTTCCACCATCAATGAGTATCTGATGCTGCCTCGCATCCGTACCGTAAGTGATCCACAGGCAATCACCGTAATCAGCGGGTAACATTTTCACATTAAACATTATGACTCGTCTCGCTTTCACAGAGGTGCCTACATTAAGGTTTTTAGAATACAAAAATAGAGCCTGGAAGAGCAGTCATTCTCCAGGTGTAAACAGCTTGTGAGGTTAACGGGAGTGACCCTCGTTAACAGGAGAACCCCCTGAGCGCAAGGGGTTTTGAGAGTGGTGTGATAAAGTTGCGCACTACCTGCCAAATATCTCAATCATTCTTGTTACCCTTGCAACTTTGGAGTGCGGTGCGAACAACATCCAATAACTCTGGGTCGTTTAAATGTATTAACAGCATCTCAGCATGCTCATAGCATCGAATCGCCTCAACCACGTCCCCTTGCGCGTGTGTAGCCAAGCCTAAATTATATATTGATGTGGCTTGTCCTTTTTTATCATTTATACGTTCGGCAATAGCGAGCCCCTGTCGACAAAACTCAGCTGCCTTCTCTAGTTCTTTTTGGTGAAAAGCAAGGCTTCCTAAGTTGTCAAGGATGGTAGCTTGAGCATCTGCATTATCAACAGACTTAAAAGCATCAAGGGCTTTTAGATACCATTGCTCAGCTTTTTCTAATTGATTTTGCTCCTGTGCAATCGTACCTAATCTGTCAAAAATGATGGCTTGCATTTCTACGTTATCGAGATATTCGAAGAGTGCTAAGGCCCGACTATACAGGTTCTCTGCTTCCTGAAATCGATTACTACTTTTTGCAATATCACCCAACCGGCCTAATGTTGATGCTTGAGCATATTTATCCCCAACGCGTTCCTCAAGCAAGAGACTTCGCTGATGCCATCGTTCGGCTTCTTCAAGTTGCCCGCGTTCTTCAGCGATTGTTCCTAAGTGACAGAGATTGATGCTTTGCCCGTCAAAATCTCCAACGCGTTCTGATATGGCGAGACTCTCTCGATACCATTTCTCGGCTTCTTCTAAGTTCTTTCGCCTTTGTGCGAGTACTCCCAAACTGTTGAGAACAGTGCTTTCTTTAGGTCTATCACAGATACGCTCAAAAATTGCTAAGGACGAGTGCGCTGTGTTTAACAATTCGTGTGCGAACCGCGAAAACTTAGTACGCAACTTATTTACACAGTACGCAACTTATTTACACAATCACAAAATTACTTAAATCAGAAGATCGAAAATTTGATGGTTAGGTACTTCTTGGGATTTTGGCGGAAGTCGTAGAGGAGTTTGACGGATTCGGAGGAGAGTTGGTTGACGTTGTTGTAGAGGGAGTCGTCGGTGAGGAGTTTGCCGGCGGTGCCTTCGCCGCGTTGGATGCCGGTGATGATGTTGTCTATGCGTTCGGCGGAGGTGTTGAAGCGGGCGA
>WUUC01078107.1_pt1 | contig 15887 bp, 9 predicted proteins | sample 6278441 | NCBI WGS metagenome assembly WUUC01 (sample SAMN13675441, study PRJNA597444) | soil metagenome | isolation source: soil | place: USA: Washington | collected 2017-10
CGATCCTGCTCATCGGTGTCCTCTTCGGACTCGCGATGGACTACCAGGTGTTCCTGGTGACCCGCATGCGCGAGGACTACGTGCACGGCACCCCGGCGCGCGACGCCGTGGTCTCCGGCTTCTCCCACGGCGCCCGCGTGGTCGTCGCGGCCGCGCTGATCATGACCAGCGTGTTCGCCGGGTTCGTCTTCTCCGAGGACAGCCTGATCCAGTCGATCGGCTTCGCCCTCGCGGTCGGCGTCGCGGTGGACGCGTTCGTGGTCCGCATGACGATCGTGCCCGCGCTCATGGCGATGTTCGGCAAGAGCGCCTGGTGGCTCCCGCGCTGGCTCGACCGGGTGCTCCCGGACGTGGACGTCGAGGGCGCGAAGCTCGTCGAACCCGGCGGCGACCGCAGCGAGCGGGTCCCCGCGCCGGTCTAGGACAACCCGGCACGCAGCGCGTCGACCCTGGCCAGCGCCGCGCCGAAGGCACCGCTGTCGAGCGTGCCGTCGGTGAGGGCGGTGGCCAGGGCATCGGCCGCCTGGTCGCCCTGGCCGACGGCACGCGCGGAGGCGAGGATCAGGTCGTTGCCCGCGCGGGCGGCCAGCACCGCGCGGTCGCCGGTCGAACCGTAGTCCGCCAGGGCGCCGGCCTCGAGCGCGTCGGTGATCGTCACCCCGGTGAACCCGTTGCGGGACCGCAGTTCCTGCTGCACGACCACCGGTGACAGCCCGGCGGGGCGGCTGGGGTCGAGCGCCGGGTAGACGGCCCAGGACAGCATCATGAGCTTCGCGCCCGCGGCGATCGACGAGCGGTACGGCGCCTCGTCCACGGTCCGCAGCGTCGTCAGCGGGACGGCGAGCGTCACCGGCCGGGCGTCGGTGTTCTGGCCCGCGTCCGCCTTGCCCAGCCCGGGGAAGTGCTTGACGGTCGCGGCGACGCCTGCGGCCTGCTGCGCGGTCACGTAACCGGCGCCGAGGCTGCCGACCACCGACGCGCTGGAGCTGAACGACCGCTCGGCGGAGTCCATCAGGTCACCCGGCGCGTGGAAGACGTCGAGCACGGGGGCGAGGTTGACGTTCATGCCCACGCCCGCGAGGTTCTCCCCCGCGCCCCGGCCCGCGGCGGTCGCCGCCGCCGCGGGGTTCGCCGAGAGCCCGACGTCCTTGTGCGAGAGGGCGGGTTCGCCGGGGAGGCGGCGGACCAGGCCGCCCTCCTGGTCGGTCATCAGCAGCAGCGGCCTGCGCGCCGGGCTCTGCGCGGCGGCGGCGCGGAGCTGCTGCACGACGCCGCGGATCTGGGTGGTGCTCGAGACGTTCTCGCCGAAGAAGATCACCCCGGCGGCCTCGCCCGCCCGGATCCTCGCGAGCAGAGCCTCCGGCGGGGTGAGGCCCGGGTAGGAGTAGATCACCCGCTGCCCGGCCGCCTGCCGCGCGAACGCGAGGGAGAGGTGGTCGTCGGCGGAGGCGTTCACCGTGCCGGCGGCGAGCAGCGTGGCCAGCAGGGCGGTGAGCAACCGGCCACGTCTCATGGGTCCTCCTCGGGACGTTGCGTGACCCAACGATAACTCACCGTCGCTGCGGAGAGAAAGTTTCCGACATTCACCGCGGACCGGTGGCTCGGCTCACGGGTGGTGTCCCTCGCCGGGCGGTCGCGCTAGCGTGTGCGCGATGGAACCGGGTGAGCTGGTCGCCGGACGCTATCGCCTCGTGTCGCTCGTCGGGCGGGGGGCGATGGGTGTCGTGTGGCTCGCCCGCGACGAGCGGCTGGACCGCGAGGTGGCCGTCAAGCAACTGCGGCTCGAGGGGTCACCCGACGAACAGGCCGCCGGGGACGTCACGGAGCGCGCGATGCGCGAGGCCCGCATCGCCGCCCGGCTGCGGCACCCCAACGCGATCGCCGTGCACGACGTGGTGGCGCACGACGGCAGGCCGTGCCTGGTCATGGAGTACCTGCGGTCCGACAGCCTCGGCGTCGTGGCGTCGCTGCGCGGCGGGCTGCCACCCGAGGAGGTCGCGGGCATCGGCGCGCAGGTCGCCGCCGCGCTCGCGGAGGCGCACGCCGCGGGCATCGTGCACCGGGACGTCAAGCCGGACAACGTGCTGCTCACCGAGGACGGCACCGCGAAGATCACCGACTTCGGGGTCTCCCGCGCCGTCGGCCTCGGCACCGTCACCGCGACCGGGATCCTCGCGGGCACCCCCGCCTACCTCGCCCCGGAGGTCGCCGCCGGCCAGGAGGCCGACGCCCGCTCCGACGTCTTCTCCCTCGGCGCGACCCTGTACGCGGCGATCGAGGGCGAACCGCCGTTCGGGGTGGACGAGAACCCGATCGCGCTGCTCCACCGCGTCGCCGCGGGCCGGATGGCGCCACCGCGGCGGGCCGGCGCGCTCACCGACCTGCTGGGCTGGCTGCTGCGCCTCGACCCCGGCGAGCGCCCCACGATGCGCACCGCGCACGAGGCGCTCGCCGCCGCGGTCGCGGGGCGGCCGGTCGTCGTGCCCGCGGCCCGTCCGGCGACCCTGCTGCTGGTCCCGCCGCCGCGGCGGGTGTCCCGGCGGACCGTCACCGCCGGGATCGCGGCCGTGGGCCTGGTGGCCGTCGGCATCGTGCTCGGGTCGCTGCTCAGCGACGGTGAGTCGACCGGCGCGACCGGCTCCCCGACCACCCGTCCCGCCACCGGCGCCTCCGCCACCTCGGCGCCCCCGGTGGAGGGGGACCGGGACTGTGCCGCCCGCTACGAGGTCGTCAACTCGTGGCCCGACGGCTACCAGGTGCGGGTCGTGGTGCGCAACGGCGGGGACCTGCCGCTGACCGGCTGGGTGGTGCGCTGGCGCCTCCCCGACGGCCACGACGTCGTCAACCTGTGGGCCGGCACGGTCACCCGCGACGGCGCGGACCTGACCGTCGCCAACGCCGGCTGGAACGCCACCGTGCCCGCGGGCGGCTCGACCGAGTTCGGCTTCACCGCGGGCGCGCCGGACCCGGACCGCCCGGTCCCGGCGCTCACCTGCCGCGGGTCCTGACCCGGCCCGGCCTCACCGCCCGCGCAGGCGCACCACCCGCAGTCCCGGCGAGGAGAGGATGTCCCGCTCACAGTACCTGGCCCGCACCCACTCGCCCCGCGAGAAGAGCGCGGTCTGGTCGGCGTGGTGGGGTGAGCGCGGGTTGGCCGACTGCGAGTACGTCAGCAGGGTGACCGCGTCCGGGCATCGGCCGCCGGTGAACGAGACGACCTGGATGTGGCTCGAGCCGTGCACCACCTCGACGTCGCCCCGCGCCGGGTCCCAGGTCGGGATGATCATGTTGAGCACGCCCTGGGACCCGTGGCCGCCGGGGACCGGGATCCGGGCGCCGTTGCGGACGACGTAGTGGTTCTCGCCCAGCGGCGCGTCCGGTGCGATGCCCGCCGCGCGCAGTTCGGCCACGGCGTCGCCGAGCGCCCGGGCCACCAGCGGGTTCGCGGTGTCCAGGGTGTGCGGGGTGGCGACCGGGTCGGCCGGGTCGAACGGGACCCGCCACACGCGCTCGATCCTCGCCGCCCGCAGCCAGAACTGTTCGAACAGCAGGCCGCCGCGGCTCGCGGTCGTCATGCGGCGGTCCCAGCCGGACAGTGCGGCGCAGGCCCGGCCGACCTCGACCGTGCCGCCGCCGGAGGTCGGTGCCACACCGCCGGGCAGCGCCGCGCACAGCGCGGCCACGTCCGCGGCCGCCCGCTCGCCCACCCAGCTGCGGTTGGCGGACAGCAGGTCCTGCATGCCCTGCCGGGTGAACGCGCCCAGCTGCTCCTCGACCTGGGTGATCCCCATGCGGGTCCGCGGTTCGCGCTCGGTGCGGACGTCGCCGACGATCCTCGGGTAGCCGGTGAGGGGGCTGCGCGGGTTCGTCAGCCACGGGCTGTCGTTGGAGTTCTCGACGTAGTCGCGGCGGTGCAGCACCGGCATCCGGCCCGGGCCGAAGATGCCCGGCACCACCGCGTCCGGGTCGCTCCCCCACGCGCAGTCCGCCCGCGAGCCGTCCAGCACGCTCAGCCCGCGGGCGGGGAAGACCGCCGCACCGAGCGGGGTGCTGCACCGGGCGGCGAGCTCGTCGGTCACGTGCGGGACGACCTGGATGTCGGCGAAGAGGGCGTGACCGGACTGGTCGGCCGCAATCGTGTTGACCCACGGCACGCCCTGGGTGCGCGACAGCACGTCCACGACGTCGCCGGTGCTGCGGGTGCGGCCGAGCTCGAACCACGTGTTGAGGCCGCGCATGTTCGCCTGGTTGGCGTCGCGGACCGCGTAGGCGGTGGTCGTGGTCCACGACAGCGGCAGCCCGAAGACCGGCGACAGCACCGGCCCGTACCGGGTCGAGTACAGCGTGCGGCTCACCATGCCGACCGAGCCGTCCTGGTTGCGCACCTGGACGCTCACCCGGCGGCTCGTCATCGGCTCCCTCCTGCCGTCCACGAGGTAGGCGGTCGGCTCCCCCGGCACCAGCTCCACCTCGTACAGGCCGAACGTGGTCGCCGTGGCGACGGTGTGGCTCCACGCCACGTCGCGGTTGAAGCCGATCTGCACCAGCGGCAGGCCGAGCAGGCCGCCGCCACTCACGTCCAGCTTGCCCGGCACGGTCATCTGCGACTGCCAGAACCGGCGCCCGCCGTGCCACGGGTAGTGCGGGTTGCCGAGCAGGAGGCCACGGCCGTTGACCGTGCCCGCCGAGCCGACGGCGATCGCGTTGCTGCCCATGTCCTTGTCGCCCAGCGCGGCCCGCACCCGGTCGGCCGCGTCGGCGGGCACCGCGGCGGGCGGGGTGGGCGCGGTCGGCGGCGCGGCGGCGGTGATGCCGTCCACGACCTGCGCCTGCCCGCTCAGCGTGGCCACGGCGTGGAAGTGGCGGTAGACGTCCAGCTCGGAGATGGGGCGCACCCACGCGGCGCCGCGGCAGGCCGGGTCGGAGATGCCGTGCACGCCGGTGTCGCGCAGGTAGCGGTTGTACCCGGCGACGTAGCCGCGGACGATGTCCCGCACCTCCCGGCGCGGCCCGTTCGGCGGCGGCGCGGCGACCGCGCGCTCGACCACCCGCGAGTCGTTGACCTGCTGGAAGTACAGGTCGCTGGACAGGCTCGTGCGCGCCGAGGTGAACGCGGAGTTCGCGGGCGCGTCCGGGCCGAGGTGGCGTGCGCGCTGCGCGCCGACGGTCAGGTAGGTGTCGGCGAGCACGCAGACGTTGTCCGTGGCGGCGGCGTAGCCGTACCCGTAGCCCAGTCCGGCGAAGTCCTTCGCCTTGATGTGCGGGATGCCGAACTCGGTGTACCGGATGTCGGCCGAGAGCCCCCCGTGGCCGCCGTGGGCAGGCTCGCCGCCCGCGGCCGGTGAGAACGTGACCAGAACCGCCGCGGCGACAACAGCCGCCGCACCGCGGTGAACGCCCCTTCGCATGTCACAACTTCTACCCGATCGGGTGAGAGAGCGGATCAGGGTTCAGCCCTGATGTGCGTGACGTTCGAGGCGACGGGCTGCGGCCGCGGCGCGCCCACCTCGACGAACGCGCGCAGGCCCGCGACGATGCCGTCCAGGGGCACGGGTTTCGTGGTGCGGGTGGCGATGTCGCCGAGCACCTTGGCCGGCAGCTCCGGGGTCCCCGCGAGACCCGTGGCGATCCAGGCGATGGTCCGGCTGGCCACCTTCGGCAGCCGGGCGAGACCGTCGGCGATCGCCCGCAGCTCGGCGTTCGCCACCGCGATGTCCGACCGCGCCTCGTCGTCCAGGACCGGCCTGCTGACCCGGTCCTCCGCACCCTTGCGGTACACGACGAACTTCGCCGCGGGCAGCACCACCAGCGGCTCGGTGCACACCGAGCACAGCGGGTCGTGCCTGCCGAACGGGCCGCGCACCACGCAGCTGGTGCGGTCGGGTGCCGTGCTCAGAAACCAGAACGCCCAGCACGACTGGCAGCAGAACGCGTCGCTGGTCGCGCCGTGCCACTGCTGCGCCGCGGCGGCCTCCTGCTCGTGCACGAGCCGCTGCGCGTACTCCTCCCGGTCGGCGGCCTCGCGCCGGGCCGCCTCCTCGAGCTCCGCCACCTTCGCCCGCAGCGACGCGTTCGCGCCGGAGAGGTCGCCGTTGGCGGCGGTCAGCTCCTCGGCGCGGGTGCGGAGGTCGGTGAGCTCCTGCTCGGTCCGGCCGAGCGCGGTCCGGTGCCGTTCCCGCAGCCGCGACTGCGCGGTCTCACTGGTGTCCATCACCAGCTCGACCGCGGCCCTCACCTCCTCGCGGACCGCGTCCTGAACAGGCGCGAACCCCAGAAGCCACGACCACACCCGCCCACGCATGCGGTCAACCGTAGCGACATGCCGCATGATCGACTACCGCCACCGGGACGACCGGGACCGGAACGCCGCCGGGCCGGGCGGTGTAGAAGGGGCATGAGACCCGCCGTCCTCGTCCTGACCTCGCTGTTCACGGCCGCCTGCACCACGCAGGCCCCGTCGGCCCCACCTCCCCCGCCGCCCACCGGGACCGTGTTCTTCGCGTCCGCCGACGCCATCACCGCCGTCGACGGGCGCGGCGCGGTCCGGTCGGCCGACGCCACGGTCGCGAACCCGGACTGGTCGCGGCTCTACGCGGTGCGCGGTGGCGAGCTCGTCACCGTCACGGCCGCGACCAACCGGGAGGCGGCCGCCGCCCCCGTGCCGCCCGGGCTGACCGCGCGCGTGGTGTCGACCGCGGGGACGCTGGTGGCGCTCACCGCGTCGGGCGGCGACACCTACCGCCCGGCCCCGCGGACGCGCACGCGGATCGTGGTCGCGGACCCGGCGGGCGAGCGACCGGTGCGGGAGCTCGACCTGGCGGGCAACTTCGAGCCGGAGGCGTTCTCGGCCGACGACACGTCCCTGTTCGTGCTCGAGTACCTGCCCGCGCACGCGCCCGAGCGGTACCGGGTGCGCCGGGTCGAGCTGGCGACCGGCACCGTCCTGCCGCTGAACCTGCGGGACAAGACGCTGGTGCCGCCCGGGGCGGAGGAGGAGATGCGGGGCGAGGGCAGGCAGGCGGTGCTCGCCCCGGACCGCTCCCGGCTCTACACGCTCTACCTGCACCAGGCCGACCACCGCCACACCCGCGACCTGCTCGGCGGCGGCCACGACGGGCCCCAGGTGCACGCGTTCGTGCACGTCCTGTCGCTGACCGAGGGGTGGGCCTACTGCCTCGACCTGCCCGCGCCGTTCGGCGAGCACCCCGCGGACACGCACGCGCTCACCGTCTCCCCGGACGGCCGCACGCTCTACGTCGGTGAGCTCACCACCAAGCGGATCGCCGTCGCCGACACCGGGAGCCTCACCGTCACCCGGGTCGCCGAGCCCGCCGACGACGCGCCCGCCGGGCCCGGCGCCACCCTGTCGGCCTCGCCGGACGGCCGGTCGCTCTACGTCGGGTCCGCCGACGTGGTCCGGCACCTGGACGCCGCCACGCTGCGGGTGCGCGACGTGTGGCCGGTCCCCGACCCGGTCCGCGGGCTCGCCGTCGAACCGGACGGCCGCCACGTGCTCGTCGGGCAGTCCGGCGCGATCGCCCGCGTCGACACCACGACCGGTGCGGTCGTCGGCACGATCCCCGCCGCGGGCCTCGACCACCTCCACGTCGCCGGGTAGGCCTGTCCTCCACTCTCGACGACGGGTCGGCGGGGGTCGGCGGGGTCACCGGGATTCAGCGGGGCAGGCTGGGCTCCCGGGCGTGACCGTGCGCGCGCAGCCGCTCCTCGGTGCGGCGGACGGCCGCCGCGCGCTCACCGAGGTTGGCGGCCAGCGCGCGGATCACCGGGTCGTCGGCCGCGCGGCGGCGGCGCAGCTCGGCGATGCGGTCGCCGAACGTCACCCGCTCGCCGGTGGGGCTGGTGGTCATGTCGCAGTACCAGAGGGCGTCGCGGACCGCGGTGTGCTCGTCGGCGAACGCCGCGAGGTCGTGGGCCAGGTCGGCGGCGGTCGCGACCGCCGCCGCGCCCGCGTGGTGGGCGACGAGGGCGCACAGCCGGCCCGGGACACCGCGCCGCGCGAGGTAGCGGGCACCGTCGAGCTGGTGCAGCCCGGTCTCGCACACCGCCGTGGCGTAGCCGATGTCGTGCAGCCAGGCGGAGGCGACGAGCACGTCCCGCTCACCGGGCGCCAACAGCGGCGCGATCTCCTCGGCCCGGCGCGCCACGCCGCGGGAGTGCGCCCACCGGCGCGGCAGCTCGTCGGCGAGCAACCGCCGCGCGGTGAACCACGCCCAGGTCCGCAGCGGCAGCCCGGTGCGCGGCGCGGGCGCGTCCTCGGCGAGCCGGGTGAGCTCGGCCCGCACCGCGCGCTCCACCAGGATCGGCAGGAAGTCCCGCACCCGGGCGTGGGCGAACCCGGACCAGGCCCGGGCGAGCCACTCACGCAGGACGCTGCCCGGCACGTCGGACCGGTCCCGGCGCAGCTGCTCGGTGAGCCGGCGCACCTGCCGGTCGAGCGGTGGTTCGAGGATCGCCGTCGGCACGTCACTCCCCTACTCCGGGGCTACTGGTCAGCGAGCGGGTGCCCCGCCGGTCGGCATGCTCAAACATCCTCATCCCGCCGCCACCAGCCGGTCGCCCGGGGAGGCGCGGCCCGAGAACGCGAACCGGATCCGGGGTGAGCGCCGGCTCGAGCACGCACCGGAGACCAGCCGTGGCCCTCGCCCTCGACCAGTGATCCGCGCCGTTGCGATTCTCACGCCCCTCAGACCACGAAGTCGGGGGCGGAGCGGCTCAGCACCGCCGAGGCCGGGCGCACCGACCAGACGGCGGTCAGCTCGTCGGCGAGGGCGGTGCACAGGCGGCGGACGTCGTCGGGGGCGGTGTCGTGCAGGGCCTCGGCGACGACGAGGACGCTGCTCGTGGTGTCGCGGACGGCGGAGAGGCCGCTCTGGCGGTTGGTCCACCGCCGCGCGTGGGCCTGGCCCGCGTCGTCGGCGAAGACCACCTCGCCGGGGTCGGGGTGCTCGACGGTGCCGCCGAAGGTCAGGTACGTCTCCTCGCCCGTCGCGCGGCGGACCGCCAGGTCACCGGTGACCCGGCTCGCGTCGAACACGGCGACCGGGATGGCGTGGGCCAGGGACAGCGCGTTGCACAGGTCGATCAGCGGGTGGATGGCGGGCAGGCCGCCCTCCTTGCGGAAGCGGCGCAGCAGCGACTCCGACGCGCACCGGTACTGCGTCGGCTTGAGCCCCATCCGGCCGAAGGCGCGGCGCCAGGCCTGGATCTCCGGCAGCTCGGACTCGGTGCCCCCGGCGAGCCGCGCGGCCGCGGCGGCGGAGTAGGACTCGACCCGGGGCCCGACCGGGCGGTCCGGGCTGATCCCCTCCGCGTACAGCGCGGCGGGCACGAGCGTCGGGAAGTCCTGCCAGAGGTCGTCGGCGTGGTGGAAGCGCACCGCGCCATCCTCCCGGGTGCCCGGAGGACAGGCGACGCGGGGAGGGCACGGGGGCGCGGGCGGCGCCCCCGTGGCACCCCCGTCAGCCCGCGTCCATGTGCTCCCGCAGGGTGCGCGGCCGCATGTCCGTCCACACCTCGTCGACGTAGGCGGCGCACTCGTCCTGCGTGCCGGTGGGGCCGTCGGCCCGCCAGCCCGCCGGGACGTCGAGGTGGGCCGGCCACACGGAGTACTGGCCCTCGTCGTTGAGCAGTACGCGGTAGGTGATGTCGTCTCTCACGGGGTGGGTTCCTCACTGCCGGTGCGCCGCGGGTAGCGGCGCAGGGTCGGGTTGGCGGTCACCAGGACGGCGGCCGCCGCCAGGCCCGCCGCGCTGATCAGCACGGCGGTGGTCGGGGTGGTGGTCTCGGCGAGCAGCCCGCCGAGGACCGGGCCGAGCGCGGCGGACGCGCCGACCGCGACGTTGAGCGAGCCGCTGAGCCTGCCGCGCAGCTCGTCGGGGGTGAGCAGCAGCTGGTGGGTGACGATGGTGGTGTTGGCGGTCGGCGCCAGCAGGGCCATCAGGGCGAACAGCACGCCGAGCAGGTAGCCGCTGTCGACGACCACCGCCAGCGGGGCCAGTGCGGCCAGCGCCCAGAACACCCCCGCGATCGCGGTGTGGGGCGACAGGCGCCGGTGCAGCGCCGGGGCCACCAGCGCGCCCACGACCCCGCCGACACCCAGCATCGCGGCCATCACGCCGATCTCGCCGGCTGGGGTGCCGCGGCGCTCGGCGAGGACGACGACCACGAGGTAGAACGCGGCGAAGAACAGGTTGAGCACCACCGCGCACACGGTCGTCACCCGGATCTCGCGGCGCTGCCACAGCCACCGCAGGCCCTCGGCGATCTCGCGGCCGATGCCGCGCAGCGGCGCGGGCGTGGTCTCCCGGGGCGGCATCCGCAGGAACAGCAGCGTGACGAAGGCGACCACGTGCGTCACCAGGTCCAGCAGGAACGGTGCCCACCGCGCGACGCCGAACAGCAGGCCGCCGAGTGCCGTGCCCGCCATCTGCCCGACCGACGAGCGCGCGCTGTTCGTCGCGACCGCGGTCGCGAGCTGCGTGTCGGGCACGAGCGAGGGCAGGCTCGCGTCCTCGGCAGGCTCGAACAGTGCCCGGCACGCGCCGAGCACCGCCGCCACCGCGGCCATGTGGACGACGGTGGCGCCGTCGACCAGCAGCGCGCCGACCAGGCTCGCCAGCGCGAGCACCTGCGCCACCTCGCAGGCCAGCATGATCCGCCTGCGGTCCCACCGGTCGACCAGCGCGCCGCCGGGCAGCGCGAGGAGCGCCTGGGCGACGGCGTCGACGGCGAGCACCAGGCCCGACGCCGTCGCCGACCCGGTGAGCGCGAGCACCACGAGCGGGAACGCCAGCATCGACGCGCTGAACCCGATCTCCGCGCAGCCCTGCCCCACCCACAGGAGGGTGAAGTTCCGGTTGCGCGACAGGGGCACCGCGGCCGCGGTCTCTCCGGTGTCCACCCCGGGGGTCGTGCTCACCGCGCGTCCCGCGCGATGCCGCGCAGCGCCTCGGCGAAGTCCGCCGCCACGGCCTCGACGGTGGCGCGGTCGTGGCGGTCGGGCCGGTAATACCAGGCGAACGACAGCCTGCCGTCGGCCACCTCCCCGACGACGTCCACGAGGTGCTCGCCGCGGTCGGCCGGGTCGTGGTCGGCGCCGACGACCGGCAGGCCCGCGCCGAACAGGCTGCTGTCGGTGTCCTCGGCCCGGGAGTCGAACTGGCCGAGGTAGTTGAACGACAGCCGCGGCGGCGGTCCCGCGGGCTCCAGCGCGCCGAGGTAGCGCAGGGCGCCGTAGCCGAACCCGTTGCCGGGCACCGACCGCAGCTGCTTGCGCACCGCCCGGACCACGGTCCGCCAGTCCCCGTCGGGGACGGTCAGCGCCACCGGGAACATCGTGGTGAACCAGCCGACCGTGCGGGAGACGTCGAGGTCGGTCACCACGTCGTCGAGCACGTCCTCGCGGCCGTGGCCCTCGAGCGCCACGGCGACCCGGTCGCGGCCGGTCCAGCGGGCGAGCGCCCACGCCAGCGCGGCGAGGAGCACGTCGTTGACCCGGGTGCGGTACGCGGTGGGCGCGGCCCGCAGCAGGGCGTCGGTGTCCGCGAGGTCCAGCTCGACCGCGACGGCGTCGGTCGCGGAGGTCCCGTGGGACTCAGTGCCGGGTTCCTCCCGGTCCACGGGCAGGTCGCCGTCGCCGCCCGCGTCCTGCCAGTACGCCAGCTCGTGGTCCAGGCCGCCCGTCGCGACGAGCTCGGTCAGCGCGGTGGACCAGCGCTGCCAGGACGTGGTCTTGGCGCCCAGGTCGACGGTCTTGCCCCGCGACGCCTGGTGGTAGGCGGTGTCGAGGTCGTCGAGCAGGATGCGCCAGGACACCCCGTCGACCACCAGGTGGTGCGCGACGAGCAGCAGCCGGGGGTGGCTGCCGTCGGCGAACCGGAAGAGCAGCGCCCGCAGCAGCGGCCCGGTCGCCAGGTCGAAGCCCGCGTGCGCGGCGTCGGCCAGCTCGGTGACCGCCGGGTCGTCGGGACCGGGCAGGTCCCGCACGTCCAGGACGTCGGCCGGCTCGTGCGGTGCGTGGTGCTGGTGCCAGCCGTCCTCGTCGCGGTGGAACCGCAGCCGCAGCGCGTCGTGGTGGGCCAGCAGCGCGTCGAGCGCGGTGCGCAGGGCCGCCGGGTCGGGGTCGGCCGCCAGCTCCACGTGGTGGGCCTGGTTGAAGTGGTGGGGGTTGGTGCGGTCGGAGTCGAAGAACCAGCGCTGGATCGGGGTGAGCGGGACGGGCCCGACCACCTCGGCGCGGTCCTCGGCCCCGGTGTCGGCGGTGACCACCGGCGCCAGCTCGGCGATCGTCCTGGCCCGGAACAGGTCCTTCGTGGACAGCCGCAGCCCGTGGTTCCTGGCCCTGGCCACCACCTGGATGCTCAGGATGGAGTCCCCGCCGAGGGCGAAGAAGTTGTCGGTGACGCCGACCCGGTCGACGCCGAGCACGTCCGCCCACACGCGGGCGAGCGTGGCCTCCACCGGTGTCCTGGGGGCGACGTGGTCCGCCGCGGCCGGGGCGAGGTCGGGTTCCGGCAGTGCCCGCCGGTCGACCTTGCCGTTGGGCGACATGGGCAGCGCGTCGAGGACGGCGAACCCGGTGGGCACCAGGTACTCGGGCAGCTCCTCGCCGAGGAAGTCGCGCAGCTCCCCGCCGGTGGGCCCGGCGCCGGGCGCGGGCACGACGTAGCCGACGAGCCGCTTGTGGCCCGCCGCGTCCGGGCGGACGGCGGCGACGGCGACGGCGACGCCGGGGTGCCTGCGCAGCGCGGCCTCGACCTCGCCCAGCTCGATGCGGAACCCGCGGACCTTGACCTGGTCGTCGGCGCGGCCGAGGAACTCCAGCTCACCGGAGGACGTCCAGCGCACGAGGTCGCCGGTGCGGTACATGCGCTCCCCCGGCGCGCCGAACGGGTCGGCGACGAACCGGCGCGCGGTCAGGCCCGGCCGGTTCAGGTACCCGCGGGCCAGGCCGACGCCCGCCACGTACAGTTCGCCGGGCACGCCGACCGGGACCGGGCGCAGGTCCGCGTCGAGGACGTGCGCGCGGGTGTTCCAGATCGGCCTGCCGATGGGCGGTGTGCCCCGGTCCGGGGCCAGCGGCTCGGACCAGGTGGCGACGACGGTGGCCTCGGTCGGGCCGTAGGCGTTGACCAGCCGCCTGCCGGGCGCCCACTCCCGCACCAGCGCCGCGGAGCAGGCGTCGCCGCCGACGACCAGCGTCCGCAGGTCGGGGAACGCCGCCACGGGGACGGTCGCCAGCGCGACCGGCGGGATGAGGGTGTGGGTGATGCGGCAGTCCGCGAGCACCGCGGCGAGGTGCTCGCCGAGGAGCGGGCCGGGCGGCGGCACGACCAGGGTGGCGCCGTGCGGCAGGGCGAGGCACAGCTCCAGCACCGAGGCGTCGAAGCTCGGCGACGAGAAGGCCAGCACCCGGTCGCCCGGTCGCACGTCGAACCGGTCCGCCTCGGCGAACGCGAAGTTCGCCAGGCCGGCGTGGGTGACCACGACGCCCTTCGGGGTGCCGGTGGAGCCGGAGGTGTAGATGACGTAGGCGGGGTTGGCCAGGTCGGGGTCCGGCAGCGGCACGGTCCCGGCGGGTTCGTCCGCGGCGGCCCGGACCCACTCGGGGTCGTCGAGGACCAGCACGGGGCGGGCGTCGGCGAGCATGAGCGCCTTGCGGTCGGCGGGGTAGTCGGGGTCGACCGGCAGGTACGCCGCGCCCGCCCTGGCGACCGCGAGCTGCGCCACGACCAGCTCCGGGGAGCGGGGCAGCACGAGGGCGACGACGGTCTCGGGGCGCGCGCCGCGGGCGGCGAGCACCCGGGCGAGCCGCTCGGCGCGCCCGGCCAGCTCGGCGTAGCTCTGCACGAGGTCCCCGGCGACCAGCGCGGGTGCGTCCGGGGTCCGTGCGACCTGGGCGGCGAACAGCCCGGTCAGGGTGTCCGGTGCGACCGCGCGGCCGGTGTCCCGCCAGGACGCGAGCAGGCGGCGCTCCTCGTCGGAGGTGACCTCGACGGCGCCGACGGGCACCGCCGGGTCGGTGGCCGCGGCGGTGAGCACGCGGTCGAGCCCGGTGGCGAACCGCCGCGCGGTCGTCTCGTCGAACAGGTCGGTGTTGTAGGTGAGCGCGACCGCCAGCCCGCCGTCGGCGGCCTCGTGGAACTCGAAGGTCAGGTCGTAGCTCGCGGTGACGACCGGGAACTCGACGTCCTCGGCCCGCAGGCCCGCGAACCCCTCGGTCCGGTCGGCCGCGTTCTGCAGCACGACCATCGCCTGGAACAGCGGGGTGCGGCTGGTGTCGCGGTCGGGTGCGACGGCATCCACGACCCGTTCGAACGGCACGTCCTGGTTGGCGAACGCGGCCAGCGCGGTCTCCCGCACCCGTCCGAGGTGCTCGGCGAAGGACCGGCGGGCGTCCACCGGCGTCCGCAGCACGATCGTGTTCACGAAGAACCCGACGAGGCGCTGGAGGTCGGGGTGCTCGCGGCCGGACGCGGCGGTGCCGACCGCGAAGTCGTCCTGCCCGCTGAACCGGTGCAACAGGACGGTGGTGGCGGCGACGAGCGCGGAGAACAGCGTGCCGTCCTGGCGCCGGGCCACGTCCCGCAGCGCGTCGGCGACCGCCGGGGCCACCGTCAGCTCGACCTGCGCGCCCGCGGTGGTGTGCACCGGCGGCCGGGGGCGGTCGGTGGGCAGCTCCAGCGCGGGCACGCCGGCCAGCACCTGCCGCCAGTGGTCGAGCTGCCCGGCCAGCACGCCGGTCCGGTCGCGCTGCCAGGCGGCGAAGTCGCGGTACCGCACCGGGAGGGCGGGCAGGCGTGACTCCGTGCCGGTGACCTCGGCGCGGTACAGCTCGGCCAGGTCGCCCGCGAGCACGCCGGCGGACCAGCCGTCGGTGACGATGTGGTGCATCGTCATGGCGAGCACGTGGTCCTCGGCGGACAGGCGGAACACCGCGGTCCGCAGCAGCGGCCCCTCGGCCAGGTCGAACGGCACGCCCGCGGCCTCGGTCAGCGCGGCCTCGAGGCCGGCCTCGGCCACGTCGACGACCGGCAGCCGGACCTCGCCGGGCGGGTGGACCCGCTGCACGCCGTGCCCGTCGACCTCGTGGCACGTGGTCCGCAGCGACTCGTGCCGGGCGACGAGCGCGGTCACGGCGGCGGCGAGCGCGGTGAGGTCGAGCGGTCCGCGCAGGCGCACCGCGAGGGGCGTCGTGTACTCGGTGCTCCCGGGCTCGAACTGCTGCAGGAACCACAGCCGCTGCTGGGCGAACGACAGCGGCTGGTCGCCGTCGCCCGCGACGGCCGGGATGGGTTCGGCGGCGGCGGTCCCGACCTCGCGGGCGAGCTCCTCGACCGTGGGGTGGGTGAACAGGGCCCGGGGCGACACCTCGACCCCGAGCGCGTCCCGCAACCGGGAGACCACGCGGATGGCGATGATCGAGTCGCCGCCGAGGAGGAAGAAGTTGTCGCTCCTGCCGACCCGCCCGGCACCGAGCACCTCGGCGAACACGGCGGCGACGGCCCGTTCGGCGTCGGTCCGCGGTGGGAGCACCTCCCGGTCGCCTGCCGCGTTCGGGGCGGGCAGGGCGCGCCGGTCGAGCTTCCCGTTGGTGGTCAGCGGGATCTCCTCGACCGGGACGAACGCCGAGGGCACCATGTGCGCAGGCAGGACCCGGGCGGCCCGGTCGCGCACCGCGGCCAGGTCCGCGCCGCCCACCACGGCGGTCACCACGTAGGCGACCAGCCTGCGGTGGCCCGGCTCGTCCTCGCGGTCGATCACGGCGACCTGCGCCACCTCGGGGTCGGCGGCCAGGACGGCCTCCACCTCGCCGAGCTCGATGCGGAAGCCGCGGATCTTGACCTGCTGGTCGGCGCGGCCGAGGT
>WUUC01044254.1_pt1 | contig 15883 bp, 10 predicted proteins | sample 6278441 | NCBI WGS metagenome assembly WUUC01 (sample SAMN13675441, study PRJNA597444) | soil metagenome | isolation source: soil | place: USA: Washington | collected 2017-10
TGCTCACATTCAGCAACCTCAACAACTATACGGAGGAAGTACGTTTGATACGTCATTCTAATCGTGTTCTAACCGCTATCCAAACCGTGATGTTTTCTGTGCGTGATGCGGAAACCGGTCACCGTGGATACCAGCTTACACGCGACACTACATACCTCGAACCATATTACGCGTCGTTAAGACAATTGCCACTGCAGATTGCTATGCTCGACAGCCTTCTGGCAGGAGATGATATACAGTCACGAAGAGTCGATACGCTCGAGAATAAGATCGAGAACCAGTTTGCCATCATCAGCCAGATATTATCGAACGCCAAGCGTAGCTCGCTATACATGGACCGTTACGAGAGCAGCCTTCTCGCTCACGGAAAGAACAACATGACCCAGGTACGCAAGCTGGCCCAGGACATTACCGACCACGAAGAAGCCAAATACCGGAGCTTGATCTCCAATGAGACCGACTTCCGCACAACGGCCCCGATCGCGTTGCTGCTATACACCCTCGTTGCTCTCGCAGCGGTCACATTCCTGTTCACACGTGTCCTCGATTCGTTGCGCAGTCGCGACCAGGCAGAAGAGCGATTACGGGAATCGATCCAGAACCTTCGGACGGAGGGGCTCGCCAGAGAAGAACGGGAACTTGTGCTGAGTGAAGCCGAAACGCTCGCCAACATGGGAAGCTGGAAGTGGTATGGATCAACGGGCAACTTTGTGTGGTCGAGCGGGCTTTACCCTATATTTAATAAGGCGCCGGGTACTCAGCCCACGTGGGATTCGTTCATAGACCACGTTCATCCCGAAGACCGTAAAATGGCAACCGAATTTTTCGAAGCGGTTAAAACAAGGAAGAACCGTCTCGAGATGAGTTATCGCATCGAAGTCAACGGCAGATTCAGGTATGTGATGGTAGTCGCACGTCCCAAAGAAAATCCGGGAACACGGCAGGTCGACATTCTTGGTATCGTTCTCGACCACACGGAACAGAAAGTATACGAGAGCCAGCTGAAGCAGTTTACTGCAGAGCTGCAACGTTCTAACCAGGACCTTGAACAGTTTGCATACGTCGCATCGCACGACTTGCAGGAACCTTTGCGCAAAATCCGCGCATTTGGCGACCGCCTTACCACGAAATACCAGTCGCGCCTGGAGGAACAAGGATCCGATTACGTTGCACGGATGCAGTCGGCGGCAGCGCGAATGCAAGTGCTGATCGAAGAGCTTTTGTCGTTCTCACGTGTGTCGCGGCCGGGGATCTTTTCGGAAAACCTCGACATCAACCAATTGATCAGCGAGATCAGGGACGACCTTGAAGGACAGATCAAAAGAGAAAAGGCGACTCTTGTATGCGGTTCTTTGCCCGCGATCCGGGGCGAGCGTTCACAGATCAAACGTCTTTTTCAAAACCTTATCAGTAACGGGATCAAGTTCCACAAGGGCGGAGCGGAAGCTCACGTTGAAGTAACCGGCACGGTCGTTCGCGGAGGCGACGTGCAGAACGAGTTCAATGTCCAGCTGCCGAAAGTAAAATACGCACGGATCGAAGTGAAGGACGACGGGATCGGCTTCGATGAAAAATATCTGGAAAAGATCTTCACCATTTTTCAAAGACTCCATGGCCGTACGGAATACGAAGGAACTGGAATCGGCCTGGCCATTTGCCGGAAAATTGTAGCGAATCATGGCGGTTTCATTACCGCCCGAAGTGCAGAAAATGAGGGATCGATTTTTATCGTTATCTTACCAATAGATTAACCCCGGTTGAATGTGAGAACAGTGAATATGAATTAGCAATGGGAAACAATCTGAATACAATAAATATATTAATGGCAGACGACGATCCTGACGACAGGATCCTGATGAAGGAGGCGTTGGAAGAGAATAATTTACCAAGCAACATTCAATTCGTAGAGGATGGAAAGGAATTGCTCGATTATCTTAATCGTCGTGGCCAGTTTGCAAAGAAAGAGACATTCAAGCCGGGATTGATTCTCCTGGACTTGAATATGCCGAAGATGGACGGACGCGAGGCCCTCAGGCTGCTCAAATCCGACCCGTTGCTCCGGCGAATACCCGTCGTGGTACTCACCACTTCGAAAGCTGAAGAAGATGTCTTCAAAACCTATGACCTGGGTGTGAATTCTTTCATCTGCAAGCCCGTCAAATTTGAAGACCTCGTACAAATTACAAAAGAGATCGGCATCTACTGGTTCAGCACGGTAGCCCTGCCTAAGTATTAATCAAATATGGCAAAGACGTCTGTCAAAGTCCTGCTCATTGAAGATGATGAGGACGATGTTTTCTTAGCCCGCGAATATCTGGCGGAGAGCGCGGTGTATAAATTCGAGATGGATTGGGAGGCACGTCCCGAGGAAGCCCGAAAGAAAATGGTGTCCGGTGGCTACGACATCTTTCTGATCGACTACCGGTTGGGAAGTGAAACGGGCCTCGACCTCATCCGGTTCTCCCAGGAGAACAGCGTGCTCACACCAAGTATATTGTTAACCGGCCAGGGCGACTTAAAGGTCGACCTCGATGCCACGCGCTTCGGTGCGGCCGACTACCTGGTGAAGACCGAGCTCAATGCTTCGATGCTCGAACGGAGTATCCGTTATGCGCTCAGCCAGTCGAAGATCATTCTCGAGCTCAATGAAAAAGAAAAAAGATACCGGTCGCTCTTCGAACGATCGATCGACCCGATATTCCTCGCCAACGAGCATTATAAGATCATCGACGCTAACGAGTCGTTCCTCCGGTTCTTTAAACACACGCGGGAGTCGGCGTTAACGCTGCATATCGCGGATATCTTTCACCGTCCCGAAGATTTTGCGCAATTTCAATCCACCATACGGGCAAATTCACAGATACGTGATTTCGAGCTGGTGCTTTCTGCCAGGGATGCAGAAAAGAAAACATGCCTCATCAACTGTATCTTTATCCAGGACATCGGGTCATCGTTCTGCTGTTACCAGGGTATCATTCACGACCAGACCATGCGAAAGAAGGCGGAGAAAGATATGCTGATAGCCGAACGCCTCTCGATGACCGGCAAGATTGCCAGAACCATCGCGCACGAAGTAAGGAACCCGTTGACCAATCTCAATCTTGCACTTGATCAGCTGAAGGACGAAATGCCCGCCGACAATCCGTCGGTCAAAGTATACAGCGATATTATCGAGAGGAATGCCAACAGGATCGAACAGCTTATTGGCGAGATGCTCAGCTCTTCGAAGCCCCGCGACCTTAACCTCGAGCTTGTGCCCGTCAACGACGTGCTCGAAGAGACATTGATCCTCACCATCGACCGGTTAAACCTGAACCGCATGAAGCTCGAACGGAGCTTTGCGCAGGATCTCCCCAGGATATTGGTGGACAAGGAAAAGATCAAGATCGCGCTATTGAACATCATCATCAACGCAACCGAAGCCATGGAGCCGGAGAAGGGTCTCCTGCGGATCAACACGGAATTGCGCGACGGATCCCTGATCATCTCGATCGCCGATAACGGTAAAGGGATTCCGCCCGAGGAAATTGAAAAGTTGTTTGATCCATTCTATACTGGCAAGCAAGGCGGTATGGGGCTGGGGCTGACGTCAACTAAAAACATCCTCGATAGCCACGCAGCATCGGTAGAGGTCATGAGTGTACCCACGGTGGGGACGACGTTTACCATTTATTTTAAGATGCCGGATTCGTAATAGCGGGTGGTAATACCCAAAAATCAATCTCCAATAACCGATATCCATTCCGCAGTAGAGTGATACCAATCAGTGGGTATTGGATATTGGACACTGGTTATTGGATGTTTTTTAAAAAAAAATAGCCGGCTCTCCCAAGACCGGCTATAACCAATAAGACTCCAACCATTTACATAGTCAGCTTCTCATGGCATGAGTTCAGCTTTACCAGGTTGTTTCGCAGTCCTGGCAGTGCGCTGTTGATCCATATTTTCAGCTCCTGGTCGCGCGTCTGCTCCCACATGGTTTCGAGCTGTTCGATTATCTTTTCGTGTCTGTTGGTCAGCTCACGGCACCATTTCTCGTCGAACGAGCTATCGGTAGTGCCTGCGAGATCCTCCAGTTTCTTCCTTGCATTCTGGTTCTCTTCGAGCGGAATGGTGATGCCTCTCATGTTGGCAAATCCTTTAAGCTCTTTGATCAACAGGGCGTGATCTTTCGCGATCACCCCGGCGATCTCCTTCACCTGGTCGTTTCCAGATCTTTCAATGGCGAGCTGGGAGAAACGGACGTTCGCGTAGTTGCCAGATATCGTTTCAACGATGAAGTCTGCTTCTTTTTCAGAAGCCTTCGTCTCGAAATTCTTATCGTTTTCCTTTTTGGCGATCCGCTCGCTGTTCTCGTGAGGGTTTTGACAACTCACGAGAACAACGAAGCAAACCGGAAGCAAATATGCGCCCCGCGCTGCCATCGATGAATTTTAATGATGAACTTCCTTGTATTCGTCCCTCCGGCTGCGGATAAGATCGTGCGACATTTTGATCATGCTCATTTGATCTTCGATGAGATGACGTACACTCGCAGGATATTCCTCGTTGCGGTCGAGAGCCTGACGGTATGCCTTCAAAGCAGCATCTTCGCCGTACTCACATGCTTCGAGCATTGCAAGCGCGTCGTCGCCGGAGAAAGTAGCCTTCACATCCATCCACGCGTGATAGATCTTGCCAGGCGCGGTTGAGCTGGTAGCGGGTTCGCCATCCAATGCTCTCACACGATCGGTAAGCTCTTTCTTGTATTCCTGGCTTTCTTCAGCTATTTGATAGAACAATGTTTTCAACATGACATCAGTTTTGCCGACATTCTCAGCGGCCTTTTCATAACCTTCGATCCGATCGTTGTTGATCTTGATGAGGTCATTCAATACTTCAATTGCATTCTTGTTTTCCATAACACATTTCTTTAATGACTCAAAAGTCTTTCGCGTAATCGCAAACGAAAACTGTACCATTCCTATGTTCCCAGTAGTTTGAACTAATAGAATTGCATGATTCGTGGTGTGATGTCCACTTGGATTTACACGTTATGGGCAATGATTTCCCTCATCAAACGTCACTCGGATCAATGACGCACTTTTTGTTTGCGAGGCCGTGATCAGGCGCCGGATACGCGTTCACACGGGTTAAGTATAAATTTCCTCAGTGTGGGCAGGGGGATTATGAAGTTGTGGAAAGATTTGCAACGGCAAAAGGCATCATTTCGTCTGGTAAACTGTGATTCCGGGCAGTTTGGAAGGCCCTATCGGTGGCCGGATAATTGCAGCCGGGCTCATCAAAATGCGTGAGGAAATATGGCAACTGAGGAAATTCTATATACCGACGGACAAGACGTCGTCGTAACCCTGTCAACCCTGCAGGTAAAAGACAGATTTTATCGCCTGAAGGCGATCAAGAAACACGGGATGGCCATACTTCAACCGGTACGATTTCCGGGACTCATCGTCTTCATCGCCGGCGTAGTGCTTTCCATCATGGGATTAGCAAACAGCTTCACATCACACTTTTCAGCAAACTGGTCACCCACGGGTGAGCCCCTGAGCGCGAACGACGTGGCTCAATGGTTCGGCGTGTTGTTGGCCATGGGCGGACTGATGCTCACTATCGCTCTGCGCGAACGTTACGCTGTAAAGCTCGACACTTCAGACGGCGAGGAACTGGCCGTCGTGAGCACTAAACGCGAACAGATCATCGAGATCGTTAGCGCCCTGAACCGGGCATTCATGGCGATCGACGTCGAAAACAGCATTGCAAGCTCGAGATTCAAATAAGGTTCAGGAGTTTCCACACACACAATCACAAATTCTACCATTCTTAAACATTACGGATTATGATACACAGAAGGTTACCTGCAGACGGTTGGAGAATGTTCGCGCTGATAGCAGTGCTGGTAAATGTATTGTTCAACTATGTTTCAATAAATGCTCTCCCCCTTCCTTCATTGGAAGACGTTACACATAGATTCAGCAGCCTTTTCACACCCCACGATTATGCTTTCAGCATCTGGGGCATTATTTATTTTGCTTTCATCGTTTACGGGATCTACCAGGCAATGCCCGCGCGTTCCGACGACCCGTTGTACAGGCATTTAGCGAAACCATTTGCGATCGTCAACCTGCTCGCCATGGTCTGGATCGTTGTATTCAGAATGCAGCTAATGTGGCTGAGCGCCGGTGTGATCGTGGTAATGCTCGCCCTTTCGATCTACATGTTGATCCTTTCCCGCGACGCTGTTCTCCGTGACGAATACAGCAATTGGGTATCCGTTCCGTTTAGCCTTCTTGCAGGCTGGCTTTCAGTCGCAACCATTACAAACATTTCTACGGTGCTGGTTTACATGGGCTGGCAGGGATCGGTGATGAGCCAGGTGATGATTACCATAGGCATGATATTCATGGCTGCGCTGATCGGCATCTATGTATGTGCCCGCTGTAAGGATTTCATTTTTCCCTTTGTAATTGCCTGGGCTTGCGTGGCGATATTTGTTTCGAGAAGCAATGATTTCCCGTACCTGGCTGCCGTAGCACTCGCAACTGCGATCATGCCGCCGGTTTGGATCATAACTACAATGATGAGAAGGATCACTTATCGCCGTCATATTCTGGCGAACAAGTTTTCATTCTAACCTAAAAGTGAATTGAACTAAAGACCGAGCACGAACTGCTCTTTGGGAGGCTTGACCGGGTTCACCCAGTCCTTCCCGAGCACGTGTCGGATCACACGACGAAGACTGTCGAAGTCGTTCGGCTTGCGGATGTAAAGATGCGCGCCGTTCTCGTACATCCTGTTGATCGTCCCGGGATGTGATGATGTAGAAAAAATAACTACCGGAAGAGTCTTCAGTCTTTCATCGGCACGGATCTCATCGAGGCATTCCATACCATTCTTTAATGGCATGTTGAGATCGAGGAACAGCACATCCGGACGCTCACCCGCATACAGGATGTTCATCAGGTGCTCGCCATTATATGCAAACGTCAGCTTCGACTCGCGAGAGAATTCGTTGAGAACGTCTGTGAATAACAGGCGGTCATCATCGTCATCATCGGCGAGAATAATATGTTGTGGCGTGTGATAAGGTGTGTACATAGTGCCACGACAAAATTACATTTTTTCGAATCCAAATATTCTTTCGTGCTTCATTACCTCTTGAACAAAGTTATCTAACCAAGGTTAAGTTTGTTCACCGGATGTATTTAAAATGTGACCGTATGTCGGGCACGAGTGGCGTATTTATTGCGTTAAAGGAACTATAGTCTAATTTTTCAGTTCTATGACAGGGTTCCAGGGTGGCTTCCCGAAGAAGTACGGACGAAATCGGTTTCTGAATGAAGGTAGCGGCAATTCTTCTTTTTTACCACATAATATTAATAACGGCTGTTGTTGCGCAACAGCAACCTAAAAAAGACCCCCCACAGCAGCCCCCGGCGGTAGACGTACCGCAACAAAATATCACCATAGCGCTGGATACGCCCAAACAGGAGACCCCGTCGTCGGTTCCGGCCGGAAATGCACAGCTCTCGGCACCGCAACGGTACAATTCTATCATAGCTCCCGGAAGCATTACCCGCGAAGGGATATTTACAGTCCATAAAGTCGAAGACACTTATTATTTCGAGATTCCCGATAGCCTTCTGGGCCGCGACCTTCTCGTCGTAAGCCGTATCGCGCAGGGTGCGGCTGGCATCCGCCGCGATTACACCGGTTATGCCGGGGACCAGATCGGTAACACGGTGATCCGCTTCGAAAAAGGACCCAGCCACAAGCTCTTTCTTCGCAGGATCACGTTCGAAGAAAACGCCGGGGACACATCCAGCGCTATGTACGACGCCGTTCAGCGATCGAACCTTCAGCCCCTGGTCGCTGCATTCGGTATCGGTGCTTATAATCCCAACGGCAAAAGCAGCCTGGTCGACGTGACCGAATACATCAATGGCGACAACGAGATCCTGTTCTTCAACGCCCTCGCCCGTAAGACTATGAAGATAGGCTCGCTGGTGACCAGCGTGTGTTATATCAAAGACATCGTCTCTTTTCCGATGAATCTTGAGATCCGGACGATCAAGACCTACCAGGAATCAGGCACCGACAATAATTTTACACTCGAGCTGAATACGTCCATTCTATTGCTTCCCAAGAAACCGATGCGAAAACGGTTCTCCGATCCACGGGTGGGATATTTTACGGAGCGATATCTCGACTATGCTGCTAATCCGCAGGGCGTGAAAACCGTGAGCTACATCAAGCGATGGCGGCTCGAGCCAAAATCGGAAGACATGGTGCGGTATATCCTCGGCGATACAGTCGAACCGAAGAAACAGATCGTCTATTATATCGATCCCGCAACACCGAAGGTATGGGTGCCTTATATCATCCAAGGTATCAACGACTGGCAGGTGGCATTCGAGAGAGCCGGTTTCCGGAACGCCATCGTCGGAAAAGTTGCCCCGGTCGGAGACGAAGCCTGGAGCCTTCAGGACTCCCGGCATTCTGCAGTTGTATATAAGCCATCAGCCATCTCGAACGCGTCCGGGCCTACCATCACCGACCCCCGCAGCGGTGAGATACTCGAGACACACGTGAACTGGTATCACAACCTGATGTCGATACTTCAGCAATGGTATATGATCCAGTGCGGCCCGAATGATCCCCGTGCCCAAACGATGAAGTTCGACGAGAAGCTCATGGGTTCTATAATTCGTTCGGTGGCCGCTCACGAGGTAGGTCATACCCTGGGCCTCACGCACAACTACGGAGCCAGCTCGACGGTGAAGGTGGAAAACCTTCGCGACAAACAGTGGTTGAAGAAAAACGGAATATGCCCTTCGATCATGGACTATGCACGGTTCAACTATGTAGCCCAGCCACAAGACAGCGTGCCTTTCGAGGGACTGGTCGGAAAGGTAGGGCCATACGACACGTGGGCCATCGAGTGGGGATACCGTTGGTTTCCCCAGACACGGAGCGCTGAAGAAGAGATGCCGCTACTCAATAAGTGGGTCGTGGATAAGGCGAAAGACCAGAAGTTCTGGTTTGCCTCCGAGTTCTCCAGCAACGACCCCCGCGTGCAAGCTGAAGATATTGGCGACAATGCCATGCATGCCGGGGAGTATGGGATCAAGAACCTGCAACGTGTCGTCCCGAACATTATCAAGTGGACCTACCAGAAGAATGAGGGCTACCGCAACCTGAACACGATATACGGCGGCGTGATCGAACAGTTCAACTATTATCTCGACCACGTGTTGTCTAACATCGGTGGAATATATGAGACGAACAAGTCGATGGACCAGCCGGGACCCGTTTTTGTGCCGGTAGGGCAGCAGCCCCAGGTGGAAGCAATGAATTTCCTCTACCGACATGTCTTCAACGAACCGAAGTGGTTGCTCGATAGTGCGATCATCTCGAGACTGGGACAGATGCCGATACAAAAGGTGAACAGCACGCTGGAGACTGTTCTTAACACCATGACAGCCACGACCACACTGATCAAGCTGGTGGAATCGGAGACGGCATTTCCGGGCAAGACCTACCCTTTAATGAACTACATGGAGGATGTCGATGAGCTGATGTGGGACGAGCTGCGCACCAACGACACGATCTCCACCTACCGCCGTAACCTCCAGCGTCTCTACGTGACGAGGCTGATCGACCTGATCAACGCTGCGCCGCGACTGGACAAATACGCCGGCGACATATCAGCGATCGTGACGGTACGGCTGGAAGAGGTGGATGCGAAGTTGAGGAAGGCGATCCCGAAGACGAAAGACGTGATGACGAAGTATCATTTGAAGTATCTTCAAGGGAAAGTCGCCGCTGTGTTAAGAAAGTCGGACTGACGACGGTTTTTGATTCCCCAGATGAATGTGTGCGGGCATCATTTCCGCGAGTTCCAAGGCCGCCGATGCAAACTTTATCAGCCGCTCTTCCAAATCATATTTCATTTTCAATTCGGTTATCGCCCAAATATCCAATGATAAATGCACTACCGAGAGGGTTTGCTTCTATTAACCCAGTTTGTGTACGGAATTCCTGATTACCCATAACCGGACCTTCTGCTGTTCTACATTCTAAATTCTAAATTCTGCGGTTTGTATTAAGATCTGCGGGTTGCATTAAAAATTCCTCAAAAAAAAAGAGCCTCAATTAAGAAGCTCTTTTTCACACAATCCCAAACGCTTAATCATTGATCGGTTTACCATCCTTATCGAAACGATAAGTCTTAGTCATGGTTCCGTCTTGGATTTGGACCACAAAGAGGTCGCTGGTCTGGTTTCTATAGATTTTAGAAGTAGCAGCATCCCAGCCTTTGTACTCAGGACCCTGAAGAGTCTCACGCAACGTTGCGGGAACCTCCGTTGACTTAACAACAGTCATGTCCTTCAACTTGATGCTTTCTTGTTGAGTCGGCTGCTGTTCAGTTACATTCGTAGAATCACTCCTTTTGAAGCTCGTCGTGTCTTGAGCTTGCACAGCAACGACACTCACGAAAAGCATCCCTGCAACAATCATCACTAACTTTTTCATAATATTCCTATTTGGTTAATAGTTTTTAATAGTTTCTATGCATGTACTAGTAGAAATCGTGCCATGCATGCCGCTCAATCTTCATGGCGACAGAATCACAGACGAATGGAAAATAGATCAGATGAAATGCAGGAAGCGTTTTTCAGGGCAGAATATCAAGATCAACCAAACGAGACTTATATTCCCCAACAAAGGAAGGCGTGCGAGTGCATTCCACGCACCCAGGTTAAATATTTACCTCAGTAATCTTTAACCATTTTTGGCGACCGTTTCTGTACAATCACCGTATGGACCTGCTTGTCGTCCACCAGCGTGATCGTATTGTCCTTGGTCTCCTTGCCGTCGACCGTGATGGCCGCCTCCGCCGGCGTCACCCCCTGGTAGATCCTGATATTATACCAGGTATCCATGTAGCGATATCGTACGGAGAATGAATGCCAGTCGTAGGGAACGCATGGCTCGAAGCAGAGAAGGTTGCCGTTTCTCTTTAACCCCAGAAATGACTCCATGATCAGCTGGTACATCCACCCGGCCGAACCGGTATACCATGTCCAGCCGCCGCGGCCCGTGTGAGGCTCAACGCCGTAAACGTCCGCCGCCATTACATAAGGCTCGGCCTTGTAGACAGCCGTCTCTTCTGGTGTTGCACCATGAGCAATGGGGTTGATAAGCTGAAGCAGCTCCCACGTCTTCGCACGGTCGCCCATTTGTGCGAAAGCCATCACCATCCAGATAGCTGCATGTGTGTACTGACCGCCGTTCTCCCGGACGCCGGGAACATAACCTTTGATGTAACCGGGGTTCAAATCGGAAGTGTCGAACGGGGGATCGAGCAGTTGGAGGATCTTCTTGCTGCGATTGACGAGATGCTGATCGACCGCCTTCATTGCTGAAGCCACCCTGTCAGGCAAACCTGCACCAGACAACACAGCCCAGCTTTGTGAGATCGAGTCGATCTTACACTCATCATTCTTTGCGGAGCCGAGCGGAGTACCGTCGTCGAAGAAGGCACGGAGGTACCAGCTCTGGTCCCATGCATTGGCGTTGATGTTCTTCTTCAGCTGGTCGGCCTGCTCCTGGTAAAGTCTTACGAAAGATGTGTCCTTTCTCTGCTTGGCAATGACGGCAAATTTGTTGAGCACGTCGTACAGGAAGAACGCAAGCCATACACTTTCGCCTTTGCCTTCGATGCCCACCATGTTCATCCCGTCGTTCCAGTCGCCGGAGCCGATGAGAGGGAGGCCCTTTTCACCAAACCTTAAAGCATGTTGCAATGCCCGCTTACAATGATCGTACAGGCTGGCCGATTGATCGGAGTGAACCGGAAGATCGTAGTACGACTCTTCTTTCACATTCAATAGCCGTCCCTGGATGAACGACACCTGCTCGTCGAGAATGGAGGTGTCGCCGGTCAATGTCACATAACGGCTGGTCACGTACGGCAGCCAGATAAAATCGTCGGAGCAGAGTGTGCGTACACCGCGCCCGAGAGGAGGGTGCCACCAATGCTGAACGTCGCCTTCGCGGAATTGCCTTGATGCCGAGACGAGGATTTGTGATCGCGTGAGTTTCGGATCGATATGAAGAAGCGCCAATACATCCTGCAGCTGATCGCGGAATCCGAATGCACCGCCGGACTGATAGAACCCGCTGCGGCCCCATAGTCTGCAGGACATCACCTGGTAAACAAGCCATCCGTTGGTAAGGATATTCAACTTGGCATCCGGTGTTTCGATCTGCACCGATTCGATGGTGTTGGTCCAGAATTCTCTCACTTTCCGGAGAGCCGAGTCGGCAGCTTTGGTTCCCTGGAATTGCTGAACGAGGTCCATGGTTTCACGAAGGTCCTTACCGGCCCCGATCCTGAAGACGATCTCACGCTCGCGTCCGGTGTCGAGGTCGAGCGGTATTTGTAATGCAGCACATGGGTCGATACCGGCACCGCTTTTTCCCGACAATCTCGCCTTGTGCATCGCATCCGGGTTTTCCAGCGTATTGTTCCGGCCAATGAACTCCGTACGGTCCGCCGTAAAATGACGTTGTACATCGTCGGTATCGAAAAAGGCTACCCGGTTGCTGAACTCGGAGTTGTAAGCGTTGCGGGCAATAATGGCACCGGTAGCTGTGTCGATGTCCGTCACCACGTGCATCATCGATGAAGGACGTAGCGCGCCCAACACCCATTCGACGTACCCGGTAACCGATAATTTTCTAATACGCCCCGACTTGTTGCTAAGCTTGATCGACACGAACTTCACGGGTGCATCTTTGTCTACGAAGATCTTGGTTTCCGAGAAGATCCCGTCTTCCGAGTGTTCGAAGGTGGTGTAGCCGAAGCCGTGCTTGATAATGTAGCCCGATACGCCGCTGATCGGGTAGGGCATGGGCGACCAGAACAGTCCTGTTTCTTCGTCGCGGATATAAAATGCTTCTCCGCATGAATCGGAAACGGGGTCGTTGTTCCATGGGGTAAGCCTGAACTCATGTGCGTTCTCCATCCATGTGTACGACGAGCCGCGTTCGGATACGATCGTCCCGAAGTTTTTGTTAGCAATGACGTTGATCCATGGAAGCGGCGTAGGCTTTTCCGGTCTTGCCAGGATCACATACTCCCTGCCATCGGCCGAGAAGCCCCCGATGTCATTGAAGAACTGGAGATCTTGCGGCACCATGATCCTGTCTCGCACGAACGCGTAATCTTTGGTGGCGACAAGATTTGGTATGGAAGCCTTTCCCGACGCACGCTTGTTCACCTGGTCGTTGAGACTGCCACGACTGTCTGAGATGATCACACGGGCAACGGTCTCGAACAGGATGCGGTCTTCGGCCGATACCTGGTCTGTTGGTTTTACAAAGATCCTTCCTTGCCGGTCCGTCGTGTTGATGCCGATACCGGCAGCGATCAACCCCTGTATCTGGTCTTGCAAGACCTGTCGATAGCCGCTGGGATCTTCGTTGAGTATCACCAGATCCACAGCAAGTCCTTTCAGATGCCAGTATGCCTGGGCTTTGATCACCTGTCGTACCAAGGCAAGGTTAGATGTGTCGGATACTTGAAGCAGTACGATCGGAAGGTCTCCGGAAATACTATGGCTCCACAAGCCCGATTGTCCTCGCGTGTTTTTGGAGATGACACTGGTGGCTGCACGCAACGACGGGTTGTGATAGATTACCGAGCTGGCGAGCTTGCCGAACAGCTGGGCATCGGCTTCGGTCGCGCCGATCTGCCGTAGCACCACCTGGCTATGTGTCCACGACAGCTCGAAAGCGCGATCACGCATGTGACGGTCCTGGTATTTGTCGATAAGCCCCTGGCATCCTTCCCGTGTGGGAGAGATCCCGGTGATCACATCCGCAACTACGACTTCGCCTGGCGCAAGCGTGATCGTGTACTGGATAGCGACAATAGGATCGAGCACAGATCCCTGGGAGCCGGACAAAGGCTGCCCGTCCATCACTGCAGGATTGTGGATCGACCTTCCGCGCCCGATGAATTTGTCCCGGTCGGTTTCAAACGACACGGCCCGGCCTTCGGCATTGTTGAGCTTCATCAGGTGGAACATCCACGGTGGCTGTTCGTCGTGCGACCGCGGGCGTCGTGTGCAGCGAATGGCCTGCTGCCCTTCGGCGATCTCAGTCTGAACGAAAAGATTGCTAAACGCCGGGTGTGCCGCATCGGCCGCCGGCGAAGCGAGTACAACTTCGGAGTAACTGGTGATCTCGATCGTCTTCTTCGTCTTCGACCGGTTGGTGAGGTGAACACGACGTACCTCGATGTCATCTTCCGGAGATACGATGATCTCGGTGTACGTTTCCATATCCTCGTCACGACGGCGGAACTCGACACGTCCTTGCGAGAATATTGCTTCGTAGATACTGGCTTTCTTGAGAGAAGGCTGATGTGAACCGGACCAGTATTCTCCTTTTTCCACGTCACGGATGAAAACGAAAGATCCCCACGGATCGCGGGTGCCGTCTTCACGCCAACGCGTGACTGAAAGATCTTTCCAGCGGCTGTAGCCTCCGCCGGCATTGGTCACCATCACGTGATAACGTCCGTTTGAAAGCAGCTGTACTTCGGGGATCTGCGTGTCGGCTGTTGTGATCACCCGCATGTCTGCAGTGGCCGCGACAGGAGTGATGTCTTCGGTATCCGGAGAACCCGTGTAGAATCCTGTTGTCTTCGGTACCTGTTCCTGCAGAAGCAGCAAGGAAGTCTGGAAGTGAACATCCGTTTCGAAGCGACGCTGCATCGGCTGGTTCATCAACAGGTATGCAAGGGAAAGGAAGCTCATGCCCTGGTGGTGGGCCATGAAAGTCTGGATAACGGCGCGCGACTGATCGCGCGAGAGCCTGACCGGCGTGTGATCGATGGCTTCGAAAAATCCATAGCGCCCTTCGATACCCTCTTCACGAAGTCGTTGAAGGTTGCGATAGCTTTCGGTCGGATTCACCATCAATGCCATGATCGTAGCATAGGGTGCAATTACAAGGTCCTGACCCAAGCCCCGTTTAAAACCGAGTCCAGGTACCCCGAATGCCTTATACTGGTAAGTAAGACTGTTGTCAACGAGGTTGTAACACGACTCCGATATGCCCCACGCGACATCCTGTTGCCTTCCGTACTCGATCTGTTTTTCGACGGTGCCGTAATAGGTCTCGTCGAGCAGGGTGTTCTCGTAATTAGGCATCACCAGCAATGGCATCAGGTATTCGAACATGCTGCCGCTCCACGAGAGCAGAACTGACGTGTCGCCGGTTGTGGTCAGGCGGCGGCCCAATGCAAACCAACTTTCTTCGGGGATCTTCCCTTGCGCAATCGCAACGAACGCGGTCAGGCGCGCTTCGGATGCCAGCAAGTCGTAGTAACTTTGGTCGCGGTGGCGATCATCGACAGAATATCCGATTGCCAGAAGATGTTGTGACTTGTCGTACAGGAAGTCGTACTCCATGTCGGCCAGATTGAAACACCGCTCCGCAAGACCGTTCATTATATTGACGCGCTCATGGGCGTTGTTCGCCGAAGTCTTTACCGCTTCGCGAAAGGCATCGATCCATTTCCTTTCGGCAGAATACAAGTCATGTAATGGATAGCGGTCGATCTCTTCTTCGAATTTCATTTCGAATTTCATGAGATCATTCAGTGTCGGGATACCCTCCAGTAGCCTGAAATTCTTGAAACGCTCCGGTACCGGCCCCACGAGGTGCCACGGGGCGAGATGTTGAAGCTCGCTGTACGCCTCCTCCATCCGGTTGTGGAATGCGTGAACCCACCATCCCGCTTCGGTTAACGGTGTGAATTGCTGTCGTTCCGCAAGCTCCTTGTACAACGACATGTATTCTTCCAACA
>WUUC01061624.1_pt1 | contig 15883 bp, 18 predicted proteins | sample 6278441 | NCBI WGS metagenome assembly WUUC01 (sample SAMN13675441, study PRJNA597444) | soil metagenome | isolation source: soil | place: USA: Washington | collected 2017-10
CGGCCAGCTCCGTGTGGAGCACCCAAAGCACGGCTGCGAAGAGAAGCAGAATGGCGAAGGGCCCGAGGTAGCGAACCAGCTTAGGCTTCGTGGAGTGGTTCGTGACCGGAACCGGCGACGGATTCATCGAAAGGCCTACGAAGACGAGGATCCAGATGACCCGGAAGAGAAGTCCCGCAGCCATGCGCTTCTCACTCTGCCGTCGTGAGCGACGTTCTTCTCTTCGAGTGTCGAACCCAGAGAGTTCTCGGCGCATTTGGTGCGAAACGCACTTGTAGCGTTCGGTAGCGGCTGGTTCAGTTTGCCGCCGACGTACTGATTCATCACCACTCCCATAAGATCGTCATCAAGGCACTTCTGAAATGCGCGGTCTTGAATGACGCCGACCTGTGATGATAGCCCCGCCGCCAGCTCTGGGCGCAAGCAGTACGGCCGCTTGTACCCCAGTGCCCGGCACTGGTTTGCTGATCTGCTATAAATGTATCCATATACCGCGCGTTCACATCTCATGGGGACCACCAGCAGGCGAACCGGCCGGGTCAGTGGACGAGTCCACCAGCATTATTGCCCAGCATGATTTTGCCCGGGTATTTATAGTTATTTATATCAGGCCTGGAGACGAACGATGCCAAAGCAGCTACGTCGCACGCGCAGATTCGCACCTATGGTGAATACGCTGGTGGCGACCTGCCTGACTGGGTTGTCGTCGGCATACGGGGTACCGCAAACGGACCGAACCGTGCTACCGCTTGGAGTGAGGACGACCGGTGGCGAAACCGGCCTCACGCATGAGGATGCAATGCCCTACCGGATCGAGCCCACTCGCCCGCCCGCGGGCGCGCCCAACGTCGTTATTGCGTTGTTGGACGATGTAGGCTTTGGCGCTGCGAGCACTTTTGGGGGGCTCATTGACACGCCCAATCTCGACAAGTTGGCTGCGGAGGGGCTGCGGTACAACTGCTTTCATACCACCGCGCTGTGTTCACCGTCGCGCGCCGCGCTGCTCACTGGGCGGAATCATCATGCTGTTGGCACGGGCACCATCATAGAACTTGCAACGGGCTACGACGGCTATAACAGCATCATCCCAAAAAGCGCCGCGACCATCGCCGAGGTGCTTAACGGCAACGGATACAGCACCGCAGCGTACGGCAAGTGGCACAACACCCCGCTGTGGGAGACCAGTGCGGACGGACCCTTTGACCGCTGGCCAACAGGGCTGGGCTTCAACGAGTTCTATGGCTTCATGGCCGGCGAGACCAACCAGTATTACCCCAGCCTTTATCATGGCACTACGCCCATCGAGCGCCCCCGGCGCGCCAAACATTATCAGTTGACCACCGATCTTGCCGACCATGCTATAGAATGGATCGGCGAGCAGGAAACGCTGGCACCCGGTAAGCCGTACTTCATCTATTTCGCGCCGGGCGCGACCCATGCGCCGCATCATGTGTACCGCAGCTGGTGGGAGCCTTACCGGGGAAAGTTCAACCAGGGCTGGGATAAGCTCCGCCAACAGATCTTCGAACGGCAGAAAAAGCTGGGCGTGATACCCGCCGATGCCAAGTTGACGCCGCGCCCAGCGGCGATCCCCGCCTGGGCTTCGCTCTCGCCCGCGCGCAAGCAGTTCGCCGCGCGTTTAATGGAAATCTATGCCGGTTATCTAGCCTATGCCGATCATCAAATCGGCCGCTTGATCCGTGTGATTAAACGTAGCGGTGAATGGAAGAACACGCTCTTTATGTACATCGTCGGCGATAATGGCGCCGCGGCCGCGGGCGGCGTTTTCGGCCATTTGAACGAGATGATGTCGCTCAACGGGCTTAGTCATCCGAGTGCGGCTGAGGCCCTGTCGCAGATCGAGCAGCTAGGCACTGCCAAGGCCAGCAACGAGTATCCGGTCGGTTTTGGCTGGGCGATGAATACGCCGTTCCAGTGGACCAAGCAGTTCGCCTCGCATTTCGGCGGCACCCGTAATCCGATGGTCATCACTTGGCCCGAGCGCATCCACGATCGCGGGGGTTTGCGTTCGCAGTTTCACCACCTGATCGACATCGCGCCGACCATTTACGAGGCCGCAAGGATCCCGGCTCCCCATGTGGTCGATGGCGTCGCGCAGATGCCGCTGGCGGGCATCAGTATGGCGTACACCTTCGACCATCCCCACGCCAAGAGCCGTCGCACGACACAGTACTTCGAGATCATGGGGCGACGCGGCATCTACCATGACGGCTGGATGGCGAGCACGTACCACAGCGATGTCCTATGGCAGCCCTCGCCGTTGCCGCCTTTCGACAAGGACCGTTGGGAGCTTTACCATGTCGAGAAGGACTTCACCCAGTCGTATGATCTCGCGCGAGAGAGACCGGAGAAGCTTCAGGAGCTTAAGGAGCTGTTCCTCATCGAGGCGGCGCGCAATGAAGTGTTTCCCCTCGATGATCGGGGGGCTGCACGCTTGCGGGATGGAGTGCCAGCCTCGATCCTCGGCGAGCGTCGCAGCTTAACGCTGCGCGAGGGGGATATCGTTCCGGAAGACGTCATACGAGCAACCTTGAACCGATCGCATGTTATCACTGCCCGCCTCGCTGTCCCAAAGCCGGGCGACGCCGAAGGGGTACTGGTCGCCGCCGGCGGCTACCCGGCTGGATTTTCGCTATACGTGAAGCAGGGGCGGCCGATGTTTACTTATAACTACTTCGGTGCGAAATATACGACCGTCACTGGCCAGGGAAAGCTGTCGGCAGGTCAAGCAATCGTGCGCTACGAATTCGCCTATGACGGCGGCGGCCGGGGGAAAGGAGGTGTCGCCAGGCTCTTCGTCAACGACAGACTCGTGGACGAAGAACGGCTAACGGCCACGGTGCCGGCTGCCTTCACGGCGAGTGAAACTTTCGACACAGGTCTGGACAGCGGCACACCGGCAGGCCTTTATGAGAGCCCGTTTTTCTTTAACGGAGATCTGGAGACCGTCACCATCGATCTTAAGTGAGCCGCAGGATCGAACGCGCTCATGAGAAATCAATGTGTGATGGCGGCTTCATCGTGACCGAACCAGCCGACCGGCGGGCTGATTATCTTGCCAGATCGCCAGCGCCCGGACCGGCGCCTTTCCCCGGTATGGCCTGGATTCCCGGCGGCAGATTCGCGATGGGTGCCGATGGCTTCTATCCGGAGGAGCGGCCGGTGCACACCGTTCAGGTGTCCGGCTTCTGGATGGATGTCGCGCCCGTAACCATTGAGCAGTTTGCCGCATTCGTCGCTGCGACCGGCTACAGGACCATGGCGGAATTCGCCCCGGAGCCGAGCCGCTATCCCGGTGCACAACGCGAACTCTTGGTTCCTGGGGCGCTCGTGTTCCGCAAGACGCAGACCAGGGTCAACCTCGACGATCCCGCGAAGTGGTGGGCCTATGTGCCGGGCGCAGACTGGCGGCATCCGCGCGGCCCCAACAAGGGCATTTCCGGGATGGCTAGACATCCCGTCGTGCAGGTAGCTTATGACGATGCGGAGGCGTTCGCCCGGTGGGTCGGCAAGGCTCTGCCAACGGAGGCGGAGTGGGAATTCGCCGCCCGCGGTGGTCTGAACGGAGCCGTTTTCGTGTGGGGCAACACGGAGTCTGCGTCGAGGCCCATGGCCAATACTTGGCAGGGTGAATTTCCGTGGCACAACAAGCGGACGGACGGGTACGAGGGGACTTCGCCAGTCGGTGCCTTTCCGGCCAACGGCTACGGCCTTTACGACATGGCTGGGAACGTATGGGAATGGACGAGTGACTGGTACAAGCCCCGCCATCCGGAGACGCCGAACAAGCCGTGCTGTACGCCGACCGATCCCACGGTAACCTCGGCAGGAGCGAGTTTCGACCCTAGTCAGCCGCAGATCCGCATCCCGCGCAAGGTGCTCAAGGGCGGATCGCACCTGTGCGCGCCGAACTACTGTTTCCGCTATCGTCCGGCCGCACGCTCGGCCGAGACCATCGACACCTCAACCTGCCATATCGGCTTTCGCTGCGTCGTCCGCATGGCGAAAACGGATGACGCGCATACGGCGACAGCTCCGACCTACTAGCGGGTTTCGCATCATGCGCGCCACCACATGATTTGGTGGAGGTTCTGCTTTGCTTGATCAGGGCGGTGGCGCGTGGTAATGACGAAGCATTAATCCACTGCCTGTACAGAGGAGGAATCAGCGGATGGCACATCGACCCGCAACTCCCGCGGCCGCCGAGCTCTACCAGTTCGTCGGCCAGCACCGCGGCTTGTTTATCTTCGAGGGCACGGTGTTCTTGCTCCTTGGCGTGCTCGCAATCTCGTTCCCTTTTATGGCCTCGATCGCGCTGGACATCTACCTGGGAGCCCTGTTGTTGGTCGGTGGGATCGCGACCGGCATCCGCGCCATCCTTGCTAAGGATGTTTCCCATCGTGGCAGCTCCATCGTGCTAGCCGTGCTAACGATCATAACGGGCCTGCTGCTCCTGATGTTCGTGTCGGCCGGACTGCTCGCACTCACCCTCGTGCTAGCCGTCTTCTTTGTTGTTCAGAGCGTCTTCGAGATTTTTCATGGCACCCAGGCAAAAGGTCAGGCCGGCCGAGGATGGATGATCGCAAGCGGTATCGCGGGCGTGGTCGTCGGTTTGCTCTTGTGGCTGGGCTTGCCGTCTACCGCTGCCTGGGCCGTGGGAACTCTTGCGGGCATCAACTTCATCTTCACAGGCGTCGCGTTATTGGTGATGGCGGCTGCGCAAAGGTCTGGCGTCTCTGCGTGAGAGGTTACAGTTCCGGCCGCCGTTGCGCCATGTGAGCAGAATACACACACAAACGCGTCGATCAGAGCCAGGACTGATTCGCGATGTTGATGTGGCGCCAGGCCAATAATGCGACCGAGCGGCCTGTCGACGGGAAAAAACTAAACCCAGCAAAACGAAGACAGTGGAGAAGACAGCGGACAACTTTGGAGCGAGCGCGGCAAGCGGAGCTGATTCGGCGCTGGAGGCCGTCGAACGCTTGCAATTGTAATGCAAATCATTATCATTAACCTTGGGCTTGGTTGATTTTACAGTGCAGATTCCGAAATCTCTGCGGGCCTAAGGCAGTGTTCGGGACCGATGCTAGGCCAAAAGATGCGCGGGTGTGCACGGTGCCGAATACGGCAAATTGATTTGAAGTAATTCAGAAGACTGTCCTTGCTCCCCAGCTAGGGTCGGCCGTTTTCGCGTTGGCACCCCAGCCAGGTTGCACATTAGTTCAATGCAACGTAGGGGATCGTAGTCATGGGTCAGGCTGTCGCACGAGTTCGTCCTGAAGCCTCGCTCAAGCAGAGCTGGGCAAATCTCCGCAACGATTACCCACAGATTCACGCGCGAGATGCCGCCAGGCAACTCGGGGTGAATGAGGCACAATTGGTTGCCACCGTGTGGAGAAACCGCAATCCGCCTGACCAAGGACTGGCACGCTCTAGTTAAGCAATTGCGGTTGCTTGGGCGCGTGATGGCCGTGACGCGCAACGAGTACGCAGTACTACAACGTCAGGGCACTTACTCTGATCTACGCTTAATGGGTGATCGGTGCCGGATGCAAGGTGAGCAGATTGATCTGTCCCTTTCACTCAAGCGTTGGCGCTATGGTTTCGCGGTGCGCGAAGCGACTGTGTCAGGGACGCGACGCAGCCTCCAGTTCTTCGATTGCGCTGGCCATGCCGCGCACAAGGCATACCTGACCGACGACAGCGATCTTGGCGCGTACTACACGTTGATCAATACGTACTCCAGCGCAGATCAAGGCGCGATCCAAGACATGGCGCCTGACCGACAGGTCAGAATGGAGATGCCAGATGCCCACGTTGATGTAGCGGGTCTGCGGACGCACTGGGAGAGACTGATCGATGCGCGCGCGTTTTCCGCATTGCTCAACCGTTTCGGTGTGACTCGTCTGCAAGCCCTTCGATTAGCCGGCAGCCCTCGTGCCCGGCAAGTCGCTACCAGCAGTTTACGGACCGTGCTGGAGAAGATCAGCGAGATAGGACTGCCAATCCGGATCAAGGTCGGCAATCCAGGCGCATGTCAGACCTATACCGGTCCAATTCACAATCTGCGCGGCATAGGAAAGTGGTACAGCGTGCTGGATCCAGATTTTAACCTGCATGTACGTGAAGCCGCTGTCCATTCTGCCTGGATTGTCAGAAGACCCACAGGCGAAGGACCAATAACGGGAATAGTCACGTCGTTCGAGCTGTTCGATGCGTCCGGCGAGCCGATTGCACGCGTGCTGGGCAGACCCAAGCCGGGCATACCTGAAGATCTGGCATGGCGTCAGGCTGTGACTAACTTGGCGGCACTTCTGTAGTTCAATCCAGGAGATCACCGATGCCTTTACTCGTCGGCCGCCGAGCCCCCGACTTTGTGGCGCCTGGGGTGCTTGCAAGCGGCGTAATGGTCAGTCGAATTCGCTTACATACGGCCATCCACGGCAGGTATGCGCTGGTGTTCTTCAATCCATTGGCTTTGACTTACGCCTGCGCCTCTGAGTTACTCGCGCTGAGTCGACGCATCCGGGAGTTCTGGAGCCGCGATGTGGAAGTTCTGGGCGTTACTTTAGACGCTGCACACCAGCACAGCATCTGGCGCAATGTTGCCGTCGACCATCTGCCGAAGCTGAGTTTTCCACTTGTCGTAGATACTCGGCGCTGCATCTGTCCTGATTACGGACTCTCGATCGCTGGCGGGACGTTTGCTCACCGCGGCATCTTCTTGATCGATCTCCGCGGTGTAGTGCGCTACCAAGCGATCAACGACCTGCCGCTTGGGAGCGAAATCGATCATGCCTTGAGAATGGTCGATGTACTGCAGGCTTCGTACAACGATAGCGCTTGGACGCCCACTATCGCTGAGGTTTCTAGCCGTGACTGTGGCAGTAGTCCGGCCAGGCCAGTTCACAGGCTGAGCAAGCCTGATGCATTCGGCTGATTTCAGTTCCAAGCCATCTCCCATCGAAAGTCCATTCCATGAGATCTCATGATTCAGAAGATGCGATTCACTAGAGGTGGAACTCGTCGCTTTCAGCTGCTAGCAGTGCTAGCCGCTCTCGCCACTGCCGCTATGGCGGCCGCAAGCGCGGTGCAGGCGCAGACCGTTGGCGGCGACCGCCCTGTCCAGGCCATGCAAAGCACAAAGCAAAGTTTTCGTATTGCGCCGGGACCATTGGACGCCGCTCTGCGCCGGTTTGCTCGTCAAAGCGGACTGCAACTTATCTTTGATCCCACGATCACACGAGGCTTCCAATCCATAGGCTTCCACGGCCGGTATGTGCCTGGCGAGGCGCTAGGCATGCTGCTGATGTGCACCGGTATCGACTTTCGCTTCACCAGTGCAGAAACCGTGGTCCTAGAGCGATTTGTAGAGGTAGAGCCGATCGTATTTGCGACTGAAAGTGGTCTGTCCCGTTAGCACACCCCAGCCGGCATTTGCGGATCCCATGCACGACGCCGGTCCGTAGACAGGGTCACTGAAACATACGAGTAACGAATTGAAGTGCGCGCAGTGAATACTCGCTGCTCATCGGCAGTCTCCTTATGGGGCTTGCCAGCTTGATCGCCGTGCCGGCACAGGCGAGGAGGCGGATGACGATGATCCCGCGTCGAATGAGCAACGCGCAGAGGCGGCGACACAAGAAGACAAAGACTCGACCCAGCTCGATCCGGTAACGGTCACCGCCACGCGGGCTGCAACCCCGATATCCAACATTCCTGGATCGGTGTCGTTGTTGGATGGCGTGAGCACGCGCATCCTCGTCTAATTCGCCTTTCTGGTGCCGCCTAAAGTGATTACCATAGCAGGTGGTACTGAACGCAGGGCGACTCAGAATATGGCCCTGCAATTTACGGAAGCGGCCGCTTGTTCCGCCGGCCAGAGACCGCCTTCGGCCTGCGGCTTCACATCAGAACCGGCCGAGCCTTCCACCGAACCGCTACATAGAGCCTCAGGAGCTTACATGCGCTACCTCATCGCTGCCGGCACGATGTCTGTATTCGCCACACCCGCACTAGCGGTCGACATCGACATCCTCAATCCAGACCAAGAGGCGTTTCGCGGCGTGTCCGAGGAATTGGCCGCCGCGTTCAGCTTCAAAACCTTGAATCCGACCGAACCGCTGGGGCTTACGGGCTTCAACATCGGCGCGGTAGGCAGCTATACCTCCGTCGACAACGAGGAGGCCTTCCAAGATCTCATCGGCGTGCCGGTGGAGGACTTGGCAACGGTTGGTATCGGCGCAACCAAGGGGTTGCCTTGGGGCTTCGATATCGGGGCGTTCTACACGGGCGATCCGGGCTCCAATGTCCGCTTGTACGGAGGCGAGCTGCGTTACGCGTTCGTCTCCGGCAATGTAGCCATTCCCGCCATCGGCGTACGGGTGGCGGGCACCAAGCTAGACGGCATCGATCAGTTTTCTATGGAAACCTTGAGCGCCGACGTCTCGGCATCCAAAGGATTTGCCTTTATCACGCCGTACCTCGGGGTCGGGCAGGTCTTCGCCTTCAGCGATCCGGATGAGACAACCGGTCTCGAGGACGAGGACTTCAGCGACACGCGCGTATTTGCCGGCGCGCGTCTCTCATTCCTGCCGTTTCAACTGATCGGCGAAGTTGACAACGTTGGAGGCACCACGTCCTACAATCTGCGGCTCGCCTTCGGTTTGTAAGTAACACTCCGGCAGCGAATGCGCGCTTGACTTCCTGGCCTTCCGCTGCTGTAACTCGGTAGCTGGAAATGTAGGCGACATTTTCCGACCCGATGTTTGTGGCGCGTGAATTGAAGAGCCGTTCATACGATCATCCGTTTATACCGGCGCGCATGTAGGAGTACGCGAGGTTGATGAGCCGCTTCCGAGTCGCCCTACCGATGGCAGTGGCAGCATACGCCGTCGGCGCTTGTGGGGAGGCGGGCGAGCACAGGCTTACCGGCTCCAGCACGATTGCGCCGCTGCCAGCGTAGATCGGCAAGAGCTGTTGCTGAAACGTCGGTTCCGCGCGGCGGCGACAGGCCTCATTTCTTCCAGATAGCAGCCTGAGCGGGCGGAAGCTAAAATCGCCCGCGTGTAGGTCAGGGTGCATTCGAGATCACTATGAATTTCGGTAGGACTTTCGACGTCATCGTCGTTGGCGGCGGACACGCCGGCACGGAGGCCGCGCTGGCCTCTGCTCGCGCGGGTGCGAGCACGCTGCTGCTCACCCACAACATAGAGACCATAGGCCAGATGAGTTGCAATCCGGCCATAGGCGGAATCGGCAAAGGTCATCTCACCAAGGAGATCGACGCCCTGGGCGGGATCATGGCGCGCGCGGCCGATCGGGCCGGTATTCACGTGCGGATCCTCAACCAGCGGAAAGGTCCCGCCGTGCGTGCCACCCGCGCGCAAGCCGACCGCTTGCTGTACAAGCGGGCCGTCCGTGAGGCCGTGGAGTCGCAGCCGCATCTGTACGTATTTCAACAGGCGGTTGATGATTTGATCATGGAAGGCGAGCGCGTCGCGGGCGTAGTCACGCAGATGGGCCTCGCTTTCCAAGCACGCGCAGTGGTGCTAACGGTAGGCACGTTCCTGGGCGGCAAGATTCATGTCGGCGAATCGAATTACACTGGCGGTCGCGCGGGCGATCCGCCGGCCAATCGCTTGGCGTGCCGACTGCGGGAGTTACCGTTCGAGGTTGGACGATTGAAGACCGGAACGCCGCCGCGCATCGATGGCCGTACGATCGATTACAGTCGCTTGCAGGAGCAACCCGGAGACACACCTACGCCGGTGTTCTCGTTCATGGGTCGGGCCGAGGATCATCCGCGTCAAGTCTCTTGCCATATCACGCGCACGAACCCAGGCACACACGAACTGATTCGCGGCGCACTACACCGCTCGCCGATGTACACCGGCGCCATCGAGAGCATCGGGCCTCGGTACTGTCCATCGATCGAGGATAAGGTGGTGCGCTTCGCGGCCAAGGAGTCGCACCAGATCTTCGTCGAGCCGGAGGGCTTGAGCACGCGCGAGGTCTATCCGAATGGGATTTCGACCAGCCTGCCCTTCGATGTGCAATACGAGCTGGTCCGGTCCATAGAAGGTTTCGAGTGCGCCCATATCACGCGGCCGGGATACGCCATTGAATATGACTTCTTCGATCCGCGCGGCCTGAAGTCCACGCTTGAAACTAGGCCGGTCGGAGGCCTCTTCTTCGCCGGCCAGATCAATGGGACCACTGGTTACGAGGAGGCGGCCGCGCAGGGCTTGATCGCCGGCACCAACGCCGCCCGGCACGCGCAAGACAAGCAGCAATGGTATCCGCGGCGCGATCAGGCCTACATCGGCGTGCTGATCGATGATCTCATCACGCGCGGCACCAGCGAGCCGTATCGGATGTTCACCAGCCGCGCGGAGTATCGTCTCTTGCTGCGCGAAGATAACGCCGATCTGCGGATGACCCCGATCGGGCGCGAACTTGGCATCGTCGACGATAGCCGCTGGCAGGCATTCGAGCGCAAGCGAGATGCCATATCGCGGGAGCAACAGAGGCTGAGCGCACTGAAGCTCAGGCTGCCGGGGAAGGCGCTTCGCGAGATCTCAAGGTGCGGGGGCAGCGGATGTGCGATCGTCGAGCGACAAGCGGCCAGCACGGAAATCGCTGCTTTGGAATTGTTGCGGCGCCCTGAGTTCAGCTATCGTGACCTCATGTCTTTGCCGGAATTCGCGTCAATCGAGGTCGATCCTCAGGTCGCCGAACAGGTAGAGATACAGGCCAAATACGCCGGCTATATCGAGCGTCAGGAGACGGAGATACAGCGGTCGCTGCGGCATGAGCAAACCGCCTTGCCGGCAGATCTGGATTTCGCGCAGGTGCGGGGCTTGTCCAATGAGGTGCGTCAGAAGCTGACCGCTATTCGTCCTGCCACCCTTGGCCAGGCCTCGCGCATACCGGGCGTCACGCCCGCGGCGATATCGCTCCTGCTGGTGCATCTTAAGCGATGGAAAGCGGCCGCACACTAGGACGCATAACGCGCGGTCGACGGCCCGATCGTTCAGCCGCCACTGTTCCATCTGAACATATGCTGGCGGCGACCATCGCCACCGGCACGGCGGCCTTGGGCTTGCAGCTCGACGCCGAGCGCAAGGATAGGCTGGCGCGTTACCTGAACCTGCTTGCCAAGTGGAACCACGTCTATAACTTGACAGGCATCCACAATGCAACTGATATGGTGGGCCCGCTGCTACTCGACAGCCTGTCGGTGCATGCTTACGTGAAGGGGCCGCGCATCTTGGACGTGGGCAGCGGTGCGGGCTTGCCGGGCATCCCGCTCGCTATCGCAGATCCGGATGCGCAATTCGTGCTCCTAGATACGAACGGCAAAAAGACGCGCTTCATGCAACAGGCCCTGATCGAGCTGCGCCTGCCTAACGTGCGGGTGGAGCAAGACCGCATCGAAAGCTACCAGCCACAAGCCGGCTTTGATACAGTCATCTGCCGGGCCTTTGCCGGCTTGACGAAGTTCGTCGTCACTGCGGCTCATGCATGCCGACCGCAGGGGCGCCTACTGGCCATGAAGGCGGCCTTGTCCATCGCCGAACAACGAGCGCTGAGTGTTATGTCGAAGCCAGTTGCCATCTACAAGCTCGAGGTGCCGGGCATTGAGGCAGAGCGCCAATTGGTCGAGATCCTTAACACCTAGATCGACATGGCTACGATCTTCGCGTTAGCGAATCAAAAGGGCGGTGTCGGCAAGACCACGACCGGGGTCAATCTAGCCGCCTCGCTGGCGGCCATCAACCGCCGTGTGTTGCTGATCGACCTCGATCCGCAGGGCAACGCTACGATGGGTAGCGGCGTGGATAAGCACCAACTCGGCGTGACCAGCGGAGATGTCTTGCTGGGCAAGGCGCAAATGGATGATGGCGTTCTGTCGGTGGACCGCGCTGCCTATGCACTCCTGCCGGCCAATGGTGAGCTCACCGTGGCCGAGGTCGAACTGATGACGGCGAGCGGTCGCGAGTTCAAGCTCAGACAGGCGCTCGAGCCGCTGGCCAGCCGCTATGACTATGTCCTCGTCGATTGTCCGCCCGCGCTCAATACGCTCACCGTCAATGCGCTGGTGGCAGCGCATGGCGTCATTATTCCCATGCAGTGCGAATACTACGCGCTGGAGGGCCTGTCGGCCCTCGTGGGCACCATCGACCGTATTCGCCAGACCGCTAACCCTCACCTTCGGATCGCGGGACTGCTGCGCACCATGTTCGATCCGCGTAACAACCTCGCCAATGACGTTTCCGCTCAGCTGATCTCGCACTTCGGCGATCGGGTGTTCGAAACGATGATCCCGCGTAATGTGAGGCTGGCGGAGGCGCCCAGCCATGGCCTTCCAGTCCTGCTATACGACAAGGCCTCCCGCGGGGCGCTGGCTTATCTGTCACTCGCCGGCGAACTTCTGCGCAAGGAGCGGCGTGGCACGATGTTCAGTCCCGTCGGTCCGGTGCAGAGGCAGGCGACGTGAACACGAAGCGGCGCGGTCTTGGCAGTCTCGGCGTCGATGTCCTGCTGAGTGCCGCGTCGGCGCCAGTGCCGGAGGGTGGCGAGTTGCGACAGCTTCCCGTCGACAGCATTCGCCGAGGCAGGTACCAACCCCGCCTGCGCATGCGGCCGGAGGCCTTGCAAGAACTGGCGGACTCCATCCGCGTGCAAGGGCTGGTGCAACCGGTGGTGGTGCGTCCAAGCGGAGAAGGATATCCCGAGGCTTACGAGTTGATCGCAGGCGAGCGACGCTGGCGCGCGGCGCAGATGGCGGGGCTGGATGCGGTCCCGGCGCTCATCAAGCCGATCCCCGATCAGGCGGCCGCGGCCATGTCGCTGATCGAGAACATCCAGCGCGAAGACCTCAACCCCTTGGAGGAAGCCAACGCCTTTCATCGTCTGATCGCCGACTTCGACCTGACTCATCAGCAAGTCGCCGACGCGGTCGGCCGCTCGCGCGCGGCGGTCAGCAATTACCTGCGCCTGCTGGAGCTGACGGAGCCGGTCAAACAATTACTCGATGAAGGCAAGCTTGAGATGGGGCACGCGCGCGCCCTGTTGGCGCTCAGAGGCGATGAGCAAGTCCAGGCGGCAAGGCACATCGTTTTGAGAGCGCTATCGGTGCGCGAGACGGAACGCTATGTAAAAGGGTTGGCTGCCGGCCGCTTCAAGCGCTCTCCAGTGCGTTCGGACGCAAACGTGAGCGAACTCGAGCGCTCTCTGGGAGAGACACTGGGCGCGCGAGTGGAGGTTCACCACGACCACAAAGGCAAAGGCAAACTCGTAATTCATTACACCAGCCTGGATGAGCTGGACGGCATCATCGCACACATCAAGTAGACGCTTCGTTGTTGCGAAGTTTCCGCAATTCATAGCGACTGACTTGTCATGTTTACTCGACGCATGGGGTGAAGTTTGTTTGGCGGGGTGGGCCCAGAAGCCATCCAGCGAGAGTGTCCAACGCAGCACGTGATTTCCATCAGATAGTTGCTGTCGCTTGCAACTCGCGATGACGCTCGATTTAAGATCAAGCTCCGCGGTTGATCCCGACGAAGTGTCTGATTATACTGCCCGGCGGCATGACCTCTGGATGGGGGTTACGCGCGCCGGCCTTCGACCATTCCTGCTCTACCGCATCCATGCGCAATGGCGTCTTAGTGGTGCAGGTCGCGCTATGCGCCGTCTGCGTATTCCTTGCGTGGCTCTATCGGGACCAGGATACAGCGATTGCCGCGCTGTATGGAGGCGCGGTCGCAACTGCTAATACCTGGTTGTTGACGCGGCGCATCGCTACGGCTGGCGAACTGGCCAAGCGTAGCGTGAAGTACAGCGTTTATTCGCTCTACTGGGGCGCTTTGCAGCGCTTCGTGTTCGTACTGGTTTGTCTGGGCGTGGGATTAGGAGGGCTGAAGCTTGAGCCCGGCCCGTTGCTTTTGACGTTCGGAGTTGCGCAACTGGGCTTCATGGTCTTAGCGGGTAAAGAGGCGATGAAAAAGACCAGTTCGGGAAGGCCCGAGATAGATGACTGATCAAAACGGCAGGTAGTTGGTTATGAGCGAAGCGGCCGCCGAGCCAAGCGACAACCCAGTACAGTATATCCAGCACCATATTACCAATTGGTGCCTAGGCTGCGATCCGCACACGCACGAGCCGGCCAGCGTCGTCGACTTTTCCGTAATCTTCGTCGACACCCTCCTCTTCAGCATGCTCATCGCGGGCCTGCTGATGTGGATCGCTTGGAGGATTGGTAAGAACCTGAATATGGAAACACCGGGCGGCATCCAGAATTTCCTCGAAGCCGTTTTGGAGTTCACTCATCAAAGCATCAGGGATATCTTCCCACGCACCAACCCGATCGTCGGTCCACTGGCTTTCACCATTTTTATCTGGGTGTTCATGTTGAATTTCATGGACCTCATTCCGGTGGACCTGTTACCCGCCGCCGCTCAATGGATCGGCAGTACGTTTTTCGGAACTCCGGCCCATGAGGTGCATTTGCGCATAGTGCCCACCGCAAACCTTGACACTACTTTCGCGCTGGCGCTGTCTGTGTTTGCGCTCATCATCTACTACAACATCAAGATCAAGGGACTGGGTGGCTACATCAAGACCTTCCTGACGCACCCGTTTGGCATCTATTTGGCCCCTGTCAACGTTGTCATGACTACGGTCGAGGAGCTCGCCAAGCCGCTGAGTCTGGGCCTGCGACTGTTCGGCAATATGTTCGCGGGCGAATTGCTGTTCGTCTTGATAGCGCTGCTGTCATTCTCGTGGTTCGTGATGCCGGTGCAGGTGGCGCTGGGCACCGCGTGGTCGATCTATCACATTCTGATCATCACCGTGCAGGCGTTCATTTTCGGCTTGTTGACGATTGTTTATTTAGCGCTTGCCAGCGAAGAGCAGCATTGAGTCCATCCACCCCCATCTAAACGGTTCGCAAACGAGAGGAGAAGAACTATGAATCCTGGTGATGTCGCCCTGATCTACGCCTACACCGCTATGGGTGTCGGCGTCATTCTGGCCGCCGCAGGTTTGGGAAGCGCGCTCGGCTGGGGGCTAATCTGCTCCAAGTTCATCGAAGGCATTGCGCGCCAGCCAGAGATGCGTCCTCAGTTGACTGGCCAGATGCTTTTTACCGGCGGCCTGATGGAGGCATTTCCGATGATCGTGCTTGGTATCTCGATGTGGTTTACCTTTGCCAATCCCTTCATTGGCGCGGCCCAAAGTGCGGTCGGTGGGTGAACGAGTAAGGCACATAGATCGGGAGCGTAAGCAGTGAACGTCACAGCGACACTGATAGGTCAGATCATCGTCTTTGGAGTGCTGGTCTGGTTTGTAAAAGCGGTGTTGTGGGGCCCCATGCTCAACATGATGGAGGAGCGCAAAAAGCGCATCGCCGACGGACTGGCCGCCGCAGAGCGTGGTCAGAAGGAACAGGAAGAGGCGGAGCAGAAGGTGAAACAACGCCTGGACGAGGCGAAGCAACGGGCCTCCGAGATCATCAATCAGGCGCAGCGCCGGGCGAATGAACTTGTGGAAGAAGCCAAGACCGACGCGCACGAGGAAGGTGAGCGGATCAAGAGCGCCGCGCAATCGGACATCGAACAGGAGATCAATCGCGCGAGGGAAGGATTGCGCATGCAAGTAGGAGCGATTGCAATCGCGGGCGCCGAGCAGATACTCAAGCGAGAGATCGACGCCAAGGCGCATACCACCGTGCTGAACGAACTGGCTGCGCAGCTCTAGAGGTTCACATGTCCGAATTAACCACTCTCGCGCGGCCCTACGCTAACGCAGCCTTTGAATTGGCGCGCGACCAGGGCGAGTTCGACAAGTGGTCACA
>WUUC01211819.1_pt1 | contig 15882 bp, 14 predicted proteins | sample 6278441 | NCBI WGS metagenome assembly WUUC01 (sample SAMN13675441, study PRJNA597444) | soil metagenome | isolation source: soil | place: USA: Washington | collected 2017-10
TTCCTTTCGCGAGCGACGAGCCGCTCGAGCTCGGCCGCGACGGCGGCTCCGCGGTGACCGACGACTACACAGTGCACGAGTTCAGCGGACAGGTGAGTTGGGTGGAGATCGAGATTCCCGAAGGCGCGCGGGACGACGATGCCGAGATCCCGGGCGAAGAGCGGCTGCAGGCCGCGCTCGTGCGCGAATAGGCATGGCCGCGGCGCTGCAAGGGCTCGTCGATCTCGCCGTGCTCGTCTTCGCCGTCACCAGCATGCTCTCGGTGGGCTTCGGCCACGACTGGCGCGACGTCGTCGGCCCGCTGCGCCAGTGGCGAAAAGTGCTGCGGGCCCTGGCGGTGAACTTCCTGCTGGTGCCGATCCTCGCCTACGTGGTGCTGCGGATCCTTGCGCTCGAGCAAGCGCACGCGATCGGGCTTTTCCTGGTTGCCGCGGCGGCCGGCGCCCCGTTTCTCGTCAAGCTCACCGAAGCGGCCGACAGCGACGTGGCGCTGAGCGCGACGCTCCTCGTCCTGCTGCTGCCCGCGACGATCGTCTACATGCCGATCGTGGTGCCGCTCGTGCTGCCCGACGCCCAGGTGAGCGCGTTCTCGATCGCGCGCCCGCTGGTCCTGACGATGCTGCTGCCGCTCGGCATCGGTCTCGTGGTGCGCGCGCGCGCCCCCCGATGGGCGTGGCGGGTGCAGGCAACCGTCGGGCAGCTTTCCACGGTCGCGCTCATCGTGTTGCTGGCGGCGACACCCCTCGCGAACCTGCCGGGGATCCTCGCGATCTTCCGCACCACCGCGATCCTTGCCGCGCTTGTCGTGATCGGCGGCGCATTCGCCATCGGGTATGGGCTCGGCGGCCCGCCTTACTCGGCGAAGGAAGTGCTCGGGCTCGCGACAGCACAGCGCAACATCGGGGCCGCCACCGTCGTCGCGACGCAGTCGGTCGGCCACCCGGATACGCTCGCCATGGTGGTCGTATCCTCGCTCGCAGCGTTCGCCATTCTCTTTCCCGTCGCCTGGGCGCTGCGCAAGCGCAGCAGCCGGGGAGTCGTTTCCCAATGACCGGGTGGCTTACGCGAAGGAGGCACGCATGAACGTGGCACGCAGAGATCTGATGAAGCTCGCCGGCGCAGCAACCTGGCCGGCGTTGCCCCACGAAGCGTGGAACAAGACCTATGCGACGCTGCACCTGTGGCTGCAGATCGTGGGGAAGATTCCTCTCATGCAGCTTCCATGGACCTGCCACTCCTGGCATGTCGCGTTGGCTATGACGGCAAGGGGGCTCGCGACCCGCCTGATGCCGCACGGCATGAAGGCATTCCAGGTGGAGCTCGATTTCCTCGAGCACCGCCTGCGGGTGCAGGTGAGCGACGGGCGCCATGCGAGTCTGTCGCTCGAGCCGCAATCGGTCGCCGCGTTCTACCGGCGGTTCATGGAGACGCTGGAGGCTCTCGAGGTGCCCGTGGCCATACGCACGATGCCGAACGAGCTGCCCGAGCCGATTCCTTTCGACCAGGACGAAACGCACCGCTCCTACGACGCCGAGTACGCCAATCGATACTGGCGGGCGCTGGTGCAGGCGCAGCGCGTTTTCGACACGTTCAGGGCCCGCTTCACGGGCAAGTGCAGCCCGGTGCATTTCTTCTGGGGAAGCGCCGACCTGGCGGTGACGCGCTTTTCCGGCCGGCGCGCGCCGGAGCATCCGGGCGGCGTGCCCCACCTCCCGGACTGGGTGATGCGCGACGCTTACTCCCACGAAGTCAGCAGCGCCGGCTTCTGGGCGGGCAACGAGCAGCATCCGTATGCGATGTTCTACTCTTACGCCTATCCCGAGCCCGCAGGCTTTGCGCAGGCCGCGGTGCGGCCGGCGGCCGCGCGCTACAGCACGGAGCTGCGCGAGTTCGTCCTGCCGTACGACGCTGTCGCCAAGTCGCCAGCGCCGGACGCGATACTGCTCGAGTTCCTGCAAAGCACCTACGAAGCCGCGGCAGGGCCCGAGGGTTGGGACGAGAATTCAGGTTCCCTTAGGAGACGAGTCCGCCCCAGCGCCTCGACCACGTAAGCGACTTCGCCCTGCGGGCGGATCAGCGAAAAGCCGCTTCGCTCGCCTCCAGCGCACACAAGACCGTGGCATGCGCGCCGAGGATCTCGTCGTTGTTGCGAAGGATCACCTGATACTTGCGGTTGAACTCGCCGCCGTCGGCGCCAGGCGTCACGAGCTTGCGGATTTGGGCCAGGCACTCCTTGGTCAATGCCGTGGGCGAGGTGCCTCGCGTCGCTTCCTCGAGGTTCACGATCAGGGTCGTAAGGGCGCCGAGCCAGCTGAAATCCCGGTTGCTTACCATGACGGCCAGGAAGTCCGCGTCGGACAAGCGGCCGCGCAGGCGCTCGTAATCCCGGCGCTCGGCATCCACTAGCTTGCGATGAAGCTCGACGAGGGCTTTGCGCAAGCTCTCGCACCCGCTCGGAGTCACACCCGCCGTACGACGAGCTGGCTGACCGCCTGGCGCCGCAGCGGCAACGGGGTGCGGTTCAGCCATTCGTCGACCAGGGTCGGCCGGTCCAGGCGTTGCAGCCACCACTCGAATGCCTTGCCTTTCACGCACTCGTTCCATGCCAGATATACGTTCTCGCGGGGCGCCGGCCTGTCTAGCGGTACCTCGACCAGCTCGCCGGCTTGCAGTTCGCGTTGGACCACGGCACGCGGCACGAACCCCGCGGCGAACCCGGCTTTCTGCGCGGCGATCTTGGCGTGCAGCGTTGGGAGGGTGATGTTTTTTTGGCCGACCATCTGACCCGCCGGGCGCCGCGCGGCGCGGCCTGGAATGTCAGCCATGAGCGCCACCCTGTGCATACGCAAAACCTGGGGTGGAACAGGTCCGCGGTGCCCTGCCAACGGGTGGTCCGGGCTGACCGCCAATATGAGCTCCAGAACACCGATCAGACGCGTGCGGTGCTTGCCGTCTCTTAACGTCCCGTCGCCCAAGACCCCACACGCCATCTCTGCCTTGTCCGCCACCAGCGCGTCCAGCGCCGGGCCCGTCTGATGGGCGATGCGCAGGTCAGTTTCGGCGTGTTGCTCATCGCTATAAAAGTCCCGCGCGAGCTCGAGGAGCGGCGCGCAGGGCAGCATGCCGTCTACGGCAATAGTCAGCCTTGCCTCGTACCCCGCGGAAACCCGCCTTACGCGTTCTTCAAGCTCGGCCGCCGCCTGGAGTATGAGCTGGCCTTCTTTAAGCAGGGCTTCGCCGGCGGGGGTCAGCCGCGGACGATGGCCATTGCGCTGAAAGATCGGCACGCCGAGATCTTCCTCCAGCTTCTGCACAGCGTAGGTGATCGTGGACGGCACTCGGAAGAGCTCTTCGGCCGCCGCCGCGAAGCTGCCGCGGCGGCTGATCGCATCCAGGATTTGAAGCCCCTCAAGGGAGAGTTTCATGGGGTAGCGCGGCTGCAGCACGACGAGGGCCGCCTATGGTGCGCCTTCCGGTGCGTACAGGCAATAGTTCGATTTATCCGAACGCTTACGTCAAAAAAATCTGCTTTGTGCGCTCATCAAATCCCAAAGAATCTGGATCGGGCTCCCGATCGACGCGCACGTTTCTTGCCGAAGGTCTAGCACCTCATGCACCGACCGCCTTCGCAACCCTCGGCAAACAACCCCGTATCGCCGGCAGAGCAGTTGCTAGACCTCGCAATTGAGTTCACTTTTCCGGCGAGCGACCCGCCCTCCGTCGTCCATGCGTTCGGCACGGCGGTTGCGCGCACCACGAGTGTCTCTAACCCAGGAGAAACCACCATGGCCGCAAATGTCCCGCGCGAAGCAAAGGCTCCCAAGGCGCTCAATACGCCGAACGCTCTTCCTTCCGACGCCGTCTCAGCGCTGAGCGAGGCGCTGAACGCGGTGCTTGCCGATACGTTCGCGCTGTACCTCAAGACGAAAAACTTCCACTGGCACGTGAGCGGTCCGCATTTCCGCGACTACCACCTGCTTTTCGAAGAGCAGTCGGCACAGATCCTGGCCACGACCGACCCCATCGCCGAGCGCGTGAGGAAGATCGGCGGTGCCACCGTGCGCTCGATCGGCCATATCGCCAAGCTTCAGCGGCTGAAGGACAACGACCAGGGCTTCGTCGCCGCAGGCGAAATGCTGCGCGAGCTGATGGAGGACAACAAGGCCCTTGCCGAAGCGATGCGCCAGGCGCACGAGGTCGCCGATGAGCATCGCGATGTGGCGACGGCAAGCCTGCTGGAAGTCTGGATCGATGAGGCAGAGAACCGCGTCTGGTTCCTGTTCGAGGCGAGCCGCGCGCAGCCGCATTGAACCGAGCTCTCGCGGCGATCATCGGCGCCGCGCTTGCGCTGGCGCAGCCGGCGGCTGCGCAGGTCGTGCCTTCGGGAAAGCCGGAACGGCACGCACCCGCCACGGCGCCTCTCTGCGTGCAATGTCACGGGGCGCAGGGTGAAGGCATACCGTCGGCGAATTTCCCACGCATCGCCGGACAGCCCGAGCAGTACCTGGCGAAGCAACTCGAGGATTATGCAAACGGCAGCCGAAGAAATGCGCTCATGGAGCCGATCGCCAAGGCGCTTTCACGCAAGGACCGCGAGACGCTTGCGGCGTATTACGCGCAGCTTGGCCCGCCGGTAGCAAAGGAGCGGCGTGCAAGCGGCAGTTCTTCCGAGCGCGGCGAGATGCTCGCCGCATCGGGGGATGCGCAGCGCCGCTTGCAGGCCTGCAACAACTGCCACGGTCCCGGCGGCGCCGGCCGCGCGCCCGGCCTGCCTTACCTCGCCGGCCTGGATGCCGGTTACCTGGCTGCTACCTTGAATGCTTGGAAACAGGGCATGCGCGCCAACGACCCCGGGCAGCAGATGGCAGTTATCGCGAAAGCCCTCAGCGCCGAAGACGTGCAGGCGGTGGCGCAATACTACGCGAGCCTGTCTCCGCCAGCCCCGCATGCCACCGACGCAGTCCGCACGCCGCGCGAAGCCAGGTCCGAATTCGTTGCGGGAGGCGATCCGGAGCGCGGGCGCGCCATCCTGGCGAGCGGCACGCACGGTTGCGTCGCGTGCCACGCTATCCCGGGCATCCGCGGCGCGCGAGGGATCGCGGGCCCGCCGCTTGCCGGCTTCGCGCGCCGCGGGTTCATCGCAGGACAGTTGCCGAACACACCGCAAGTCCTGGTGGCATTTCTGCTCGATCCGCCGAAGCTGGTGTCACAGACCGGAATGCCGAACGTCGGATTGACGCTGGACGAGGCGCGGCATGTTGCCGCGTTTCTGCATACCCTGAAGGCACACGATGCGCGCTGACGGCCCCCAATCGGCCCTCGATCCCGCGGGCCCGATCGCCGCGGCGATCCTGCAGCTCGGCAACATCATGTTCATCGGGGCGGCGCTCGTCACCTTGCTCGTCACGGTGCTGATGCTTGTGCCGTTCTTACGGCGGCGCGAGCGGCCCGTCAATCGCAAGCTCTTCCTGTGGGGCGGCGGCGTGGCGCTGCCGCTCATCGCGCTGACCGCGCTCGTGCCGTACGTCTTCACCGTGGGGCAGGGCATGCGCGCCTCCAACGCGCCCGACCGGCTCTCGATCGAGGTCACCGGGCATCTCTGGTGGTGGAACCTTTCTTACCGGCGTGAGAATTGGCCGGGCGCCGTGCCGTCCGCAAACGAGCTGCGGCTGCCCGCGGGCGAGCCGGTCGAGCTCCTGCTTCGCGCAAGCGACGTGATCCACAGCTTCTGGGCGCCGAACATCGCCGGCAAGACCGACATGATTCCCGGCCGCGTGAACCGCATGGTAGTGCAGGCGGACCGCCCCGGCATCTACCGGGGCCAGTGCGCCGAATACTGCGGCACGCAGCACGCGCTCATGGCGTTCGACGTCGTCGTGATGCCGCGCGAGGAGTTCGACCGCTGGCTGAAGACCTTGGCGCGGCCGATTGCCGAGCCGCAAGGCGAGGACCTTGCGGCCGGGCGCAGGGTCTTCGTCAGCCAAGGGTGCGGCGCATGCCACGCGGTGCGCGGCGTGTCGAGCGGCGGCTTCGGCCCCGACCTGACGCAGGTGGGCGCCCGCCGCAGCCTCGGTGCCGGCACGCTCCCGGGCGGCGTCGGCAATATCGCGGCCTGGATCGCGAGCGCGCAGCACCTGAAACCCGGCAACGCCATGCCCTCCTATGACGAGCTCGAAGGACCCGAGTTGCGCGCCATGGCGGCGTGGCTCGCCTCGCTCAAGTGACGGCGCCGCTTTATCCGCAGGTGGGCGGACCTGAAGGCGCGGCACGCCTCACGGCGGCATGGGCGAAGCCGCGGCCGTTCGGTTTCTTCACGGAGGTGAACAACAGCCACATCGGGCTTCTCTACATCGGCACCGGTTTTCTATTCTTCCTCGGCGCCGGCGTGCTCGCGCTTCTCATGCGCATCCAGCTCGCCTGGCCGGGGATGAACTTCCTCGATGCCACGACGTACAACCAGTTCTTCACCATGCACGGCACGGTGATGATGTTCCTGTTTGCCGTGCCGATCGTGGAGGCGTTCGCGGTGATGCTGCTTCCGGCGATGCTCGGCGCCCGCGACATGCCTTTCCCGCGTCTCTCATCGCTCGGCTACTGGAGCTACGCCATCGGCGGCATGCTGGTATTCGCCAGCCTTTTCATCGGTGCGGCGCCGGACGGCGGCTGGTTCATGTACCCGCCGCTCACGGGGGCACAGTATTCGCCCGGCATCAACACCGACGTCTGGGTGCTCGGATTGGGCTTCGTCGAGATTGCGGCGGTCGCCGCGGCGGTCGAGCTGATCGTCGGCATCCTGAAGACCCGTGCGCCCGGCATGACGCTCGGCAAAATGCCGATCTTCGCCTGGTACATGCTCGTCACCGCCGGGATGATCATGATCGGCATGCCCGCGGTCATCGCCGCGGACATCCTGCTCGAGCTCGAGCGGGCGTTCGGATGGCCTTTCTACGACGCAACAAAGGGCGGCGACGCGCTCCTCTGGCAGCACCTCTTCTGGATCTTCGGCCATCCCGAGGTCTACATCATCTTCCTGCCTGCCGCCGGCATGGTGTCGATGATGCTGCCGGCGTTCGCGCGTACCCGTCTGGCGGGCTACGAATGGGTGGTGCTCGCCGCCGTCGCGGTCGGGTTCCTGAGTTTCGGCCTGTGGGTGCACCACATGTTCACCACCGGGCTGCCGCTTCTCTCGCTCGCGTTCTTCTCCGCGGCGAGCTCGGCGATCGCGATCCCGATGGGCATCCAGGTGTTCGCATGGATCGCGACGCTGTGGGAAGGCCGTCCGCGCCTTCAGGTGCCGATGCTCTTCATCCTCGGCTTTCTCTTCATCTTCGTGATCGGCGGGCTCACCGGCGTGATGGTCGCCGCGGTGCCCTTCGACTGGCAGGTGCACGACAGCTACTTCGTGGTCGCGCACTTCCACTACGTGCTGATCGGCGGCATGGTGTTTCCGCTGTTCGCGGCGCTCTACTACTGGACGCCGGTGCTTACGGGCCGGCTTCTTTCCGAGCGCGCCGGGCGCTGGACATTCTGGCTGATGTTCATTGGCTTCAACGGTGCCTTCCTCCCGATGCACCTTACCGGCCTCCTCGGCATGCCGCGGCGCGTGTACACCTATTCCGGTGACCTCGGGTGGAATGCGCTCAACCTCGCGTCCTCCATCTTTTCGTTCATCTTCGCCGCCGGCGTGCTCGTGGTGCTGGTCGACTTCATCACTCACCTGCGACGCAAGGAGGAGGCCCCGCCGAATCCCTGGCAGGCGCCCTCGCTCGAATGGATGTCGGGCAACAAGCCGCACGGCTTCCACAGCCTGATGCCGATCGCGTCGCGCTACCCCTTGTGGGACCAGCCGGGACTGCAGGAGGACGAGCTGGCCGGGCGCGGGTACCTCCCGGATGCGCCCACGGGCGAGCGCGAGGCGCTCGTCACTTCGCCGATCTCGGCGGCGCCGGAGCAGATCCTGCGCATGCCCGGCCCGAGCTGGACGCCGTTTGCCGCGGCGCTCGCCACCGCCGTCGCGTTCACCGCCATGACCATCAAAGCGGCGCCGCTTGGCTGGGCAGCCGGCGCCGTGGCCGCGCTTTTCTACCTTTACTGGCTCTGGATCATGGATCGCGGCTTTCCGCGCGAGCCGGCCGACGCCGGCCGCGGTCTCGCGCTGCCGCTCTATGCCAACGGCTCCCGAAGCGTCGGGTGGTGGGGTATGGTGGTGCTCCTCATCGCCGACGCGGCGGTCCTCGTCTCCTTTGCGTTCTCCTATGTGTTTCTCTGGACCGCCCGGCCCGTGGAATGGCCGCCGGACGGCTCCGAAGCGCCCGGCTATCTCGCCGCCGGCGGTCTTGCGCTTCTCGTCCTTGCCGCCTATGCGCTCTTCGAAGCTGCCGAGCGGGTGAACCGGCGCGACCGGCGCCTTACCGCCATGCTGTGTCTTGCCGCTGCGGCGGGTCTCGGGCTCGTCGCGGTGTACCTGGGCTTGCGCTGGCTCACTGGTCTTGGCATCGACCCGACACGCCACGCCTACGGCGCGGCGGTCTGGACGCTGCTCGGGTTCCTCGGCGGGCACGTCGCCCTGGGCGCCGGTACCGCCCTGTGGTGCCTCGCGCGCCTCGCGCTTGGCATGATGGACGCGTGGCGCTCGCTCACGCTTCGCATCTGCCTTCTCTGGTGGCGCTTCACCGCGCCTGCAACCGTCCTGGCGCTCTTCCTCGTCGCAGGATTCCCGCGTGTCGTCTAGCGCCGTATCCGAAGGGAAAGAGCTTCGGCGCCTGCTCGACCTCGCGTTCGGCTTGTTCGTTTGGGCGGCGCACTTTCTCATCATCTATGTCGGCGCGGCGCTCGCCTGCGTGCTCCAGCTCCGGGGCCTCGAGGCGGTTTGGGTGTTCGTTACCCTTGCCGCCGCCGGCCTGGTCGTCTGGCACGGCTTCAGCCGCTATCGCAAAGGGAAGGACACGCCCGACAAAGACTTCGCCCGGACGGTGACCGTGGGCGGCGATGCCATCGCGCTTGTCGCCATCCTCTGGCAGCTTTTCGCCATAGCCATCGTCCCCGCATGCGCTTAGCCATCGGTCTTGTGCTTATCTTGGCCGCCGCACCGGCTTGGGCACATGCCACGGCCGTCTGGAATTTCGATCCGCTCGTGCTGGTGCCGCTTGTTGCGGTGCTATGGCTGTACGCGCGGAGCTTGCGTTACCTTTCCCAGGCGCAGCGCGTCGCGTTCGGGCTGGGCTTGGCGGTCCTTTTCGCTGCGCTGGTGTCGCCGCTCGATGCGCTTGCGGAGAAGTCTCTGTCTGCGCACATGGCGCAGCACGCCCTCCTCGTGGCGGTCGCCCCGCCGCTCCTTCTGCTAGGTCATGCGGCCGCCGTGTTCGCATGGGGCGGCGGAAGCATGTTCCTCGGTCTTGCCCGGGCCTTCTCCGCCCTTTGTCGGCCGGGTCCGGCGACCCTCGCGCATGGGCTGGCGCTTTGGGTGTGGCACGCGCCGGCTGCCTTCCAGGCGGCCGCGGACAGCGATTCCATCCACATCCTTCAGCACCTCACTTTCTTCGCCACGGCGCTCATCTTCTGGCGCGCCGTCCTCGGTGCACGGACCGGGCGCCGCGCGGCGGGCGCGCTTGCCGGCGCTTTTATCACGCTGCTGCATAGCGGACTTCTGGGCGCGCTCATCACGCTCGCCCCTTATCCGCTTTATGGAGGCGGGGCGCTCGAGGACCAGCAGCTCGCGGGGCTCATCATGTGGGTGCCGATGGGGGTGGTCTATCTCGCCGCCTGCCTCGCTCTCGCGAGGCGGCTCGTAATGGATCATTCATTGCATCAAGGGTGAGCCGACCCTGCTGGTTCCTGGGCGCAACTGCTGGCGCGTCGAGCGCGCACAACGGCTCGGGTTCCTCATCGACGGCGCCGAGTACTTCGCGGCTGTGCGCGCCGCGATCGCCCGGGCGAAGCGCAGCGTCTTCATCCTGGGCTGGGACTTCGACAGCCGCGTGCGGCTGGTTCCGCAGCCAGACGACGGTTATCGGGCGGAGCTCGGCGAGTTTCTGAAGGAAGTGGTGCGGCGCAGCCGCGAGCTGCGGATGTACGTGCTGTCGTGGGACTTTGCCATGGCATTCGCGCTCGACCGCGAATGGGTCCCGCTCTACAAACTCGGCTGGCGGACACACCCGGCGCCGCGCTTGTCCTTCCGGCTCGACGACCGCCACCCGCCCGGCGGCTCGCACCACCAGAAGGTAGTGGTGGTCGACGACGCGGTCGCGTTCGTCGGCGGGCTCGATCTCACGCATGGGCGCTGGGACACGCCCGAGCATCGCCGCGAGGAGCCGAACCGGCTGGATGCGCAGGGCAGAATCGGGCGCCCCAACCACGACGTCCAGGCGATCGTCGACGGCGCGGCGGCGGCTGCCCTCGGCGAGCTCGCGCGCGACCGCTGGCGGCGCGGCACGGGCCGCGAATGCGTGCCGCTCGAGCGCTCGCCCGCGAGCGATCCGTGGCCGCCGGGGCTCGCGCCGGAGCTCACCGGCGTCGACGTGGCGATTTCTCGCACCGACCCCGGCTGGGTGAACGGGCAACGGGTCGAGGAGATCCGCAGCCTCTACGTCGATGCGATCGCGGCCGCGAAGCGCTTCATCTACCTCGAGAACCAGTACTTCAGCTCGAGCGTCGTCGGTGCGGCGCTCGAAGCGCGGCTTCGCGAGGTCGAGGGCCCGGAGGTGGTGGTCGTGTCGCGGCTCACGGAGGAGGGCTGGCTGGAAGAGCGCACCATGGGTCTGCTGCGCACGCGGCTGCACCAGCGGATCCGGGCGGCGGATGCGCACGGACGCTATCGACTCTTCTATCCGCATCTTCCCGAGCTCGACGGCGCGCCGCCGCTCAACGTGCACAGCAAGGTGCTCATCGTGGATGATGAGCTGTGCAGCGTAGGCTCGGCCAATTTCAACAACCGCTCGATGGGCTTCGACACCGAGTGCAACATCGCCATCGAAGCGCGCGGCGACGAGCGGGGCAGAGCCGCAATCGCAGCGTTTCGCCGCCGGCTCCTTGCCGAACACCTCGGCGTTCGCCCGGCAGAGCTGGCGGGAGCGGAGCATGCGAGCCTCGTGCGCACCATCGAGGCCTTGCGCGGCCCGGGTCGGACGTTGAGGCCGCTCGAGCCCCGCGCAAGCGCAGACCTCGAACGCATCCTTTCGGCAAGCGCGCTGCTTGATCCGGAGCGCCCCGCGGACCCGGAAATGCTCGTCAAGGAGTTCGTGCCTCCGGACCTGCAGCGGCCGATGGCCGCGCGCATCGCGCGCTTCGCCGTCGAGCTCCTTCTCGTCGCCGCCGTTGCCGCCATGTGGCGCTGGACGCCGCTTTATGAGCGCTTCCCGTTGGAGGCTTTCGCCCGGTTTGAAGACCGGCTGCTCGCGCCCTTCGTCGCGCTCGCCGCGTTCATTGTCGCCGGGCTCGTGGGGGTGCCGCTCACTGTGCTCATCATCGCCACCGCGCTGCTTTTCGCCACGCCGCTCGGCACGCTGTACGCGCTCCTGGGCGCGCTCCTGAGCGCGCTCGTCACCTACAGCGCCGGACGGGCGCTCAGGCGCGACACCGTGCGCCGCCTCGCCGGCGTGCGCCTCAATGCCATTACGCGCCGGCTCGGAAGGCGAGGCGTGCTCGCCATCGCAATCCTGCGTCTGCTGCCGGTAGGCCACTATTCCATCGTCAACGCCGTGGCCGGCGCTTCGCGCATCCCGTTGCGGGACTTCCTCCTCGGCACCGCGATCGGCGTGGCGCCGCTCATCGTGCTTGTATTCTCATTCGTTGATCGCGCGCGCGCGGCGTTCCTCGATCCTGGACCGGTCACCTATGCCGCGCTCGCCGCGGTGACTGGCATCATCGCAGCGGGCGCCGTGGTCGTATGGCGCCGGTTCGGAACGCCATGATGCGAATCCTCGTATCGCTGGCCTGCCTCGCCGTCACCGCATGCGCACGGCTGCCGCCGCTCGAGAACCGGACCGCTTCCACCGCGTTGATCGATACCGCGGGCACCGCGCTCGGCCGCGCCATCGCGCCGCGCGCTGCGGAGCACCCGGGCCGTTCCGGAATCCATCCGCTGCTCGATTCGCGTGACGCGTTCGCGGCGCGCATGCTGCTCGCACGCGCCGCCGAGCGCTCGCTCGATGTGCAGTACTACATCTGGAACGACGATCTTTCCGGGCGCCTGCTCTTCGGCGCGCTGCGCGAGGCAGCCGGGCGCGGCGTGCGGGTGCGCCTGCTCCTCGACGACAACAACACCGCCGGGCTCGACCCCACGCTCGCGGCGCTCGACGCGCATGCGAACATCGAGGTGCGCCTCTTCAACCCCTTCGTCAGCCGCGGCGTGCGCTGGCTCGGATACCTCACGGACTTCTCGCGTCTCAACCGGCGCATGCACAACAAGTCTTTCACCGCCGACAACCAGGCGACGATCATCGGCGGGCGCAATGTGGGCGACGAGTACTTCGACGCCGCCGAAGGAATGGTGTTCGTCGATCTCGATGTCCTCGCGGTCGGCCCTGTCGTAACCGAGGTGTCGCAGGACTTCGACCGCTACTGGGCGAGCGGCTCCTCCTATCCGGTCGATCGACTGTTGCCGCGCCCCTCGGAGCCGTTGCGCCTGGACGCCGACCCGCAGGCGGCGGCGAAGTACGTGGACGCGGTGAAGCGCTCGCCTTTCGTGCGCGAGCTGCTGGAACGGCGCCTTCCGCTCGAATGGGCGCCCACGCGCATGGTGAGCGACCCTCCGACCAAGGGGCTTGGGCTCGCGCCGGCCGACAGGCTGCTCTTGCAGAAGCTGAGAGAGGTGCTCGGCGACCCGCAGGAGGAAGTCGACCTCGTCTCTGCCTACTTCGTGCCCGCCGAAGCGGGCACTGCGATGTTCACCGAATGGGCAAGGCGTGGCGTGAAGCTGCGCGTGCTGACCAACTCATTCGAGGCGACCGATGTCTCGGTCGTCCACGCCGGCTATGCGAAGCGCCGCAGGGATCTGCTGCGAGCCGGTGTGGCGCTCTACGAGCTGCGGCCGCTTGCGCCCGAGGCGGAAAAGGGCGGCGCGCGCCTCGTGGGCAGCTCGGGCAGCTCGGCGGCGAGCCTCCACGCCAAGACGTTCTCGGTCGACCGCGCGCGTGTGTTCATCGGCTCCTTCAACTTCGACCCGCGCTCGGCGAATCTCAACACCGAAATGGGGTTCGTCATCGAAAGCCCGGCGCTCGCGCAGCGCATCCGGGAAAGCTTCGACAGCCGCATCCCGGCCCGTGCCTATGAAGCGCGCTTATCCGACGAGGGCAAGCTCTACTGGATCGAGCGCGGCGAAGGCTCGAACGTGCGCCACGAGACCGAGCCCGGGACCACCTTCTGGCAGCGCCTTGCGGTGGGGCTTCTGTCGCTCCTTCCCATCGAATGGATGCTCTAGGCCGCTACTTGAGCACCTGTATCGCGAAGCGGTGGTAGCGATGCACGAAGTCGAACGGCACGCGGCTCACGACGTTCATGGCGCGCTCGGCTTCGAGGTCGCTCGGTGCATAAATGACGAGGAACGTACTGCCTTTGTCGGCGGCGGCGAGATGCGCTTCCACGGCCTCGTCGCTGCGCCCCAGCGTTGCCAGAAAGCCCGTGTTTTCCTCGAGATTGCGCCGCGCGTTGCGCGCGACTGCTTCTGCCGGAAAGAGCTGGCAGTCGTGCGGGTCGTAGCCTCCGGTCAGGAGATCCCGCCGCACCCTGTCTGCATCTTCACGCTTGGGAAAGGCGGCGACGAGGTGGCCGCGCGGATAAAAGGTGCCGAAGTCGGTCATCTCCATCGGATTCTTCGCATCGGTGTTTTTCATTGCTTTCCTTTGTCGGCCGGCGCGGGTGCCGCGCCGCCTGGACCCTGCGCGCCGGTGCTCTGGTCGCCCCTGGCTTTCGGCTTTGCTGGCCGCGCCTTCTTCTGCGGCGGCTTTTCCTGTGCGGCGTAATAGGCGGCCACTGCTTTCACGTCGGACCGGCTCAAATTGCGCGCGATCAGGTCCATGGAGCCGCTCGGGTCGGTTTTGCGCCTACCTGCCTTCCATTCTTGCAGTTCTTCCGCGAGATACTTCGTATCCAGACCCGCGAGGTAGGGATTCGGTTCTCGTCCGATGCCGGCGGGTCCGTGGCAGTTGGCGCACGCTTGGAGCTGGCGGTCGTTGTCGCCGCTGGTGGCGAGCAGGCGGCCGCGCGCCGGCGCCTTGTCCGCGGCGTTCTCAGCACCTGTTCCGGCGATCGGGAGCTTAGAGAAGTATTCGCCGAGGGCCGCGCGCTGCTGCGGCGTGAGCTTCTCCGCGATCGCTGTCATGGCGTCGTGCTGCCGGCGCCCGTCCGCATAAGCGTCGAGCTGCCGGACAAGATAGAGCTGCGGCTGACCGGCGAGCGGCGGAGTGCCTTTCGCCTGTCCTTCGGCACCGTGGCACGGCATGCAGGCGGCCACGCCCGGAGGCTGGGCTTGCGCCTGGAAAGCAAGAACGAGCATCGCTGCGCCCCGGGCCGCTTTCACGCGAGCGGTCCCGGCGACTTGAGATAGCGCTTCACGATCGCGTCGGCGGCCCAATTCGCCAGCGCGCCCACCGTGTCGGTGGGGTTGTACGAGGCGTTTTGCGCGAAGCAGGAAGCGCCGATGACGAACAGGTTGGGCAGGTCCCAGCTCTGCAGGTAGCGGTTCACCACGCTCGTCGAGGGATCGGTGCCCATCACCGTGCCGCCGGTGTTGTGCGTCGACTGATAGGCGGTCGCGTCGTAAGGCCCCTTGCGTGGGCTGCCCACCACCTGCTTGCCGCCCATCGCTTTCGCGATCTCGACCGCCCGCTCGGTGCAGTAGGCGGACATGCGCACGTCGTTCTCCGGAAAATCGAACGTCATCCGGAGCACGGGCCGGCCCCACGCATCCTTGTACGTCGGATCGAGGTCCAGGTAGTTGGCGCGCGAGGCGACCGAGCTGCCGTGGATGTTGATCGAGCTGGTGTGGTTGTAGTGCCTCGCCACCGCCTTCTTCCATTCCGAGCCCCAGGCGGGCGTGCCGGGCGGCACGGGATGGAACTCGATGGGCCGCCCATGCGTCATGATCTCGCCGATGTACGCCCCGCCCACGAAGCCGAGCTTCGAGTGGTCTAAGTGGTCCGAGGAAAAGTCCGAGATCATGGTGCCATTCGCGCCGGAGCGCATGAACGGGTTGATGTTCACCGACTCGTCGTAGAAGACCGTCGCGCCGCTCGTGGTCTGGTAGCAATAGTTGCGCCCTACCACGCCGCGGCCGGTCGTCGGGTCGTACGGCCGGCCGACGCCGGAGACGAGCAACATGCGCACGTTGTTGAGCGCATAGAGGCCAACGATCACGAGTCCGGCCGGCTGCTCGAGCTCGCGGCCCTTCGCATCCACGTAAGTCACGCCGGTGGCGCGCTTGCCCGGCTTGTCGACGTTGATGCGCAGGATGTGGCACTGCGTGCGCAGCGTGAATTTCGGCTGCTTGAGCAGCACCGGCAGCAGCGCCGTCTGCGGCGAGGCCTTGGCGAAGTGCTCGCAGCCGAAGCGCTCGCAGAAGCCGCAGAAGGTGCAGGTGCTGAGCTGCAAGCCCTCCGGATTGACATACGGGCGGCTGAGGTTCGCCGAAGGCTGCGGGTACGGATGGTAGCCGAGCGATTCGGCCGCCTTGCGAAAGCGCGCCGAGCCGTACGGCTCCTTCTGGGGCGGATTGGGGTACTCGCGCGCGCGGGGATCCTCGAACACGTTGCCGCCCGGGATCTTCTTGCCCTGGAGATTGCCCGCCTTCCCGCTGATGCCGAACAGGTATTCGAAGTGGTCGTAGTGCGGCTCGAGCTCGGCGGCGCTCACGCCCCAGTCCTGGAACGTGAGCTCGGGCGGGCAGAA
>WUUC01163952.1_pt1 | contig 15880 bp, 14 predicted proteins | sample 6278441 | NCBI WGS metagenome assembly WUUC01 (sample SAMN13675441, study PRJNA597444) | soil metagenome | isolation source: soil | place: USA: Washington | collected 2017-10
TCAAGATGTTGGTACTCCCCGATGGAAACACGACCATCATCATCCAGGGAAAGAACCGTTTTAAAGTCAACGAGTTTATCCAGGAAGAACCTTATCTAACTGCAAGTTTCGAACTGCAGATAGAACCGCAGGCCAGTACGCAGGGGAAAGAGATGGAGGCACTCGTTCAGTCGTTGAAAGACGCTGCTTCAAAGATCCTTAAACTCAATCCTGATATTCCACAGGAAGCGCAGGTTGCACTCGATAATATTTCGAGCACTTCATTCCTCATACACTTCCTGGCATCGAACCTCAACGTCGATGTATCCGACAAACAAAAGATCCTCGAGACCAGCAATATCACCGATCGCGGAACGCTGCTACTGCAGCACATGCTCAAAGAGATCCAGATGCTTGAGATAAAGCATGAGATCCAGAAGAAAGTACACACTGACATCGATCAGCAGCAGCGCGACTATTTTCTGCGTCAGCAGATAAAAGTACTGCAGGACGAATTAGGATATGATGGTCCCGACAAAGAGATAGAAAAACTTCGTAAGCGTGGATCGGAGAAGAAGTGGCCTAAACATGCGCTCGAACATTTCAACAAAGAACTCGATAAGCTGCAACGGGTGAACCCGCAGGCAGCCGAGTTTCCGGTAGCGATGAACTACGTAGAGTTCATGCTCGATATTCCCTGGGATGAGTATACACAGGATGACTTCGATCTGAAACGCGCGAGAAAGATCCTCGACAACGATCACTTCGGATTGCAGAAAGTGAAGAACCGGATACTCGAGTACCTGGCGGTGTTGAAACTCAAAAAAGACATGAAGGGTCCTATCCTTTGCCTGTACGGACCTCCGGGTGTCGGGAAGACTTCTCTCGGGAAGTCGATCGCCAAGTCATTGAAACGTCAGTACGTGCGCATGTCGCTGGGTGGTGTTCATGATGAGGCGGAGATCCGAGGTCACCGAAAGACGTACATCGGCGCCATGCCGGGCAAGATACTTCAGAATATAAAGAAGGCGAAGTCGTCGAACCCTGTGTTTATTCTTGACGAGATCGACAAAGTGCGTTCCGATTTCAGAGGAGATCCTTCATCAGCTTTACTGGAAGTACTGGATCCCGAACAAAACAGCACTTTTGGCGATAACTACCTCGAGATAGAGTATGATCTTTCGAAGGTTTTATTTATTGCAACAGCCAACGCACTCGACACTATTCACCCGGCCCTTCGCGACAGGATGGAGATCATCGAGGTTACGGGCTATACAGTTGAAGAGAAATTGCAGATCGCGATACACCATCTTGTTCCAAAGCAGATTACCGAACACGGGCTGAAGACGTCCCAGGCTAAGTTTACCAACGATGCGCTGTTGAAGATCATCGAGGGCTACACACGCGAGTCGGGTGTTCGAAGCCTGGAGCGAAAGATCGGTTCGGTTGTGCGGAGTATCGCCAAATCAGTAGCGTTCGATGAACGTATCCCTTCGAAGATTTCGGCGGATCATGTTGTCAAAGTATTGGGGGTGGAATACTTCGACGAGGAATTGTACCAGGACAACAGCCACGCCGGTGTTGTTACAGGGCTGGCCTGGACCCAGGTTGGCGGTGACATACTTTTTGTGGAGTCGAGTGTGAGCAGGGGTAAAGGGGTGCTTACGTTGTCGGGCCAACTTGGCGATGTGATGAAGGAGTCGGCGGTAGCGGCCCTTTCGTACCTGAAGTCCAACGCGGCTTCGCTGAGCATCGACCACCGTGTGTTCCAGCAGTACGACCTGCACGTACACGTGCCTGCGGGTGCGGTACCCAAAGACGGGCCATCAGCCGGCATCACGATGCTTACGTCGTTGGCTTCTATCTTTACTCAGCGTAAAGTAAAAACCAAACTGGCGATGACCGGTGAGATCACTTTACGCGGGAAAGTTTTACCCGTAGGTGGTATTAAGGAGAAAATCCTGGCAGCCAAGCGCGGTGGAATAAAAGAGATCGTGCTGAGTTCGAGAAATAAAAAAGATATTAACGAAATTGAGAAACAATACATTAAAGGCCTTGTTTTTCATTACGTAGATAATGTTGACGACGTGCTGAAGGTTGCACTTACCCGTGACAAGGTTAAGAAGCCTTTGGATTTTGTATTAGAATCTCCCGCTCCCGCCACAAATCATAAGTAATTCCAAGTTCTTAAAGTAATGGATTCGAAATTTTTAACACCGAGACAGATCGTAGCGGAACTCGACAAGTATATTGTAGGTCAGTACGAAGCGAAGAGGAACGTTGCAATAGCGTTAAGGAATCGCTGGCGACGGATGAATGTATCGTCCGAGATTCGCGGAGAGATAGTTCCCAATAACATATTGATGATCGGGGCGACTGGCGTCGGTAAAACAGAGATAGCCCGAAGGCTGGCGAAGCTTGCAGATGCACCCTTCGTGAAAGTAGAGGCTTCGAAGTTTACAGAAGTCGGCTATGTCGGGCGTGATGTTGAAAGCATGGTACGCGACCTGGTCGAACAGTCGGTCAGTATTATAAAAGCAAAAAAGCGGGAGGAGGTGAAAGAGAAAGCCTCACAGGCAGTTGAGGAGGTCATTCTCGACGCCCTCATTCCTCCGCTCAGGGCGGGAACTTCGAGGCCTGCTGTCAGCAACTCCGGGGAACAACAACCCGCCAGTGACGAAGAACTGAATGAGCGTACGCGGCAGCATTTCCGTGAAAAGATACGCAACGGTGAAATGGAAGATCGGCGGATCGATATCAACGTCAAGAACGCCGGATCACCTAACGTGGGAATGATCGGTGCGGGTATGATGGACGAAGTGTCGATGATGAACCTGCAGGAGATGCTCAATGGCATGATGCCCAAGAAGCAAAAGAAGAGGAAGGTGACTGTTGCGGAAGCACGTCGTCTCCTTCTCGACGAAGAGGTTTCAAAACTCATCGATATGGATGAGGTGAAAGAAGAGGCTCTCCGTCGTGCAGAAGATTCAGGCATCATATTTATCGATGAGATCGATAAGATCGCGTCCGGCGGTAAGAAGGGGGGAGGCGGACCCGACGTAAGTCGTGAAGGGGTTCAGCGTGACCTGTTACCGATTGTTGAAGGAAGTACCGTGAATACGAAGTATGGAGCGATCAATACCGACCACGTATTGTTTATCGCGGCCGGGGCATTTCACATTTCGAAGCCTTCAGATCTCATACCTGAATTGCAGGGACGTTTTCCGATCCGTGTAGAGCTCGACAACCTGACGAAGAATGATTTCATCAGGATCCTGAGTGAACCAAAGAACGCACTGACCAAACAATACCACGCGTTATTCGAATCCGAGGGAGTTTCAATTACCTTCGAACAGGACGCTATCGACGAGATCGCGCAAACTGCATATAATATCAATGCGGAGCTCGAGAATATAGGAGCCCGTCGTCTGCATACGGTGATGAGCAAACTGCTGAATGAGTTCCTGTTCGATGTTCCAGATAAACTTTCAGCGCCGGCGAGTATTGTTGTGACAAAGGATTTGGTGATTGAAAGACTTAATGCGTTGATCAAGAACAAGGACCTGAGCGAATATATCCTTTGAGAGGTCGGTCAGTCGCAGCCCTAACAGTCTTGTTTCTGATCTCCCTTCAGTTGGATGCCCAGCATTCCACAGATTCATTAAGAGGTAAGTACATAAAGAAGTACCCTGATCATTTTTTCATCTGGCCGGTTGTAAAGCGCCGGTCCCTGTCGTTCGACATAACAAGCGACCGACAGCCGGGTGATAATCTCAGTTTCCGTCCAAATAATTCGACCAGTATCGGGATCGGAGCTTACCTGTTTGACATTTCCGCAGAAGTCAGTTTTTCGGTACCGATCAATGAAAAGAGCAGTAGTCGATTCGGCACCTCTGAGGCGCGTGATCTCTCAACCAGTTTGCTGGGAAGTAATTGGGGCATCGATGTCTTTGTTCAACGCTATGAACGTTTTTATCTTGAGAACCCACTACCGGCAATAGCCGCCAACAGACCTTATCCACTTCGGCCCGACATAAGACTCATAAATTTTGGTGGCAACGGAATATATATTTTCAACAAACACCGGTTCTCCTTGTGGTCGGCGTATAACTTTTCAGAACGGCAACTCAAGAGTCGCGGATCGGCGTTGGTGGCATGGACGGTAAACAATGTTCACCTCTCTGCGGACTCAGTTGTATTGTCGCCGCGTTACAGCACGCGACTGAATACAAGCACAAACTTCAGCACCATTCGTTATGCCACGCTGAGTGTGGCACCCGGATATTCGTATAGTATAATCTGGAGAAAGTTGTTCCTCAATTTATCCCTGGCGGTTGGTCCGGCGCATCACTGGGTTTATTATGTAGGTAGTGATGGTGTGCCACATTATGACATCGCAATCAATACTTTCGTGGATGGACGTGTGGCGTTAGGGTACAACAGCGATCGCTGGTTTGGCGGGATCACGTTTGTGAGCCAGTCACGGGCGGTGAAGTTTGAAGAGATCACGTTAGAAACACAGAGCCAGTCATTTCGTATGCTTGTCGGCTATAGGATCCAGGAGAAGGGTCTATTGAAGAAGACGTGGAAGGAGTTTTTTCCTGAAAGCTGGCGCCGAAATCTCTAGTAAAATATTTTTTGCTTCGTGATGTAAGGAAAACCTAACGTTCTACGAGAGGTTGATTTGACTTCGCGTGTGTGATAGGTATACATTGCGGGAGTTAATTCCTGGGGTATGAAATATTTATTATTCTGGATTGCCGTAATTCTCTTTGTGCCAGTTCCGACGTTTAGTGTGCACGGGCCATTCTTCGATTACCTGTTTAGCATCTCACCACAGTTGGGGACGTTTGCCCTGATTCTTGTAGTATTAATTTATTCCGCGTACAGGTTCGGCGGCCTTCTTTCACATTTTAAAAACATGGAGAAGACTGTCCAGGGGATATTGCCGGAGGTTGATAAAAAATTTCAGAGCATGGAGAAGACTGTTCACGCGATTTTGCCGGAGGTTGATAGAAAGCTGAACGACCTTAAGACGCAGGTCGATTTACAATTCAATGGGGTTGACGAGAGATTCAAACAGGTTGACCAGAGATTCCAACAGGTGGACCAGAGATTCAAACAGGTTGATCAAAGATTTGATCAGATGGAAAAAAGATTTGACAAAATCGACGACAAATTGGAGCGCATTACCATGCACCTGCTCGACAATAAACCCGACAATCTTCGCCGCACCAAATAATTACTTCTTCCTCTTCGGATAATCGAAGAATTCTCTTTCTCCGCAAGCCCACCTCACATCTGTCCATCTTTCGACGTCCAACTTGCAACATACTACCCCCGTTGTCGGAATGTTGTCGATATCCTCTTCAATAAGGTTATTTACAAATTCTGTCAGGCCCGGGTTATGACCAAAGATCATCACCACTTCATCGCCAACGGGCAAGTCTTTCAAACCACGAACAACATCCAGGATCTCCTCATCACCCGCATGGTAAAGATCCTTCGAAGTTTGAATATTGCCTTCCGGGAATCCCAGGATATCTGCAAACACCCGGCATGTGGCCAGTGCCCTCTCCGCCGGACTTGACACCATCGCGTTTACCGTTATTTCTTTTTCCTTGAATCTCTTCGCCATTTTCGGCGCATCCCTTTCACCCCGTTCATTCAGGGGCCTGTTAAAATCAGAGAGTTCCGGGTTGTCCCAACTCGACTTGGCGTGGCGTATAACGATGAGTGTTTTCATGACGTTCTGTTAATATAGCAACAGTCAACTTATTCTATATTTGCGGCCCATGGCAGACCGACCACTTGGTAAAAGGGTCAAGTACGGAGCCCTTTACTGGCTCGTCAAGTCCCTCATTTTTATAGCCAACGTTTTTCCCCGGCGTTGGTGGCTGAAGCTCTGCGGATTTCTCGGCAAGATCGCCTACCATGTCGTTAGAGATGCCCGCGAGAAGACCATCATCAACCTGGGATTTGCATATAGCGGCGAAAAATCTTCACACGATGTCCTTGAAATGAGCAAGGAAGTCTTCAAAATGCTCGGCCGGAACGGTGGCGAAATACTGAGGGCCATCAAGATCAGGACTCTCGAGGAACTCGACAAGATATTGATCACCCATGGTATCGAGAACTTTGAAACCGCACGCGACAAGGGGAAGGGAGTGATCTTTCTCACCTGCCACCTGGGTGCCTTCGATCTTCAAATCACCAACATGGCCCTTAGGGGACTGAAGCCCAATATCATCGGCACACCGTTGAAGGACGAACGACTTAACGAGCTATTGTTCAACTACCGGAATGCCTATGGTGCGGTTGCCATTGAACGCGGCAAGGAAACGCTAAGACTGATCAAGGCTTTGAAAACCGCAGGGTCGGTGGCGATCCTGATCGATCAGGACACAAAAGTAAAAAGCAGGTTCGTGAATTTCTTCGGAGCACCGGCAGCAACACCCGTCGGTGCCGCTATACTGGCAATCAAGACTGGTGCGGCTATCGTTCCCACCTACGTGTACCTCGATGAGACCGATTGGAAGCAACACATGTACATACTTCCCGAGATACCTACATCGATCACCGGGGATGATGAAAAAGATATGGTGGAGAATACAAGGGTATACACCAAATTTATCGAAGACACCATCCGCAAATACCCAACCCAGTGGGTATGGATGCATGAGCGATGGAAAACCCGTCCCGGGGAAGAGGTCGTTTAATTTCTACTTGACCAGCTTTTTATACCTGATACGATGCGGTTGATCGTCGCCCAGACGTTTACGTTTGTTCTCTTCGTATTCACTGAACGTACCTTCGAACCAGAACACCTGCGAGTCGCCTTCGAATGAAAGAATGTGCGTGCACACGCGGTCGAGGAACCAGCGGTCGTGAGAAATGATCACAGCGCATCCCGCAAAGTTATCCAGCGCTTCTTCCAGCGCCCGAAGGGTGTTGATATCCAGGTCGTTCGTAGGTTCATCGAGCAGCAGCAGGTTGCCGCCCTGCTTCAGTGCAATAGCGAGGTGAGCACGATTTCTCATACCGCCCGAGAGCTCTTTTACTTTTTTCTGCTGGTCTGTTCCACTGAAATTGAATTTGCTGACGTAAGCGCGTGAGTTGGTTTGCTTTCCCCCAATTTCGATGAGTTCGTTGCCGCCTGTGATAGCCTCAAACACGGTGTCGTCCGGTTTCAGGTCGTCGTGCTCCTGGTCTACATAAGCGATCTTCACGGTTTCGCCAACCTTGAAATTACCAGCGTCGGCTTTTTCTTTGCCGATGATCAGTTTAAACAACGTGGTTTTACCAGCGCCGTTGGGACCGATGATACCGACGATACCCGCAGGAGGGAGGGAGAAAGTCAGGTTCTCATAAAGGAGTTTGTCACCATAAGCTTTGGCAACACCTTGTGCTTCGATCACCAGGTTTCCCAGCCGGGGTCCTGGCGGTATGAACATTTCCAGTTTTTCTTCTCTTTCCTTGACCTCCTGGGTGAGCAATTTTTCATAAGCGCCCAGGCGGGCTTTGCCTTTTGCGTGGCGGCCTTTAGGATTCATGCGAACCCAATCCAGCTCTCGCTCAAGGGCCTTTTGTCTCTTGCTTTCACTCTTTTCTTCCTGTGCCAGTCGTTTGTGTTTCTGATCGAGCCATGAAGAATAATTTCCTTTCCAGGGGATGCCTTCGCCGCGGTCGAGTTCGAGGATCCAGCCGGCTACATTGTCCAGGAAGTAGCGGTCGTGAGTAACGGCGATGATAGTTCCCTTGTATTGACGAAGGTGTTCTTCCAGCCAGAGCACCGACTCGGCGTCGAGGTGGTTGGTAGGTTCATCGAGGAGGAGTACGTCAGGTTGTTTCAGCAGCAGCCTGCACAGGGCCACCCGGCGCTTCTCACCACCGGAGAGGTGAGCCACGTTAGTATCGGGGGGAGGACAGCGGAGGGCGTCCATGGCACGCTCGAGGGTATGGTCGAGTTCCCAGGCGCCGGTCGCGTCGAGTTTTTCCTGGATGGCCCCCTGTTTGGCAATGAGTTTCTCCATTGCGTCGGGATCTTCCATGATCGCGGCGTCGCCAAATTTTTCGTTGATGGACTCGAATTCTTTGAGCAGGGCGACCGTTTCGTGAACGCCTTCTTCCACGATTTCCCGCACAGTCTTGGTTTTGTCGAGTTCCGGTTCCTGTTCGAGCAGGCCTACGGTATATCCGAGATCGGAGACGACTTCGCCCTGGTATTCCTTGTCAATCCCGGCAATAATGCGGAGGAGTGACGATTTACCCGACCCATTAAGACCGAGCACGCCAATCTTGGCGCCGTAGAAAAAAGAGAGGTAAATGTTCTTAAGAACCTGCTTGTTGGGAGGATAAATCTTGTTCACCCCCGTCATTGAGAATATGATCTTTTCGTCGCTCATGACAGTCCCTTTTTAAAATTCGAGGCGCAATATGTGCAAAATACCGCACAGGTTAAGCCGTTATCGGTATGGTTACTTACTGCCCGAGATTAACATAAAGGTCAAAATTGAATAAAATGAAGCGCACCCACCTAGGGGTTCCCGGGAGGGGTTTCGCCAGACAACCATGATAGAAATCCTTTGGGTGTTTGATTTCTTCAATTAAATTTTATTTTTGCGGAAAATTAAAGGGGAGGATTAGCATACTATGTATTGGACACTCGAACTGGCCTCCTATCTGGAGGACGCACCCTGGCCTGCCACCAAAGATGAGTTGATCGACTTTTCGATCCGCTCCGGAGCCCCACTTGAAGTTGTGGAAAACCTCCAGGAGCTTGAAGACGACGGTCAACCTTACGAAAGCATCGAGGAGATCTGGCCCGATTACCCGACTAAGGAGGATTTCTTCTTCAACGAAGACGAATACTGACGCCGGGGTCACTTACCTGACATAAGAAACTATTAGCTAGAGGCTGAACGGATCGTTCAGCTTTTTTTATTCCTGGCGCTTAAGAGGGCTGTGGCAACCACGAGGTCTTCGGGTGTGGTGATCTTGATATTCTCGTAACTGCCCTCAAAAAGAGAGATAACATGACCGGCTTTCTCTGCAACACTGGCGTCGTCAGTCAGGCTGGGGTCTTCCTTTACCTGGTAGGCTTTTTTAATAAGCGCGACGTCGAAGGTCTGTGGCGTCTGAATCAGGCGGAAGCGGGAACGATCGACAGCCCGGGTGTTGTCCAGCGTCGCCTTCGCGTAGCCCGCTGCGGACGCTTGCGCCAAAGCTTCAGCGTCGGCGCGCAAGCGAGGATCAGTCATGCGGATCGATTCTTTGAGCCGGACGGCGGCGACGGCAGATTGGTGGACGGCGGCAAGGCGGAACGACGCTCCGATGATGTCTTCACTGATGAGGGGTCGCACGCCGTCGTGTATGGCAACCAGTCCGTTGCCTTCTATTTTTTGAAGTCCGTTTTTTACCGATTGGAATCTTGTCTCACCGCCGGTTTGGAGTAAAATGGGTGTATTGAACTTATGCTTCTTCGAAAGCCCGGCCCAGGTGTTCATATCGGCCCCCGGTAGAACCAATATGATTCTTATTTGACTTGAATACCTGACAAATGCATTCAGTGTGTGAATGATGATTGGTACGCCATTCAGTTCGAGGAACTGTTTGGGGATGGAACTTTTAATGCGTGTTCCCTTGCCACCGGCGACTATGATTGCGTACTCAGTTGGATTCAATGGCGATCTAATTCAGATAAAATTAAGTAAACGTTTACAAACAGATGTAAACGTTTACTGAACGAATCATTGGTGTGAGTTGGAGTAGGTTGGGGGTACTTATGGAGGAGAAACGACTTTCGAAGCAGGAGCAATTGAGAGAAGAAATCAGTTATAGGATGGAATGGCTGAAAATATTTTCTGCACTTCTGATAGTGACATTAGGTGGATCGATTTCGATCGTCCTTGAGGGAATAAGAAGCGGTGTGGAAACGTTCTTCGTCGCCGCGGGACTGACACTCTCAACAGTGTTTGTAAGGCAGATATACAATTTGAATTCAATAATCAGAAATCTTACAACAATATGAAGGGGTACCAAATTTTTGAGTGGGTTGCAACAATTTGGATCGGGCTGATCATGCTTGCAGCCTGCATAATGTTTGGGTGGCCGCACCTGGTCGATGACCTGAGATTTTTCCGCTGGTTGCGGGGAGAAAAAACACCCAAAGGTCCGGAAAAGTCTTCAAGACCCGACGCGATCAAATGATCAGCATCGCATCCCCATAAGTCAAAAACTTATACTTCTCCTTCTTCGCAGTCGCATACGCCTGCATGATAAGGTCAAACCCGCCAAAAGCACAAGCCATCATCATAAGCGTCGACTCCGGCTGGTGAAAATTTGTGATCATCGCACTGCAGATCTTAAACTCATATGGAGGGAAAATAAACTTGTCCGTCCATCCCTCACGTTCTTTTAACCTGTTCGTCGCCGACACTGCCGATTCCAACGCACGCATCGTCGTCGTTCCCACCGCACATACACGACTCTTATTGTCCAACGCCTGGTTCACCGTCTTCACGGCCTCAGTACCAACAATGAAATTCTCGGAATCCATCTTATGCTTCGTCAGGTCCTCGACATCCACCGGCCTGAATGTTCCCAAACCAATGTGCAGTGTGACAAAACTCATATCCACACCTTTTATCTGAAGCCTCTTTAGCAACTGGCGTGTAAAGTGCAATCCCGCTGTGGGTGCCGATACCGCACCTTTATTCTTAGCATAGATCGTCTGGAAACGTTCCTTGTCTTCCGGCTTCACCTTGCGCTTAATGTACTTGGGGAGGGGAGTCTCTCCCAACGTTTCTACCACCCGGCTGAATGCATCCGAATCACCATCGAAGAGGAAACGGATCGTCCGGCCCCTTGATGTTGTATTGTCGATGACTTCCGCCACCAGGTCACCATCCCCGAAATAAAGCTTATTACCTACACGGATCTTCCGCGCCGGATCCACCAGCACATCCCACAAATGCATGTCCGCGTTCAACTCCCTGAGCAGGAACACCTCGATCTTCGCACCGGTCTTTTCCTTGCGCCCGTATAAACGAGCCGGAAATACCATCGTGTCGTTGCCCACCATGACATCACCTTCATCGAAATAACTGACAACGTCTTTAAAAATCTTATGCTCGATCTTTCCGGTGGCCTTATGCACTACCATCAATCGCGATTCGTCGCGATTTTCGGCAGGTTCAAGAGCAATAAGATTGTTGGGGAGGTCGAATTTGAATTCGGATAACTTCATAAGCTTACGGGCTTTGGTCCGCCATTTTTAGAGCGGATTTCAAATTTTTTAAGGTTGCAAAACTAATGAATGCGGTCCGAATTACAAGAAGTGATTTTACGCTCCCGGCCGCCACGACGAGCCGTTTTGTAACAAACAGGACGTTTGTGCGTCATATTTCATGTAATTTCGTAACCAAATAACTGTAGCCGAGCGTTTAACCACCCATGCTATTCCTTCGCCTAATCGCCGAAAGCTTCCAGTTCGCCTGGTCAGCTCTGAAAGCAAACCTTCTCCGCACCATACTCTCATTATTGGGCGTAACCGTCGGCATCTTCGCCATTATCGCCGTTTTCACACTTGTTGACTCTCTTGAAAAAAACATCAAGGATAGCTTCAACTTCCTGGGAACCGGCGTGATCTACGTCGACAAATGGCCTTATATCGCAGACAATGGCGGCGAATTCAAATGGTGGGAATTCCTCCGCAGACCCACACCCAGCTACGCGGAATATAAAGCACTCCAGGCCAACCTGAAGCATAACAAAAACATCTGTATCCTCGCCCGCAGAGGCAACCAGGTACTCCGGACCGGCGCAAACAGTATCGGCCAGATCAGCCTCATCGGCGGCAGCGAAGGCTACGAAAGTATTTATGAGGTTAACATCGAAGCCGGCCGATACTTCACCAACGACGAAGTGCTGAGCGGACGGAAGGTCACCATCCTCGGCTACGAAGTCGCACATGCCTTGTTCCCGAACGGCGACCCTGTCGGGCAGGAAGTCAAGATCAAAAACCTGAAATACAAAATAGTAGGAGTAGTAAAGAAAGAGGGCCAAAGTTTCCTCGGCTTCCCCAGTATGGACTTCGTGGCACTGATCCCTTATCAATCTTTCAGAGCTCTGTACCAGACTGGCACCGGCCGCTGGAATGAGATCGGGTCCAGCATCGGCATGAAGGGATACGAAAATGATTTCGGATTGATCGAACTCGAGAACGAAGCGAAGGGTTTCATCAGGGCCCGACGTGGGTTAAGGCCCGGCGAGAAAGACAATTTTGCGCTGAATCGCCCCGAAGCTATCGCCAAAGCGATCGGTAGTCTCTTCGATGTTGTCGGTATTGCGGGATGGATCATCGGGGGGTTCTCAATCCTCATCGGCGGATTCGGAATCGCCAACATCATGTTCGTTTCCGTGAAAGAAAGAACAAGCATTATCGGGCTTCAAAAATCACTCGGAGCCAAGAACTACTTTATACTCTTCCAGTTTCTCTTCGAGGCGATCTTCCTGAGCCTCATTGGCGGACTTATGGGTTTGCTCCTGGTCTTCCTGCTGACGCTCGCGCCGTTCTTCGGATCCATGGAGGTTGTTCTTAGTGTTAAGAATATTGTGCTCGGGCTCACTGTGTCCAGCGCCATTGGTGTGATTTCAGGAATCGTTCCTGCAGCTGTCGCTGCCAGGATGGATCCGGTTCAGGCGATCAGATCTAATTAAGATAAAAACTAAAAGCTAAAAGTTTATCTGACGGTCAACTCTTAGCTTTTAGTTCTTAACTTTTAACTCAGGCTATTCTTTCTCTTCCTTCGTCGCAGTAGCGCCGGTCATCAGTTTCTCTTTGATCTTCTTTTCCAGTTCGTCGGAAAGCTCCGGGTTGTCTTCGATCAGTTGCTTAACTGAATCACGTCCCTGGCCGAGTTTGTTGCCGTTGTACGAAAACCATGATCCGGCTTTCTGAATGACGTTCATCTCTACACCGATGTCGACGATCTCGCCGGACTTGGAGATTCCCCTGCCGTACATGATGTCGAATTCGACGACTTTGAAAGGAGGTGCAACCTTGTTTTTCACCACTTTCACCTTCACGCGGTTTCCAACTACATCGTCGGCGGCTTCTTTGATCTGGCCGATCCTTCGGATGTCGAGACGGACTGAAGCGTAGAACTTCAAAGCGTTACCACCTGTTGTTGTTTCGGGATTGCCGAACATCACACCGATTTTTTCGCGGAGCTGGTTAATGAATACACATGCACAACCTGTCTTGCTGATCGTACCGGTAAGTTTCCGCAATGCCTGTGACATCAGCCTGGCATGCAAACCCATTTTGCTTTCACCCATTTCTCCTTCGAGTTCGCTCTTGGGCACCAGGGCAGCCACTGAGTCTATGACTATAATATCTATCGCACCCGAACGGATGAGGTGTTCGGCGATCTCCAGCGCCTGCTCGCCGTTGTCTGGTTGTGAGATCAGCAGGTTTTCAGTGTCGATCCCCAGTTTTTCGGCGTACGATTTATCGAACGCGTGTTCCGCGTCGATAAATGCGGCCAATCCGCCCCTCCTTTGTGCTTCGGCGATGCAATGCAGCGTGAGGGTTGTCTTACCAGATGATTCCGGCCCGTAGATCTCGGTGACACGGCCGCGGGGAATACCCCCGATACCGAGTGCCACATCAAGGCCCAGGGAACCAGTAGAGATGAAAGGTATATCGTCGCTTACGCGTTCGTCGCTGAGCTTCATGACGGCACCTTTGCCGTAAGTCTTCTCCAGCTTTTCTATAGTTAGCTGAAGGGCTTTCAGCTTTTCTTTCACGTCTTTGTTTTCTTTGGTGTCTTTCGTGGTTTCTTTTGCTTCGCTCATATCGTGGTTGTTTTTATTTGCCATGCTGATCGGATTTAACACTCATATTTGATTTCTGTCCTCAAAGTAAAGCAATGTGCTGTGACAGGTAGTGTCAAAAGAATCAAGCGGGCTGAAATTAGTATTTCAAGTAACAAAGGGAAAGCCAACGGGATTTGTTATGTAAGGAATTCCTGTCCTATTTTCACAAGTTGTTAGATTTTCCGCGTTGAAAAACAAGAAACGTAAAATTTTCCTCGTACTGCTCGTTATTCTGCTCGTCGCCGGTGCCTATTACTGGTCACTGATCGTCTACGGCATCGGGCAGGGAATGGGCCAGCTTCGCATTGTTCGCAATGCCAGGCCTGTCGAAGAATTTATCCGGGATCCCAATTTCCCCGACTCACTTAAACAAAAGCTTTACCTCATCGACGAGATACGGAAGTACGCTATCGACTCGCTCGGGCTGAAAGACACTGAAAACTACAAGACGCTCTTCGACCAGAAAGGCGAAGAGGTGCTGTGGGTAGTCACCGCCTGCGAAGCATTTCACTTCAAACCGAAGACGTGGGACTTCCCCGTAGTTGGTACTGTTCCCTACAAAGGATATTTCAATAAAGACAAAGCTCTGGCCGAAGCAAAGAAACTGAAAGACGAAGGTTGGGACGTTGCTGTTCGAAATCCAGGCGGCTGGTCTACACTCGGATGGTTTACCGATCCGATCCTCACCGGGATGCTCAACAGGGGGGACGGTGATCTTGCAAGCCTCATTATACACGAGATGGTCCATGCCACACTCTGGGTGCCCGACAGTGTAACATTCAATGAAAACCTCGCCTCGTTCATAGCCGACACGGTCGCCTATGATTTCCTTCGTGCGAAATACGGCAAGACTTCATTACAGTATGAAACGTACCTGTACGAAGACCAGGATTACAGGAAATTCTCGGCCTTCATACTTCGGGCAGCTACTCACCTCGACAGTGTATATGAATCGATGGATGACACTATTCCCGCGCAGGACAAGAAGAAGCGAAAGGAGGAAGAGATACGAGGCATTATCACCAAAATGGATACGCTTAATCTTCGTCTGAACCCCACGCCCTCGAAGCGATATGAAAACCGCTTGCCTAACAACACTTACTTTATGTTGTACAGGCACTACCAGGCTCGCCAGCCAGTGTTTAAAGAGGAGTTCGACAGGAAGTTCAAGGGTGATGTTAAGGCTTACATCCGTTATCTCGCCGGGAAATACCCGGTTCTTTAATCGCGTGTTAACTCAAAAAGAAGTTAGTAATCCAAATTGTTACCTTCATTAAGGAATTGTTAAGAACATAACACTGGTTTTTTATTGGGTTAATTTCTCTCTAGTTTTGAAATCGTAACAACCTCCTTATGGGTAACAAGCCGTCGCAGAAAGTGCTGGTCGTCGATGACGAGGAACCCATTCTCGAACTCCTTAAGTACAACCTTGAAAAACAGGGCTACGATGTAAGGACAGCGATCGATGGCCAGGTTGCCGTCGATACAGCAAAAAAGTTTCATCCCGATCTCGTACTGCTCGATATCATGATGCCGAAGATGGATGGTGTTGAAGCATGCCGCCAGATTCGTGCGATACCTGAGCTTGCAAATACCTTTATCGTTTTCCTGACTGCTCGCTCCGAAGAATATTCGGAAGTGGCCGCGTTCGATGTAGGTGCTGATGATTACATCACCAAGCCCATCAAACCCCGTGCTTTGATGAGCCGCATCAGTGCGTTGTTCCGGCGCGATTCAAAAAAGAAGAGTACCTCCAACCAGATCAAGATCGGCGACCTGGTTATCGATCGCACCAGCTATACTATTAAACTACAAGGCAGGGAGATCAGCCTTCCCAAAAAGGAATTCGAGTTGCTTTTCTTCCTGGCCCAAAATCCCAATAAGGTATTCAGCCGCGACGACCTGTTGCAGAACATCTGGGGTACCGACGTTTACGTTTTGGCGCGCACCGTCGACGTCCACATCCGGAAAGTGCGGGAAAAGATCGGAGATGACTATATTACCACTGTCAAAGGAGTGG
>WUUC01013513.1_pt1 | contig 15866 bp, 9 predicted proteins | sample 6278441 | NCBI WGS metagenome assembly WUUC01 (sample SAMN13675441, study PRJNA597444) | soil metagenome | isolation source: soil | place: USA: Washington | collected 2017-10
CAATATTACGAAAGGGGAAGAGAACGCCTGACGCGGAGCTAAAACTATCGTGCAGCATTTGGGTGATGACAGTGTCGGTAACGACCGGAGAAGTCTGCTTCGAGTTTCTAGTCGATGCTTGATGTATCAAACCATGAAATGGCGATTGCGGATCCCTGTTTAGCATGTCACACAAGGCGGAGGGGATTTTACGCACTGCAAGGTTGGACGGCAGTATTGTGGAGACCTCGGGCAGGAGTTCGTCAATGAGACCTCTTGGCAACGGTTTGGTGCTGTTGATGCGAAGAAACTGATCGCGTTGCGTGTCCACGTTATCGGCGATGAAGGCATTTACAGGCACCGGGAAGTCACGCCTCTTGCTGTGGGTTAGAGCAAGCGTCCGTTGCTGCCCGTCTACAATCCAAGCCGGTTTCTGATCCCCCGATTTTGGCAGCGGGATCTCTAATGTCCCTGCTATCGCATAACCCTTATCTACCTTGGGGCCGCGGCTTTCTTTGAAGACGACGTCGGAATTTAAAGCCAAAATGACTGAGTTGGGGAAGAGTACATTGCCGCTGTCGAGATACTCAACGATATTTTGAATATGCCGCTTGACCTCTGGGCGTTGGTAGCCAAGCAATTTGCCCTCTTCGTCACGCGAGATGCGAGAGATGTCTGCGATCTGAATTAATTCCTCGCCTGTAAGAGTGAACAAGTAGAGCGGATGCTCTGGATCCTGATTAAGCCTCAGCGCACGACGCTTAAGCATATTAGACCGTTTAGGACGCATGTCTTACCTCTCTCGCCGCCCAGTAGATTTCCTTAAATCTCTTTTGCTCGCAGGCAAGGCCACCATTTCTGAGTTCTTCCAAGACTGCCGTACAACTCGGCTGTGGAGTACGTTTTAATGTTTGACGAACGAATTCGTTAACCTCCGTATCACTCAAACGCTTTCGATCATACTTTCTTAATTGCGGGCTGTTTGCCGCCAATTTAATGAGTCGTTTCCGCAGTGTGTCAGCGCGCAATTCCCATTTATGTGCGTTCTCAAGAATCATCAGAGCGATACGCGCGTGCAATGAGCCGAGCGCACCCCCGACCAAAGATTGAAGTGTTGCGACAGAGGGCACGATGTGATCCCGAAGAGGTTGTGATAAAGCTGCTGAATAAGACGAGACAATTATGAGTTGGTTTGGGTCTGGGAGAACCCTTAAACTTGACAATAAATCTTCTTCCAAAGCCAGCAGGTAATCAGGAGACGCAATAATTACAAACGCAGCTTTGGGAGTCGTACGCGCGAGTTTCGCTAATGATCTTGGTTTAGCAAAACGAACGCTTCGCATGGCGCATAAATCCCTCCACCATGTCTGCAGTATAGTTTTGCGGGGTGATGCTATAGTTAGGCGACTAGTAACTGAGTCGGGATGAGAACCAGAGAATGTTGCTGAGTAAGGGCAAATGCAGGCATTAACAGGGACTAAGCCGTAGCCAGCAGAAATGACCCAAGTTTTTGCACGGAGTCCCTGCTGCCCAGCCATCAAAGGTAATTTACGCACGGCAGACCAGTGGTCACCAGCGTATAGATCTTCCGCTGCTACGGTCTGTCCTTCATCCTCCTCAAGCCGTTGCCACCAAGACTTCGCGCGTGATGTTGCGTCGCTGGCGGGGACGCAACGCAGTCGAAGGCGGTTCGGCACCCTTAACCGTTTCCGATCAGTGCAGGCCGCCAAAATGTGTATATCAGGATGCATCCCACCGCCCCCGCGCAATTATTGTGACTACATACATAAAGAATTTACACGATATTAGAGGAAAAAGGCAATACAGTTTTTAGTACGCGGATTTCACAAATAATTGTCATCCAATGATCGCTCCCACTCTAGTCGCGCAAAGGCATTATGGTTATGGATGCTCTCATGGTTCACGGCTTGCACCCGGAACCACCCCACTCGTCGATCGCTTTGAAGTTTGACCGCGCTGTTACGAACCATATCCTCGACGAATACAGGATTATCGTAGGCCTGCATAGTCACGTGACGTTCGTCCGAGCGCTTGAGGAGGGCATACACGGGGGCCGAGGCAGATGCTTCTGCAATCTCAATCAATTCTTCGATCCAGATAATTGTTGGTTCGTCGTTATTTGATGCTGTGGTTCTTACCTCTATAGTTATGTAACCCCGTTGGTTGTGGGCACCGTAATCGCTTATCGCTTTGCTGCACGGACAGAGAGTAGTCACAGGAACTCGCACCCCAAGAATGAAGTCGTCTTGATCCTTCTTAGAAGTACCTTTAAAAAAGCACTCGTAATCTACCAAGCCACGCGCCTCACTCTGGGGGGCAATACGTTCCAGAAAGTAGGGGAACTTAACGTCCATGTGCGCGCTCTCGGCTTCAAGCCGTTCCTTTATCTTTTGCAGGATTGTGGGGACCGTACGCATGGTTATCTCTCCACGATGCTCGTTCAGCACTTCAATAAAACGGGACATGTGCGTTCCCTTAAAGTGGTGCGGGAGATTCACTGATAATGTAAGGTCAGCAACAGTATGTTGTTTCCCGTGTTCCTGGTCGAGCACGATGATCGGATAGCGAAGATTGCTGACGCCAACTTGGTCTATCGGTATCCGGCGTTCATCGTTCTGATTCTGTATGTCATGCATTGTTGGGTTTTCCCTATTTAGAAAGATCGCTCGAAGAATGAATTACATCGTCGACTCGACGGCCTGAAATACTCTATTACGTGGGACAGTTTAGCCGTCTTGTATTTGTTGATACCAAGGGTGACTTGAATGTACTCCGCAATTAATCTCATTTAACTGGATTGTGATGCCGGGTGACTTTACTAGGAATTTTTCAAACTCTTCCCTTTGTTTCTTACGGAATAAAGTCAATGCTATAACGCATATAATTGAGGTCACATACGGAAAGGCTCTCGCAGGTTCAAAGTTACTCAAAGAACTGCCAAGCCCGGGCATGACTCTCGAAAAAAAATGATGCAAAAGGATGATCAGGGCAATGCCGACTCCAAGCCAAAATTGTACTTGTAGGTGATCTAACAGTGACCAGCGTTGGCGATGCCTGCTAAAGTACCAATGAATATGGCAGAGGTCGTTCGGCTTAAGAAAGCTACGTTCAATATTTCCGACAATTGTAAGGTTACGGTTGTACCAATGATTTGCGTCATATAAATGTGCCACCATCCAACTGGTCAGAAGAACAATAAGTGAACTCGCTATGTCGAGCGATATAATATTTTTTTCAATGAGTGCGAATATTGCGAGAGCACCAACAAGAACACCGATTGATTGCCAGACTACGAGGATGTGCCGATTGATGTTGTTCCACATCTGGTCGTACATTCTGAGGAGAAATTCCTCGCGATCCGACTCCGGTGACCCGTTAAGAATCTCAGATTTAGTGGTACTCATGTAGGCTATACCTCGGAATGAAGTCGTAGTTTCACGCCCGACATATTAGGGATTACCAACTCACTCATCCTCTCCCTGATAAATACAACCAGAAGTGCACGTCTCACGCACAACAACCTTGCTGAGCATTGGGAGTGTCCGACAGAGCCGTTGCCATATCCAGCGCGCTATGTTCTCGCTCGTCGGGTTTGAAAGGCCTGGTACTTCATTGAGGTAATTATGGTCGAGTTGGTCGTAAAACGGTTGGAATGCCCCTTTAACATCAGCAAAATCCATCACCCATCCGGAATTATCGTCCACGGAACTTCTTAAATGAATTTCTATGCGGAAGGAATGACCGTGGAGGCGACCACACTTATGACCGTCAGGAACATTAGGTAGTCGGTGCGCCGCTTCTATGGTGAATTCCTTGAAGATTTCCATTATTCTTGAAAGTTCGGCTGAGAAGATCGGTCGGCCGCTGTGTGGAAAGTAAAGCTACCAAACTAATTGTGGCTTGTAAAGAGAGGACAACAACCTGTTGTGCTTTACACAAGTAGGGAGCGGATGCCGAAAATAGCTAGGTGTCAGAAAGTCTGATTACGACACACATGGAGTTCACTTAAGAGATTAGCGATTAAGGCTAGCAGGCGTTCCCCATCTTCGTACCGAGTCATTGGCTGTACGTTTAGTTGCTTCTGACGGTTACGTTTTCAGTTCATAAATTTATTTGTCTAGTGCAGGTCTTTATTCCCGAAGGGCAGATTGTCCGAGCGCATTTTTATTATTTTGGACAGGCCTCTCTTAATATAGAGCCCCATAATTAAGCTCTCTAGTTTAAGAAGTTAGAACTATTCTTCGGGTCCATTATCACTGCTGAGTATGCTTGGCCGAATTCGATTATGTAACCCTTTAAATTGAATACAATCAAGGGTTTTAAGAGGTGTTCATTAATATTCTTCGGTTCCATGGTGATTGCATTAACAGGAGCTTAATATCCTTATCAAAACGGAATCCGCCATAAGAATTTCCCCAAAATGGGGATATTAGCTCTTTGACAGTTAAAGAAAACACCGCTCGTAATCCGTTAGTGTAGAACGGATTACGAGCGTTGGAAAACTATGAGTAACTGAAACGGAAAGTTACGGCTGATCCAAACGGAAAACTACGAGTGACTCTAAGGTTATTGATTTTCAGATTAAATGGAAAGTATGGCTGACCCAAACAGGCAGCTACGGCTGACCCTCAAGCCATTTTCCCGATAGATAAACGTGTTTAATGGGCATGGTTATAATCGCTCTATAATGTTTGAAAAAATCCATCTATTGTAAGGTCATGTCTCTGCGGATTTAATCGTAGAAGTCCTAGGTAATAGAAAAGCCCGCAATTAGCGGGCTTTTCTATGGGAAAAATCAAATCCCTCGATGGGAAGAATCAAATCCCCGAAAGTGGAATTTTCATGTGGAAGGAAAATAATTAGCGTCCCTAAATATCCCGTAAGTGTTGTATTTAGGTGAGCGCCATTTGCTGCCCAGAAAATAATTAGCGTCTCTTTCTCTCCGCGACAGCCTCCTGAAATCCTCAATTACCACCAGACAGGCAGTAATAAGCTTCTTTAAACATAACACAACACGATTGTGTCGCCAAGAATTTAAGAGGCGCTTTGAGAATTGGTTGTGATCTGTTTCTTGCGACTTAGCTCTTTCGCATTTGGGCCTCAAAACGTCATACTTGCCCGGAAACCTCTAACGTGGCTTTAACTGCCGCCGAACCCGCCCCCGGTCTGGCCAAATCCGATCACGCCGCAAGGGGCGTCATGGGTGGATGTCGGCGCGAATGTCTCCAACAAATCGAAGTCGATAAAATCAACGCTGGAGGGCGCGGATTTCGAGGTTGCGGATGGCACAGAGGCGTCCTTCCTCTCGACGCCTGGCTTTATCCTCAGCAAGAATTCAGGCCTATGGTCAGGCACTCTTGCCGTCTCGAAGTACAAGTGGAAATCGTTGCGCTCCTCTTTAATCGTACTGTGGGGATTGAAACGGCACCGGGGCCTTTCACGGGGGCACATGTTCGACAAAGAGACGATGTGCTTCTTTCCGCCGGTGGCCTCAAGCGGGATATCTTGGCCGGCGATGTTCAGCAGCACGCGCCCGCCGTCGTGGGAAAGGGCGGCACCAGCATAGAAGGCGATACCGCCCAACTCCCTAATGTCGAGCGGGTCGTCTTCGGCTTCGCGGATGAACTCAAACTGCGTCTTCACGGCGGTGTAAAAAACGCCGTGTCTGATCGTGATGATGGGGTTCCGCGAGCCCCTGATTTTTTCGAGTTCAAGGTTGTAAAAGTTAGGGCCTTCGAGATCGGGAACGTGCCTCCAATCGTGGTCGTCGGGTGATGATGGCTGGAAGAAGCGGACGCCCGGATTGCGCGGTTGGATAACGTCAAGGTTGATGGAAGGCCCATGGACGGTGGGCAGCACGACCGGGCGAATAATGCCGCTCGGCTCGACCTCAAGGACGTTGAGGATGAAGTTGTGGTTGGGGGCACGGCTGTGAACTCCGACCTCGCAGAAACCGGTGGTCCGGTTGTAAGCGAAGCAGAAGAGGCCGTGGAAAAGTATGGCCACGTCAACGGTCGCGGGAAAAACCGTCTCCGGCGGCCAGAGGACGCCCTGAGTTTGTTCGGCGGTCGGCTCCCGGTTGCCTGCCGGCTGCTCTCGCTCTGATGAGTTTGACATTGCTTTTTCTCCCTACTGTTCAAATTCCTCGTAGCCACCGTAGGCGACGAAAGAGGCCCATGCGTGGGGACGGCGCTTCGCCACGTCCGGGTCGCGGAGCATGTCCTGCTGCGCTCTCCTCAAGGCTTCGGCCGACGTGAGGCCATCCTGTTTGCGATACCTATGGAACTTAATCATTAACTCCGCCGTGGAATCCGTCTCGACCGGCCAGAGGCTGGCGACCACGAGGGGCACGCCCGCGGAGAGGAAGGAGCGTGCCATGCCGATGGCCCCCTCGCCGCGCAGCGCCTGCTCGACGCCGGTCTGGCAGGCGGAGAGCACGACGAGCCGTGTGCGCGGGAGTTTCATCTCGTACACCTCGGCGGCCTGAAGCACTCCGTCCGAGTCGCTTGGTGGCGAGGGCCCGCGTCCCACGTCGGCGAGCAGTAACCGGGAGAGTAGTGGAGAGCGCTCGTCCGCCACGTAGTGCGAAGCGAAGTGGATGACTTCCGCGTTCACCATCGCCGCCCGCACGCGTTCCTCCCGCGCCCCCGCGCCGACGATGGGCGTTGAGTTGTAGTAGTAGGCGACGTGCTCGGCCTCACGCGCCGCCGAAGGGAGGTCCTGGAGGTCAGGGAACTGCCGGCGTGAGAAGGTCGGGTTGCCGACGCTCACCACGCCGCCTTCGCGCAGCACACTCCGTAGTCTCGCTTCCATCGTGCAGGCGACGAAGATGCTTGCGCTCGGAGAGACGATTGATGTGTACTTCTCGACTAGAAACTTCCCGCTCGACGGCGAAACGAGCGCGGCGTAAGGGAGGTGCGAGAGCATCTTGTCGGGGACGATGCAGAGCTGCCTTCCCTCGTGCAGCCAGCGCTCCACGGGGCTGATCAGGATGGCGTAGAGCTCTCTCGCCGCGTCGCCCGTCTCGCCACCGTCGGCCTTCGCGATCTCACGCAGGAAGGCATTGACTTTAACGCCGAGCTCGTCGGCCGTAATGCCCTGCACGTGACTCTCGACGCCGTCGCGCGTCACAACCCAGGAGATGAGCTTGTCTTCGAGGACGGCGTGCATGAGGAGTTGCGCGCGTTCGGGCAGATGTTCTCGAATCTCGGAGAGCAACAGCGGGCGAGTGATGAGCGGGTTTTTGATGTTGACTCTGCCGCCGTCTGTCATCTGCGGCGCAGTGTGTAGAAGGTTCAGGAGCGAGCGCGCGCGCGATGCTTCGGCGTATTCGAGTGACCGTTGCTTATCGCCCTCCTTCGTGTAAGCGAAATCCGTCGCCAAATCGTAGGTGTCATGCTCGGCGTCGAAGAAGGCGTTGCGGTTGCGCTCCTCCTTAATCTTTCCGCGATACTCCTCGAAGAGGCGAAGCATTTCGGTCAACTCCGCGCCCGCCGCCGCGTTGTCGCTGCGCGCGGCGAGGGCCCGGAATCTGCCCTTTCGTGTCTCGTAGAGGTAGATGCCGAGGCCGAGTCGCTCGAACATCCGCAGAGCGTCGTCGTAGCTGGCGAGCGCGCGATCGAAGTCTCCGCCCAGTCGGTATAGGTGTCCGAGGCGCAGGGAGGCGTGGGAGAGGGTGCTCAGGCGGCTCAGCTCTCCTTCAATGTTCTGCCCCGCCTCAATGGAAAGTATGCCGCTACGAATAGCCGCGTCATAATCCCGGCGCGCTTCGTGGATGACGCCGAACCTCGAATGGGAGCGTGAGATGATGACGGGCCATTTGGATTCTTCGGCCAGCCTCAGGGCTTCCCTTTCGAACTCAAGCGCCGCGTTGGGCAGGTTGAGCCGGTGAAAAACGAGCGCAACTTCGTGGTAGAAAGTCCAAATGAGCTTAGGGTCGAATGGCACACGCTGGGCCAGACTTATGGCGTCATGGGCGTACTTCAGCGACTCGACATAATTGCCGAACCTCAGGTGCATGGAGACGAACAGTTGCAGGCATCTGACCTTGGTCACATCGTCCTGAGCCTGCTCGGACACCTTGAGGGCACGGGCAGCGTAGTCCAGCGCTTGTGAGAGTTCTTCATCGCTCGTTCGCGAATCGCCCAAGGCGTGCAGCGACTGGGCGAGCATAGACTTGTAGCCCTTCTCCTCGAAGACTTCCGAAAGGCGCTCGAACCTGCGCCGGCTCTGCTCGGCCAGCGGGATGCGCAATTCGCAGTAGCCGATCCAGCTCTCGGCAAGCAGCGCCTCGCACGCATCACCGGCGCGCGCGAAAACGCCCGCGGCCTCGGCGAAGAGCGCGATGGCCGCTTCGAACTCGGAGTTATCGTAATGCTCTATGCCTTGGCGTTTGGCGAGACGCGCGCGCGCGAGCGCCTTACGCTGTTCGCCTCTAGCACGACTGTAGGCCGCGGCGAGATCGGACGTGTATTGGTCGCCGCCCCGGCTGGCCTCAACTTCCCCCGCAAATGACAGCATCAGCAGCCGGTCGGCGGCCTCGGCATTATGCCCGCGCTCTGCGTAATCGAGGTGCTCGTCAAGGAGCTGTTCGGCGATGACGTTGCCGGTTCGTGCACGGCCCCGGCTGAAAGCGGCCCATGCCGCCTCCGCGTTGCCGGCTTGGTAGGCTTTAGCGAACGATTCGTGAAGCTGCCCGCCTTGCTGCGAGATATTCGTCTCCTGCTCTTCGACCATCTTGAGATTGCGCCGCGCCTCGTCCGCCCACGGAGAGGTGGAATCCTTTTCGAGGTAGGCCCGCCACGCGTCCTTCGCCTGCGGCAGTACGAGGTGTTGGTATGCCAACGCTCGATTGAACAATGCCTCCGGCAGGGAAGCGTCCGCCTTTAAGGCGCGTTCCAAGTGTTGGAGGCTCTTGCCGAAATACTCTGCGGCCTTTCCGGCATCGTTCGGCTGCGTGGCCTTACCACGTTCCAGCATTAAAGCCCCGAAGTCGCTTTCGAGGCGGGCCCCGCCCCCACCCAAAGCTTTTGCCTTCTCGAACTGGTCCTGTCCCTCATCCAACTTACCCTCGGCGAGGTAGAGCCGGCCGAGCGCGTGGTGCGACGCAGCGTCGGGCCGCTCGCTGATGGCTTCGAGCAGGAGACGTTCGGCCAGATTGCGCGACGCATAGTCGATTTCCGGCTGGGCGCCGCGCAGTTGTATCGCCGGGGCGTAGCCGAGTTCGGAGATGCGCGCTTCGACCGTGCGCTGGTCTTTATGCGCGGCGTTGAGGGCGAGCATCGCCCGCCCCACGACCGACCTGTCCGCCGAAAGCCACCAGACCGTGAGGCCAGCGCCGACGGCGACCACCACCGCCGCCGCGATTTTGAGATAAATGGAGCTCGAGAAACGCGGAGGACGCGGCACGAAGGGTATCGTCTTTCGGCCTTCACCAGCAGCCTGTGCTGCCGTGCTCTCCTCGTTGAGAGCCGCGGCGAAGGCGAGTTTGTGCTGTCGCTCGGGCCCGCGGAGGAAGCGCTTCTCCAACTGCTTGCGCTCCTCGGCTGCCAGCGTGCCGTGCACATACTCGTCAATCAACACGTTCTCGACAATCTCCATCTCTTCAAAGTAGTCGTCGTCGGAGAGGAGGCGCAGTTCGACCTTCTCCACGTCAGGCTCCGAGAGCTGACCAAGTAAGTACAGCCTCAACTTATTTTGCTCTTCTGAGGTGATCGTTCTATCCCTCCCAGCGGGAGACGCAGCGGGATGCGCTCACCTGTTAGTAATGTCGTGCCGGGGCCGATTTGTTTCCCTCACACGCCCGCGCACTCGCGCACGCACTCTTCCAAGCCGACCCTGATGTGATGCGCCCTCAGCCGCAGCGCATTCGCCGTGATGCCTAGTTCTTCGGTCAGACGCTTCCGGTGGTCGATTTTGGCCTGCTTCTCATAGAGATAATACTCAAGCACCAGCTCGCGCTGCTCCGAGGGCAGCCGGTCGAGACACTCACGCAAGCACTCGCGCGCGGCGTCCGGCCGCGTCGTGCGCGGCGGCGGGAACGAGTCCGTGGCGATCTCTTTCCTCCGCGTGGATTCGAGATAGACGAGGCGGGCGACACCGCAAAAGTAGCTAATCTTCTCCCCGACGTAGCCGCCACTCACCTCCGGCAGGCGTACGACGACACGGGAGATCGTCAGATCGGCCAGGTCTTCCGCGTCACTGCAACCCCGGTTAATGAAGATTTTTATTAGACGCTTGCGGATGGTCTCGTACTTCTGACCCGCCACTTCGCGATCCTCATCAAGCCAAGCCAGTAGCGCGTCGAAAGACTCTTGTGTGATTGCCCGCTCCCTTTTCATCGGCGCCCGCTCTACAAAGGGTTATGAGGCAGGTCGGGTAAGTAATACGCGGTGACGATACATTAAAGCCTCTCCGATGACAACGGTTTTGCAGGCGACGAACTCGGCCCGCGCGTTGCCGGACGAGGAGCACGAGTCCTCGCCCGGACATGTCGCCGCGCCGCCTTTCGGGAGAGAGTCGCGACGATACCCATTCGGGCTCCTTCTCAACCGGCGGGCAAAAAAAAAATTAAGCCGGAGAAATGTTTCAGAGACTCCCACTCATTGAGGATGTAAGCGAACCTCCGGTCGGGCATCAGTCCGCCGCGCGGCGAAAGCCCTGCGCTAAAGCTCAAGGCTGTATCGGGAAAAGGCCGGCGCTTCGGCCACTCACATTAACGCAACCGGGAGAAAGACGATGGCCATCACGCGTACTACAAACGTTTACAACCCAGCGGTCATAGTAGATGCGACGCACGGCGACCGCCTGCTCTACCGCGTCACCGTCCGCGGGGCGACGCCGGGCAGATTCACCCTCGTGGACGCGCTCACCAAAAAGCTCATCTGGTCGAGCAACGACCCGCCCGCGTCCACCGCGCCGGATTTCATCTACGAGCGGCAGTGGCCCCGGCCCGCCGACCCCGTCAACACCCAGACCAGTCACACGATGGGCTTCCAGTTCCTCGGCATCCGCGAAGTCAAGTATGAGGTGGAGCTGCATCACCAGCACGGCGCTCCCGAACCCATCTTCGACATCGACTACAAGGCCACGAGCGACGCCGACTCGTACTTCGAAGACCTGATGATAACCACGTTCTGAAGGTAAGGAGAGGTGGGAAATGAGATACTTGATATACGCACGCTACGCGCTGATTCTGCTGGCCGTGTTTTCGGCCCCGTCCCTCGCACGCGCACAGGAGGTCTGCCCCGACAGCACCGACCTCAACGACTGCCTCAACTTCCGCGTCAAGAAGGTGCTCGGCGCGAAGACCGAGCAGAACGGGAACACGAAGCAGACCGAGACGCCGAGCGTCAGTGATAACTCCACGTCCCTCGTGGACGAAAGCTCGGCCCCCGACCTGGTGGGCGTGGCCTTCAATCTGGCGGGCCTGTCGGCCAGTTCGAATGGCGAGGACGAGGACACCGACTCGATCTCCGTCACCGCGACCGCCTACTCGCTCTACTCCAAGTTCAAAGGCTTCGACCCCCTGAACCCTCACTACTACAACAAGCACCGCAACTGGCGGCGTCTCTCGCTGACGCTCGGCTACGACGAAGAGGACAAGCCCGACGGGAGCGGGGGCAAGCAGCGCGCCAAAATCTTCGGCGTCAAGTACCTCGTCATCAACCGCCGCGACCCGAACCGGAGCGAGTTCCTACGGTCGGGCGGCCCCCTCGACAATCTCTTTAACCAACTCCAGACGGCCACGGCCAGCTTCGGCGGCATCAGCAACCGGACGCGCGCCTACCTCTTCCGCCACCCGGAAGTCCTGACGAACATCGTCGTGCCGGAGTTCAACGATTTCCTGGGCGACGTGGGGCGGGACGTGAATGCAGGCGCGGCCGCCGCCCGCCGTGTCGCCGATGCGGCCCAGGCGGCGAGCACATCTCCCGCCGCCTTGACGCCTAACTCGGCGGACAACGCCAGGGCGGTCGCGTCGGAAGTGGAGGCCGCCGTCGTCAGGGAACTGCCCGCGGGCGTGCCTCGCAGGGTCAGGAGCAGCGTGGAAGAAGTCTCGAAGGCCACGCGGGATGCGGCGGGCGAGACGGGGGCGAGTGCCGTGACGGTCGCCGACGCCGCGCAGGCCGCCGCGACGAGAGTCGAGGCCGAAGCGCGGGCGGCCAACGCGCGCATCGTCGACTTGCGCACTCAGGCCACCCAAGGCGGCATCGGGTCGCTCTTCAAGTTCGAAAACGGTTTTGCGATCCAGTCCGGCCCGCGTGCCTGGACGCGCGAGGAACAAGAGTACTTCAGCGCCTTCGTCAGCAAGTACGGCACCGGCGAGGGGTTCGGACGCCTGCGGGGCATGATCGGCCCCGACATGATCGCCCACATAGACGCCTTCATCGAGAGCGAGCTGAAGAGTTTTGAAAGCCTTGAGAACGCTTCGCTCGACGCGATCCAGGCCATCACCAAGGCCCCGCAGTTGTCCGTCGCCTACTTCACGACGCAGCGGGACATCGGCGACGACGAACACAAGGGAGAAGTCATCTTCGACTGGGGCATCGCCGACCGCTTCAACCTGACGCTTAACGGCGCCTTCGAGTACAAGGACAGCCAGACCCTCGGCGGCGACACGCGTGTGGGTGGTTTCGGCGCGAAGCTCAAATACCAAGTCAACCGCGACAAGTTCGGAGACTTGATGAACAACAGGAAGCCCATCTTCTTCGACCTCGCCGCCGAGGGCAAGTGGGGCAACGGCTTGGAGTCCATCGTCAAGGCGCAAGCCAAGCTGACATTCCCCATCGGCAATTCGGGCCTCGAACTGCCGCTGTCGCTGACGGTGGCGAACCGCTCGGAGTTGATAGACGAGAGGGAAGTCAAGGGCCAGTTCGGCTTCACGTTCGACTTCTCGAAGCTCGTCAAGGCGCTCGCCCCGGCGGTCATCCCCCGGTAGTCGGAGCCGGGCCGGGCGTATCGCATCCGCGCCACATACTCATGCACAGACTCGACAGAGGAGAACAGAGCAATGTTCCGAAGGCGATTGACCAAGCTAATCACAATTCGAGCGCGCCTGTCGTTGATTCCAATCGTCGCGGCTCTGCTCTTGAGTCTGGCCTTCGACGAGGCCGCTGCGCAGACCTCTAACACGGAACCGCAGCGGCCCGCGAGCTCAACATCCACGACGAGTACAGGCGGCAGCCAGACCGCGCCGCCTGTCACGGCGAGCGCCGGAACCACTACTCCACCAGCGACCACAACCGCCATCCCTCAGACCACGGCGGCCTCACCCGCCGTCCCTGCACTAGATAGAGTCTGGGTCAGGGAGGCTTACAGATTGAGCCATCAGCACAGCCCGGATCAAGAGACGCGGAGCAGCGCCGGGATCGGGGACATCATCGTGGTCAAGGTTGACGAGTTGAAGAGCCTGGTCAACCACGCCAAGTGCCTGACGAGTGACGACCATCCCGTCCTCGTCGGCTGCCAGAAGCAGGAACTCGCGCTCTACCTCGACGGGCGCGAGATTAAGGGCCTCCAGGCCGAGTCGGGGGCCCCCATGCCGGACGCCCAGACCCTCCAGTTTCACCTCAACCGGGGCGATGACTCTGATGAGGCGTGGGCCGATTTGCTCGGCGCGCCCCCGCCCTTCAAGAAGGAGTTCTTCGTCCGCCCGACGGCCGTGAGCGTGGGCTTGAAGGACGGCTACGCGCTGCGCACCGACGTGGAAGGCAATGCCTTCAAGCTCGTTCGCATTCGCTACGTCCGGTTTTTCATCTGCCTGATCGGCACCATCCTCCTCACTTTGCTGCTGCTGCTTTACGCGAAACGAACAGACCTCCTGCGTGATTCGGGGCCGCCGCCGGCATCGGGCGGCGAAAGACCCTTCAGCCTCGGGCGCTTTCAGATGGCCTTCTGGTTTTATCTGGTCATCGTCTCCTTCATCTTCATCTGGGCCATCACCGGCGCGCTCGACATCATCACGGCGCAAGTCCTCGCGCTCATCGGCATCGGGGCTGGGACGGCGCTGGGGGCCGCCACGATTGATGTCGGGAAGGGTACCGAGGCGTCCACAGGTAAATTCCTGAGGGACATCCTCAGAGACCCTGAGACCGGCAACATCAGCTTCCATCGGTTTCAGATATTCATCTGGACGCTCGTTCTGGGCTTCATCTTTCTCCACTCGGTGTGGGGCCGTCTATCAATGCCCGAGTTTGATGGGACCTTGATCGCCCTAATGGGAATCAGCGCCGGCACTTATCTCGGCTTTAAGATTCCCGAGAAAAAAACCTGATAAAGGCGAACCCGTGTTTCGCGTTCAAAGACGACGCCCCGCCATGAAGGGAAATCGTAAGGCAGCTTGCGTTGCGTTATAGCAATCGAGCGATGGCACTCTCGTGTAGAGAGAGGGACAATTAATAAAGCATGAAGGCTCCGGTCTAACCGGAGCCTTCATGCTTTGGATAAATATGAGGGACCCAAACGGTCAATTGTGGTTGACCGTTATGCAGGTGTCCCTCAGGAGTTCATTGGCCGCCCTGAGAGCAGGAATGCCAACCTGCGGCAAGTTCAGAAAATCGGGGCCGAAGGATGGAAGCGAAAGGCGAAGTATCACCGCCGCTCGCTCATCGAGACGGCCATCTTCCGCCTCAAGACTCTCTTCTCGGAGAAGCTGCGAGCGAGAGAAGATGAGAGGCAGCGAACCGAGGTGATGGCTAGATGTCTCGCGCTGAACAGTAGTGCTACCGATGGGGGCTTTGGTTTCAAGTGATGCGGTTGGTCTCAGAGCAGTATGATCGCTCCAACCCAGTAGAGTGGCTATACAATTCTTTACGAGCAAACTCTCCTACATTAAAACCTCAACCCGTGATTGAGAGAGAAGAAATTAAAATAGGAAGTAAGCTCATAGTTATTTCACCGTATCCTTAACTATGTAATGCTTGATATTTCCATATCCGCATAACCACATGTCTACAATTAAACGCCCATGTATTGTGCATACATGGGCGTTCAATTATGTTGAATTGGTTGGGGTAATTCTTTGTGAGTTGGCCTAACTTTTGTTGAGTGCCAGTAGGAGACGCCAACTTTTCCCTAGGGACACTAACATTTCCATAGGGACGCTAACTTTTCCTAAGAGACGCTAATCATTTTCCTTCCACATTTCAAATCCCTCTAAGGCTGGCCTCCGCCTTGGGCCATTTTGCCGATGAGGGTGAAGAGGGGGAGGTACATGGCGATGACGATGCCGCCGATAGTGACGCCGAGGAAGCCAATCATGACGGGTTCGATGAGGGTGAGGAGGCTGGCGATGGCCGAGTCAACTTCCTGTTCGTAGAAGTCTGCGATCTTGCCGAGCATGGCGTCGAGGGCTCCGGTCTGTTCGCCGATGCCGACCATCTGGGCGACCATGTTGGGGAAGACATCGCTGGCCTTGAGGGGCTCGACGACCGATTCGCCGCGCTCGACGCCGACGCGAATCTTGCTGATGGCGTCTTCGAGGATGACGTTACCGGCGGTGCGCGCGGTGATGTCGAGCGATTGCAGGATGGGCACGCCGGAGGAGAGCAGCGTCGAGAGCGTGCGCGAGAAGCGCGCGACGGCAATCTTGCGGAGGATAGAGCCGACGATGGGGATTTTTAGCATCAGCCCGTCGAGCATGCGACGCCCGCGCGGCGTCCGGTAATAGAAGCGGAGGCCGATGCCTGTCGCTACGAGCGCGAGGAGGATGATGAGGCCGCCGATGCCCGCGATGAATTCGCTGATATTGACGACGATGCGCGTCGGGAGCGGTAGCTGTTCGCCGGGGCCGAGCAGGCCGACGAAGATGCTCTGGAACGAGGGGATGACGAAGATCATGATGACGGTGATGACCGCCACCGCGATGA
>WUUC01098449.1_pt1 | contig 15865 bp, 11 predicted proteins | sample 6278441 | NCBI WGS metagenome assembly WUUC01 (sample SAMN13675441, study PRJNA597444) | soil metagenome | isolation source: soil | place: USA: Washington | collected 2017-10
GCGGTCTACTCATTATCTTATCGCGAAAACGTTTCCATTTGAAATGAACGGTGAGAGAAATTTTACTACCCTAATATAGAAGTAATTAAAGATAAAAGACAAAAGAAGAAAGTGATAATTGGGTTTCTCTTCGATCCTTAACTAGTAATTAATTTATCGATAACCTCTTAAAATCTTCTTCCTTTTCTATAACTAGAAAATAGACGGATAAGTAAATTAATACTCCGATGTGCTCTCGAGCCGTGCGGTTGTTTGCCAAACCACTTCAGCTTAAGCTGCAGAAGCAATCGTATCATCGGATTGTACTTTATTCCTTCTGATTCCAAATTCTTAAAGACGGGAAGCTTGAAATAGGATTGATCTATCGTAGCGCCACTTAAAAGTTTAAGGCTCTTAGCGGCTACTGTTCGATATTCATATCTCCCTAAAATGTGGGCGCGGCCTTTCTTGCCCATACTACTGCGCAACACTGGATCATTGTACAGCCTCCTCATGCAACTCAAGAATTCCTGTGGCGAATTGACACAATATCCACCCTTCTCGTTGCCCACAACCTCTGCTTGCGAATTATCCGACCAGGGCGTATTTAAAGCAACAACAGGGGTTTCACACAATAGACTTTCGGCAAGAACTAAACCAAAGCTCTCGCCCTGATTCGCAACGTGCAAAAATATGTCAATAGATGAATAACAACTGCGAAGCTCTAAATCACCAATTATTTCATCAATAATCACCAATTTTCCTACTATCCCTTCAGAACGCGCGTATTCAACTATTCGACGCGGCGGATTAACAACCAACAACAAACAATTATCCGATACAGTCTCACAGAAAATTTTAAACACATCTATAAGATAATAGGACCACTTGTCTAAGAGATCCTGGCCTATTCTCCCAAATAGAAAAACATTCTCCGGTATTGAATATTTTTTCTTGAAAGCAGTTTGATCTGCGAAATCTACTTTATAAAAACTTTGAGTCTTAACAGGATTTGGCACGATGACACATTTCGATCTTACACCTCCCCTTGAAAGATAATTGTATACACACCACTCTGATAATTGAAAACTGTAGTCGATGAACTCAGTAAACGTAGAGAGCTCAGAAAATATATTTGTCTCTACAAATCGTGCGTTGTTGCACATTTTCTTTAAGGTCGAAACCAATTGACTTGTAAGCCCTATCGAGTGTAAATGAATGACATCGGGTTTCCATGAAGAAATCTCAGTCAAAACGCACTCGTCTTTGCCTACCCATACCGTGATACCTTCTTTCAGTAATTCTTGCCTTCTAAAACCGTCTGCATCAACTGCCATCATCCTACTGTCGTGCCCGAGGCAAGCATACCCTTCGCAAAAATTCTGCGCCGCACGCTGCGTACCTCCTTTTCCCAGATCAAATACAACCGTAAGAATTTTCATCTTTATGTCTTGAGTCAAGTCTCCTTTAATGTGCTGCTTTGAGGAAAAAAGAAAATCGCCTTGAAACGAAGGACTAAAATCCATTTATTACGAGACCTGAAAAATTCGAAAAATAGCGATGAACATTCTGCCATCAGTGTAGCAACAGAAGCACCTACAATTCCGTATCTTGGAATGAGCAAAAGATTTAAAATTATATTGATCGTGGTGCATGAGATCTGCCTTGCTAAGATACTGGGATTATCCCCAATTTTCAGAAGCAATGAACTTGTCATAATATTCAAGAATATGACAGGAATTGTCCAGATTAAGATGTCGAGCACGGGCCTGGCAGCATTATACTCAGTGCCATAAAGCAGGTCCAAGACGAAAAACGAAGTAGCATTTACCATTAAGGCAAGAAAAACTAAAAGATAAAATATATAGCGCATCATTAAAATGAGCTTCCAGGTTTGTTTTTTCAGATCTAATTCTACAAGCTTTGGAAAAAAAGATTGCGCGATTACCATGGGAATAAAATTTAATACTTCAGCAAGCTTAACTCCAACAGCATATAGTCCAACATGCTTATCATCGATCATACTTTTGATCATCACCTGATCAATTCGCATCCCCACTGAAATGGAAATACCAGAAAGTATCAACGGCCAGCTTACCCTCAGGTATGAAACCGCTAAATCTTTATTGAAAGTCCACTTGAATAAGCTTTGATTCTGTTTTTGAAAGTAATAGGCCATCCCCAGCACAATTAAAAGCTGGTCGAGTATCGCCGTAAATGCAAAAGCCTCTAAAGATGCATTTACGGTTATCAGAAAAACTTTAACAAGGGATGATGCAAAGGATGCAAAGAAATTAGAAAATACAACATACTTGGACGATACGATAGACTGAAAGTGTAAGTCGATTACATTGAACGATTGCAATAAAATTGAAGATGAAATGATGTAAATAATAACTTTTGTATAGACATCAGTGGCTAAAGAATTTATAATCCCAGTTAGAACAACGATAGATAATGCTCCTCCAGCCAATCTAAGTACGAATGCCGTACCTAAGATTTCATTTCTTTTCGTTGGCTCCTTTACCAGTGCGCGGGTAACGATGCTGTCTAATCCAAGAGTTGCCAAAGCGCCCACCAATACGACCAAGCTTTGTGCATAATTCAACAGGCCGAATTTTTCCGGACCAAGATAACGCGCTACCCATATGCCCACTACAAGGGCTACCATCATTCTAAAAACTCTTTCTAACGCTAACCAGGACGTATTAATTAGGTATTTTCCGGAATTGCCGATGGCAATCACCAAACCTTTTTTTAACGCACTAATGTTTTCTAACATTTACATCTCTTTAAACGGACAAAAAGCTACCACTAAAATTTCTTTAGAAATTTTATCATAAAATATTAATGACCATACTATTTTCTTGTTAAGAGTTGGATAGGCTAGCAGATACTCACCTAATCAAGAAGGCACTTGATCAAGTAGATTTCGCTATATAGTTTATTCCTTAATCAATAAAGATATCATAAATAATCAAAAGTTAAATCACATCCATCGGACTGAAACTTCATGAAAACATCTCCCCCGGGCATAAGTAAGTTTACCAACGAGTTCACACGTTAGCAAGAGACTATTAAGGTCCTTTTGTCTATTGTTTCTATAAAAAGTATTTTGTCAACAGGGATTCAACTTTGAGTCTTACCCGGCTTGGAAAGCGTGGATAATGTTGATTTCTAAAGGAAAACATATCGGCTTTTTGGTCAGGTAAAAATGAGGGTGGATGTATAATCTCTTTTTCCATCTCGGCTAATTGGATGTCGCGAACACTTTTACTAGGCTTGGAATTCGTATGGGTACCTCTGCCATCAAAACCTAAATTCTTTATTAACGGAGTATTCGACGTAATTGCAAGGCCATGACTTTTCCAAACAGAAAACGGCCATTGATAGCCCCATGCAGAACGGCTTGCAAGACATTTTTTAAAATCGGTAAACCATCGCCGCCCGACCTCTTTCATGCCAAAAAAATAAGTTGATATAATATCCGACTCAAGTGAAGAATCGGGCGCCGGAACTGCAAATTGATAATGGCTCCATGCACGTCTCCATGTCGCCCAGCCCCATATGCTGGGATAGTATGAAAAGTAGTATGAATGCTCAGAAGGTCTCGACGACTGCTCATTAAAACCTGAAATATGCATAATACGCGTATCGTGCTTGTAGTAATGAAGCAGGCTTTCGCAGAATGAGAAAAAACTCAAATTGGGCAAGCAATCATCTTCTAAAATAATTCCCATTTCCTCATGCTGAAAAAACCAATTAATCGCACTTGAAACAGCAACAGCACACCCCAAATTGTTATCCCTTAATAACGTTTTAACTTCACAATCCCAGTCAATTTCACGCAATACTTCTTCTCTTGTTTTACGGCAAAGGATATCCTCTCCTTGTTTTGAAGTTCGTGGTCCGTCTGCCGCGATGTACAATCGTTTAGGTTTGGCATTTTTGATCGATTGCATTACCAATTTTGCTGAATCAGGTCTGTTAAATATTAGAAATAAAACGGGTACTGTCATATACGTGCGCTAATTAATGAAGATAAAAAAAGACTTTCTTTTAGAACGCGGTCCCATCGGGCATTCCTTTGGCAAAAATTGGTAATAACTAGGACGACAGACATTGCCGTTGCTGCATCTATAACGCCCGAGTAAGGATTTAGAACGAAATCAGGTACGATAGTAATCACGGCTAAAAAATGTTTTCTAAAAAAAATAACATACAATTTATTCGCTCTGAGGCGCAATCAAATTCATCGCTAATTTCTTGCACATTCAACAAAGCAAAAATTCCCAGTCGATGGATTTATCTGCAACCGTCGCTATAAATGTAAAAAATTTCGAGCAACTCCGACTCTCCTACTCATATAATCCGACCGTTGTTCTTCTAAGGTTTATGCCTTATCTCCCTATCAAACTCACAATGCTTACCAATTCGCGGAAAATATCGATTGCGGAAAAATCGAGTTACCCATTACAAAGTCTTTGACGTAACACACAATTTTTTTAGATACTTTGGTTACGGGCAAAATATTTCAATTTTTGGGATATAACTTCAAATAAAAACCCAAAGACCGGGTTGGAAAGGATTGCTTAAAGTAAAAACTTAAAAGGCTTAGGATCAAACATTAAATCTTAATAGATTTTCACATTATCAATTTATTAACAGTACGACTTAACTCGGATTTAATGTTGATCAAAAGCCGCTGAAGAGGACTCAAGGTGTAGAATTACGTTGATTGTCCGAGATGCAGGCTAAATACCTTATCGAAAAGAACTCCTTTATAGAAGTCGACACCAAGTTTTAGAGTAAATGACCGTTCCCTCGTCTGTGAAAGAATGCATGCTTGAAATGACCTGAGAACCTTATTGAAAGATTGCATTGAGTAATTAGCCGAATGGCTGTGTCCTATGGGATTAGTTGAAAACTAAAAAATGGCTGCCGTTATATTTTTCATTACAATTTTGGATTACTAGATCTTTATTACTCGAAATGGACACAACAATAAAAGGCGAGCTTACAACACCCCATTTGGGAAATTTGTCGCCTAGAGCGGCCACAAATGAAACTGGCTTAAACAGAACCATTTATATAGATCTCTTAAGAATAGCCGCAATGTTTGGAGTAATTATGATACACGTTGCTGTAACGGGATGGCGTGATATCCCGGTAGACTCTTACAACTGGCAGATTGCAAATATGTATCATGCATTAGCAAGATGGACCGTTCCCATATTTGTAATGATTAGTGGCGTATTTCATCTTCGGCCTAATAAAACTAAAGTGAATTTTAATGATGAGGCTAAAAATATTTTTAGAAAAGTGCTCCATTTAATTTGTGCCATTATTTTTTGGGGAATTTTGTATAATGTTATGCCTCTGGCCTCGGACTATTTTCTAAAGAAGGAAGCTGTTACCTCGTATGATTTACTGAAAATCCCTGCACTAATAATTTTCGGGGAAGGATCCTTTCATTTGTGGTTTTTATATATGCTTATCGGACTATATTTACTGACTCCCATAATCCGATGCTTTATTGAAAATTGTACGAAGCAGCATATAGAATATTTTTTAATCTTGTTTTTTTTCATAGGTACCTGCCTGCCACTATGTAACGCCTTTTTAGCATATATACCAATTCTACGCGGAAAGGAAATATATCTCCCTGTCCCCGAATTAACGGGATACGTAGGGTATTATATCGCAGGATATTATTTTGCGAATTATAATATAGACGTGAAAACAAAAAGACGTCTATTTCTACTGGGAACGTTCTCTCTACTTTTTACGATTATAGGAACATCCGTAATATCAATGTATCGGCAAGAAGCGACGCCAATACTACTGGGATATGTTTTACCCAATACTCTGTTCGTATCTTTTGCGATATTCTTGTTTTTTAAGGATGTGAGTTCAACAATAACCTTAACGCCAAGGCAGGAACGAGCCATAATACATATGAGTAAAAATATGTTTGGTTTATACTTAGCCCATATACTGGCTTTAATAATACTTATTAAGTTAGGAGCAAGCGTCTTTATGATAAACCCATTGCTGTCTATACCAACAATATCAATACTGGTAATGGTCGTATCATACCTAATTGTAATGATCATCAGGAAAATACCTGTAATCGAAAAATATATAATCTAACTAATAGAGACTGTTTAAATCCAAATGATGATACAGTACTTTATACTTTGGATTGGAAGCAAATAATAATCTTAACCTGTTCAGATACTTAAATGATAAAACACATCCTAAAATCGATCTACAAGAAGGCACTATCAAACGACCAACGAGTCAAACTGTACGGGGCCGTCGGAGCGACGTTAGACTCTAAACCAATTCTTAAATACGATATGTTCCATCATATTACGGTATTAAAAAAATTGGGTTTTAGCCCGCAGTTCATTGTAGACGCGGGGGCTTATAAAGGCGGATGGACGCAACAGGTTTTAAAAATTTATCCCGAATCAACTTTTTTGATGATCGAAGCACAATCTTCCAAAACCGCCCATTTAAACGTCGTTACCAAGCAATTCAAGAACGTGCATTTAGAAAATATTCTTTTAGGAGATTCAGAAAGAGAAAATGTAACTTTTTTTGAAATGGAGACCGGATCGAGTATTTACCATGAAAATACTTCGAATAAAAGAACCGAAACCTTGCTTGAAATGAAGACCTTGGATTCAATTACCGCTAAATACCAAATAAAAGGCGATTGCTTTTTAAAAATGGATGTTCAAGGGGCCGAAATCGACATATTGAAAGGGGCGGAAAAATTTTTAAACTTGACTGAATTCATTTTACTGGAGGTCAGCACCTTGAATTACAATGAGAATTCTCCTGATTTTGCTGAAGTAGTTCAGTATTTACATAAAATAGGTTTTTTGCTTTTTGATATCTGTGACGAACATAGGACAGAGGAAAATGTGCTTTTTCAAGTTGATATGATTTTTGTAAAGCATTCTTCTCGATTTAGGGAAGCTGTTAATTTCAAACGTGTTCGTTGAAGTTTTAACCCAGGGTTTAGCAGAAATATATCCGGTAGGTATAAGTATTCTTTAAGGGAATTCCCAATATCAAACGATTGCTTACTTTAACCTGGAGGCCCTACAAAGATTATAGCCTTACACGTATGCACCAAATGATTAGACTTCAGTTATCTGAGTGCTGAAGCTTTCTAACGTCTTATACATTTTGTTGTCAACTTCCCGATGCTTATAGAGAACAATTCCTTACTTTAGCTTCGTCTTATAATAAAAATGGTTGTTAAATCTTTATTCTCTCTATTCTGCCTGCCTTTTTTGATACTCCTTTGCTTTACCAGTTGTATATCAAATAAAAAAGTAGTCTATTTTTCTGATCCTGGTTTCACCGAAGGACAAGAAACTACAATTAAAAATAAGTATAGATCGGCCTATCTTTTACAAAAGAAAGATGTGCTTTCCGTTCGAATCAAAACGTTGGATTCTGAATCATCTTCGTATTTTAATATTGAGAGCCCAAGTGCGTTTATGAACATCAGTCCTGCAAGTATGTACTTAAATGGATATTCGATTGACGACGGCGGCAATATCGACATACCGGAAGTAGGTTTAATCAAGGTTGAAGGATTGACGGTGAATGAAGCTCAGGAGAAAATAAAAAAATCAGTTAGCACGTACCTTAACAAGGCGACCATTCTAGTCAAGCTCGTTAGCTTCAAAGTCACCGTTCTCGGAGAGGTACGTAATCCCGGCACTCAGTATGTTTATAATGATCAGCTTACGATCCTTGAAGCTATTGGTATGTGCGGTGATCTTACCGATTTTGGTAATCGTGAAAACATAACGTTGCTCAGACAAACCTCTTCAGGGCAAACAGCCGTTGTTTTAAACTTAAAAGAACCTAGAATACTTTCGTCTGAATATTTATACCTGCAACCCAACGATGTATTGTATGTTCAGCCCTTACGCGCAAAAACCACACGGGGAAATCTAGGCACGCTGAGCATAGCCAGTCTTGTTTTAGGCATAATTTCTACAGCAATCCTTATTTCAAATAGTATTAATTAAAAGTACCATGGAAGACTTGGATGTTAGGCATTTGGTTAGAAAGCTTCTATCCAAATGGTATTTGTTCCTCGGCTTTTCTCTAGTCACTTTTTCCACAGCTATATTCTATTTAAATTCAACAGCAGAAAAATTTTTAGTGACCGCATCGATTCAGCTCAGCGATCAAGGAGCAGGCGACAAGGCCGTTACTCAGGAAGAATTCATTAGCGGAGTCGAATTTCTTAACCCTAATCCCGAGGTGGAAGATGAGGTGGGTATTTTAACATCCTATCACCTAATTCGTGAAACCTTAAAACTTACTAAATCGGAAGTTCAATATTTTAAATACGCTCAATTCCTTGGTATGTCGAGCCGTTCAATGGCGAAGGAAATTTATCCCGCACCATTTGAAGTGAAACTAGATTCTTCTGGATGGCAGATTGTCAACACGGACATTGATATTTCATTTGTTGGAACAGAGCAGTATAGGGTAAAAGTTAAGGGTTCCGACAAAGGTGCGCTATTGTATAATACGCGAACGAATAAAACTCTTTTCAGAGCAGAGGCAATAAAACTTGATACCATACTTCCACTCAGAAGGGCGCTAAAAACTTCCTTTTTGCATTTTTCCGTGGAAAATATAGACCCTGACGTGTTTGATAATGGAGAAAATTATTTTATCAAAATACGAACGCTAGATCAGGTTGCTCAGCAATACGAAAGCCAGTTGTCAACCAGCCCAATATCAGCCAATGCAAATATTATGAAATTGAGCTTAACCACCATCGTTCCAAATCGAGCCATAAATTTTTTACAAACCCTTTGTGATGTTTACATCGACAATGACCTCCGAAGAAAAAACCGGTTAGGAGAACGTACGATAGAATTCATTGATTATCAATTACAGGGCGTTACTGATTCCTTGAGGCGCGCCGAAACTTCCCTCGAATCATTTAGACATGAGAGCAACATCATGGACGTAAATGTTACTTCTCAAAACCTTTCTCAAAAATTGAGCGCATTGGAGGAGCAACAAGCTTTGCTTTCTGTTCAAAACAAATATTACAGATATATTGAAAGATATCTTACCAAAAATGAGAATGCAACGGAGGATATCGTTGCGCCGTCTTCCGTTGGAATTCAAGACCAGCTATTAAGCAGTCTCATACTTCAATTAACTCAATTAAATCAGGAAAGAATTAGTCGTTCTTACAATTCAAAACAGCTTAACCCGGCGCTTCAGGTATTGGAGAAAAAGATAAACATGACAAAAACAGCGCTTAAGGGAAGCATCAACAATTTAATTGGCACCAACGAAATTTCACTCGAAGAGAATAAGCAAAGAATAAGTGCCTTGAGAGCTTCCATTAGCCGTCTTCCACGAAACGAGAGAAGCCTTACGGACATTACCCGGAAATTCAATTTTAACGACAACATCTATAATTATTTAATTCAAAAACGAGCCGAGGCTGGTATTGCAATTGCGTCTAACCTACCGGATAAAAGAATTGTAGACTATCCTCGGCAAATCAAAAAACTGGGACCAAATCCACTCTTCGCATTACTGCTCGCGATCATAGCAGGGTTATTCTTGCCTGCCGGTATCGTATTTGCCAAAGATTTTTTTGATCCTAAACTTGAAAATGTCGAACAACTAACATCGATAACAAATATCCCGGTTCTTGAGAAAGTAGCCAATGTGAGTGTTAAAGAAAAAAATCTAGGCTCTCTCGGCAATGGATATGTAGCACATTCTTTTCGTTACGTAAGACAACAAATTACAGCATTAAAGCGAAGTAAAAACGTTAAAATTATTGGCATTACTTCCCCAGTTAGCGGTGAGGGTAAGACATTTTGTTCCCTTAATCTTGCCATGTCGCTTACGGGTGCCGATTATAAAACACTGCTCATTGATCTGGACTTGCAGCAGTCAAAACTTAGCAGGGAGTTCGCGGTAAACGCTAAACCTGGCATGTCCGATTATCTGACCAATGGAAAGTCCAACATTGTTCAACGTACTCACATTGAAAAGCTTGATATTATCACCGCCGGCACACCCCTTCAAAACCCCTCTGACATTTTAAATAATCAAAGTCTCGAAAATCTTATAACCCTCCTCCGAGAAAAATATGATTTTATTATTGTCGATACACCGCCTGTTGGCATAATAGCAGATTACCTCGTCATTTCTAAAATTATAGACTACACGATCATCATCATCCGAAACGACTATTCTAAAAAGGATTCTGTTAAAAGAATTGACAAGTTGGTAAAAGATTACGCTTTACCGGCAGGAATCATCTATAACGGGACCAAAGTGGAGTATTCTTATGGGGCCTACAATAGTTATATGTCTAAGGTAGCAAAATAGATACTCTGGCTTGGGTACTTACTTTATAGGGAATAAAACAAAATTATTTTTCGAGCCCTTAGAGTTCGTTTCGCCGGCGTGAGAGACAATCACTAATACGAGTTGGATTAGCCAAAGGATTATGTATACGACTTTCAAGTTTCATTCCTAGGGACTTCGTCTGTTTGTAGCTGGACATGTTGCTCACAACCCTAGGTCTAGGCTTAACCTCACAAATGAATCAGTTTCTCCGAATGGTCTTTATGGCCTCCACCCATTCGATTCCGTCACAAATTTCACAAATGGCCTTTCCAGCCTCTAAGTGTTGCGTGAAGCCGCAAAACGTACATGAATAAATACCAGGAGCTGGAATACTTTCACTTTTATTATTAAAAAGATGGGGCAATAAAGGCATCCCATGTTTAACATCACTATCCGCATAATAAAAAATACTGATTTCACCTGATGGTTCTAAAAAAGCATTCTTTACCTGGCCCAAATGCTCAATTGACTTTGTCCGCAGCTCAGAAAAAAACTCATCCTGTGCGAGGCCTTCCTTTGCAAATCTTTCGATGTAGAAACGTCCTTCATTTATAACCCAAACTGTTTTTCCTTCGACTAGTATTTGGAACCATCTACTTTTTCCTATAAGCCAGGTGACAAGTCTATATAGGGAAATGATCACTATAAAAACTATTATCGCTGGTATAAGGCCAACATCCTCATAAAACATAGGATCGCCTCCGGCAGAACCGAGCGCTATAATGATGACAATCTCAAAAATAGAAAGTTGCCTGACTCCCCTTTTGCCCGTAACGCGAAGCGCAATCAGGAGCACAATAAACATTACCAACGAACGGAAGATCACTTCCAGTAAAAACTTACCAGGCAAGTCATTGAAAAGAAGACGTTTCCATTCAAATATTTCCATGCAGTGCTGTTTTGATAAATAAATAAAGCGGTCAACGACGTGTTATATCATTCCCATACAGTAACAACCTTAATTTCTTTGGATTCAGGATTTGTCCAGCTTTCAAAATCGTTTATAATCGATTCAACACCCACTCTTCTTGTGATGTATGCCGATGTGTTAAATTTCTTTTCGCGTAATACCTTAATGACGAATTGAAAATCCTCCACAGTTGCATTCCGGCTGCAGAGGATCGAGGTTTCTTTGGCATGCAATATAGGATGTTGAAAAGCCAGTTCTCCTTTGAATAAACCGACGAGAACGAACGTTCCGCCATGTCGCATATATTGCGTAGCGCCTTCAATGGCAAGCTTGCTTCCCGTTGCATCGAAGACAGTGTCCGCGAGTTGACCTCTGTTGAACTCTTTAATTTTTTCAACGGGTGTTTGTAATGCATTCACTATACAATCTGCCCCAAACTTTTCTTTTGCAATGTTTAATCGATAATCGTTTACATCGACCACGATCACTGTTGCTCCCAAATACTTTGCAAGTTGTACAATACCCATGCCGATAGGACCACATCCTATTACTACCACTATTTCTCCCTTTTCTATTTGCGCTCTACGCAACGCATGGGCTCCTATGGCGAGCGGCTCAACAATTGCGATCTCCTCTAATGAAAGATCATCTGCAGAGATCAACAAGCGAGTTGGGAACGATATAATTTCCTGCATTCCTCCATCTGTATGGACGCCAAACACCTTTAAATTTTCACAGCAATTTGATTTCCCTGCCCTACAGGCAATACATACCTCACAATTAATATACGGAACCACCACCGCTTTGTCTCCCAGTTTCAAACCGTGGGCGTTTTCACCTACGTCTAAAATTTCAGTTGCTAACTCATGGCCCAACACTCTGGGGTATGAGAAAAAGGGCTGATTACCTCTATAGGCGTGCAGATCAGTCCCACAAATACCAACCCTCTTCACTCGAAGCAAAGCATTTCCCTCTGTAATGGCGGGGGCTTCTTTACTTTTAAAAGCTAGGGCAGAAGGCTTTTCGCAGACAATATATTTCATATATTTTATATCAATGGACGTTCTATTAAATATATGACTAATTGCGTTACATGCCATTGATCTTTCTTCCCAACAATCAAAATGTGATGCATTGATTTTAAGCGGCAGAGTATCCAATAAACAAGACTGATGTTTTTGCAAAAATAACTTCATGAGAAAGCTCCTTTACAAAAAGCATGTTTCACTGTTACCTAAAAATAGCCGCACAGTCCCCACAATCAGTACTGTCTTTTCTCCTCCATCTTCTGGATAAGCAACCCTAATTTTTATTCACCGGTTGTGGAACACGTCTTTGGTCTGGCAACGGCATCTGTGGACAAAACTCAGTTGCTCCGCGCCTGCCGTGACGTGGTTTCCAGAAGCGCGGCCCGCTGGCCGCGGAGACAACGCCTTTGAAATAGCACAACCAATTAAAAGACATCGGACCTATCCAGAGATTTCGCTCACGATTACCCACCTCACGAAAGGGTCGATGAGAGAAGGTAGTCCTCGCCGAGTTATATAAGCCAATAAGTCCCAAGTGTGCTACAATAATAGCAGTGAAGGAAGAGTATCAAAGAGAATGACTGCAGGAAATACACCGAGAAGCACAGAGATTCTTTGTTATCTTCCTCGCTCCTCTCTAAGGTGTTTAGCGCTGCATTTCCGGTCGGCCAAAGTACTTCAATTTGAAAAAAGCAATTTCAATATAGGTTTAATAAACGACGTTGATATGATATTATAAAATCAAGTTACCTTTATTTATAAAATGGTCATTTGAATATAGTCGATATAAACGGGGCTTGAATTTTAGAATTTGAATGGGAAACCAAAGACGTTATAAAAGATAAGAGGCCGCCGAAATTATGTTAGGAATTGGGGCAGCCTCTTAGTTAAAATCTCTTTCCTTTCGCTGGCATAGTCCAGATCAAGTTATAAGGATATAATCTCAGATCCGATTTTGCATTCCGTTTTGATCTACAAGAGATTTACATCTCAGGGTCTATCGTAAATAGTTGCAAATTGAATCACTCCTTAAGAGATCAACACTTTACTAATTATAAATATTATGCCAAAGAAAAAGGTGTGATTTTACAACGATAGGGAAAAGTGAATTCCAACTATTGTAGAAAATATGCAAGAAATGTTGACGAGTGTATATACAATTTCCCAACCCGCAAACCGCAAGGATATTCTTAATGGCGCAAACTATCCGGAAACTTTATTTGGCATTTCGATCGAAATCATCGAGAAGCTCAATTACTTCTTCATCAGTCAAATGATGAAAATCTTCGTAAACCTGCTCCACGCCAGAAAGTCTGTCAGGCTGTTCAGCAAGTACCATTTCATCCGCCAGCTTATCAATTTCCGGGACACTTTCTTTTTCTGCCACGGGCGTCGCGACCAGAACTATCGCCGCATTTCTTCTCTTACACAATTGAATTGCTGGAACAATGGTGGACCCAGTAGCAATTCCATCATCTGCAAGGATGACAATTCTGTTTTTCATATCGGGCAAAGGCCTACCCCTCCTAAATCGTTTTATACGACTATGAATTTCCTTTTCCTGGGTTACTAAAATACTTTGCACAGAATTTTTATTGATACTTCTACCCAACGATGTCAAATAAAGAGATCCATCCTCGGCAGCAGAACCGATTGCTAATTCATCCTGAAGCGGATGTGGCAATTTCTTCGTAATAACGACGGACAGTTCACCGTTTATTCGTTTTGCAACTTCGCACGCGATAACAACGCCCCCGCGAGGTATACCCAATACTAACGCATTCTTATCCTTATACTTTTATCAAGAATTTTACCCAGCTCGATTCCTGCATCTCTCCTGTCAACAAAGATCCGACCGCTGTTTGTTATTTCCATACCTCGTCGCAATTTAGCCTAACGTACACTTTTACGAACAACATAGTTATTCGTATTGTTCTCTTTGAACATATCCCATACCAACATTATTCAGAGTGCTTAATATACTGAAATCTTAATTGCTAAGATACTACATGCAGAATTTAGACGGCCCGTAACAAGGCTGGTTGATTAAACACTCCATAATCATTGTCTCTTTGTTAGTTTTCAGTAACTCTAAACCGGTGGCGGCATTCTGGAAAGCCTGCATAACGGCAGGCGCGGCGCAACCGAATTTTGTCCACATATGCCCTTGTCAGGCCAAAGACGTGTTCGACAACTGGCGAATAAATTCGGTTGCTAATCCAGAAGCTGGAAGAGAAAAAGCAGTACTGAAATGAAACTAATACGTAATGCATTTCTGCATAACCTTGGCTTGCTCGCTTGAAGCTTGCAGCCGAAGGTTATTCTGAAAACTCCAAAGTTGTCAGTACCTATCAACTTAACTAAACGGCATTACTTCGGCACCTTGGCTCTGCTTCGTACACGATACTCGCTGGGTGTCATTTTCATTACCTTTTTAAACTGCTTATGAAAGTTAGAAAGATTATTGAACCCGCTGTCGAAGCAAACTCGGGTAACATCTAGCGTGCCCTCCATTAAACGTTCACAGGCATATGCAATTCGCACTTCCGTTAAGTATTGAAAGTAACTTTTGCGCGTACGTGTTTTAAAGTAACGGCAAAAAGCGGCAGGCGAATGATTTGTCAGGGCCGCAACGTCTGATAAGGCGATGGGCTCACGAAAGTTGTCAATAGTATAGTGATACACCTTGTTGATCTTTTGCGAAAATTTTTCATGAGCACTTACTATATAGTGAGCTGAGTTTAAATAAATGAATTCTTCGGAAGAAGCAAGGACATCCAGGATCGCCAGCAAAGCAAGAATGGAGGAAGCTCCTTTCAGATCCTTAGCGGACTCTAATTTTGCAGTGACCTGTACTTTTGTGTCACCAAAAAATTTCAGTCCTCTCGATGCACGAGCTATTAATCCCCTAACGTGCGAAAATTCTTTTACGTTGAAAAAATTCTCTCCCAGGAAATCTTCCCGGAATTGCATAACGATGGACTCGGGAGTTTCCACACTGTGTGTCATGTAATAATCCTTGTCACGCTGACGTGTATGCGGAAGATTTTTTCCAAACAACAACAATTCACCCTCCTCAATACTTCGGATACAGTTGCCAATGAAATTAGTGCCCTTGCCTTTAATGCAATAAAGTAATTCCAACTCAGGATGATAATGCCAGGGGTTATTCAAGGCTATATCATCCCCTTTCACCACGATGGAATTTTCGTGGGGTGGTATTATTTTAAGCAGATGAGGCTTTTGGGGAGTTTGCCTGGTCATAAGCTTTGTAAGTCTTTATGTTCTATCAATCGTGATGCGGCTAACGTTCGAATATTTAGTAATGCGATTTAAGAGTACGCTGATATCAACAATACAAATATTTGGACTTAATTCATTATGTAAAAATCCTCTATCGTCCTATGCTGGTTAACGTTATCCCTATCCTTATATCGTTCAAAATGAGCTCCGATGACTTTTCCAGGGTTCTTTTTAATTTGCTTCATCATTGATGTCATTATCTCATAGGGTATTA
>WUUC01017816.1_pt1 | contig 15864 bp, 27 predicted proteins | sample 6278441 | NCBI WGS metagenome assembly WUUC01 (sample SAMN13675441, study PRJNA597444) | soil metagenome | isolation source: soil | place: USA: Washington | collected 2017-10
CTTACATGGAAAAATAAATTTTCTCCGGAGAGGGTCCTCAGTCCTATTTTTGATTCTTCAGTAGATGACCTTGCACCAACTACATTTAACGTTGTTCAGACGTTTGTAAGTGACACAGAAGACACTGACAACGGCGTTACAACAACCGTAGCTGCTACCAGCGCAACTACTACAATGGAGTTTAATTCTATTGCCAGCCCTGTAGGATTGCCTAATACAATGATTCTTCGCATTGCTACTGTGCAGGTAGCTACTGTTGATTTCCCTTCTGATTATTTGAACCAGTACTTCAGGTTTAAATCATCTACCGGTACGGTATATTCCGGTAAGCGGTTTACTGACGGTACAGTTAATTTGGCTTAATACAATCACCATGTCACAGAATAAAAGCCGGGGAATCCCGGCTTTTTTTGGACTATAAAATATTTATCATGGCGAATAATGTAACAATCGGGCCTAATGCACTGGTGGCAAAAGTAGATGTAGCCGATATAAATACTACTCCATTGTCAGACTTCAACACTAAAGTGCTATATGAGGTGGAGGGTGGGTATAAATCATGGTCACCTACCAGCGTAATAAATGCCATAAATGGACTAAGAAAGGATGTAGGGTACCTTCTTATAGCAAAAATTGACATGGATCTTAACCAATACTTTGCACCATTATTACCAGTAAGTACAGGCGGTGGGGGAGTGACCCCGGTTGTTGTTGCAGGTGCGGATCAAGACTTGCCAGGAGGAACAGTTACTACCGCACTTTCTGGGACAGCAACACCAGCCACAGGACATACTATTTCTTCAGTCAGATGGGTAACAATCCAGTGGCCGGCTCAATATGCACAACCAACGTTTACCACTGGTACCAGCCTTAATACTAACGTTAACGGGCTAAGGACTGGCACTTATCTATTCCAGTTACAAGCTACTGACGAAGCGGGTAATATTGGAGTAGGTCAGACTTCCATAGTGGTGCAAATTTCTAATGCAATTCAGGTTAATGCCGGTGTTTCTCAGGAATTGGACGAAGGCGTTAGCACTGCGAACTTATACGGATCTATCAATATTACCGGCGTTGCTGTTCTGGATTATGTGCAATGGTCAGTAGTTACCCCAGGTGCTACGGGTATCGTTTTCAGTACTCCTGAAAATATAACTACAGGGGTAACTGGAATCCCGGTAGCCACAACCGGCAGCGGAAACATTAACATTACATTCAGGCTGACTGCTTATGATACTATTGGGAATGCGTATAACGGAGACGTGGTAGTGACCTCTTTAAAGCCTTCTGTAATGTTCAAAACAGCAGGGTGGGATTCCTCTCTCCCTGGTCAAATGGTATGGATTTATCAGCCGCAAGGTTACGACGTGTCCAAACCTGGCGGATACCCTGCTACTTTATTTCTTCATGGACAAGGGGAGAACGGAGATGAAAGTTTAGGCGGAGTGCCAAATGACAACGATCCGAATGTGTTACTGAGGGAAAGCGCTGGATTACCTTATTTCATATACAATAAATTATACCCTATGAAATCGGTGGTAATCATGCCGCACCTATATACAGGGTTCTGGGATATTACCGCAGCACAAAAAGCGATCAACTACGCATTGAATAATTATAACCTGGATGCTAATTACATCAGTGTTACAGGGCTCTCCTCTGGTGGTCGGGGTACTTTCGATGTATGTGAGGCTAACCCTAATTTATTCAGCGCGGGGATTCCTATTTGCCCTGTATTTAGTAATGTAGGGAATGGAGCGGGAGCAGTCGTAAAGGATATACCTTTCTTTGTTGTAACCAGTTATGGAGATGAAACAGGGGCACCGCCAAATGCTGACGGCAACGCATTTGATGCAATTGATAGTATATGTGCAGCCAGTCCGAAGGGGTTATTCCCTCCGCGTGTACTTTGTGCGTGGGATACAGGACACGATCCGCAAACCTGGAATTGGTTAGTATATGATAAGCGTCGTGCAGTATTTGACTTTGAGAAAGACTTCTTCTTACTACATAGTAAAGTCTATTTAACCACAGTTACCAACTACGTTGTCAGGGCAGAACAATCAAAAACTTTCTACGATTGGTCACTTGCAGCGGTACAGTTAGACCGACTGGCAGCAGGTACCCCTAAGACGCAACTGCAAACAAGGATGAACACAGTGCTTAATCAAATAACCACAGACCGGGGGCATGTGTATACTATGCTTAATCTCGGAAGTACTGGCACTTGTCCATATTATACTATAAATAACGCCCCATCATGCGCCGCCGGGGCTTCCGTAACAGGATTAAAAAACATAAAGAATGTGAACGTACCGTATACATTCACTGTTACAACTAACACTTCTACTACCCCAGGAACGGACGGTATCTCACATAATGAAATGGGTATGCATTCATCCATGTTTAGTACTTACTTCCGTGTAGGGGGTTCAAATTGGGTGCTTGGTGGATTAGATCCGGCAAAGCAATATGATTTTTACGTGTATTGCTCTGACAGATCCCAAAGTCTAAAAAGTTCAGGTATCCGGACCGGCTGCGAAATAAGTTTTAACAACCACTGGACACAGTTAAATTTTGAAGGCTGGAACACTCAGTTTACAGCCCAGGTATATGGTGTGCAGCCAGATGGAAGCGGTAACGTTGCGATAACAGCTAACGCCCTGTGGGGTAATGGTGGCGTTGTAAATGCAATACTCATAAGAGAAAGGGCAATATCTGACAACCGGTTAAATAAAGCCCGTTTTAATTTCGCAAAAACACCCTCCGGGGTAGATGGTTCAGAGTACGGGATATTGTATACAGATCCTACAGTAGGAACCTCCGTTGCCACTGACCCTAAAAGTGGCTGGAAGCTGGAAACAGTGGGAACGGCTCCACCATACTGGAACAAGGTTTATGACGAATATTACGCTGATGATGAAGTTATGAGCGCGGCGGCTCCGGGATCGTTCACGCCAATGGTAGGTGTACCGGAGGTAGTAGCCCGGTCCGCCTGGTTTAATGAGGCGGAATATTTCAACGACGAAACCCCGAATTATAACCTGCGTTGTGTAGGTACTCCGGGAATGGGATTCCGGGAAGGATTATACCAGGCTAAATTTTACTCAGCCAGTACAAACACAGAAGCAACTGTAAGCGAATTTACCTGCAAATTTACCAGCGGCGGGATACAGCAGATAAAAACTACTACAGATGATAACTTCACTGGGAAGTACGTTACGTTTACCGGTAGAATGAAAGAAGGAGACTTTATGAGGTTTGGCCTATTCATGCCTAATATATATGGCTTCTCGTTCCTGAACTACCTGGAAATTGAAAGGGTGGAAGATTAATTTATATCTTTACCTCATTATTCACAATTTAATTTTTAATAACATGTCAAGTCAAAAACACATTGTAACACAGGAAGATCTGGACAACAATCCGGATTTAGTAAATGCCGGCGTTCAGGTAGGGGAAGAAATAGATATTCCACAACCGGATACAGATCTTGCAAAAAATGATGATGCACCGGAAGACGGTCCCGGTCCACGTCCTAAAGACAGGAATAACCCGTAACATGGTTAACACCTGTAGAAATATTATTATTTTGTCAATGGTTGTAGGTGTAATCACTTACAACCTTTGGCCGTTTTTATGGTCAGATATTTTTTATCAGGGGATTGCATTACAGCGGGTACTGTTGTGCGTTCCTCTGGTGTTACTAACAAAGCCTCTTAATAACCGCTGGTTATTCAGAATTTCATGTATGGCATTCGGGTTGTCATTATTGGAACTGATGGACGAGGCGCTTTTTAAACCTTATTTGTACGAAATAAGCGAGTATAAGGCTGCTCTGGTTATTGTGGCATTATGCTGCATCGGGCTAACAGGATGCCGTTTTATCATGCTATATCTACTATTCAATCTTACAATCCTGTTAAACCACGATAAGTATGGCAAAAGATACCAACGAAGCCGGACTATTAACACAATTCCTAACAGGTCTAAAGCCTGTTAAATGGGGTTCAGGAGCATGGGCAAACGGATTTCTGGCATCCCTTTTTCTTATTCTGTTTATCCGCTGCATGTTTTCAAAAGACACTGATAAAGATGCATTGTGGAATGCCCGACTGAACGATGTTAAAACAATGAGCCAACAGGCTGCAAGGGAACAGACCAAACAGGTAGGCGCGGAGATTCAGCCGCAAATTGAAGAAGTAAAAGTCGGGGTTGATTCATTAACACAGAAACTGGATTCTGTTAAAAACGAAAAATTATGAAACGTTTCCTTTTATTGCTTTTTTTCCCACTTTTCGGTAGCCCAATAAATACGTCTCCAATTCAGATACCCTGCATAACGTGTGCTGATCAAATGTCAGATTCAACAATACCCGACAGTATTAAAGACAGCATACGTATTTGGGCAAAGGAGCCGGTAGATAGTTTCAGAGAAACAAAAACAAAAGAGTTACAGGAACTAAAAGAAGTTTTTGACAGTTTATCCCATGAGATCAAAACTGTTGAACGGGAGAATAAAAAAAAACTCGTTTACAAAACAGACACAATAAAAGGACTGTTAATGTGCAGAGGGTACCCAGTGATAGTGAACGGGCATACAGTACAAAAAATTGATGTTTACTTTACTTATTATTGGCGCTTCCCAGATGGGGGGCGCCGTTATTCACATTACCACATAAAGAAAATAAGATGAACCATTTTACTAAACTTATGATGCTGGCAATAATAGCCAGCTTTTTGGCCTCCTGTAGTACCACAAAAAGAAACAGGGGAATAACATTTAAATTTTTACAGGAACATCCGCAGGAAGCCGCCGATTATTGTGGAAATGAATACCCGCCAAAGGTCACACCGGGAAAAGATAGTATCGTTCATGATACGACTATTACCCCAGGGAAGCAAATTGAATGTCCGCCAGTTGTCATTAAAACAGAAAAGGGGAAAGATTCTTTAGTATACCGGTATGTTACTTGTCCACCGGATACCAGTACGAAGACAATTAAAACACGGGTGGACACAATAGAGAATACCGCAAAGATTTACTCATTACAGTTTGATAGGGACAGTTTAATAAATCTGGCGAATGTTCGTACAACTGAAAGAGATAAGGCCCAAAAACAGGCTGTAACTCGGCTTATATGGCTATTCGGTTTAATCGGATTGGTTGTTATAGCCGTAGTTCTTAAATTGAAACGCATTATTTAATAACATCAATTTGCAACTTAATTGATCGTTTAAGTTGCAAATAAATATTTAACTATATGATTTATTTATCAGCAGGTCATAACCTAAAAGACCCCGGAGCTGTCAGCGGAGGCAGACAGGAAAATAAGTTAACCATTGAATTACGTGATCTCATATTGCCACACCTGAAAGGGGGTAAGGTAGTAACAGACAAGGACAATGAAACGTTAGCAGAGTACATTAACCGTATCCAGCCAGGGAGCGGATCGGTGGCATTAGAGATACATTTCAATGCAGCTGCAAACCAACAGGCCGGGGGTGTGGAAGTTCTGATTGCAGCGGGAGCCAATCCACAAAGCAAGGCGTTCGCTACTGAACTGGCAGCTGTTACGTCCCGGACATTGGGGATTAAAAACAGGGGGGTGATTGATGAAACGCAATCCGCAAGGGGGCGCCTGGGCTTCCTGCACGAACCAGCCGGAGTAATTGCTCTCATTGAAATAGGGTTCATTACTTCACCGGCAGACATGGCGTCATACGATGCACATAAAAAGGAACTGGCCGCTGATATAGCCATCCTGTTGATCAGGTATGAAGGATTGTATAATTAATAAACAGTACATTTGTGTATAAGTTATTGTAAAAATTAAGTTTGTTTATAAAACAGGGCTTGCGTATCTACGTGAAGCCCTTTTTATTTTGGTTAGTAAAAATGTTGTGGTAAAACACATACAGGAACGCCGGGACTATTCCCGGCATCCTTTTTTATTGTATATTTTATTCGCATTCTCGGACATTCACGAACACATGTAAAAATTAACTGGGTATCCACCCGGTTTTTTTATGTCCATACTGATAAAATAGTTTTATAATTGTTTTAAATAAATTTGGTTATTGTTTTAGAAAGGTGCATCTTTACTAAACAATAACAAACAATAAAAACAAACTCAGTAAAGATGAAAACAAACTACATTATTAGAAAAGCCCCGCAAGGTACATCTGATCAGGAGATTACCAAAGCTAAAAGACTCTATAACAAGGCGTGTAAAAAAGGTGTTACCAACAAACACGAAACCGTACATCTTCAATTTAACGACATGAACGGTTACCGTGTTTGTTATTACTTCATTCCGGAATTAGAAGGGGCTTCCAGTTTTATCCATTCTGAAAAATTAAATTAATCATCAGCCCCGGTTATGCCGGGGTACTATTTATACTCACATGAAAGCATCAGACGTTACAATCAGAATAGCATCAGAACGCGGTAAGGCTGCAAAGGTTGCCGGTTTAACTTCCATTTGTCAGGATTCATACTTCCTGGATATGCTTACCCGTTTCGATGGTAGCGTAAACGATCTGATTTCTGCATTCTCTAAAGGATTTAATTCTTAATCTTAAAAATAACGGCATGAACAAAAAGTATTTGTCTATTAAACAATGGGCTGGCAAAGCGGAGAAATTGCGTATAATATTCAATGTTGAACCAGATATGATGTCAGCTGAAATAAATTATAACCACTACTTTGTCACAGGTAACAGGGGGGTTATATACGTACTTTATTTTAGTCATCTGACCGTTGGTTCACGTCATTCAAGCGGGGGAGACTGGAAAGAAGTGTATGAAGAAATGTTTAAAAAACTCACAGAACACAGGGCGAACAAACATGAAACGGCTGTGGTATGACAACAGATGAAGTGTTCGAATATCTAAAAACGAACTCGTTTGAAGGTTGCAGGATTGAACATATCAGGATGTTATCAAAGGAATTTTTATCATACCCTAATTGCTTCCCTGCGTTGTGGATAGCTTGCGAAGGGGTAACGGAGGAAGAAGAAAAACTATTTTATTTTTTAATATCCAATTAAAACAACCTGGCGAGGTACGCGTAATATCATGTCAACAGAACACAATAAAACATCTGACATTCCAGTAAGTAATTTTGAGAATGCAATATCTGAAACGGCAGATAATAAAATCAGTTATCCTGACCGAGTAAAAGAGGTTAGTAATAACATCTATAATGGAAAGATAACGGAACAGGATTTTATGTTTTTGAATGGAATGGAGCATCAGACGACAATTGTCTATGATGTTACACGGGAAGTAAAACAGTTGTCAGGGCTGTCTGATGAAGAGATCAGGATGGAGGTACAAAGATTAATGCAGCCGTTTAAAAAGGATCTTTATTAGATAAAATTAGCGCCCTGTAAGGCGCTTTATTCATTTTAAAAATGAAAATTAACCGGATTGGATGTTCCAGAATAGTTATTGAATTAACAACCGTTGTTATTAAGATCCCCAATTTTTTAGTTACGTGGGAGCGGTTCCTTTGTGGAATGATAGCAAATATCCGGGAGGGTAAGACTTGGAAAATTAACTATAAATCATGCTATAAGGATGGTTGTTATAAGTTGCTTTGCCCGGTATTATTTACCTCATGGGGCGGATGGTTCCTAATCATGAAAAAGGTGGATCATGTTCTAACATATGATGAATATGAGAGGATGCCAGAACATGCATTGAAAGAACATTTAAGGCTGTTCGCTGGTGATGATCATGGGGAAAACTACGGTTATCTAAATGGAGTGCTGGTTAAAATAGATTACGGGCAATTAAACTTAAATTTCGATGAAAGAAAAAAAAGTAAAATGCAGGAAGCTACACTATTGTGACTACTGCGAAGAGGACATCCAGCCGGGGGAGTACGCCATCATGTACGAAGACAGACGGCCAAAGTACGGGGTTAGTGAAACACATCCTACCTGGGACGGACCACAGGTAGGAGTTGAATTTGTCCGGGGGTACACGCATGCAGATCATGGTGATGAAGATTGCCCAGAATGCAGACACCGTACAGGATTCAAAGCGAGAGGCGTACACCCAAACGGACAAGAACAGTGGAAGTGCTCAGAATGTGGGTATCATACATCATTCCCTTAAAAAATAAATTATGATTACAGTACTTTATGCACTGGTTTACAGACAGCCGGTCAGTTTACAGACCAAACCTCAGATACTTGTACAGTATCTTACAATTCAAAATAATTGTAATACCGGTCTGCGGGTATCACCTCTTATAGAGATTGACCGGTTACCACATGATAAAGGCGATGGGGTGGAATCTATATCTGCTCACATGAAGCAGACACAAACTGAAGAGCAACGTAATTATCATTACAGATTTATTCACGTTTAAAAATTAGATGCAATGGTACAGGCGGAATTAACTGAATATTATAAAACTATTTATTCATGAGCGAACCACAACTATACAATCGGATATCAATACATTTGTCCCAAATCAGACCGGTATTAGATAATATTAAGTCGGGTGCTGTTTCCCTTAGATTCATGCAAGCTGCACAAAATGGACTGGAACAGGAAGCCGCTAATATGTGTGCTGAAATGTTTTTGCATTCAACCCCACGTATTCCCGGTGGAACTTTCTTTTTAAGGGAACTGCAAAGCAACTTAGAAAAAATTGGATTTTCTTCTGATCAGATTACAATTGCAAGCCTTCACTTAGTAAATTTTAGGAATGAAAAGGTATAAATGTTTCTGGAATGGATTACCTGCCCACTGTATGGTTATTAATATATTGGTTCATTCTGTTAAGGAACCAAAAGCACATTGGCAAAATGCGTTTGCTGGTGAACTAAGACAGGCAATAGTTATTGAGCAGAACGGGTATAGCTTCACCATTGATAATGAACACGGGGAAGGGTGGCATAAAGCCACTGTAGAAATGGGGAGTCCTTCCGCTTCCAGTCATCATCTATTAGGGTATACTACCATTAGTGAGGTAAAGGAAGAGCATATCAGAAGGGAATACAACAGGTCTGCACAACTGATAATGCATGAAACATACGAAGGGTGGGTAAAAGTTACCTTCCCAGATGTTCATAAAAAAATGGTGGCTTTAAAATCCGGACTGGATGAACACAGAAAAAAATTTTAACCTATGAAGCATACGCCCGGAATTGCCTTAGTGTCACTTAACAAAAGCATAAATTTTTCAATACAATACATTACTGATACGCTGGTTAGATTAAACTTCCAAGTGGAAAGCATAGGTAATAAAGTTGAGATATACGGTCAAGCTACAGTGTATTATTCAATGTGTATAGCAGTCCGGGCAGATATTGAAATCAGAAAGTTTCAAATGGGTATCCGTTCCAGTACTGCCAGGGGGGTATGTGCTGAATTATCTGAATGTGAAAAACAGATAGAAAGGAAGATCTTAAAGGCAATGAATAGCGATGAGGTTTTTTTAGATGGGGGCTATGTTTAGTCTCCGACATGAATGTCGGAAACACCTTATAAATGTTTTAAAATAGTTTTGTTATTGTTTTAAAATAGTTTACCTTAGCAATATGAAACAAATGGGTAAATAAAAGCATGATCAAAAAAGAGCCAGTTTTCTAACTGGCTTTAATTGTTTCATAAATATTAAATCACATTTTAAACACAAATAATTGTATGGGTATTAAAGTAAGACAAACGATTTCAGATGAATTGTTCCAGATGTGGAAGGATTGCCGCACACGAGGCGACGTGAACAAAATAACAGAAGAAACTAAGTTAAGCAGACCGGTAATAGAAAGGGCGCTTAACAGTGGTTTTGTTGTTAAGGAGGGTTTAGCTGATACAATAACCTATTATTTTGCAAAACGCCTGGAAGGTTCACGGGCAACTACTAACAAACTAAAAAGCATCTTAGATGAAAATGGCCGCGCTGAAAAAATTTTGTAGCGATAATGATGTGAAGCCATCAGTATTATTAACGCTGGTAGTAATGTTCTCATACTTTGCACTCCGTATTTTAGTAACAATTTTATTCAATATTTAAAAGCAAACTTAAAATGCAAACAAACGAACTTAATTTTTTGTCTGGTGTAGACTTTTCCACCCCCGGTAATTATTCACGTTTAGGATCTTCAGTAGCTAAATCGGATGGATACATGGTAATGGCTAATGCCGGTACATCCAGAAAAGGCGACCGTTGCGATATTTCTTTAGCTCACTTTTGCGCAAATCAGTCATCAGTTCCTCAGAAAGTAGCCATAGGAGTAGCAGGGAAAGACATACTTTTTGTACTTGATAGTGAATTGACAGAGCATAAGCCTATTAATTTATACGTGCAGCCATCAACTAAGATTGTTGCCAGTAAACCAAAAGTTCATCAGTTATTTGAGGTGTTGGGAATAGATAAACCCGTTGGAAAGGATTCTTATACTGTTGTTCCTTTTAATCTGGTTCATATGTTTGGCAACATATATAAAGCGAAATTTGAATCACCTAACGAGGTTAAAGTATCAGAAAGTAATAAGCCGGCATCAGGCAATTTTTAACACATTAAAAAGTAAAATTAATGTCAGATCAGAACAACCAGCCCCCATTAACTCCGGACCAACAAAAAGCACTGGAAGAGAAGCAAAAGAGAGAACTCTATATCCAGAAGCAGAACAATGTTAATTCTTTGTTGGAAAAGTATAAGGGCAGCATAGCACAGGCATTACCATCTTTTTTGACAGTAGATAGAATGGTACGGGTGTTTCTTACCGCCATAAGTCGTACGCCGGGTCTGATGGATTGCACACAGCACAGCCTTATGTCCGCAGTTTTGACCTGTTCGCAGTTAGGGCTATCTCCTGATTCAATTTTAGGAGAGGCGTTCTTAATCCCATTTAAAAATAAGAAAAAGAAAATTACAGAGTGTCAGTTGATCATTGGATATAAAGGGCTGTTAGGTTTGGCCCGTAGATCTGGACAGATGCAAAGAATTGGAGCAAGGCCTGTATTTGCTGCACAGTCAATATTAAAAGGCGATGACCTTTTACAAGCGGTTGCATCAGGGAAAGAGGTAGGGGATTACTTTAAATACTCTTTTGGACTTGATGAAACTTTGGAGCATGAACCAGGCAGTATTACAGATGCGGATAGGATTACGCACTTTTATTCTGTGGCTAAATTTACAAACGGTGGTCACATATTTAATGTGATGACCCGGAAGCAAGTTGAAAAGGTGAGAGATGAAAGCCCAAATTATAAATATGCGGAATACAAAAACTCCACTGTTTGGGCTACAGCTTTTGAGGAAATGGGTAACAAGACTGTGTTGCGTAGGATGATGAAATTTCTTCCATTATCACCAGACTTACAACGTGCAATTGGACTGGATGAGGCGGCAGAATATGGAAGCCAGCCTATTGCGCCGGAGTTGCTGGATGACCTTGCAACTGATCAGGAAATGAAGGACGCGGTAAACGCGGAAATAATGACCGAATCAGAACAGAAAGATCAGGGAACTGGGGGTAACATGACTGCTGAAGAGAAGGCAGCAGCTGCAACAAAGGATGCGACTGACAAACTTAATAAATAACATTTTAAATTCACTCCAATGAATTGGACAATAGATTTAAACATGAATGACGGTATAGTTGCTAGTTCACGTGATGACGACGGAGATTTCTGTATACAGCATAATATAAAGGGAATAGAAAAAACTGTTAATACTCAGTTTGGGCCTATTGTTTATGAATATGAACATGTTAGGACTAAATACTTGCTACCGTCTGCTCAGGTAAAAAAGAGTCCGCTTGTCCGTCCGGAATGGCCTGTCCGATTATCTATTTTTATTGTCTTTTTCATTGGAGTATTTACAATAACGCTTATCGCTTTAAAATTATGGGGAATCTTATTTTAACCTCCACTGAGGATATGTCATACCAGGACTGGTTACAGCATCGTAAAACCGGCATAGGAGCATCTGAATCAGGTGCAATACTGGGATTGTCCTCTTATATCAGTAGTATAGAAATGTTCTACGAAAAAATAAATCCTGTAGCAATACCAAAAGTAGAAAATATCTACATGTTCATGGGTAAGGAGCTGGAAAGTTTTGTTGCTAAGATGTGGGAGTACTGGGAAGGTTCAGAGGAAAGCATGATTGAAAACTTTAGAGCTGGTAAAAAGGTCAGGGAGTGCGTGGAATTAAAATCATACATAGTAAATACAGATTACCCCAGATTGTTTGCGTCACTGGATAGGGTGATTGTTTCTACAAGTCCACGCCGGCCAATACTTGAAATTAAAACGATATCCGGGTATGAGAGTAAAAAATGGGAAGGCGGCGTCCCTCCTTCTTACATCATACAGGTACAGCAACAAATGATGGTGTACGGGTCCTTAGAGGCTGAAATAGCATTGTTTAGTGACGGTCGGCGGATGGAGGTATTGCCGTTTGAGTTTAATCCAGGCATTGCAGAAACGATTGCAATTAAAACAAATGACTTTTGGCAAAGAGTTTTACAAGGGAGAGAAATATATTTGGAGATACAGAAAGCGGAGCAGGATTTTAATTTACGTAAAATAGAAAGTTTAACAGCTGATCTGCAAGCGCTGGAACCATCCCCTGATGGATCAGAAGCATATCAGGACTTCCTGAAAGAAAAATATAAGATTGCCAAACCTGGAGAGATATCCGGTAATCAGGCACATTTTGAAGCAGCTGTAAGGAATAAGGACTTTAAGGCCCGGATTAAAGAGTTGGAAGAGTACGCACGTAAAGAGCAAAATTTCCTATGTCGGGAACTGGCAGATATGCAGGTAATGACTTTTGGAGATAATGGAGTTGTGAGCTGGAAAACAGATGTTAAAGGGAACCGCCGGTTCCACAACGGGATAAAATAGTTTTCTCACCTTTAAAATATAATAAATGCAATTAACAGAGTTTAAACGTACAGCAGCCAGTCCAGCCGGAGGGTTACAGATTTCAGATTTTGGGCATACCGTTAATGGTATAATATCCGTACCAGATGCAAATGTACCTGTTCCTGCTGGTGGATTCCCGGTCATTATATTTTTTCACGGGAAAGGAGCAGCCAGTAGCACCTACGATTTATCCCGGCTTTATACTGAATCAGCATTGCCGGCAATGATCAAAAACAACATGTTTAACCGGGAATTTATTGTAGTGGCTCTTCAAGATCAATGGGCTACGCCTCCGGTTACTGCGGTAAAATATGTATTGGATCACACAGTTTTGACAAACTATAATGCAGATCCCAATCGTGTGTATGCAACTGGTTTGTCATTTGGCGGCGGAATGGCTTTAGCGATGGGATTGCACTATCCTGATGACATTGCTGCCATTGTTAGCGCCTCCCCTGCTTCCCTTTCAACTAATGCTAATTCATTTGGAGCGGGTAAGACTGAAGAGCAGGTATTAGAATATCTGGCAGAAGATGAAATACCAGTTTCTTTATGGGTAGGGATGTTAGACGGTTCCGGTGGATATACTCAGAGGGTAGCAGCTTATTATCAAAGGCTTTATAATGCTGCTGAGACACAGGATTACCAGAATAATAAACTGTTTACCTTTAATAAAGGAGGTGTCGGACATGGCCCCTGGTCAACTCTTTACAACGGAACAGATAAATTAGCCGGTGGTAAAGACATGTACGAATTTATTCTACAGTTCAGTAAGTCAATAGTAAATCCACCGGAAGAACCAGAAGATCCTGAACAGCCAGAAGAGCCACTATCTGTTTATCCTGTATCACTTCTCATGAGTGATGGTACTACCAGGGCAATCAGTAAAACATAGTTTTGTTATTGTTTTAAATATATTTGGTTAGTATTTTAAAACAGTGTAAATTTACTGAACAAACCACAAGTATAAGAGTAGTGCCTTATATTTGTGAGGCATAAAAAAGAATTTAATTTTTTAAAGTCCTCTAAACGGCGTCGCGCACTACCGACAATGTTTAGGGGATTTTTATTTTAATTAACCATTTAACAATTAAATCATGACAAACGAACAAACAATTGGCATTATCATCAGCGTATTAATCGGGGCTACATTTTTATTTGGATTGCTGGCTATTCATTTCTCTAAATCAAAACCAGTATTGGATAAAAAAGAAGATCCAAACCAATCGTATAACGAACTATTAATAAGAATTGCAAAAGTTTTGCATAATAAGTACTGGGAAGATTATGGGAAGGATGCCCCTGTGTATCATCATCAGGCTGATATTATTAATCAGGCACGTGCAGTAATTGAAGAAATGTACAATCAGTTTGCAGCTGGTTGGATGTGTGGGCTGGATGATTTCGAAGTAGAAGAACAAATGCATGGTATGTTAGGAGAAGCAAAAAGACGTGGATTAATTCCAGTAAAGGAATCGTTAATAAAATAAAAACAGTGTCGACATATGTTCTTCACGTTTGGCAGTTAACAAAATAAACAAACCGGGTGCGGTACACACAGAGTATGAAATTAGATATTTTATTTTGTGGCTATTCTTTAGTTAAAGGCCCTAAAAAAGTAAGAGCAGTTTTTGAAACAAAAAGCGCTGCAATTACATATTTAACTGGATACATACCCATGATGAGATTAAGCCGTCGGTTAGAATGGAATAAATGTAAGCGTGAGGGATGGAGGATCAAAAAAGTACTTGTTGCAATAAATTAATAGCCATGCCACAGAAAGGACAGATAACCGCAGTTGAGCAATGCATAGCATACTTAACCAGTAAATGGGACAGCTTAGACGTTTACCCAGTTAGGCATTCAGTTGATAGGTGGTACATAAGATCAAACGAACCAATTAGAAACTTTTCCAGTAAGACAATACAGAAGGCTGTTCATTCCCTTGCGTGGGTTCAATTACCGGGGTATAAGGCCGCACATAATTCACCTGTTGGATCAGCAATATATGTTCACAAAGACAACCTAATTAAATATGGAGAAAGGACAGATAGCACGCCATGAGTGGCAACCATACATTTACAAGGATGGTTATTTCATTTCAATGTGCCTGAATTGTCCAGCCCTGAAGGTTAAAGGATACGCACAATCATTACCAACTTACAGGGAAAGTAAAATAACAGGTAAAATAATCTGGGATGAAGAGCCTAAATGCATCACCCGTAAAAAACCAGAAGATGAAAGCGTTGATAATAAAAGAGTGTAGAGATTGCCCACACGTTGAAATTTCTTGTCTTGATAGGAGAGAAGACGATAGGATAGTTTCTTGTAGTCATCCAGAGGCACCAGAACATGACGGTGAAAATAGAAGATTGAACCGTGTATGGGAGCCTTTTTATTTTTGTCCACTACCAAATTATAATCCAGATGGAACAGATTCAGCAACATGAGTGGAAACGTATTCGCAGATTTGTATGTGAGTGTACAAAATGTGGGTGCCTTAAATTGCCTACGGGAGACAGGGAAGATATAGAATATTCCCTAGACAATGGTAAAACCAGAACAAGCAATGAACCCGCATGCATAACCAGACCGGCAAAGGAGGACGTTAAAATATGAAGTGTGGAGTTTGTGAAAAACAGATAACAATATTTACTAAATGCCACGACTGTGGGCAGGGCATAATATTAGAACAAATGACAAACAAACCAGTACAGAATTTTCATTGCAACAATAAAGGCAGACATTATTCTGATCCAGGCTATAAGCCGGTATGTAGTAAGCAATGCGCTGAATGCTCAGAATATTATCCCGGAAGTATATACCAGCCGCTTTTTGATCATATGCATGATGAACATGGATTAATATTACTTGATAGCGAAATGCAGGAAATCATTCACATAGTAAATAAAATACAGTCGAAGGAGGACGGTAAATGATGGAAGATTTATTTTATATCAGGA
>WUUC01207121.1_pt1 | contig 15862 bp, 6 predicted proteins | sample 6278441 | NCBI WGS metagenome assembly WUUC01 (sample SAMN13675441, study PRJNA597444) | soil metagenome | isolation source: soil | place: USA: Washington | collected 2017-10
GCGGGGGGCTTCTTCTTCTTTTTGTTCTTCTGGGCCTCGCTGAGCGAGGGGTAGGCGAAGACGAGGCTGAGCAGCGTTCCCAGGACAATCAGCTTGCGGGAGCGCGAAAGGTTCCGGAACATGGTGGATCTCCGTGTCGTGTCCGAGTCGTGAAGCGTCTCTTCCGGAGAACAAGTATAGGGCCGCGCCACTTCCCGCCCCGCGGACGCCGTGATTCAGGACTGGGGGGACTGGCGAGACCTGAGATTGACCCGCCGGGTGGAGCGCGCGATGCGCGGCGCCGAGGGTGTGCCCGTGCTCAGCTTCAACGGACCGCGGGCGCTCGCCCGGCGCGGGGCGCCGCGCCACGATTCCGGCGGGCGAGGCCGCCTACGTGACGGACTTCGGAGAGTACGAGCTCACGCCGGGGGGTGTGCGGGCGAAGGCCGGCACCGGCGCGATCTGGCGGATCCCTCTGCGGGACCTCTGAGAGAAGCCAGGGAGCCCAGGGGAGCGGAGGCGGGCGGCAGGGGCGAGCCCTACCGCCGGACTTCGTTCAGGGTCACGAAGCCGTCCCGGTTGCGGTCGAGACGGTTGAAGATGTCTCGCGAGCCGGGCCATTCGTGGCGGCTCAGGCGGGAATCGGAGTTGCGGTCGAGGCGCTGGAGCCGGCTCTGCTCGTAGGGGGTGAGCCGGTTGAGGACGTCGCCGCGGGGCACCACGCCGATCCGGGAGCGCTCCTGCTGCTGGGCACGGATATCCCGCTCGCGGATCTGACGCTGGGCTTCCAGCTCCTGGAGCGACGGTCCGAGGCGGTGCCTGGGGCCGACGTTCGGGACCAGCAGCTCGCTCCGGGTCAGGCGCCCGTCCTTGTCGCTGTCGACCACGTTGAAGCTCTCGGGGGCCAGCGGCCATTCGGAGCGTGAGACGACGCCGTCCTTGTCCGTGTCCAGCTGCTGGAACCGGGCGGCGTAGGGGTTCTCTCGGCTGTTCTGACCCTGCCGGGCGGAGTGGCGGGGCTGGTCTTCCTGGCGTGGGGTGGCGTCCTGCGCGCCCGCCTCGGCCGCGTTGGCGGCGTCGACGGCCGGCAGGGACAGGGCCAGCGCGAGCAGGAAGAACGGCAGATTCCGCTTGAGGAGTCGCATCCAAACCTCCCTTCACTAGAGAGAAGTGCAAGCGGGGTGCCAGGAATTCCGGGCCCCTTTGCGAAGCCCGGCCCCGCCCGGGCATGAATACCCGGGCTACGTCGCAGCGCCCCCTGAAGGCGGCTTCAAGCCGGGGCTTCGAGGGGGCGCTGAGGTGCTGATCTCCGGATCGTGTCCAAGAGCTGGGACGCGACCTATCCCCGCGCTGCCTCGTTGATCTCTCGCGCGGCGCGGTTGCCGGATTCGAGCGCCCCCTCTTGGGTGCGGGCCAGCACCGACGTGTGCTCGCCGGCGAAGTGGATGCGCCCTTCCGGCCGGGCGATCTCGGGGAGCCAGCCGGTGAGCTGCGCCGGCTTCCACCAGGCGTAGCCGCCGCCGATGTACGGGTCCTCGTGCCAGCTGAAAGAGACGCCCCCCTCCACCACGTGCTTGATCCCCGGATGCAGCTTCTCCAGGTGCTCGACCGCAAGGGCGATCTGCGCGTCCTCGTCCATCGCTCCGATGCGCTCCGCCTCGGGGCCTTTGATGTGGCATTCGAGGATGCCGCGTGTCTGGTCCTCGGCGCGGATTCCAGGGACCTCGTTGACCAACTGGATCGGCAGATCGGTGCCGGAAAGGCCCATGAAGCCGCGCTCGGCCCAGTACCGGTTCCGCGTCTGGAGGAAGATCCGCGTGACCGGGGTGTATTCGAGCCCGCTGATGATCTGCCGCCGGGAGGCCGGAAGCTCGGGAGTGAGCTCGATGTTCCGCAGGGCTGGGATCGGTGCCGTGAGGACCACGTGGTCCGCCTCCAGGAGCCGCTCGCCGCCCCCCTGGCGGAAGACGACGCGTACCTTGCCGGGCTCCTGCTGGATCCCGGTCACCGGGGCGCGGTACCAGGTCCGCTCGCGGAGGTTGCGGGCGAAGGCGTCGGTGAGCCGGTCGGAGCCGCCTTCGAAGAAGCGCGGCGGGGACGGGCTGGTCACCGGGAAGAGAGCGAGATCGGAGATCAGGCGGTGGAGAGCGGAGACTTCATCCCAGCCGTAGCCGAAGACCGCGTTGGCGGCCATCAGCTTGATGGCTCCGTGCGACGCTCCCTGGCTCCTCAGGTAGTCGGCGAGACTCATCGCGTCGTACTTCGCCCAGCGGTCCAGGCGCCACGCCGGATCGGTGGGATCGCCGATCTCGGCCGCCGCGGGCAGGACGTACTTCTGGAACATGCCGCCGAGGCCGAGCGCCTTTTCGGCCGGCGTGAGCTCGACCGGCCAGGCAACCTCTTTTCCGGTGACCTCCACCCTTGTGCCTTCCAGGTGCCCGACCATCCCCAGCGGCTTCTTCGGCGGCTTCGGGTGGACGACGGTCAGGCCGAAGGTCTGGCCATAGCGCTCGGTGTGCCGGAAGGAGGCACCGAAGCTGACCGCTCCGGCCTCGGCGTAGAGCCCGTCGGCGAACGGCTCGCGCAAGGTCCTGACGCGACCGCCCGCGCGGTGGCTGGCCTCCAGCACGGTGACGTCGTGGCCCGACTGGACGAGCTCGTACGCCGCGGCCAGCCCCGCCAGCCCCGCTCCCACGACGATCACCTTCCGCGGCGGCCCGCCCGGCTGTGCCGCCGGCTCAGCGGCGGCGGCCAGGTGGGGGAGGGCGGCGAGGGCCGGCGGGGTCCACGCGGCATGCTTCAGGAACGAGCGGCGGGTCAGGCCCGGACGGAAGGTCATGGCTGCGGTCCTCCGAGGGTCGTGAAGAAGGATTCTGGAAGCCCGGTGCGCCCATCGGTCCAGAGGACGAAGGTACGGTCCGGCCCCGGGAAGATCCCCATGTAGTCACCGAAGTTGGGGAACAGGGGGCCAATGGCATCGTAGGTGGTGGCGCACCAGTCGCTGGTCTCGGAGGTGGCGCGGACCGGCCGGCTCAGGGTGGCGCCACCATCGGTAGAGCGTACCCACCAGAGGTCGACCATGGAGCGCGCCAGCCCCCGGCGCAGCAGGCCGGAGCCGAGGGGCATGGGGCACTCCACGTCCGCGGGGTCGGCGGTGCGCTGCTCTTCGCGGCTCTCGAAGTAGACGACGTCGACGGTGCCGTCCGCCAGGACCGAGACGGTGGGGAAGAAGCGTTTGACGCCGGTCCGGGGGACGGGCGGGCCGAGCGGGGTGGGGCCTTGCCAGGTCTGCCCCCGGTTGTCCGACCAGAGCAGAAAGACCTGCGAGGAGAGGGGGCTGTAGGACTTGGACAGGAACAGGTTGTCCTGGCAGGCCGTCTCCTCGACCGCGTTGGCGTAGACGAAATAGAGGCGGCCACGGTGCGGGCCGCTGGTGGCAACGGCCATGCGCGGCGTGTCGTTCATCCCATCCTTGCTGAAGCCGGCCGGCGCGTTCTCCCCGAGCGAGTTCACGAAGGTGACATAGCGGGGCATGCTGAAGGTGCGTCCACCGTCCAGCGAGCGGGAGAAGCCGAAACCCAGGGTGGTGGGGGTCTTCTGGGTAAAGGTGCTCCAGTCCAGGTAGGTTTCCAGGCCGAGCTGCCAGGTCACGTAGACCTCACCGGAGGGTCCGAGCGAGAGGGTCGGGGTGAACTGGAAGTAGCCGTGGCCGCCGCAGGCGGGGTCCTTGGGATCGGCGGTCTCGGTGGTCGTGTCGGGTGCCACGGTCACCGGATCGGCCCAGGTCTCGCCGCCATCTTCGCTGCGCAGCAGCTCGATGCTGCCCATCGAGGTGCCGGGACGGTTGCAGACGTTCCGCAGGTTGGTGAAGGCAATGTAGGCCCTGCCGCTGCCATCCTTGGCGGCGGCCACGTTGGGGCCGCGCCAGAAGTCTCCCGGTTTCGCCGGCCCGAAGTAGCTGGGTTCCGTCCAGACGAACCGGCCGTTCTCGAAGCGGCCGCGGTGGAGCAGCAGCCCGACCTGGCCCGAGAAGGCATTGGCGCTCTTCATCTCGCGCCCGCGGCTGACCATGTAGAACGTCTCGTTGTCGACGCCACCGCGGTCGAGCCAGACGTGGCCGCCCGACATGGTGGTCGCGGTCGTCGGCGGCGCTCCCAGGTCGGTCCAGGTGCGCCCGCCATCCGTGGAGACTCCGACGCCGGTGAGCCCCGGCGGGTCCGGCGGCGCGCAGGGGCGGCCGAACGGCGGACCACAGGTGCCCTGGGCGTCGTCCCAGCCGGCCACCAGGCGCTGCCCGTCCGCGCTGGCCGCGATGGCGAGACCGGCCCGGCCGTACTGGCCTTCTTGCGTGGCATTGACGCGGACGTTGGGTCCCACCGGCGAAGCGGCGGCGAGCGCGGGGGCGGCGGCCAGTAGCAGGCAGAAGAGGCGGGACGCCGGCTGGCGGTGGCTCATCGCGTCGCTCCCCGCAGGTTCTCCCCGTCCACCAGGGAGGGAGGTGGCGGCACGGTGCCGGAGGCAGCCGCGTCGCCGTGGGGGAGCAGGGGATCCGCCACGGCCGGCACGATACGGCCGTCCAGGAGGTGCACGATGCGGCGGGCGGAGGCTGCGTCGGTGGGCGAGTGGGTGACCATGACCAGGGTCGTCCCCGCGGCATTGAGCCGCAGCAGAAGCTCCATGACCTCGGCGCCACGGACCGAGTCCAGGTTGCCGGTGGGCTCGTCGGCGAGGAGGAGCTGGGGCTGGATCACCATGGCGCGGGCGATCGCGGCGCGCTGCTGCTGGCCGCCCGAGAGCTGGTGCGGGAAGGCATCCCGCCGCTGGGCGATCCCCATCTGTTCCAGGAGCGGCTCCACCCGCCGCCGCCGCTCGGCGGAGGGCAGGCGCAGGTACGTCAGCGGCAGCTCGACGTTCTGGAACACGGTCAGATTGTCGATCAGGTTGAAGCTCTGGAAAATGAAGCCGATGGTCGCCTTGCGCAGCTCGGCGCGGCGGCGCTCCGGCCAGCGCGAGACGTCCTGGCCGAACAGGAGGTACTGCCCTTCCGCCGGGTTCTCCAGCAGGCCGATGATGTTGAGCAGGCTCGACTTGCCGCAGCCGGACGGCCCCATGATGGCGACGGAGTCTCCCTCGCCGATCTCCAGGCTCACCCCGTCCAGTGCGGTCGTCTCGACCGTTTTCGTCCGATAGATCTTCTTCAGGCCGACCGTTTTGATCATGTCTGTCTTCGTCTCGCTGAAAGGAGGCTCATTCTGTCAGAACCAGCTCTTCCGCACCCTCCAGGTGATCGTAGGTGGAGGTGATCACCCGCTCACCGGGGGCCAGCCCGGAGAGGACCTCGTGGGCTTCGGGGTTCTGCCGGCCGAGGCGGATCTCGCGCTGGACCGCGGTGTCGCTCGCCCTGTCGACCACCCAGACCCAATGCCCGCCGGTGGCCTGGAAGAAGGCGCCGCGCGCCAGCAGAACGGCGTCGGTGGTCTCCCCCAGGGGCAGGCGAAGCTGGAATTTTTGCCCGGGCACCGCTTCAGGTGGCGGCGTGCCAACGAAGCGGAAGACGACCTCGACGTCGTGCGCTCCGGCCGGGCCGAGGCGGAGGACTTCGAGCTCGCGCACCTGGCCGCCGATCTCGGCCTTCCCCTTGTGGCCAACCGTGAGCCGCTGCGCCGCGTAGCGATCGACCGCGGCCCGGACCTCCGGACCGGTGGCCTCCGCCCGCACCTCGGCCAGCGGCAGGAGGTATTCCTGGAACGCCCCGCGGCGGACCGTGTCGACGGTGAGCTTGTCCGCCTCCACTCGCTGCCGCGGCGTGCTCAGATAGGCGAGCAGCGCCGCAATGCCGGCGGCCAGGGCGACGAGCAGGAACAGGCCCGCTACGCGTGCCCGGGTCCACGTCCTGTGCTCAATCCGTCGGTCCATCAGCAACCATGGAAATGATTTTACGTTTCTTGATTAACGATAATCGTATGTAGAACTATCGTAGTCAGATGGCTTGAGGAACGTTCACATTTGGGTATACTTCAGACAGTCTCGACATCCTACACTCTTTTTTGATGCCTGAAAATTTTAGCGGCACCCATCGGCGAGAGAGAGTCTGGCCGGCGCCCTCGAATCTGGTCGAGGTGATCCGCCGGCGGGCTGTGGCGGAGCCTGAGCGGCTGGCCTATGTCTTCCTGGCGGACGGCGAGGACGACGAGCGGCCGCTGAGCTACGGCGCTCTCGATCTCCGCGCCCGTGCCGTGGCGGCCCGCCTGCAGGCGCTGGGGCTCGGAGGCGAGCGCGTGCTCCTGCTCTTCCCTCCGGGCCTGGAGTATGCGGCGGCCTTCCTCGGCTGCCTATATGCCGGCGCGGTGGCTGTTCCCGCCTACCCGCCGGCCGGCAGCCGGGGCGTGCCACGCCTGCTGTCGATCCTCGCCGACTGCGCGCCGCGGGCCGTGCTCACCACGGCCGCCTTGCTCGCCGCGGTCGAGCGGCTGCGCGAGGCATCCGGCGGGCTGGCGTCGATTCCCTGCCTCGACGTGGACGGCATCGACGCCGCCGAGGCCGCGGGCTGGCGCGACCCGGGGTTGACGGGTGACGACCTGGCTTTCCTGCAGTACACCTCCGGCTCGACCAGCGCGCCCAAGGGGGTGATGATCTCCCACGGCAACCTGGTGGCCAACGAAGGAATGATCCAGGAGGCGTTCGGCACCGAGGAGAGCTCGGTGGTGGTGAGCTGGCTCCCGCTCTACCACGACATGGGGCTGATCGGCGGCCTGCTGCATCCGCTCTGGCTCGGCGCGAGCTGCGTCCTGCTCTCTCCGCTCCACTTCCTGCAGCGCCCGCTGCGCTGGCTGCGCGCCATCTCCCGTTTCGGGGCGAGCGCCAGCGGTGGCCCCAACTTCGCCTACGAGCTGTGCGCGCGCAAGGTCTCTCCCGAGGAGGCGGCCGGGCTGGACCTGAGCCGCTGGCGGGTGGCGTTCAACGGCGCCGAGCCGGTGCGGGCCGAGGTCCTGGATCGTTTCGCCCGCACCTTCGCCGATGCCGGTTTCCGGAGCTCGGCCTTCTATCCCTGCTACGGCCTCGCCGAGGCAACCCTGCTGGTCTCCGGCGGCCGCACCAGGGACGAGGTGGCGCTGCTCGCCGCTCCGCTCGAAGGGGAGGGTGGAGCGGAGCCGGTCCGGCGGGTGAGCTGCGGCGCGGTTGCCGCGGGGCTCGAGGTGCGGGTGGTCGACCCGGACTCCGCGGCCGAGTGCCCTCCAGGGAGGACCGGCGAGATCTGGGTCGCCGGCCCGGCGGTGGCGCGCGGCTATTGGAACCTGCCCGAGGCGAGCGCCGAAACCTTCGGCGCGCGGTTCGCTGACAGCCGCGGCTCCTGGCTGCGCACCGGTGACCTCGGTCTGCAGCATGGCGGTGAGCTGTACGTCACCGGCCGCATCAAGGATCTGATCGTGATCCGCGGGCGGAACCTCTATCCGCAGGACGTCGAGTGGACTGCCGAGCGGAGCCATGCGGCGGCGCGCCCCGGCTGCGGCGCCGCGTTCAGCGTCGACACGGAGGGCGAGGAGCGCCTGGTGGTGGTCCAGGAGGTCGCGACGCGCGGCGGTGCCGATTTAGAACAGGTGGCGGAGACGATCCGCCGGGCGGTCGCCGAGGAGCATGAGGTGCAGGTCGCGGTGCTCGTCCTGGTCAAGGCGGGTGGCGTACCGAAGACCACCAGCGGCAAGGTCCAGCGCCGCGCCTGCCGCGATCTGTTCCTGCGCGATGCTCTCGCCCCCCTCGGCACCTGGCGCCCGGGGGAGGCCAGGGAGACCGGCATCGCGGGCGCGGCTGCCGCCACCCGTGTGGCGCCGCGCACCCCGGCCGAAGAGCGCCTGGCCCGCGTCTGGGAGGAGGTCCTGAGCCTGCCTCCCGGCACTGTCGGAGCAGACGACAACTTCTTCGCCCAGGGTGGCGACTCACTGCGCGGCACGCAGCTCCTGGCGCGCCTGGATGAGGCCGCCGGGGTGACCGTGGCGCTGGAGGATCTGTTCGCCGCTCCTACCCTGGCCTCCCTGGCCGTCCGCTATCCCCTGCTCGACACCGTCAAACCGGTGGAGGGCGAGGAGGCCATGGAGCGCGTGGACCGTGGCGGCCCGCTGCCGCTGACCTCGCCGCAGCGGCGGCTCTGGTTCCTCGATCAGCTCGAGCCGGGCAACCCCGCCTACAACCTGGGTCTGGCGCTGCGGCTCTCGGGTGAGCTCGATCCGGCGGCGCTGGGGGGCGCGCTGGCCGAGGTCGTGCGGCGCCACGAGGCGTTGCGCACCGTCTTTCGGGTGATCGGCGGCGCGCCGGTGCAGCTCGTGCAGCCTGCCGGGCTGCCCATGAGACCAGACACCGTGCTCCCGTTGGTGGACGCCTCCGGCGCCGCCGACCCGGAGGCGGCCGCGGAGCAGCTGGCGCGCGAGCTGGCCGGCCAGCCCTTCGACCTCGCGGCGGGGCCGCTGCTGCGTGCCCGGCTGGCGCGCCTCGGCCCGGCCGAGCACGAGCTGCACGTGGCGGTTCACCACATCGTCTCCGACGGCTGGTCGTTCGGCGTCCTGGCGCGTGAAATCGCGGCGCTCTACGCCGCCTTCGCGCAGGGGCGGCCGTCGCCTCTCCCCGCGCTGCGGATTCAGTTCGGCGACCATGCCATCCGTCAAGAGGGACGGCTCGCCGGGGAGACCCTGACGGCACCGCTCGTCGTCTGGAAGCGGCGGCTGGAGGGAAGTCTGCCGGTCCTCGACCTGCCCGCCGACCGGCCGCGCCCCGCGGTACCGAGCTACCGCGGAGCGCATGCCACGCATCTGTTGCCCGCCGCGTTGGCTGGCGGCCTGCGCGACCTCGCCGGGCGCCACGGCGCCAGCCTGTTCATGGTGCTGACCGCCGGGTTCCAGGCGCTGCTCGGCCGCCTCACCGCGCAGGACGACGTGATCGTGGGGACCGCGGTGGCCAATCGCGACCGGGTGGAGCTGGAAGGGCTGATCGGGTTCTTCGTCAATACCCTGGCGCTGCGCACCGACCTCTCCGGCGACCCCTCCTTCGAGGTCCTGCTCGGCCGCTCGCGCGGCGTCGTGCTGGAAGCGCTGGCTGGCCGTGAGGTGCCGTTCGAGCGCCTGGTCGACGAGCTGCAGGTGCGGCGCGACCTGTCGGTGTCGCCGGTGGTGCAGGTCATGCTGGTGCTGCAGAACGAGCCGCTGGAGGTGCCGGCGGTCCCCGGCCTGGCATTGCGCGGCCGCGAGATCGACAACGGCACCGCCCGCTTCGACCTCGCGGTGTCGCTGCGGGAGACCGGCGAGGGGTTGAGCGCGGTCTTCAAGTACAGCCGCGACCTGTTCGACGCCGCCACGATTACCCGTCTGGCGGGGTGGTTCGAGACCCTGCTGGCCGGTGCCGTGGCCGCTCCCGGCCAGCGCCTGAGCGAGCTGCCGCTGCTGACGGCGGCGGAGCACCGGCAGGTGGTGACGGGCTGGAACGACACCGGCGCGCCGGCGCTGCTCGAGGCGGGCTGTCTCCACGAGCTGATCGAAGCGCAGGCGGACCGTACGCCGGAAGCCGTGGCGGTCTCCTGCGAAGGGCAGATGATCACCTACGCCGAGCTGGAGCGCCGGGCCAACCAGCTCGCGCACCACCTGCAACGGCTGGGGGTGGCGCCCGACGTCCTGGTCGGAGTGGCGGCCGAGCGGTCGGTGGAGCTGATGGTCGGCCTGCTCGGCGTGCTCAAGGCGGGCGGCGGCTACGTGCCGCTCGATCCCTCCTATCCGGCGGAACGGCTGGCCTTCATGATGGACGACGCCGCGGTGCCGGTCCTGCTGACTCAGGACCGCCTGCTCGGCAGCGTGCCGTCCGGCCACGCGCGCGTCCTCTGTCTCGACAGCGGGTGGAGCGCGGTGGCGGCGGAGCCCGCAACCAGGCCGCGCGCCGGGGGCGATCCGCGCAATGCGGCCTACTGCATCTACACGTCGGGCTCGACCGGGCAGCCGAAGGGCGCGGTCAACACCCACCGCGGCATCGTCAACCGGCTGCTCTGGATGCAGGGCGAGTACGGCCTGACCCCCGGCGAGGGGGTGCTGCAGAAGACACCGGTGAGCTTCGACGTGTCGGTCTGGGAGCTGTTCTGGCCGCTCCTCACCGGCGCGCGGGTGGTCTTCGCGCGGCCCGGCGGGCACCAGGACAGCGCCTACCTGGCGGGGCTGATCCAGCGCGAGCGGATCACCACCCTCCACTTCGTCCCCTCCATGCTCCAGGTCTTTCTGGAGGAGCCGCACCTGCGCGACTGCACCAGCCTGCGGCGGGTGATCGCCAGCGGCGAGGCGTTGCCACGCGAGCTGGAGGAGCGGTTCGGCGCGCGCGTCGAGGCGGAGCTGCACAACCTGTACGGTCCGACCGAGGCGGCGGTGGACGTGACCTCCTGGGTCTGCCTGCGCGAGGCCGACGCGCGCACCGTGCCGATCGGCCGGCCGATCTCCAATCTGCACATCCATCTGCTCGACCCGGCCGGCCGGCCGGTGCCGGTGGGGGTGCCGGGGCATCTCCACATCGGCGGCGCCGGCCTCGCTCGCGGCTATCTGCGGCGGCCGGCGCTGACCGCCGAGCGGTTCGTCCCCGACCCGTTCGGCGGCACCCTCTCGGAGCAGGGGGCCCGTCTGTACGCGACCGGCGACCTGGCGCGCCGCCGCCCGGACGGAGCGGTCGAGTTCGTCGGGCGGATCGACCACCAGGTGAAGATCCGCGGCTTCCGCATCGAGCTGGGCGAGATCGAGGCCGCCCTGAACGCCTGCCCGGCGGTGCGCGAATCGGTGGTGGTGGCGCGCGCCGACGCGGGAGGCAGCCGGCTGGTGGCCTACGTCACCGGCAGCCGTGGCGCGGCGCATCCGCCGGACATCGAAGAGCTGCGCTCCGCCCTGGCGGCGCACCTGCCGGAGCACATGGTGCCGTCCGCTTTCCTGATCCTCGACGCCCTGCCGCTCAATCCGAGCGGCAAGGTGGACCGCAAGGCGCTCCCCGCTCCCGAGGAGCATCACCGCCCCGAGGAGACTCCTTGGATCGCGCCGCGCAACCCGGTGGAGACGCGGCTGGCGGCGATCTGGAGCGAGCTTCTGGGGGTCGAGAAGGTGGGCGTGCTCGACGACTTCTTCGCGCTCGGCGGTGATTCCATCCAGGGCGCCCTGCTGGTCAACCGGCTGCAGCGCGAGCTGGACGCGGTCATCTACGTGATGGCGCTGTTCGACGCGCCCACCGTGGCGCAACTCGCCGACTGGCTGGAGGAGCGTTACGGCGACGCCCTGGCCGCGGCCGGCTGGATCGAGCGCGCGGCCGACGCCCCGGAGGCGGCGGGGCCGCCCGACGCGCTGACCGAGGCTGCCGAGGCCGAGGCGCTGGTCCGCTACCTGGCCACGCGGTTCTCGCCTCCGGATCTGCGGCGTGGCGCCGCGGAGCCGCGCAACCGGCCCACGGTCTTCCTCCTCTCGCCGTTCCGGTCCGGCTCGACCCTGCTGCGCGTGATGCTGGCCGGCCACCCGCGCCTGTTCGCGCCGCCGGAGCTGGAGCTGCTCGGTTTCGAGAGCCTGGGCGAGCGGCGCCAGCTCTTTTCCGGCCGCGACCGCTTCTCGCGCGAGGGGCTGCTGCGCGCCGTCATGGAGCTGCGGGAATGCGGCGCCGAGGCGGCGGCCGCCCTGGTGGAGGAGGCTGAGGAGCGCGACGAGCCGACGCCCGGCTTCTACCGGCGCCTGCTGGAGTGGGCCGGCGACCGCGTGCTGGTCGACAAGACGCCGCGTTACGCCCTCGACCTGCCGACCCTGCGGCGCGCCGAGGACTGGTTCACGGAGCCGCTCTACGTCCACCTGGTGCGTCATCCGGCCGGGACTCTGCAGTCCTACCTGGATGCGCGGATGCACGAGGTCTATCACTTCCCGCTGCCGCCGCGCCGGCAGGCGGAGCTGGTCTGGGCGCTCAGCCATCAGAACATCCTGGAGCATCTGGCCGCGGTTCCCGCCGAGCGCCAGCACCGGGTGGTCTTCGAGGAGCTGGTGCGCGATCCGCGCGCGGCCTCGGAGGAGCTCTGCCGGTTCCTCGGTCTCGACTTCGACGCCGCCATGCTCTCCCCCTACGCAGGGCGGCGGATGACCGACGGCCTCCATGGCGCCGGCCGGATGATGGGCGACCCCAAGTTCCACCAGCACCGCGGGATCGACGCGGCGGTGGCGGACCGCTGGCGCGATGCGTCCGAAGCGGCGGGGATCGGCGAGGCCACCTGGGAGCTCGCCGGCCGCCTCGGCTACGCGCGGCCGGCACCTCGAGCGGCGGCGGCGGTCGGACCGCGCCCGGTGGAGAGGGCGCCTGGAGGCGACCACGCCCTGCCCCTCTCCTTCGGCCAGCAGCGGCTCTGGTTCCTCCACCGGCTGGAGCCCGAGAGCGCGGTCTACAACATGCCCGCCGCCGTGCGCTTCGCCGGCGCTCTCGACGTGGGCGCCCTGGCGCGGGGCTGCGCCGAGATCGAGCGCCGGCACGAGGTGCTGCACACCGTCTTCCCGACCGCCGGCGGACGCCCCGCTCCGCTGGTGGGGAAGCCTCGGACCGACCTGCTGCCGGTCGTCGATCTGGGCGGGCTGGATACGCCGCTCCGCCAGGCCGAGGCCACGCGCCTGACCGGCGAGGAGCTCCACCGCCCGTTCGACCTTGCCGCGGGGCCGCTCTGGCGCCTGCTGCTGCTGCGCCTGACCGGCGACGAGCACGTGCTGGTGATCAACCTCCATCACATCGTCAGCGACGGCTGGTCGGTCGGGGTGCTCACCCGCGAGCTGGCGGCGCTGTATGACGCCTTCCGGCGGGGAGCGCCCTCGCCGTTGCCGGAGTTGCCGCTGCAGTACGCCGACTTCGCGGCCTGGCAACGGAGCCGTCTCGCCGGGCCGGTGCTGGAGGAGCTCCTGCGCTTCTGGCGCGAGCGGCTGGCCGCGCCGCGGCCGGTCCTGGAGCTGCCGTTCGACCGCCCGCGCCCGTCAATCCAGACCTACCGGGGCGCGCGCCTCCCGCTGGAGCTGCCGCCGGAGGTCACGGAGCGGTTGCGCGAGCTGGGCCGGGCCGAGGGCGCCACGCTGTTCATGGTGGTCCTGGCGTGCTTGCAGATCCTCCTCCACCGCTATAGCGGGCAGGACGACCTGACGATCGGCACTCCGGTCGCCGGCCGCAACCGCGCCGAGCTCGAGGAGCTGATCGGCCTGTTCGTGAACACCCTGGTGCTGCGCGCCGATCTCTCGGGCGATCCGGCCTTCGCGCCGTTCCTCGGCCGGGTGCGGCAGACCAGCCTGGAGGCGTTCCGTCACGACGAGCTGCCGTTCGAGAAGCTGGTGGAAGAGCTGGGCGTCGAGCGCTCGGTCGGCCACTCGCCGCTGTTCACCGTGATGCTGGTCCTGCAGAACGCCCCGCCGGCGCGGCTCGCGCTGCCGGGCCTGACCCTGGAGCGGTTGGAGGAGGGTGCGCGGACCGCCAAGTTCGATCTCACCCTCGACCTCGCCGAGCGGCCGGGCGGCTGGCTCACCGGCTCCCTGGAGCACAACACCGACCTGTTCGACACCGCCACGGCGGCGCGGCTGGCCCGCCATTTCGCCACTCTGGCGACAGGCCTGGCGGCAGATCTGGGGGCTGGATCCCGCCTGTCGGAGCTGCCGCTCCTCGAGGACGCCGAGCGGCGGCAACTGACGGCGTGGAACGAGACCGCCGCGGTCTACGGCGGAGCGGAGACCCTGCACGGCCTGATCGAGGCGCAGGTGGACCGTGCTCCCGAGGCGATCGCCGTGACCTTCGAGGAGGAGGCGCTCACCTTCGCCGAGCTGGACGCCGCGGCCAACCGGCTGGCGCACCGGCTGATCGAGTCCGGAGCCGGCCCGGAGGTGGTGGTGGGGGTCTGCCTGGAGCGTTCGCTCGACCTGGTGGTCTCACTGCTGGCCGTGCTCAAGAGCGGGGGCGCGTACCTGCCGCTCGATCCCACGGTCCCTCCGGCGCGGCTGCAGGGGATGCTGGCTGACGCGGGCGCGCTGTTGGTGATCGCCAACCAGGGGACGGCCGCGGCGTTGGCGGATGCCGGGGCCGAGTTGCTCCGGCTCGACCGCGAGCGCGTGGCACTGGCGGAGCGCAGCACGGCGCGGCCGGTGAGCGGCGCCGGGCCGGACCACGCGGCCTACGTGATCTTCACCTCCGGCTCCACCGGCCGGCCCAAGGGGGTGGTCAACATCCACCGGGCCATCCGCAACCGCCTGCTCTGGATGCAGGCGGCCTACGGGGTGGCGTCAGAGGAGCGGGTCCTCCAGAAGACGCCTTACGGGTTCGACGTCTCGGTCTGGGAGCTCTTCTGGCCGTTGGTGGCCGGTGCCCGCCTGGTGATGGCGCGGCCGGGCGGTCACCAGGACCCGGCCTATCTGGCCCGGACCATCGCGGCGGAGCGGATCACCACCATCCATTTCGTCCCATCGCTGCTGCGGGTCTTCCTGACCGCCGAAGCGGACCTCGCGGGGTGCCGCGGCGTGCTGCGGCGGGTGATCGCCAGCGGCGAAGAGCTGCCGGCGGATCTGGAACGGCTCTTTTTCTCCCGCCTGCCCGGAGTGGAGCTGTACAACCTGTACGGCCCCACCGAGGCGGCGGTGGAGGTGACGGCGTGGCAGTGCGGTCCGGGCGAGCACCGCTCGGTCCCGATCGGCCGGCCGATCGCCAATCTCGAAATTCACCTGCTCGGCCGCGCTCACGAGCCCGTGCCGGTGGGCGTTGCCGGCGAGCTGCTCATCGGCGGCATCGGCCTCGCCCGCGGGTATGCCGGCCGCCCGGACCTCACGGCCGAGCGGTTCATCCCCGACGCGCGGAGCGGCCGCCCCGGAGCCCGTCTCTACCGGACCGGCGATCTGGCGCGGCGGCGGCCGGAGGGGGAGATCGTCTTCCTCGGCCGCATCGACGATCAGGTCAAGATCCGCGGCATCCGCATCGACCCGGGGGAGATCGAGGCGGTGCTGCAGCGCCACCCCGCGGTGCGCAAGGCGGTGGTGCTGGCGCGCGCGGACCGCGGCGAGAAGCGGCTGGTCGGCTACGTGGTGGCGGGCGAGGCGGACGCCGGCCCCGAGCTGATCGCCGAGCTCCGCCTCTTCCTGCAGGCGACGCTGCCGGCCTACATGGTGCCGACCGCCCTGCTGCGCCTGGAGGATCTGCCGCGGACCACCAGCGGCAAGATCGACCGCAAGAGCCTCCCCGACCCAGGGCCCCCGGAGCCTGGGGCCTCCTTCGCCTCGCCGCAGAGCGAGCGGGAGCGGCTCATCGCACAGGTCTGGCAGGAGGTACTGGGGCTCGAGCGGGTCGGCATCCACGACAACTTCTTCGACCTCGGCGGGCACTCCTTGCTTGCGGCGGAGGTCCATGGCAAGCTCCGCGAACGCACCAGGCTGGATTTCCCGCTGATCGAGCTGTTCCAGCAGCCGACGATCCATGCACTGGCGGCGCGGCTCGGCGCGCCGCCCGCCGCCGCCCCCGAAGACGAGGAGCTCGCCGGGCTCCAGGATGTGGTCCGCCGCGAACGGGAGGCCAGTCAGCGGCGGCGCAAGGTGCTGGCCCGCCAGAGGAGAGTCTGATGAGCGAGCCAGAGATTCGGGACGATTCCGACGAGGCCAGTATCGACGACGGCGCCGAGGGTTTCGAAGAGATCGCGGTCGTCGGCATGGCGGGGCGCTTCCCCGGTGCCAGCGACCCCGCCGAGCTCTGGCGCAACCTGCGGGCCGGAGTGGAGTCCATCTCGTATTTCTCGGACGCGGAGCTGCTGGCGGCGGGGGTCGATCCGGCTCTCCTGGTCAATCCCCGCTATGTCCGGGCGCGCGGCGTGCTGGAAGGCGCCGAGCTGTTCGACTCCGGGCTC
>WUUC01225998.1_pt1 | contig 15862 bp, 9 predicted proteins | sample 6278441 | NCBI WGS metagenome assembly WUUC01 (sample SAMN13675441, study PRJNA597444) | soil metagenome | isolation source: soil | place: USA: Washington | collected 2017-10
ACGGCGCGCTCATCCCCGGCGCGACCGGCTGCGTCAACCCCTCTTTCACCATCGCCGCGCTCGCCGAACGCTGCATGGACGCACTCGTCCCCGAAGTCATTGACGAACGTTCGAACGTCCTGGTCGCCACCTGATGCGGCTCACGCCGCGCGCTTCTCATCTGAGCGGAGCGCGCGGCGTGACCGTGTAGACTAGCGGCGGCGCGCGGAGCCGGTGGCGAATCACTCAGATTCGCCACCGGCTCCGCGCGCCCCATAGAGATGCCAAAGATTGTCGAGTCGCAAAGAGCAAGGACGCCATCATCTGCCATTCTCTATCCACGACGCGATACAAATACTTACAAGTCTTCCCGACTTTGATATAGCTCTCATCAACACGATAAGACGTACCCCTACCATTCATCTTCGGATATGGACCGAGGCACTCATCTTCGGATATGGACCCATGCGCTTATTGCTTTCCACAGCATATCTCTGAACCCACCCGAACGCACTCGTCCGAGCAAAGGCGAATCCACACCCACGCATCATCCCTTCTCTCCCATCTCGCGATATGAAAGTTGATAGCGGCAATACCAACACGCACGCATAGCAGAGTGAGTTCCAGCTCGCAGTACCGCCACCTGAATGATGAAGTATTGCCCTTCATGAAGAGACTTTATAAGAGACCTCGAAGGAGTGAGTGAAACATCGAGCGGTGCAGATTTATAGCTAAGCAAGCCTTCTCACCACACAGCCGCATGCAGGACTTCCGAGTAGTGATAACTAGGAATTATCTCATGCGTATCCTTCTTCTTACATTGACCGACGATCCTTTTGATCCGGCCGGGGTTGGTCGGTTTGGCGGGACGCACGCATTCTTTTTTGATCTGTCTCGCCAATTTGTGCGTATGGGGCACGGCGTCACCATCGTTACACGTCTGAACGATCCCGGCAAGCCGCGCTTCCAGTCGCTCGGCCCACTGTGTTGTATACACAGGGTCGGCGTCGGGCCTCCGCTTGAGATTGACCACCACTCGTTGAGTCATCTACGCGAAGAGCTGGTCGCCAGTGTGCGAGCGCTGCCGCTTGAGGCGCGGTTCGACATAGTTCAGACGAGCAACTGGCTGTCTGGCGCGGTCGGGCTGGCGCTCGTGCCGGGCATTGCCGCCAAGCACGTACATCATCTGCTCTCGTTGGGACGCGTCCGGCTGGCCCTCGGAGAAGAACCTTCATCCCACGATCAAGCCCGGGACGAATGGGAGTGCCGCATTCTTGCCTCAGCCGACGCACTGGTCTGCGTGACCGAAGATGAACAGAACGCGCTCGAAAGGCTATATACAGATGTGGCAAAACACAAAGTCACCATTATTCCCTACGGCATTGACCCGGATGTCTTCTCACCCAGACCAGGCGATGCCTACGATTACTTACGTCGGTCGGGTAACAGATTCGCGTAAAGGTCTCCCGATTTTTCTGGACGCGCTCGAATTGCTGCTCTCCGCAGATTTACCTCCCTTTCGTACGCGCATAGTTGGCGGTGCGCCGGACGAGGCTGCATTAGTCGAGCAGGCCGTCCGACAAGGCGACGGCGGAGAAGAGTCTGTCCGCGCTGGCCGCATAGAGGTTTGGAGCCGCGTGGAGAGGGCGGCGCTGGCCGAACTGTACAGTCGTAGCACTGTCGTCTGCATTCCATCCTTGAGGGAACAGTTCGGCATGGTCGCGGTGGAGGCGATGATGTGCGGCGCTCCTGTCGTAGCCAGCAGGATTGGAGGGTTGCAGGACCTGATCGTACACGACCTGACAGGGTATTTGGTGGACCGCTTGAACCCTGCGGCGCTGGCAGCAGCTCTCGCGCAGTTTGTTCGCAATCCCAGCCTGGGGAAGTGGATGGGGCGCAACGCGCTGCTGTGGAGCACGAACAGGTTCGACCTGGAGTCCGTCGCACATCGTTATGTAAATCTTTATGAGAACTTGATAGGCGGCGCGGAGTTCGACCCCGATGAAGCATGCGGGCCGGCGTTGCTGCGCCAGCGAATGCTGGAGGCCGATCGGTCCACCGTCGAACGCCTGCTCGGAAGCAGCGTCAACGGATGGCGGGATGTCTCTTCCAGCCCGACGCCGAGTTTCGTCGCCGAGACTAAGAACGGGAGATACTTCGTCAAGCTTCATCAGAAGCGTCCGCGTTCTCTGACGTGCCTGGCGCGCACCGGCTGCAACGCGCAATCGCAGTTCATTCCGGCGGAGCGGATCAAGTTGGCTCGATTCCTTTCAGCCGCGCCGGTCGCACCACAGGTCGTGTCGGCAGATGATGAGAGCGGTGTGCTTATACAGGAACCGCTGTTGGATGAGCCGCTGATCACGGAACAAGAAGCGGAGGCGCGAATGCTCGATGCGTCGGAGCAAATTCAGTCGCTGGTCGCCGTGCGAGGGGCTGAGGCGGAACGATTTTTACAGGCCGTGCAGCGTGCGGCGGAGGCCACCGAGGAGAAGCAGGCGGTCGCTCTCGTTGACGAAGCGGCAACAGGACTCACTTCGGCGTTGCTGGGGGTGAAGCCGTGCTTGCGACAATGTCATCCACAAATAGAATTGGTGCGTATAGCCAGTTATTTACGAAAGAACCCCTGGGCCGTCAGCCCGGAGTTCGGAGCGCGTGCACGGTCTCTGGTCCGCTTTCTGATCTCGGAGCGTCCTTTGGTGCATGCCTATCCACGGCTACAGCACGGCAGCATGAAGCGTGAGCACCTGATGCGGCGTCCCGACGGCACGGCAGCGGTGTGCGATCTCGATCATGCAGGGCTGTTCGTCGGTCCTCATGACATCGCGCATTGGTTCCATGAGCAACACGCTCGTGACGAAGTCTCAGCGCCCGTACGCATGCTCAGCCATATTCACCGTCTTGCGCGCACCGACGAAGACCGTTTCCTGGGCGCGGTCTGGCTGGCGATTTTCCCCATTTTCAAAGCCCTGTGGCGGTTCGCACGAGGAGACTGGGAGCCACGCCTGTGGGAAATGCAGTTCCTGACCGCTTATCCGGAAGCCTTTCGCAAGGTGTTCACTCAGTCAGTAGAAAGCGCTGCCGCCCGTTGATGTTAACTAGATACTTGAGCAGTATACCGTCCAGCGAACAACGCTTGCGAGCGGCAAGTTTCGCCGCGACCTCACGCACAAAGCGGGCCGTTTCCGGCCGTAGGTTGTGCAGCAGGATGGGCGCATAGAGTTCCGGAGCCAGGGCGGCACGAAACGCGACATTGATGAGTGGCAGCAGGTGCCTGCCTCGCTGTAGGAGGCTGTCGCCTTCCCACGTGACCGTGTTCAAGCTGGTGAGGGTTTGCAGGTCACGCGCTCTCGCTCTCTCCATCTGGCCGCACAACTCGTGTGTGGTGGCTTGATTGGCGTAGACGCGCCACAACCGACGCCCGATCTGATGCTGGCTCGCGATAGACTCCGCTTCGTTCAGGTAATGAAGAGCCGCCTCCGGGTTTCCATCCATCAAGGACGAGACCGCCAGGTTCAGATCGCAGCGGAGGCGTGTGTTGTCGAGTCCTTGCGCCTTGGCTATCTCCAGAGCTTCCTCCGCTTGACGCCGCCCTTCGGGTTGGCGTCCGTCGAATAGATTGATGAAGGACAAGCTTGCGAGAGCATGGGCCTCCCTCGGCACCAGCCCATGCACGCGTGCGGACCTGAGCTGGCGTTCCCAGTGGTGCCTAACCTTATCCCAGTCGGACAGCAGATAAGCGGCTCCGGTGTTGGAGCGCACCTTGTTCAGCAGCGTCCAATCAGACTTGACGCGGTGTTTGAGCGCCTGCTTCAACGTTTTCAGAGAGTCATCGAGTCTCCCCATTTGGCGCAGGCAGATCGCCAGCCGGACGAGGTTCTCGGCGCGGTCTGCGGCCTCCTGTGTGCCCAGGACGGCAAACATCCTCTCGGCCTCTTCGTGGCGCGCTATCGCGCCCGCGATATCATTCCGCTCAAACAGCAGACGCCCTTCCATGGCGATCAAAGACGCGCTGCCCGCGTGATCGCCGAGGCGTTGGCTGAGCATACGCGCTTCTGTAAGAATGGCGTCGCTCAGGCTGCTGCTTCCCGCCGAGACTGTTCCGAGGCAGTGCAGGTTATCATTCAAGACTGTCAATGCAGCCTTGTCTCTCTGTTGCCAATCGCTAAACCGGCGTCGGCAAGCCGGTGCCGACAGGACCGCGATATCCACCCAGGAAGAACTGCGCTGGTCGAACTTGGCCCATTCGGGATCGAGCGTCAGCAGCGCGATGTGGTTAGCTTTCAAGGCATCGGCGGGTCGTCCTCGCTCGCTCTGCTCACGCGCCGCCGACCGCGCCAAATCGAAAGCCCTCTCCGCATCACCGGCCTGGTATGCGAGCCCCGCCATGCGTGCGGACTGATCGCTGCCTTCAAGCGCGACGAGGAGCGCGTCCGCCAACTCTCTGCGCCGGAGTTCGGTCATCAGCCCTAAGACGGCAACGCGCACGAGGTCGTGGTCGAACTCAAGGTTCTCCCGATGGTCCGGCGACAAGGCCATCAGGCTCCAACGCGCACAGTCGCCGATAGCGTCCGTGGCCTCATCCCAATCGGGCACGCTGATAGCCTGCGCCACCAGCAGAAAAGGAAACTGCCTGCCATAGCAGGCGCCCGCCTCTACGAGCTTTCGCAACCAACGCGGTTTGTCGCGGAAGAACACTTCGAGCCGCCGGCTGGTCGTCCCTTCAAGACCCTCGTGCTCCAGTAGGAGGTTGAGTTTGGCGGGTTCCGCCAGCACCGGCAGCCCTCCCGGCTCAAGGGTTTTCAAGACCCCGAGTTGACGCAGGTACAGCACCGCCTCCCTGAGGTTGAACGGTGCCGTGCCAACCTGTTCGATGATCTGCCGTACGTGCAATGCTTCAAGGCTCGGCGCGGTCTGTTGGAGAATGTCGCGTGCGTCTTGTTTGGACGGCGGGGAAATAACGTCAACGGCATCGTCCGCCAGCGCAGATAGCTCTTGCAGCCTCGTCAACCAGTCGGTCGTAATGTCAGGCGTGCCGATCTCTCTGGCAGGGCGTGAGGTGAGAAGCACGAAAACGTTGCCCCGCCCCCAGCCTCTCAGGTAAGAGAGTCCTTCCTCAAGTACGCTGATCACCGAAGGAGACACCTTGTGCAGGTCCTCCAACACGAACACGAGGCCGCACGTGCTGCTGGCCTCTGCCAGGAGAGCGGCGAACATTTGCGCGCGCAGGCTTACGCTGTAATGGCCCGGTTGCAGCCCGCTCGGACAGCAGAGGTCGCTCGCCAGGGTTTCACATGCCTGTGATGAAAGGTTGAGCCCGCTCAGCCAGCGCACGAGTGCCGGTCTGGCAACGTCGTCAAAGGGGGACTTGGGGAACGGGAACAAACTCGAAAACGTTCGCTCGATCAGCTTCACGTCATCGCTTACCGTCTCCCCGTCGAGTACGACTTCGCGTAGACGCTGAGCCTGCCATTCTCTCCTCAGTCGTCCCACGATGAACGATTTCCCCAGGCCGCCGGGAGACATCAGGAACCTCAGAGAGATACCGCGCAGCCTGCGCCACTTGTCCAGGCTGCGCCGCATTGCCGCTTCTGCGGTCTCCTGTGAACCGGCTAATGCCACGCCCAAGCCCTGCTCGGGAACGTAAAATATGTTCGTTGACTTCACCAACAGCGGCACGTTCGCATCGCGCAAAACGATCTCGAAGCAGGAGGCATCCCACCGCCCCGGCCTCTCCGGCCAAATGGCAAACACCCAGCGCTGGCGATCCCCCGGCGAGAAGATAACCGGGGCATCCATCCCCCCGACCCTATAGACGACAGCGGCTCCTGCCTCCTTTGGGGCAATCTCCAAGACCCCGTGGGACGGCAACACCTCCTCGCCCACATTAAGGTCAACGATTGCAAATACTGGACGGTCCGAACGAGCAGTGCAGGGGGCTGCCCCTCCGACAGCCTCATTTGGATCGAGTGTAAAGGTGAGATGACCATGGATCGTACGCGCCTCGCCGCTGGCAGATGCTTTTCCAAACGCCTGCACATCGCCGTGCGCGGAGGTTTCGACCGAGACATCTTCCGGCACATTGAGCCATTCAAGGAGACGGCTCCCGGAAATCAGGCTGAACTGTATGTTTAGAGGCCCACAGAATTCCTCCAGCCACCCGCACAACGGCCCCGTGAATTCTCGATTCGTGATGAATATAACTTTGGTCGCCTTATTGGCGAACGCATCAACGACATGCGACCCTATATCTGATTTACCGACATTCACATCGCCGCGCTTCTTGATCTCCAGGAACACCTTTATGCTGATCTCCAGGTCCGGGCCGAGTCCAATCGCAAGAATATGCTGGGCTTCCCCATCCCTCCCGCCATCTTTCGAATACGGCGTCTTGCTGATCTCTATCCCGTACTTCGAGTAGAGCCGCCGCACGGCATCCACAGCCGTCGTCTCAAATTCTTGCCACGGCATTCGATGCAGGTCTTCCAGAGTATATTGACTGGGCATAGAGGATAATTCCTAGTTATCCAAAGTGAGGGAACGGTTAGTATTAACTTTCCAAACGTCCGCATTATTCCGCGAATTGCCGCCGAGCGCAATTATTTTCTGAACTCCTTCCGAGTTGAGACCGGGGTTTATCATTTGCTTGAGGACGTTATCGCAAGTCTTTAGCTAGTATGGCTTTCGATGATTGTCATATCTCTGTTTACGATCAATTGTGTGCGACTCTCGCCTGGTGCACTTGAATGACCGGCCTCTAATCATTAAACTCAGCGCAGGCTTTTTACCTCCTACCGTATTCAATCTACTCACAGAGGCTCTTTCATCTTGAAGGGATAAGTATGCGGAATTTTGCGCCTACGCAACGGACATGCGACTTAACGCGGCGATCACCGAGTTTTTGAGTGGATATTTCTCGACACACAATAGAACAAAGAAAACCAGGACGGCTTATTCTACCGATCTGTCACAGTTTCGCGCTTTCCTCGGCGGCGAGTTCGAACTCATCTCCCTGAGCGGCGCACTGATCGAACGCTGGGCGGCACACCTGCGTGTGGAGGGTTACTCGCCCGCCTCAACCCGTCGCAAGATAGTCGTGCTCAAAGTCTTCTGCTCCTACTGGGTGCGAAAGGGAGACTTGTTGGAATCGCCATTCTGGCGCGTGAAGTTGAGCCTCGGTCGCATAGAACAGTTGCCGCGCGCACTCACAGAGCGGGAGATGCGGGCACTCCTCACACGCGCACGGAAGAACTATTCGAGCATCGAGGTCAGGCAGAACGAGGCAACTCCGGCAGCACCATCACGCGGCAGTTTATCCTCTTCACATGAGTATCGCGCGCTGCGTAATCTGGCGCTGGTAGATTTGCTCTTCGCCACGGGGATGCGCGTGGGCGAGGTGTCCGCGCTCGACGTTCGAGACTTCTTCATCAGGGAAGCCGTCTTCAGGGTGCAGGGTAAGGGCGGCAGGGATCGTCTGGCCTTTATAGTAGACGAGGAGACGGGGCGCATACAGAGAGAGCACCTGGAGGCGCGTGCACGAGTCGGGGCAACGAGCACGGCGCTGTTTCTAAACGCATCCGGCGAGCGTTTGTCAACGCAAGGGATCACCAACGTCATCGCTCAACTACGCAAGGCCGCGCGCATAAAGCGTCACGTCACGCCGCACATGCTGCGACACACGGTGGCGACGCTGCTGCTCAAGAATGGCGCGGACATACGTGTGGTGCAGGATTTTCTAGGGCACGCTTCGATCACCACCACACAGCGTTATACGCACATCACGAAAGAGCACATGGTTCGCGTACTCAGGAAGCGGCATCCGTCTCTAAGTCTTCGCTCCGGATTTTCAAAGAGATCGCGTTGAAGTCAATAGAGGTTTATCTCTATAGATTTTCAAAATGTCACGCGGGAGTTCTTAGTGTTCGTGGATATCCCGTCTGTGATTTCCGGCGCTCTCTTGCTCAACCATCTCATTGACAAATAGATTGACACTTAATCCCTGCGGGAATATCTTGCCGGAGAGTTAACAGTTCTCAACGCAACGTTAACGCATTCATATTGGACTTCGAGAACAGATGTAGCCTGCGTCGCCGTGTGAGTTGTAACCAACGCTCGGACGGCTTAAATGCGAGCTATGTTTTCGGTCCAACTTCTCACCTCTAATAATAGTTAGGAGTCACCGGATGAAGCCTCACCTGGCTGAAATGCTGTTGGATATTAACTACCGTGGCGCTGCGGATAGTTTCAGAAAAACGCATCCCTTTTCCGAAGACATCGAATCTACTCAAGCGATCCTTTTCAACCCGCGTTACGACAAGTGGAAAAAGCTAGATGCATACAGGCGTTGGCTGGTAGGGGGTCAACCGTGCCTTTTCGGAAGAGCGGCAGCCAGAAACAAGTCCGTCTTCATATGCCTGCTGGAAGAGCATGAAATCCTGTGCATGAAAAACGGGGATGACGACCTGCGCGATACGATTCAAGACCATCGCCAGGTCTGGAAACGCTACGCGCTAGACGAGCCGTTCTCGTCATTCATGGTACTTCTACTAAGCAAGAGGCTGGTTAATAAAGAGCCGGGCGACAAATTGAAAGGGGTTTGTCGCCGCCTGCTCGAACTATATATGGAAGTTGAACCGGTAAACGACGACACGATCCTGCCGCAACGCGAGTATGTATTCCTGCGTACCCCGGAGCGTGAGTCTGAGTCTAAGCTTTTAAAGTTTGCCACCTTGCCGAATGTGTTTTGCGCACAAGGCGATGGCCGCTGGTGGCATGATCACAGAACGCCGGGCGGAGTCATGATCACGTCGAATGCCCTGGGGCACTTTGAATACTACCGTAATCCTGAAAGGACCATCGGAGAGAAAGAAAAAACGCACGCGCTGGATAACGCAATGAGAACTATCAACAACGCTTACGGGAATGATAAAAAAACGCGCGGGCTGGCTCATTGCCCCGCCACACGACTCGTCGCGCTTGCGGAAGGCGAGGGCACGCCTATCCGTGAAGCTTCGGATTTACACAAGTATTCTCCGTCTCACTACGAAGGATTCTTTCATACGGACCACTTGATCCCATCCGTCTTCTTTTCAAAAGAGAGAGACCCCAAAGAACTCACGCTATATAGCGACCTGTCATTACAATACATCTATGATTCTGTGGGAGACCCGGTGGATCATAAAGAATTAATGACCGGCACTGAGACGAGTTGGTATGACGTAAAAAGGAATCTGGACCGGCTTCCCGATTTCGTTGATCCCGAGAAAACTGCAACTTTAACAGGTCCCCAACGCGGACGCTTAGTACGCTGGCTCGAAGGCAGGCTCAAGGAAAGGCTCGTACCCTAGAGTTGTATGCCGATAGACGGCCTGTTCATCGCTGCGCTTCAATTCCTGGACGGCACCGGTTATTCCGGCTGCTCTTCTTTAAGCCGGGGTATAGCGGCTTAGAGACAGCGAACGTGGCTTGTCCCTTCCCGTTAGCTTGATTGGCATGACGGGGGGGACAAGCCAGGTCTGACCTCAGTCGCTTTCATCTGCAAACTCTGCAAACCACTGTTGCGTGCGAGTTGAATTTGAGTTCACTTCGCCGTCACGGTGCGGCTTGCACGTCCATTGAGACTACTGGTGACAGTGATGTTTTGCGGATTCGTCGTGAGATTGAACGTGCCTTCGTAGCGGCCGCCTCCCCTGTTCGAGAGAGTGCCGATCAACTGGCCTGTCGCCGTCACGGAAACCCTGAGCGTCGCCGTCTGGCTGGTGCTGGTAGCCTGTACCGCCAACTGCCTCTTGGAGACAATATATTCAGCCTTCTGAATCGCGACGGCATCGGTTTGTGCGGGCGGCGGCGTGACGACCAGCGTGGTCGTGCCTGTGGCCGGAATCAGGTTGCCGTAAGTCGCCGTGAGATTGACCGTGGTCGAGGTCGTGACGGCGTTGGTCCTGACGACGAAGGTCGCTCCGGTTTGACCTGCCGGGACGAGTACGTTGGCAGGGACGGTCGCAGCGGGGTTGTCGCTGGCAAGCGTCACGAGTGCGCCGCCAATCGGCGCAGCGCCGCTGAGAACGAGCGTGCCGCCAACCGAATTGCCGCTTGCGATGCTGGCGGGAGCGACGGCAAGCGTCGAGAGGTAGAGCGGCGGGTTGACCGCCAGAGTGGCGTTCGTCGTCGTGCCGCCATAGGCCGCTTGAATATCTACCAGATAAGCGCGGTTGAACCCTTCGAGCGTGGTGATGGCAGTGTTGACGTTGAAAGTCGCGCTTCGTTGTCCTGCCTCGACGTTAACGTAAGGCGGCATCTCGACCGATAGCGGCGTTGCGCCCGTCGCGCCGGACGGCTGGATGATAGTGTTCGTTAAAGTGACGTTTGCGCCGCCTTCCGGCGCGGGCTGGCTCAGTGTCAACGTCGCTTGCACGCCGCTGCTCGCGACAACGGCGGGCTGGCTCAGCGCGAGTGATTGCGCAAAGGTCGCACCGGCCGTGCCCGGCACCCACATCACCGCATGCACATTGGCGGGGTTGTCTCGCGGACCTTTGCTCGCCCATCCGACGACCGCGCCGCTGGCATCAATGCCCGTTGCAGCCGCATCGGTATAGCCCGGCGGCAAGAACTGATTCAAATCAACCACGCTCGCTGCGCTGCCGGACCAGACGAGCGCGCGGCTCTGCGCCGTAGGCGTGTCCGCGTCTCCGATAAAGCCTGTCCCGGCCTGCTGTATGCCGTTGGTCGCGTTGGCCTCGGAGGACGTATAACCTGCCGGATGAAGGTCCAACACGCTGTCGGCGCTTCCGGTCCACAGAAGCGCGCGGCGCGGGTAGTAACCGAAGCCGACCTGCTGCCCGCCTGCGACAGCCCTGGCTTGCGACTCTATCGAGTCGGGCGGGTTGAGATTGACCGCGCTGTCAGCCGTCCCGGTCCAGAGGACGGCGAACGCTCCGCTGAAAGCGTTGTTGCCGATCACCTGCTGCCCGTAGCCGACTTGCTGGACGCCGTCCGTGCCGAGCGCGCGTCCGGCGCCAAAGCCGAGCACGAGCGGCGTGAGGTCAACGGCGCTGTCCGCAGACCCGGCCCACATGAAAGGGTGAAGCTCAAGTTTAGTACCGTTCAGGCATTTACCCTTCTTCGCGGTGCAGAGGACCTGTCGCGTCGCAGACCCGACCTGCCGCCCGCCGCCGACTCCGCTCGCAACCGACTGGTCCCAACGGCCCGGGTTCAAATCAACCCGGCTCGCCGCCGTGCCGTACCAGAGCGTCGCGTGGTTATTAGCAACGCCGACTTGCATGACGCCGTCAACCGCCGTCGCAGTTCCCGCGCCGAGGTCCACGGCGCTGGCTGCGCCGCCGCTCCATAACATCGCATGGTCCACAACCGGCTGGCCTGCAACCGCCGGAGTGAAACCCGCGCTGCCGACTTGCTGTGTTCCGTAGACGGCCGCGGCCTTTGAAGTGTTTGAACCGGCGGGCGTTAAATCAATCACAGTGTACTGCGGGGCCGGGGGCGACGGCTGTTGGGCCGTGACAACATTCCAGGGGGGAAGAAATCCTAACGCCAAAGTCATGGCGATAGCGATAAGTGTTGAGGGAAACTGTCTCATTTTTACTCCTGACTTAACCTGACGAAATGTGAAGAGGTTGAGGCCGACGGACATTGGTACATGCACGTGGCTCGGCTTCCGACTGTGCTTTGAGAATTCGTCGGAGTAATTGAACAAAGCAATTCGCAGGCCTGAAAATGGATTGAACGGTTTTGTGAGGTCCAGATATCTATTCGGCGGCGACGGGCTGAAAATATCTCGCGGCGCGCAGCGTCTTCGTAGAGTTGGCGCTTGCTCTCAAAATGAAACATCAAAGGCCGCAGCGTGTTTCGCCGTGAAACACGCTGCGGCCTTCACGCTTCGACGGATAACTAGAAGTGTGATTCACATCGCACTGCATTTACAAGGTTGATCTCAGCCGCGCAGACTTGAGGCATGCCGCTTGCTCACAGGCCACAACGCTCACTGCAAGTCTCACTGACCTTCAACAGTGCGCCGGCATCCTTCTCACAAGATCAGATGTCACTTCGATAAATACTTCAAACCAGTCAGCGTGAAGCTGGCGTCGAGTGCTGTGTGTTCGGCATTCGCGCGTCAACTTCAAGTTCTGGCGACTTCTGGCGATTAGTGCGATAGGTTTACTCATAACATCGCTAAGTAAAACGGCTATGAGCCCCCACGAGCGCATCGTTCTACGGTAACGGTACGAGCATCTGCGCGGTGAGCAAATCTCCTCGTTGCCTTCGTATGGCACGATTAACTTTATTCTTTAACTTCAACAAAAAAGGAACCCCTCTCATGAAAACCCCTGTTAGCAAAGTAGTGCGCAGCCGTCGCGGCAATGTCGTGCGGCTCTTTCTCCTCATCTCCTCAATCGTTGCTCTCTGCGTGAACGCCCTCGGACAAGCGACCCCGACGCTCACGCTGACCAGCAACTTCAGCCTGATCAATTTCGGCAGGCTCAACACCGGGGCGCTCTCGCCCAACACCGTGCTCACCATCTCCAACAGCGGCACGGCCACACTGTTCATCACGAGCGTCACCATCACGGGCATCAACTCCAGCGACTTCACACTGGTCTCGACGACCTGTAATAACGCTTCGCTCACGACTGTCGGGACCTGCACCGCGACGGTGAGATTCAACCCTCTGGCCGTCGGCGTTCGCACGGCCAACCTGACCGTAGCCGACAACGCCAACGGCAGCCAGCATCTAGTCCCCTTGCGCGGCACGGGTCTGAACCCGAACATCCCGAACAAGGCGGCCGGTCCGATTGACCCGCGCATCGGCTTCCCGCTCTGGTATCGCGACGAGTTGGGCGTGCGTCTCACCACCTGCCTCGACAACAGCGGCTTCTGCGTATTGCCGGAAGACGGATTCAATCCGCTCTCGCCGATGTCCGTCACCACCGCCAACGTCAACTTCCCCGGCGAAGCCTTCTACTGGACCGCAGAGGCGGAGATCAACCGCGCCGTCGGTGATGCTGCGCGTCTCGTGATCGCCAAGGAGAACGCCTTCACCACCGAAGACGCGAGCGTCGGCAATCAAATTAACTTCGAGCGCATACGTGTCCGCATTGATGCACTGACGCCGGGCGCGACCTACGTGGTCACGCACCCGTTCGGCACTCTGTCGCTGGTCGCGGACGACGAAGGCGAAATTAACACCACCGAAGACCTCGGCTGCGGCGCATCGCCCTGCGACTTCCGCGCCTCGCTCGACGGCAAGATCAGCCGCTTCTTGAAGTGGGACCCTGCCGTCGCTCCGGCGGCGCCCGCGGGCTACCTCGGCAACCCCAACGTCCTGCACACCATCACGGGCAGCCCCTTCAGCACGAACCTTTTCAAAGTCACCGGCCCCAACGTCGGCGGCCCCGGCGTCAACCTTATCCAGACCAACCTGTTTTCGCTCTCTGGCAAGCTTTTCCAGTAAGCTTCTTTTGAATGTTTCCAAGGGGGCGCGCACACGTCAACGTGCGCGGGAAAAGGGACGGCGCGAATGAACGCGCCGTCCCTTTTCCGCACTGAGAATGACCTCTGGCGTCTCAGCCGGATTACCAATTTCTTTGCTACATTACCAATTTCTTTGCCAGGGGGTTTAAAATCTCTCTTCGTGATTCATGAAACTAGACTACCGCCTCGCATTCATTAACGACCAGTCGCGCCTGGCCGCACTCAGCGAAAGTCTCGGTTCCGTTCCCGTGCTCGCCCTCGATATCGAGACGATCAACTGGTGGCATCCGCCGACGGAGCGTGTGGCTTTAATCCAACTCGCCTATCGCGTCAAACAGGAATTGAGGGTCGCGGTCGTTGATGCGCTCGCCGGGCTTGACCCGGCAGCTCTTCGCCAGCCGCTCGAATTCAAGGACACGACCAAAGTTATTCACAACGCGGTCTTCGATGCGGTGCGGCTGTCGCGCCATTTCCATATCAACACGTCGCCGATTCACGACACGCTCGTGGCCGCACGACGCAACGGCGAAAAGCGTTATTCGCTCAAGGCGCAGGTCGAAAAACACCTGCATCTCCCGCTCGACAAAAGCGCGCGCCAGAGCGATTGGAGCCTGCGCCCGCTCCATCCTCAACAACTCGATTACGCAGCCAGAGATGCCGTCGCCACGCTCCTGCTCTACGAACATCAACTCAATCGTGGTTTAACCGGAGGCTATCGTCTGCATGCCGATGCTGCCGGGCAACAGACCTCTCTGCCTCTGGACGCTTCCCCTCCCCCTGCTGTTGAGAAGCTCACTTCGACAGCTAATTCGACAGCTCAGAGGTCGCCCTTAAATGCGGAATTATCCGATGCGTCGCTCGCGCTGCTGGGGATCATTACGGAGTTGCCGTCTCGCTACTACCCGGAGCAACTGGCTGCCTCCATCGGCGAGGACCGTGTAGGGCTCGCCGGATGGATCATTGATCGGATACTTGGCGAAGATGCAGATTTAGATGAATCAACGGTGAAGCTGGAGATCGCAGGATTGTGTGAAAGCGGGCTGGTCCGCATCACGCCCACACGCAGACTCGAAGCAAGTGAAACCGGCATACATACCTGGCACGCTCACAGGCCAGCCTGAGACGAAACTCAATTCATCACTTTTCCAAGCTAGTGTCCCGGCGTCCGACTCATAGTGTTATTAAGAATTCGGTTTGTTCACGCTTGCGGTTAGGCGCGAGAAATCATCCGGCGTATCCACGTCAACGTCGCCGTCCGGGAAGGGTAAGAAGTGCGCCTCCGAAGCGTGTCTCTTAATCACCTGCTTGGCGCCGCCCGCCCCTTCCAGCCGCGCCAACTCCGCGAAGAGCGTCCTGCTGAATAACGCAGGCACGCCAAAACTCCCGCCGTACGTCGAAGCGACGACGGGCATTCCGTTGGCGCGGTGCGCCGCGACGAGGCCGTAGATGATTTCGGAGGTGAGGTGAGGCTGGTCGCACAACAAAAGGACGGCTGCGTCCACACCGGCGTAATCGCTGACGAGTGTTTCGACGCCCGCGCGGACTGACGAAGCCATCCCGGTCTCCCAAAGGGTATTCAACACTTCCCGCACGTCGAGCCCTTTCAGTTCGCGTCTCGACAGCCCGGCGTTTGCGCCCGTCACCACGATGACAGGAGCGCACCCCGCGCCGAGCGCGGCCAGCGCGGCGCGCCTGAGCAGACTCTCGCCACGGAATTGAAGAGTCTGCTTCGGGGTGCCCATGCGGGAGGAGGACCCCGCCGCCAGAATCACCGCGCCGACGCCCTCCGAGTTGCTTTCGACCACCTTGGAAATGCCCTCCGCGTCAGCCGTCGCCCCTCAAGCCACCGCCACAGTAAGGGAATGCTCGTCCATCAGGGGGATGCGCTCGCCGTCAACAGAACCGCCATGAATGGAGCCCCTGCGCTCGCGCAACATCCCGCCGCGCCGTTCGTCAAGCGCCGCACGCATCTCAGCGACGATTGATAGGGCGATCTCGGCGGGAGCATTCGCCCCTATGTCCAGCCCGGCCGGGGAGTGAAGGCGAGACCTGTCCGCCTCCCCTAGACCGAACGCGCCGTCGCCCGCCGCCAACTCACACAGCATCCGCTCGGTCCGTTTACGTGGACCCATGACCCCGATGTAGCGTGCGGGTGATGCGAGCAGGAACTTGAGCAGTTCGAGATCGTGCGAGTAGTTGTGCGACATCAGAAGCGTCAGGGTCCGCGACGTAATGTGGACCTGTGCGGCAACGTCTTCGGGGCGAGCGAGCGTGACCCTGTCCGCCATAGCAAATCGTGAACGGCTTGCAGGGCGTGCTTGCGGGTCAACGACCTCCGTCTGCCAGCCCAATCCGCGCGCGAGTTCGACGACCGGCAGCGCGTCATGCCCCGCCCCGAAGA
>WUUC01124678.1_pt1 | contig 15860 bp, 11 predicted proteins | sample 6278441 | NCBI WGS metagenome assembly WUUC01 (sample SAMN13675441, study PRJNA597444) | soil metagenome | isolation source: soil | place: USA: Washington | collected 2017-10
AGGAGGCGGCGCGGGCGGGGTTGGACGCGATCGCGTTGACCGACCACGACGGCATGTACGGGGTCGTGCGGTTCGCCGAAGCAGCCCGCGAACTCGGTGTCCGTACCGTGTTCGGCGCCGAACTGTCCCTGGGCCTGTCCGGCCCGCAGAACGGGGTCCGTGATCCGGAGGGACAGCACCTGCTCGTGCTCGCCCGGGAGCTGGAGGGGTATCGGCGGCTGTGTCGGGTGATCAGCAACGCGCACCTGCGCGGTGAGGAGAAAGGCCGCCCGATCTACGACCTCGACGAAGTGGTCGAGGAGTTGCGGGGCCACAGCATGGTGCTCACGGGCTGCCGCAAGGGCGCGGTCCGCCAAGCCCTCGCAACTCAAGGGGCGGACGCGGCCTATGCGGAGGCGAAGCAGTTGCGGGAGTGGTTCGGCCGCGAGCACGTCGCGGTCGAGTTGATCGATCACCGCTTGCCGTTGGACTCGACCTACAACGACGTCCTGTTCGAGATCGGCTACGAACTCGGCACCGCGGTGGTCGCGACCAACAACGTCCACTACGCCCACCCCTCCCAAGGCCGCCTCGCCGCCGCCGTCGCCGCCGTGCGGGCCCGCAGCAACCTGGAGGACATGGACGGCTGGCTCCCACCGGCACCGACAGCGTTCCTACGCACCGGCGCGGAGATGGCGCAGGTGTTCGGCCGCTACGGCGGGGTGGTGCAACGCGCGGCGGTGATCGGCCTGGACTGCGCCTTCGACCTCACCCTGGTCGCCCCCGACCTACCGCCGTTCCCGGTCCCGGACGGGCACACCGAGGTCACCTATCTGCGGCACCTGACCTGGGCAGGCGCGGCGCGCCGTTACGGTCCTCGCGAGGAGAACGGAGATGCCTACGCCCAGCTCGAGTACGAGCTTGACGTGATCGAGCAGTTGAACTTCCCGGGCTACTTCCTGGTGGTGTGGGACATCGTCGACTTCTGCGCCCGCAGCAACATCTACGCCCAAGGCCGCGGCTCCGCCGCCAACTCCACGGTCTGCTACGCGTTGGGGATCACCAACGCCGACCCCGTCCGCTGGAAACTCCTCTTCGAAAGGTTCTTGGCGCCGGAACGCGACGGGCCGCCGGACATCGACGTGGACATCGAGTCCGACCGCCGCGAAGAAGCCATCCAGTACGTCTACGCCAAACACGGCCGCCGCCACGCCGCCCAAGTCGCCAACGTCATCACCTACCGCGCCAAGTCCGCCGTCCGGGACATGGCCAAAGCACTCGGCTACTCCCCCGGCCAGCAGGACGCCTGGTCACGCCAGATCGACCGCTGGGGCCCGGTCGCGAGAGCCGCCACCGACACCGAGCACCCCATCCCGGACATCGTGCTCGACTTCGCCGCCCAGATCGGCGACGCACCCCGACACCTCGGGATCCACTCCGGCGGCATGGTCATCTGCGACCGACCGGTCTCCGAGGTCGTCCCGGTCGAGCACGCACGCATGAAAGACCGCACCGTGCTGCAGTGGGACAAGGACGACTGCGCCGCGATCGGCCTGGTCAAATTCGACCTGCTCGGCCTGGGCATGCTGTCGGCGATCCACTACGCCGTCGATCTCGTCCGCGACTACCAACACGTCGAGATCGACATCGCCAAGCTGGACCTCGCCGACCCGGCCGTATACGACATGCTGTGCGCGGCGGACGCGATCGGGGTGTTCCAGGTCGAGTCCCGCGCCCAACTCTCCACCCTCCCCCGCCTGCGTCCCCGCGAGTTCTACGACCTCGTCGTTGAGGTCGCGTTGATCCGGCCCGGCCCGATCCAGGGCGGTTCGGTCCACCCCTACATCCGCCGCCGCAACGGCGCCCCCTGGCAACACGCCCACCCCAAACTCGCGAACGCGCTGGACCGGACGTTGGGGGTGCCGCTGTTCCAGGAACAGGTCATGCAAATGGCCGTCGACGTCGCCGACTTCACCCCTACTGAAGCCGACCAACTCCGCCGCGCCATGGGCTCCAAACGCTCCCGCGCCAAAATGGAACGCCTGCGTGACCGCTTCTACGCCGGCGCCGCCGCCAACGGCATCACCGGCGACCTCGCCGACATGATCTTCGGACAAATCGAAGCCTTCAGCGGCTACGGCTTCCCCGAAGCCCACTCACTGTCCTTCGCGCTACTCGTCTACGCCTCCGCCTACCTCAAGCTCTACCACCCAGCCGCCTTCTGCGCCGGCCTCCTGCGAGCCCAACCCATGGGGTTCTACAGCCCTCAGTCGCTGGTCGCCGACGCCCGCCGCCACGGCGTTACTATCCACGGCCCTGATATCAACACCAGCCTCGCCCACGCAGGCCTTGAGGCCGATCCCAACAGCACCGGCGGCATGGCCGTCAGGCTCGGCCTGGGCACGATCCGCAACCTCGGCACGGACGCCGCTCAAGCGCTGGTCGACGAACGCGACACCCACGGCCCCTACCGGGACATGGTCGACCTCGGTCGACGCACCACACTGACCGAACCCCAGCTCGAAGCCCTCGCCACCAGCGGCGCCTTCGCCGCGTTCGGTGCCGACCGCCGCCAAGCACTCTGGACAGCCGGCGCCGTCGCTCGCGACCGCCCTCAATACCTTCCGGGCACCGCCACCGCAGGCCAGGCGCCCGCGCTACCGGGGATGAGCGCGGTCGAGCTGGCGGTCGCTGACGTTTGGGCCACCGGCATCACCCCCGACCGCCACCCCGTCGAGTTCCTCCGCGAACACCTCGACCAGCTCGGAGCGATCCCCACCGCCGCGGTCAGCGGTGTCCCGGACGGGACTCGGATCCTGGTCGGTGGCGCCGTTACCCACCGCCAACGACCAGCCACCGCGGGCGGCATCACGTTCCTCAACCTCGAGGACGAGACCGGCATGCTCAACATCATCTGTAGCCCCGGCCTCTGGACCCGCTACCGCCAACTCGCTCGCGACGCCACCGCCTTGCTCATCCGCGGCACCCTCCAAAACACCGACGGCTCGTGCAGCCTCAACGCCGACAAGCTCGAGGCACTCGACCTGCACACCGTCCACAAGTCCCGCGACTTCCGGTGACCGCGGCCTCCTGCGTGGCCGACGACACAGCCTCTGAACTGTGACGACACGCGCCCAATCGAACACCAGCGCGATGTTCTGAGTTAGGGTGCGTTGGACTCGGCGAAGCATCGCAGGACGGAGGCGCCAACCATGACGAGCCCGAGGATCTGCGGCAAGTGCGGCGAGCGCTCAGCTGGCCCCGGCGGAGTGCTGTGCCCCGAGTGCAACCAGGCGATCGATAGAGCGCTCAACGATGCCTGGTCACCACCTCTGAGCGACAGTTAGTTCGCACCGTCAACGCCACGAGGAACACGGCATGGGCATCGCATGGTGGCCAGTACGAGGCCGGGGTGACACGTCCTCGTCCGGACGTGCTTCTGCGCCTTGCCGAGGTGCTGGACGTGCCGGTGGCATTCTTCGCCGCTCGCAGACCCAACGCGCAACTGGACGCCTCCGGCACGCATTTCCGCAGCTTGCGGTCGACCAGGATGTTCCAACGGGATAAGGCGGTCGCCTTCGCCTCTCAAGCGTGGGAGTTGACCCACGCGCTGGAGCGGTGGGTACAACTCCCCATCGTCAACCTGCCTGGGTTCGCGGGCGGCGAGATCATGTCGACAGACGGTCCAGCACCCGACCCTGTTCGGGCGGCGCAGCAACTACGCGGGTACTGGAAGCTCGGGCAGGGGCCGATCGCCCACCTGGTCCGACTCATGGAGTCGCGCGGCATCGTGGTGGCGATGCTGCCCTTCGAGCGCACCGAAGCCGTGCGGATCGCGGCGTTCTCCACATCCCGACTGCCTCGGCCGTTGATCGTGTTGACCCCCGACTGCGCCGACGACGTCTATTGGTACCGGTTCAGCGCGGCACACGAACTCGGCCACCTGGTTCTACACGGCGACACCGCACCCGGCGATCAGCAACACGAACGGGAAGCCGACGCATTCGCCGCAGAGTTCCTCGCCCCGCGAGTCAGCATCGCACCGGAGCCTCCGTCCCGTGTCGACTTCACCGTGTTGGCACGGCTGCAGACCGCATGGGGAGCGTCGGTCAAGTCTCAGCAGCCGTGGCACTCCTCGTGACCAAACACGACGCCCCATTCCAAACACGATCCAGAGTACTCCGCTGTGAAACTTCAAGAAGCCAGACATAACACGTCGCGACACAGCTGTGCTTCATCTGTTGTCGGAGTATGCGGTTAGTCTCACGACAACCCCGTGGGGATTGCTGAGCAGGAGGTTCGACGGTGTGGAAGCGACGGCGCGAGTACGTGATCGTGTTAGTTCTTGGCACGGTCACGATTTTATCGTCGGTAGCGTTGTCGCTGGCCGCGAATGCCGGCACGGCACAGGAACGATGGCCTGGCTGGCTCGACATTCTTCGTCGCGAACCGTGGTGGTCCATCGCGGCGTTGCTCTCGGTCACGATCGTTGTCTCCGCTGTCCTGCTCCGTCGAGAACGCTGGGTTTCCGAGCCGGCCACAAAGAACGATGTAGTCGAGGCCGCCGACCGTATCCAGCTGAGCGTTGATCACGTCGGCGCTGCTATGACCGCCTTCGGCGGCAAGTACGAGGGTATTCCGCCATTCCCGTCCAACTTGCTCACCCGCGCTGCTCCAGACGAGCAGATGGCAATTTGGAAGGTAGTGAGCGCGTTCACCTCGGAGACGACCGATCCTGGCAAGTTGGCGCTTGAGTGGGCTGCGGCACCGCCACAAGCGATAGGCGATCTCTCTGCCGTAGGCCGCCTTGTAGTCGCGGAGTTGCTCCTCGCGCACCGCCAGCAGTCCGCTGCGCTCGACCAATTTCGGGAGGCGGTACGGCTGGGGGCCTCGCCACGTGCGTTCTGGCTCGTCCGGATGGCACAGGTAGCTGGCTCAGAGGATGGCCCTCCAACCATCACCGCGGAGAGCCTGCTGGACGAGGCAGCACAGGTCGATCCCGATTATCCGCTCTTACGGGCGCTGCGTCTCCTCCGTTCGGAAGATGCCCGGGGCGCCGAGGAAATACTGATTGGTTGGGAGCCATCGACTCCTTGGGAAGTCGATACCCGCCTCACTTTCCTGAGTTCAGCACTCTATGCACAAGACAGGCTTGACGATGCGATCGCCGTCCTCGATGAGGGAATCGCTGACACGCGCAATGCCAGCCTCCTGCTCAGCTTCGCCCGAGTTCTTAGCGCGCGATCTGTGGCTGGTGGTGGTGACAGTCGTTGGCAGGACGCGTTCCAAGCGATCGAAGTGGCCGTGCGGGCGCGGAACCTCCGTCGGTCCTGGCGAGGAGACAGTGCCGAGGCCGTAGTCATGGCCGGCGAAGCCGCGATCATCGGCGACGCTCCGAAGCAGGTGTGGACGATCACTCGCCCGCCACCAGAAGGGGAGGCAACGGAACAGGAAGCGAACGACCCTCGAGTACTACCCGTTGCCGCGATGGGCGCGGCGCTGAACGGGAGAGTGGACCAAGCGCGAGAACTCGTCGCCCATGCCCCAGAAGGTTTCCCGCGCAAACGTATCGAAGCTGAGCTCGCTAGCCATCCAGCCGTCAGCGGCGAGACACCGGCCGCTGACGCATGGGTGGATGCATACCAGGCCGCGACGACCGACCAAGAGAAGTTGCACGCACTACGGGGACTCGCCATGGAAGGAGCGATTGATCGCGTCAACATCGGCGAGTTGCGTACCCGCCATCCGGACGCGATCGCGGAGATCGAGGCGAATTCCGAAGTCATGTCCATCGCCGGACCGCAGGCTGACATTCGTCTCCGTGAACTGGAGCATCTCAACCCACTGGCTTCGCTACGTCGTGCGGAGATCCTTCGAACCAGCGACCCACAACATGCCGCCAACGTTCTCGTCGACGCCAACGACAGGTGGAACGACCCACGACTCCTGTTGATGGCCATCGACTGCTACGTCGACGCCGGTGACTGGTCCCAAGCCGCCGAACTGGCCAGCCAAGCGATCGCGAACGTCGGCATCCTGTGGCCAGGACGGGCCACTGTCCTACGACGCATCCTCGACATCCAGACAATGCTGGCGAACTGGCCGAAGGTCGCAACGGCCAGTCGACACCTTCTCGAACTGGATCCCAACGACATCGACGCGCGGTGGTCCCTCGCACACGCACTGTTCCGCGACGGCGATCCGGAAGAAGCATGGAGGAGTGTCAACCGCACGAACCTGAGCACGGACGTCTCCAACCCCCAACGAGCGATGTTCCTGATGGAACTGGTTCGTCGACACGCCACCGCCGATCAAGTCGCGCAGACCGCCCTGACGATGTTGCGGTCATTCCCAAACGACCACGACGTACATGCCACGGCCATCCACACCGTTGCCATGAGACGCGACCAAACCGAACTGCCCGAGGACCTCGGAACTCAGATCAGCGAAGCACAGGTCTCCTTCTTCACCCTCTACCCCGACAGCACTGTCCTCACCAATCATCGCATCCGCGACGACGGTCAACCGCTGGCTGACATCGCACCTGACCTACGTCAGCGCGCCGCCACCTACCAAGACGCGCTGGCAGCTGTCCAAGAGAAGACCCTCCCGATTGGCATTCTCGGCCAAGCCTTCGGCAAGCCATACGCGGCGATCTTCCTGTACCGCCCTCTCGGCTACCACCATGCCGCGTTCAGCCAAGACGCTGACATCGCCACCGAGCTGGAGATCGCGCGCTCGGCGCTCACCGACACCTGCTTCATCGACGCGAGCGCCCTCTACACGCTGACGCTGCTCCCAGATCACGACCAAGTCTTGCTGGCGCTCGCACAACGACCAACCATCACCGATGCCGCCCTCCGAGACCTCCTCGTAGCGGAAGACTTGCTCAGCCTCCCCACTCAAGGCACCTTCACCTTCGACCCAGCAACCAACGAGGTTGCGGCAATCCGAAACAACCCAGATGTGACCCGACGACAACAGCAACAGATCCAGGCGATGCTCACCTCCGCCCGCCGCCTCCGGCGGCTCGTTCATCCCGTCCTTCGGCACCTACGCCCACTGAGGCAGGAGCAAGAACATGTGTGGCTGCTAACGCTCGACGCCGCCAAACACACTGACAGCGCGATCTGGGCTGATGACATCGGACTACGCCAGTTCGCTCACTCCCTCGGCATCAAGACCTTCGGCACGCAGTCCGTGCTCAAACTCGCGCAAGAACAACAACTTCTCGATCGCGCCCACATCGACCGCATCCATCACGACCTCGTCTGTGAGGACGTCGTCGACCTACCCATCGATCCAGCCGCGATGCTCGAAATCGCTGCAGAGCAGGACTGGAAGCCCCGATCGATGGCGACCGTCCTCAGCAGACCAGCATCATGGGTAAACGTGGAACTCGCCGTCACGATGTTCCAAGCCGCGCTCCAACACTCTCCAAGGCCCATGCTTACCACCTGGGCCCACGCAGCGCTCCACGGCCTGACAGCAGCATCCCCACCGGCTCATTACGACGAGAACATCAGAGGGCTAGTCGCCACCGTGCTAGCCGACCACGCCACTCGTCCCGACCAAGTCAGCGCGCTCATCGCAGCTCTTTACCTCGTCGCTCCCGACGATGTGGACGCGGTAACACACTCGGCGATGGATCGTGCTTGGACGTACCTCAAATCGATATACTCCATCGAGAACGCGACCACGGTGTTCCTATATGTGATTAGCGAGCTGGACGAGCGGCATCGACAACACGCAGTGCGCCTCATTCTACAACCGGACAACCCAGAGTCGAGCTAGCTCCGCGCGATCCCGTGCCGTAGTTCCGTCCTCACCCACTGCATCTTGCAGGCTCCACCTGCGTCGAGGACTCGGCCCTGAGTGGACGAGGCGCCCATGCGGCCCAGTCGCATTCCCCCGTCGTCCGCTATTTGATCGTGGTGTGTATCACCTTCGGTGACCCCGCTAGCGAGGACGGGCAGAATTCCCTACCGCCGTTGCCGTTCTCTGAGCTACTGAGCCGTTTTCATCCCTGGTCTGGATGTGTTGGTGGGTAAGGGTTGCAGGTCCGGGGTTTGCTGGACAGATCAGTTGATCTTCGGTGTGCGTCGGTGCTGGGAACGTAGTGAAGCCCTTGGTAGGACAGCAATCGACCAAGATCCTGTCCACACAACCAAGGGCTTCGCACGCGCATAACCGTTAAAACCGGCGGCGGCGTCCAGCCTTGCCCGCGCCCACCACACCGACGGCCACCGCCAGCGCGGCTAACCGTCACTCGCGGATGCTTGCCCGTCATCGACACGTCACTCATTCGTGCGCGGCGCCACCAGCCTGCGGCGCCCGGCCACGATGAACACGGGTGTCACCCATGATCGATCTATGCTAAACTGTAGGCAGCTCGTCAGCTGAGGATAGGGGTAGGAGCGATCGGTTCGATTCCGACGTGGCTCTGCTTCTGCCTCGCCTTCGTTGTTCTCGTTATTGTTCGGTTAGCAAGTCTGGCCTTAAATGTTGCGAAGTCAGATAACCCACAAGAAGCGAAACGAGGAGGCACCATGAAGAATAAGGTCCGCAATATAATGTCTGTTGTATTCGAGACGACGTGGGCTGTAGGCGCAAGCATCCTGGCTGGCGTACCACTCCTATCCTGAGCTGACGAGCTCCACCAGTTTGAGCCCGCCAGAACCTCCAAGTCGGGCGGAACGCGATGACGACCCTAGACACACAGGAGACAGCCTTTAACTCCTAGCTAGGCTCACCAACGTCTTGGAGCATCAGTGAGCCGGTTCGACAGGAACACGTCGAGTAAGCTGAAAGCCGCTGCGGCGGCGGCTGCGTAGGCGGCGATCTGTTCGGTCACAGGACTGATTGTGTGGACCTCCTCCATCCCGGCAAGCTCGTGCCGGTGCGAGCCAGCCGTGAGCCGAGCCGGCATCCCAAGTGGTTGTGGGACACCACGATGTTCGCCGTAGATTCCCTCGCCTCACCTATCCGACCCTGAGCGCTATCCAGGGCAGATCGCGTAAGAATTCGGAATCCCCGAGTCCCGTCTGAGCAACTGGCCGCAAGCAGCGGATGTCGAGGACAGGAATCGCTCCGGTGCCACCTTGAAAGAATCGTTGAGTCGCACGGAGCTGCGGAGACGTAACCGAATACTTGGTCAGGGAAATGAGGTCTTGCAGCAGGCGGCAACCTATTTGACGCGGGACATCAACTCAAATGATGTACCCGCTGGCCCTTGACCTCGCCGCCCCGAACGCGGACCACGGTCGAGCGACGCGTTGTCCACTTGACGAAACTGGAGAATTCCCGCCATTTGGCTACCTCATCGGTAAGCGAACTGCCTTCGGTGATCCCGCCCTGGTGTCCCACGGCTCGGTACACACATCTGAAAGATCTAGGAACCGCCGGGTAACGGGATTCTGTGCGGCGCGATGCAATGTGGGCCGAGGGGCGGGCATCCCGCACCCTTGGAGCCTATGGACCGTAGTGGATGAGCGGCGCCCACAGGTCCGGCCGGTCCGGCGCTGCAACCCTCAGCTCTAGCGTCGTGCCGTGCAACGCCTGGGACGAGCTGTCCGCCGGCGCTGTGGCCGGTAGCCGGTGATAGAACTTCATCGCTGCCTTCAGGGCCACCCCGTCGCTCATGGCCACAGGCTGCCGATGACATGACGGAACCCCGCCAGCTGGAACGCGGTTGCCGATCCGCGGGGCGCCGCGACTGTCGGCACCGCGATGGCCAGCCCGGTCGAGGTCGGTCCCACCACCGAGGTCGCTGCGGTAGCGGAACGGATGCTGGGCGGCCACTTCCACGCCATGCCGGTGGTCGAGGAGGGCCTGCTCATCGGCATGGTCTCCCGCCGCGACCTGCTACGCACCATGGTCCGCGACGACGACGTGATCAAGAGCAAGGTGCGCGGCCTACTCGACGACTACGCCGGAAGCAGGCGCCACTGGTCGGTCGAGGTCAGCGCGGGCGCGGTGACGGTACGCGGCGACTTCGCCGATGCCGCCGAACGATCCGTTGTCGGGGCACTCGTCCATACCGCCCCCGGAGTGTCCGATGTGGATCTGATCGTTACCGATCCCGTGTCGATCGGTTGGGAGGACTGAGGACACGCGTACAGCAGTGCGGGCAGGCGGACACGATCCCGGACTGTCACAGCCGAGCGGTGGGAACCGACGGTGCTCGGGTTGGACGTCGACCTGCTCGGTGTCGAGTTGGCGTGTTGGCTCGCGATCAGCGGCCGGCACGTCAATGCCATCGCGGTGATCTCCGCACTGGCGGTCGTCGCTTACCTGCTGTATGCGGCAGCGGCACTCGTCAACGCGGGTCGCGCCCAGCGCAATGTCCCGAGATAGTTCAGCGCTGGAGTCATCGAGGCGTACGTCGGCTTCGTACCGACCAAATGTGCGCGAATTGCGCTTCGACATCTGGAGCTTTTTCGTCGAGTTCGAAGTCAAGCTCATCAAGGATTCTTCCTACTGCTGAACCTACATCGGAGCTCATTTCTGAAATGAGTGCGACCACCTCCCTCGCTGCAAGTGAGGCGATGAAGTCTATTGCGGCGCCACGAGCCGTGAAGATCGCTTTCTCAACATCAACATCTAATTGCAGGTCTGCGAGCAACTGTCGAGCGCTCGGCCATTTATCCATGTTGCGCGCATGTGCGAACTCGCCCAAGATCTGGTTTAATAGGTGAAGGCGATTCCAGCCAGCTTGAGTTAGCCAATCTCTTGGCGTCGTTGTTGGGCGGGCCTCAAGGCTCGCGGCTTTTGTGGGCTTTCGACGCCAGGTTCGAAGGTGTGCAACATATTCAAGGCAGCTACGGAGGACGGCCATTGCCCGATCGTCGTCTTCCAGCCAGAGCCAGTAGGCAGATCTTAGGCTCGAAGCGAGGGCGCCGGCGGCTGTTTTAATAGCGGGTACGTGATGCCAAATCGCAAGGAGGCTTGCCGCCTCGGTCAGGAGAACCCATTCTGCCGAGCGGCCAGAAAGCGATTCGATATCGAAATCGGCTCCCAGTTTCCTGCGCTCATTCTCCAGGGCCTGTGACGCCATCACAATGCTGCGGTAGCGGTACCATGCGAATGCGCGAACTAGATACTCGTCGTCATAATAAAGGCGTCCCGCGGGCCTGATTCCTCGTAGTGTTGCGGAGTAGTCATCTGAGAGGCTGCGCACGGCGGCGACGAACCCGGGGCTGAGTCCTTCCCTGGGAAGTAATGGTGCTAATGCCACTACTGGAGGGATGAGTGTCTCATGTGCACGCGCTCGGTTGAAGGGGATGGCCTCAAAGGCTTGTTCAGCCTGGTGCTTGCTCATCGAGATCGCGTCCATTCCGATGGACAGACCTTCTACTGTGGATTCGTGTCCTTGTCTTTTCGCCAAATGCAGCGCAGATAGTCTGATCTCTCTAAGTGCCAAGAATATGGCGTCGCACACAGTGCCGCCTGCCATGATGACATCATCTCGCAAAGAATGGTCTTGCGCTAGTAATTCAGCGTCCCAATGTGGCGCACCTTCAAATGCTCGCAGGTGTATGAACTCGCTCAGGAGTTTATAAGTCAACGCTGGGCAGACATCCGTACCGTCGGAGCGATAAACGTGTAGATGTTCGGGTTCATGCGGATCGCTTGGTTGGACGTCGCCGTCCTCGTAGAGGTAGAAGGTGACTTCAACATGTTTCTCGTACCATTGATTGTGAAAGCTGTCAGGATGGCTCCATACGCGAGCCACAAAATCTACCGTCGACTCACCATCTTGCTGCTTCAAGCCGAGGTTGACGGCTCGCTGCGACACCCATCGTTCAAGCTGATTTCTGATCATCACCGCCGCGCCCAAAGTTTGACCAGCCAGCAAGAGGCGTGCTGCAGCTACTGCACTTTCCACTCCCCATGCAAGTAGATCTGGCGCAGAGCCAGCGTGAAGCGAAGGTGGCCTGCGTGGGCTGGCGCCTAGCTTGTTGAGCGCTCTGTTGAGCATTACAATCGGAACAAGTGCGGACATCGTTGCGAATCGATAGTCGTCGAACGTCCTGGCCACGTTTTCCATGCGCACGTTGTGTCGAGCGATGAGCGCTTGAGCTACACGCTTGTCCCCGCGCGGTAAGATGGCCTCATAGTCTGGCAGTGTCGACCCAACCCGACGTCCGCTTGACTCTGCGGCTTGGGTGCGAATCCGCGCGCGATGCGCTTTCTCGCGTCGCTTGTCTCCTAGTCCCTTCAGGTTCCTTCTCACTGGCAACTATCTCTCCGAGATTTGGCTTCGCACTACCAGGTCCGAGTGCTTCGTGACAGAGGCGAAGTCAAGATACGGACGCGGGTGTTCGTGGTCTGCTTCGACTGCGCTGCGGGAGGTCGAGATCGTGAGAAGGCCAACGAGCTCTCCCCTTTCCTCGCACTGTGTGACCAGATCGGCGATCCTGCCGAGGTCGTTGTCGCGGTCGATGCCCGCTGCGCTCGCTGAGCATGCCCAAGTGTTCTCCGCCGCAGGGGCGTGCCCGCGGTCGAAATCGTCTAGGAGATACCGGTGGAGTCCGCGCCGACAGTTGGCGGGCCAGCTTCTTTGAAGGATGTTTCGGTCGGGCACCGCCAGACGCCTTGCCGTCGATGCTCTCGCCTGTGGTGCTGGCGAGACTGTCCAGAACAAAGTCATGGGTCCTCTTGCGACTCGGATCCACCGAATTCCTGCGGCCACTGCGCTACCGGCCGCGCGGAGGACCACTCAAATACTAGCGGTATCGAGGCGACACGTCGATGGGTTTCGCGGTCGGTTGTGGACGGTTGGCGACGCCTGTCGTGGTGGCGACGAGGAGTCCGGTGTGGGACCCGGACTGCGGGGTCGCTCGGCGGCCGCCAGCCGCCGAGCAGGTGGGCAGTGCCGTGTGTGCACTGGTCAGTGCTCCGCCTGCACCGGCGACCTTGGTCAGCGCTGTGCCGTCCGGCACGTGCCGGTGCCGTCGTCCGCAGCCACGCGTTCGACGCTCACCGTATCGAGCGGCCCGGGAATGCTGGACGTGGCGACCAAAGTCCCCACCGGGCAGGACCTTGGCCAGCGCTGCTCACCTGGCCGCCCGTCTAATTTCGTTGGTGGACAGCGAAACGAGAGAGGTCAGCCACGGCGCGCGGGACGGGAAATCCAGTTGTGGTCGGGGTCGACGGCTCCGCGTCCGCACTGCACGCGGTTCGCTGGGCCGCGGAGCAGGCGGTGCGACGGCGGCTGCCGTTGCGGATCGTGCACGTGTACGTCGCGCCGATCACCCTGCCAAGTGGCGTCCTCGACCCGAGCCTCGTTCGCGGTGCGATGCGCACCCAGGGCAGCCGGTGGCTTTTCCGAACGCGCGCGGTGGCACAGGTGGTAGCGCCCACGCTCGAGCCGGACCTCGCACTGGAGAACGCGCCACTCATCCCCGTGCTGGCCAAGGAATCGCAGTGTGCCGAGCTCCTGGTGCTCGGCACCAGGGGACTCGGCGGCTTCACCGGTTTGTTGCTGGGCTCGACCGCCACGCTCCTGGCGGGACGGGCGCACTGCCCGCTGGTGTGGTCCGTGGCAACGACACCAGAACGGTGCGAGAACACGGCCCGGTTGTCGTCGCCGTGGACGGGACGCGTAACAGCGAGCAGGCCATCGCGTTCGCCGAGGCCGCCGCCAGGGACCAGCGTCTCGTGGCCGTGCACACCTGGACGGACTCGGTGGTCGACACCGCGCTGCTCAGGCACGCCGAGCCACCGGACTTCGTGCCGGCACAACACCAGGCCTTCGAACTGTTGGCCGAGCGACTGGCCGGCTGGCAGGAGAAGTATCCGGACGTGCACGTGACCAGTGAGGTCGTCCGCGACCACCCGTCGCGAGCGCTGCTGCGGTACGCAGCGGGCGCCGCACTGGTCGTGATGGGCACCAGGGGACGTGGCGGGTTCCGCAGCCTTGTGCTCGGTTCGTCGGGACAGCACCTGCTTTCGTGGGAGCCCTGCATCCAAGGTCGGCCTCGCTCTTTCAGTTGAACTGAGGTCGTGGGTGATCACTGCGCGGAGAAATTATGGAGGCGGCAACGTGTTGGAATGCGACTAGAATCGACACAATCACAAGGAACAGGGCGCGCTGACCTGGGCAGCAGATAAAGTCCCAGGTCCTCTGTGGATGGTGGTAACTTTGACACGGTAGGGGTCACTGGTTCAACTTCAGTACCGCCCACCACCTGGTTGTGCTGGTCAGAGGCCCTGTCTTCCATTATGAGGACGGGGCTCGGTGCTCGTCCGGAGATTTGCGGGATTGCGTTGGCGGCAGGCCCGCGGCGAAGAGCATCGAACGTACCATCCAGGCATGGAAACCAGTCGGTAAGCCTGCGTCGCTCGCCTGGGGGTCAGGGCGTTCAACGACCCCAGACTACGCGCCTCGAACTCGTCGCTCGACGTGTCAGTTCGCCACTGTAGCGCATGTTTCCTCTGCTGGGACGAGGGTGTAACGCTTGGGTTTGTCGCTGGTTCGCACGGCGATGCCGGCCTTGACCATTCTGTCTAGGGCGTTGCTCACCGCGCCTGAGGACTTCCCGCCGAGTGCCGTGGCGATGGCGACGGGGCCGAAGTCCTCGTTGGGATGGTCCCGGAGGTAGTCCTCGACCAGCCCATGGAGCGCTCCAGGTGCCAGACGCCTCCGTGTCGTAGTCGGTGCGTCCGGAGCGGCCTCTGTTGTCGATGGGTCGGTGTGGTCCGCCGCGTTCTCGTTGGCGGGTTCGGCAGCCGAAGAGGTAACTGGTTCGGTTCCGGTCGCCCCCTGGCCGTCGTCGTCAATGTCATCGGCGTCGTCGCTGTCTGGCACATCTCGCGCCTCTGCGACATTGTCCTGCTGGGGATCATCCCCATGGTCGGGTTCGGCATCAGAGGCATCAAGAGGTGTGTCGGGGTCGGCGATGGCCCAGACATCGGCGGGGCGGTGACCTGTGTCGGTGGTTCCAGGAATGCGAGTGACGCTGCCCTCGGTTGCCCATTTGACGAGGATCTTCTGGGCGGTTGATCGCCCGATCTTCGCCGCCGTCGCCAGGTGTGTGGCGGTGGTGTTGGGATGGGTGCGCAGCACCGCCCACAACTTGTCCTCCGCTTCCGTACGCCCCTTCTCCGCGAGAGTGTTGTCCAGCGCGGACCGCGGCTGTCGAGTCGAGTGGGCCGGTTTCGTGGTGGTTCGCGGGGTGGGGGTTTTGCGGGTGCGTTGTGTGGTGGACATGACTTCCTCGATTCGCATCTGACGAGTAGGGGGGTCATGCCCCGGCCGGAGCGGTGTGGCCCCCGGTGCGCTGCCGGTGTGTTCGGGTCACACCTCTATGGACGCTTCCTTGCACCCGTGAAGTCAAGCAGTTCGCCGCCACACGATCGGCTCGTGTGGACAACTCCTTGACCCGAACCTACTGACTCCACCGGTACCGCTGGGGATTCGTCCGCGAGAAAGTTGGGGATCAACTGTCCCCAAAAGGCCTGTTTTCCGGAGTTCAGGGTTGTCACCGCTACCGAGCAACGTAGGAGGAACTCCGATGACTCATCCAGGTCGTGTCCGCCGTGGACACCCCACACCACGTCACGCCGAAGACCGCCCCTCGCCGGGCTCCCCCACGTCAGGTGTTGAGCCGGCAGGCCATGGGTCGGCCGCGCGGTCACGACGCGGCATTACCCGACCTCCGCGCACCGACTCCATCGACGAACCGGGCGGCCCTGCTACCAGCCGACCTGACACCTTGGAGGTGTCCGCGCCTGGTGCGCCGCTGCTCTACACCGCGGAGCAGGCAGCCGTGCTGTTGCAGGTGCGGCCGTCCTGGTTGCGGCGCAGAGCCGCCGCGCGAGCGGTGCCGTGCCGGTTCCTGGGCAAGCACCTGCGGTTCTCCCGCACCGACCTCGAG
>WUUC01150636.1_pt1 | contig 15859 bp, 7 predicted proteins | sample 6278441 | NCBI WGS metagenome assembly WUUC01 (sample SAMN13675441, study PRJNA597444) | soil metagenome | isolation source: soil | place: USA: Washington | collected 2017-10
AGACGTGCTTGTACTTGGGCACGCGGCTGTCGCTGCCGTAGAAGACGTAAGCCAGATTCTTCTCGCGCAGGGATTCCAGAGCGCGGGCCACGGTCTTCTCGTCGAAGGAGACGACGGGGTCGCGGTTCGAGATTTGATTGCACGCGTGCACCAGCGCGTTCAAGGTCAGAGGGTAATACTCCGGCGTCGTGACCTGCTTCTCCACTAGCGCGCCGAGCACCCTGACTTCCGTCTCATTCATCAATGCTTCCACGTTCATCAAAACCCTTCGCCTTAGATTCGCGCCCGCGCCGATTTGATTCGCGCAAAGCGCTGCGCTTCGTCAATCAGAATTTCATTGACACTGCCGGATGGTCAAGTGTATAAGCCACGACGTTCGGTGTTCGCAACGTCATGCGCGCCTTTCCGGGGCGCGCGTCGTCATCTCAAGCAGCCTCCGACAGTTTCTCTTCACTCCTAACAAGAGCTGTGAAGACCGCTTCCTTGAAATTTCCGTGTCAATTCACGGTCACCCTTTCCGCCTCGTCAAACGGCCTCAGCCCTGTCCGCGGGGTCGGCGACGGCATTAAAGTTTACGTGGGGAAGGCTGCCGTCGAGAGGTAGTCAGAAGAGCGGGCCTCCGCCGCCGCACGGCGGCACGGTCGTTGACGATTTCCGCCGCCCGCCGACTCCTGATATTTTTTGACCTTCTCCAGAGAGTGAACGTAACATGAGTAACGTACTGGCCGCCGACAAAAAAAACTACTTCTTCTTCCTCAGCTACTCACGGCGCGACGCGAAAAACAATCTGTGGTTCAAACGGTTCTACGAAGACCTGACGAGGGATGTCGCCGCACGCGCCGGAGTCCCCGTGGACACACCTGACGACAACATCCGCTTCTTCGACCGCGAGGCCATCGAAACCGGGGACGTGTGGTATCAGGCGCTGGAGGAGGGGCTGCAAACGAGCAACGTGTTCGTGCCGCTCTACTCCGTCGCCTATTTCAAAAGCGAGTACTGCGGTAAAGAGTACCGAGCCTTCCAAGACCGCGTGCGCGAGTACGAAAAGACCTTGCAGGCGCAGACGGGAACGTCCCCGCCGCGCCTCATCATCCCAGTCCTGTGGGGCAACCCCAAGGAGATAAAGGAGTATCTGCCCCAAGCCATCTCCTCGATTCAGTTCTCCGACGCGGAACTCGGGGACTTGTATACCACCAGCGGGCTTGAGCAAATCATGCGTCTCGAAGAGAACCGCGCCTACCAGCAATTCCTGCTGGGGATGAAAGACAAAGTCGTGAAGGAGGCCGAGCGCCACCCGCTGCCGCGCGCACAGAAAATCACGCCGCTCGCCGACGTGTGCAGCGCTTTTATCACCACGGTAGATAGCGGCGCGGCGGGCGTCATCCCGGCGGGCGCGGGGGCGTCTCCTACGACCCCCGACGTGGCCGGGCCGGAGGTGGCGTGGTTCGTCTACGTTGCGGGAGGGCCCGCGGATTTTACCAAAGCGCAAATCGAGCGCTCGCACGCCTGCTACGGAAAGACCGGCGGGTTCGAGTGGCAGCCTTACTTTCCGAACACGAAGAAGATAGGCATCATCGCCACGAGCATCGCCTCGGAGAAGCAGGTCTTCCCGCACCTTCTGCCCGTCAGCGACCAGCTCATCGAGCAGCTTGAGGACGCGGAGGAGAACAACACCATCGTCGTTCTGATTATCGACCCGTGGAGCCTCAAGCTGTACAAAAGGCCGATGAGCGAATACGACAAGACCAGACTGTCGAACTGCGGAATCGTCGTCATCTGGAACGACAGTGACCCGGAGACGCAGCAGAAGCGTGATGACCTCGAACTCCAGCTCAGGCAGACCTTCTCGCGCAGTCTCATCTCGCGCGACGTGTTCTTTAAGGAGTCCTCTTCGGAGCTTGAGCTGCGCGAGAACCTGAGCGCGGCGATTGACGATGTGTGCCGCAAGGTCGGCGAGCGCGCGAAGCTCGTGCGCGGCCCCATCGCAGGCGAAAGCGAAACCTTGCCCTCTCTCCCCGTACCGTCGAGCGAGGACGCGCCCGCCTTGCCCGCCGTGCAGGTTACAGGAGGTTTATAAGTGAGCGCGCAAACACCCAACGGAACGCTTCCGACGAGCGGAACCCCCGCACCCGTAGAAGAGCCACGCAACGGCAAGATAATCACGTTCTACTCCTACAAGGGCGGCACAGGGCGCTCGATGGCGCTCGCCAATGTGGCGTGGATTCTGGCCGCCAGCGGAAAGCGCGTGCTGGCAATTGACTGGGATCTCGAAGCGCCCGGACTGCAACGCTACTTTTATCCCTTCCTCGTGGACAAAGAGCTTATCTGCTCGGACGGCGTCATAAATTTCGTCAACGACTTCAAGCTGAAGGCCATGACGCCGCCCCCGAAGGGCACGACACTGCCGCCGGACTGGTACGTCGAGTACGCCGACATCAGGCGCTACGCGGTCGCCCTCAAGTGGAATTTTCCCGGTGAGGGAAAACTCGATTTCGTGACGGCGGGCAGGCAGGACGAAACCTATTCGGGCCTCGTCAACCAGTTCAACTGGCAGGATTTTTACGAGCGTCTCGGCGGTAGCCAGTTCCTAGACGCGGCGGCACAGTCCATGCGCCGCTACTATGACTATATCCTGATTGACAGCCGCACGGGCGTCAGCGACACGTCGGGCGTCTGCACCATCAAGTTGCCCGACGCCCTCGTCGTCTGCTTCACACTCAACTATCAGGGCATCAACGGCGCGGCGACTGTGGCCGACTACGTGGCTTCACAGCGTCTCAAAACCAGCGACCCGGAAGCGAGCGGGAGTGGAGCAGCCACCGCCTCCTCCGGCAAGTCCTCGGATGGAAGGCCGGCCTTCAACATCTTCCCAGTCCCGATGCGTCTGGAGAACGCGGAGAAGGACAAGCTTGAGCAGCGACGTTATTACGCGCGGCGCGTGAAGTTCGCGAAGTATCCTATCTCCCTGTGTCGCGGGACGCGCGAAGATTACTGGCAGAAGGTCTTCGTCGAATATAAACCCTACTACGCCTACGAAGAGATTCTCGCCGCCTTCGGCGAGAAGGAACGGGTCGATAATTCCCTGCTCACCTTCATGGAGAGCCTGACCGCGTACCTGACGGACTTTGAAGTCCAGCAACTCTCCCCCGTCCCGCAGCCCAAGCGCGACGAGGTCATGGCGCAGTTCGCGGGCGAGCCCGTGCCAATCGAGGGGCGCGAAGAGGCCGGGGCCGCCGAAGACGCCTTCGCCAGACTCGCGCCCGAGCAGCAGACGGTGGCCCGCGCGGTGCTCCTCCGCCTCATTCGTCTGGCCCGCCCGGACGAAGTCGATGGAAGAAACTCTCGCCAGCTTGTAAGCCTCTCAGAGTTCGATTCGACTGCGGCGCAGACGGTCATTCAACGCCTGCGCGACTCGCAGGTGCTTCAAATCAACCGGGCCGAGTCGTCCACCGACGAGAAAGTGCAGCTCGCGCGAGAGTCGCTGGTTCAGGACTGGGAACGCCTGCGGGCATGGATTCAGGAAGACCGTAACTTCCTCTACTGGCGGCAGGAAGAACTGCGACCCGTCGCGGAAAAATGGAGCCGCGACCATCTTGAAGAGAGGCTTCTGCGCGGCGTCCAGCTAGACGCCGCCAAGAGGTGGCTCAACGAACGTAACCTGAACCTCAACTTCAGCAAGCCGGAGCGCGAGTTCATTCAGGCGAGCATCAGCGCGAAGGAGGCCCGCGAGCGCGAGGAGCGCGAACGGCTGGAGCGCGAGCAGGCGGAGCGCGAACGGCTGGAACGCGAGCGGCAGGAACGCGAGCCCGGAAAAAAAGATTCCCGCAAGCCGATAGTCAACGACTCTCGCCCCGACGGGCGGGCCGCGTCCGAGCGCGCCTCGCAGCCCTTAAGCGCCCACGTCGAGCGAGCGCAAAGCATCCTGCGTGGCAAGAGCGCGCTCCCGCCCATCGAAATGTTGTCGCTTGCCAAAGAGCTGATGGCCGAAAAAGCCTTCACCTACGCGCGCCGTATTCTGGGGCGCGCGGCGCTAGAGCCGAGCATCAACAACGACCAGAGCCTAAAGCGGCAGATTCACCAGAGGGCAGCGGTCTGCACCTACAAGGACATGGACTTGCCCGCCGACACGCGTCTTGACCGCGCCCTCGACCTTCTGCGCGTGACGGACGACCTCGCCGCCACCACGGATCAGGAGACGCTCGGCATCGCCGGAGCCATCCACAAACGCAAGTGGGAGATAGACGGCCAGCAGGTGCAGCTCGAACGCTCGCTGGTCTATTACCTGCGCGGCTACGCGCAGGGCGCGGAGAACGATCAGGGCTACACAGGCATCAACGCCGCCTTCGTCTACGACCTGCTGGCGCATCAGGAAGAGGCTGCGGGGAAGGCCAGCATACAACTCCTGAACGTTGAAGAGCGGAGGGCCGAGGCCCGGCGGATTCGCAAAGACATCATCAAAAAAGTTGCGCCGCTGGTGGACGAGCCGGGCACGAACTGGCTGACCGGAAAGTGGTGGTTCTACAGCACCGTCGCCGAAGCACACTTCGGCCTCGGCGCGACCGAGCCGAGCCATTACGAGCAGGCCGTCCACTGGTTGAAGAGAGGGCAAGCGGAGGTCGGCGAGATACCCGAGTGGGAGTACGAAACGACGGTGCGCCAGCTCGCCACGCTGGGACAACTGCAAAGCACGCCGGACATGACGGACGGGATTCTCAGGCACTCGCCCGCCTTTCAGGCGCTGGAAAAATTCCTCGGCGACAGCACCGCCGCCGTCACTAGTGCCTTCACGGGCAAGATTGGAATCGGGCTCTCGGGCGGCGGCTTCCGTGCCTCGCTCTATCATATCGGCGTGCTTGCGAAGCTCGCCGAACTGGACGTGCTGCGCCGCGTCGAAGTCTTCTCGTGCGTCTCGGGCGGCTCCATCATCGGGGCGCACTACTACTTGGAAGTCCGCAAGCTCCTCCACGAGAAGGAGGACAGGGAGATTACCCGCGAAGACTACATCGAGATAGTCAAGCGCATTCAGCACGACTTCCTTCTGGGCGTGCAGACCAACGTCCGCACGCGCGTCGCCGCCGAGTTCTTCACCAACCTGAGAATGATTTTCACGCGCGGCTATTCGCGCACGATGCGCGCGGGCGAGCTCTACGAGCGAGAGATTTTCTCACGCGTCAGGGACGGCGAGGGCGACAGGGAGCGCTGGATGAACGACCTTTTGATAAAGCCCAAGGGCGAGCCGGAGAATTTCACGCCCAAGAACGGCAACTGGCAACGCACCGCGAAAGCCCCCATCCTGATTCTCAACGCGGCGACGCTCAACACCGGGCATAGCTGGCAATTCACCTCCTCTTGGATGGGCGAGCCGCCCGCAGGCATCGACAGCAAGATAGACGGCAACGACCGCTACCGGCGCATGTATTACTGGGAAGCGCCCGAAAATCACAGGAAGGTTCGGCTCGGTTACGCCGTCGCCGCCTCGGCCTGCGTCCCCGGACTCTTCGAGCCGATTGCTTTCAAGAACCTCTTCCCCGACCGCACCGTGCTGCTCGTGGACGGAGGCACTTGCGACAATCAGGGCGTCGGCGGCCTGCTTGAGCAAGACTGCAACGTCGTCCTCATCAGCGACGGGAGCGGCCAGATGGGCTCGCAGAACGAGCCGAGCCACGGGCTGCTCGGCGTGCCCCTGCGCTCGATAGACATCGTGCAGGCGCGCGTCCGCGCCGCGCAATTTCAAGACCTCAGCGCGCGCAAGCGCTCTTCGCTCCTGCGCGGCTTCATGTTCGTCCATCTCAAGGGCGACTTGGACGTAGACCCGATTGACTGGGTTGACTGCCAAGACCCCTTCGAGGCTTCCGACGACGCGCGCCCCGTCTCCAGACGCGGCCCGCTGACCGGCTACGGCATCGCCAAGAGCATTCAAGAGCAGTTGGCGGCGGTGCGCACAGACCTCGACTCCTTCTCGGACGTGGAGGCTTACGCGCTGATGACGAGCGGCTACCGCATCACCGAGCAGGCGTTCAGGCAGAAATGCGTGGATGGTTTTTCGGAGCCCACAGCGCCGGAGCCTTGGACGTTCCTGACCTTAGAGGTAGGCATGAGGTATCCGGGGAAGTCTTACAAGCACGTGCAGAAGCTGCTCGGCGTGAGCGGCAGCAAGGCTTTTAAAATCTGGATGCTCTCGACGCCGTTGAAAATCCTCGCCGTCGTGCTCGCCCTCGCCCTCGCGGCCTTCGTCATCTACGCCTTTATACGCTGGCGGCACGAGCCCGTCGTCCAGACCATCACGCTCGGGGCCGTCGGCGTCGCCATCCTGACCTACCTCCTGACGCATATCGCCTCGATGGCCGTCGGAAAGAACGCGATGAAGGTCATCAAGCTGCGCTCGACGCTCATACGCATCACCATCGGCCTCGGCATGGCCGTCTTCGGCTGGCTCGCGGCCAGACTCCATCTACACGTCTTCGACAAGATGTTTCTGAAATGGGGGAGCCTCGACAATTTCAAGAAGCAGACGCCGTCTTAGAAGATTTCGTAGGCGCGAAAGAACCCGGCTCGCGCCTTCAAACGTCTTCGCGGCCCCTTCAGCCTTAGCGTAGCGGCCTCTCGACGGTCGAAAGGCTTTCGTCGAACGTCTTCAAGACATCGACCAGCGTCTCGGTCGCGTGGACGAAGAACTCCCGCGTGATGGTCTCGAAGTCGTCAGAGGGCTTGTGATAGTCCTTGTGGTCTTCGACGCCGAAATAGACGAACGGGATTTTTTCGCGATGGAAGGCGTAGTGATCCGACTGCTTCGTCCAGTCATCGCTCTTCTGCTCAGGCCGGTCGTGCCCGAGCAGAAGCCGTACGGGCGCGCGAGCCGCGACCCTCTCCAACTGCGGCTTGAGCGAAGGATAATGATATGTGCCGACGGCGTACAACTCGCCGCGCTCGCTATGGCCGACCATGTCGAGGTTGATGTTCAGCGCAATGTCGCGCTTCGCGTCGAGCAAAGACCTGACGAGCGTTCGCGCGCCCGCGCCGCCGCCTTCCTCGTTGTCTAGCGCAGCGAAGATGAAGGAGTTGTCGGGCTGCTGGCGACTGAAGTGCGCGGCCAAAGCGAGCAGCGCCGCCACGCCCGAGGCGTTGTCGTCCGCGCCGTTGTAAACCTGCCCGCCCTTCACGCCGAGATGGTCGTAATGCGCCGTGACGACGATGAAGCGCTCGGGATGATTTTTGCCATGCACGTATCCGACCACGTTGCCGCCCTGCGCCGCACGCTCGCCCGCACGCGCCGGAAGTTCTACCACCTGTTCATAGGAAGCCGCGCCGAAGGGCTTCAGGCCCGCCTCTGCGAAACGACGCGCCACGTAAGCGCGCGCCTTCGCGCCTCCCGGCGACCCTGCCAGACGCCCCTCCATCGAATCGTCCGAGAGCACGCGCACGTCCTCTAAAAGCTGCGCGGCGTTAACTACCCGCGAGGCGGGGACTGCGTCGCCCTTCGAGCCCTGCGGCGGGTTCGTCGAGGGGGCCGGACTCTGCGTGGCCAGCAACAGCGCCAGCGTAAACATCAAAATGAGTTGGTTCATGAATTGAATGTGCATACCTCCGAAACTGCGGCCCGCAATCATTGATGCCCCACGCGCTGCGCCGGATGTCTCAGGCGCGCGTTGCCCACAGGCACGAGTCCCGCGCTGAGGATGCGGGACTGCTCTGAAGAACAGCTCGTCAGGCCGCGGTATCTTTCGTCAAACCACCCGCGGCGAGCCATTCGGCGCTCAGCTTCTCGATGGCTAGCTCCTTGTGCTTGGCCTCGACTTCAATCCATGGCACGCGCCGGAACGCCTCCGGCATCGCGTCTATGAGGTCGCTGTGATGCCTGTCGCCGAAGCGCTCGCGCCCGTTCGAGATGTGCGCGAGCTGCCATTCGGGCACGGGCCAAGTGGAGCGCGCCGCCTCAACCATCTCGGCCACGCTCGGGTCGTCGTAACTGTCGAGCCCCTCATGCACGACGTGGTGATGCGCGTCGAAGACCATCGGCACGCACGCGCGGCGGCAGACTTCGAGAATCTCCGTGGCGCTGTAGATGTACTCGTCATTCTCGAACGCGATGCGCGAGCGCACGCCTTCGGGAAGTCGCGCGATGTTCTCGACGAGCCTCTCGGCCCTGCCGCCCTTGCCGCCGTGAATCTCGATGAGCGCCCAAGCGTTGCGCGGCAGCCCTAGCAAGTCGAGGACGTGCGCGTGCGTCTCAAGAATCTTGAAGCTGTTGGCGACGGTCTGCTGAGAGTCGGAGTTGAGGACGACGAACTGGTCTGGGTGCAGCACGAGCCGGATGCCGGACTCCTTGGCGCGGCTTCCCGTCCGCGCAAGCTCTTCACGGAACTCTTCGAGCACATCAGCGCCCGCCGCATCGTCCGCAAACGGGAACAGTCCCGAAGTCATGCGATAGAGCCGCCAGCCCCTCGCGAGACAGAAATCGAGCGCCCGGTTCAGGCGCGTGAGATTGTCCGCATACAGCGCGCGCAGCATCCGCTTCTGCTCCGGCTCGCCGAATTGCAGCAGCCGCTTGCGCGTCAGCGCCCGATACCGCACCTCGTCCGAGTGCGTAATGCAGACCAGCCCTAGCCTCGGCTGCACGCCCTCGATGAAGACCGCCGCATCTCCCGACCGTCTGGAACCGTTTCGCATGGCCTCGAAGATAGACTGCTTCTCTGTCTCATTGATGACGAAAAAGTCACGGAGGGATTGTTTGAACCGGCTCATCGATACAACGCCTCATCGGCTCGTTCGGCTAATTATCAACGAATCGACGGGCCTGTATATCAATGAATCAATTTGAAACCTCGACCGCCGGGCGCAGCCCGACACGCTCTAAATCCTCCGCCGTCTCCGGCTCGCTCGAAAGCGCCGTGGTGGTCAGGAGCACGAGCGCGAGCCAGAGCAGGTCTGCTAGCAGCAGATGCACGAGTTGAAGCCAGATGGGCGCGAGCAGCGCCGCGTTCAAGAGCCCCACGCCGAGCTGCGCCAAGACAAGCGCTGTGACCGACGCCGACCAGCGGCTCGCCCAGACGCCGGGCCGCGCGCGTTTCGCCGCCGACGCCATCGCTATCAGGTACGCGCCGACCGTGACGGCGAGCAGCGGATGCAGGTTGTAATGCCGGAGGCTGAACAGAAGCCGCGCCGTCGCCGACAAGTCCTCCCGCGCCATCTCTACGGGAGCGCTCTCCGGAAAGAGCGTCGCGCCGAGCGCCGCCACGGCCCCGCTCACGCCAAGCACGAGCGTAGACAGGAGCGCGACGAAGAGCCCACGGCGGAGCGCGACGCCCTCTCCACCCAAGCGCAGCGCACGCCCGCCCGAAGTCCACCACGCCGTCAGGCCGAGCACGCCCACCAGTATGAACGTGTTGACTAGATGCAGCGAGAGATAAAAGGCGCGCGCCACCGAGGCGTCGTCGGCCACTAGCCGAAAGAGCACGAGCCCCGCGCCGATGAGCGCCTCGACCACCATGAAGACGAGCGAGAGCACGGCCCCCTTGCGCGCCACATGCCCCTTCGGGAACGCACGGAAGACGCGCACGACGAGCAAGACGACGAGCAAAAACGCCAGACCGCTTGTCGCTCGGTGCGCGAACTCGACGAGGGTCTTCCCCTCCACCGCCTGCGGCACGACCTCGCCGTTGCACAGAGGCCAGTGGCTCCCGCACCCCGCGCCAGACCCCGACGCGCGCACGAACGCTCCCCACAGAATCACCGCCAGATTGAAGGCCAAGACCGTCCACGCGAACGCGGCCAGCCGACCCGTCTTTCTCCTCGAAGGTTCCAACTCTTGAATCAGCTTTCGTTAAGAAGATGCAGGCGCGTTCGATTATACAGAATCGCGCGACGGCGGGGCGAGGCGGATAAAGGTGCGGGGGCGTTCGGGCTGCGGATAAGAGTGCGGAGGCGCGTTCGGGGCTTCCGGCTCGGACTCTCTTTCATCACCCGCGCAGGGCGCGACGCCATGCGGCGGCCTCTCCTTCGCGCCGGATGAGCGTGAGCACTTCCGAGAGGGCCGCGGCATAGAGAGCGCTCATCTCCTGCGCTGAGTTCGCGCGCACGAGCCCGCGCCCCAGCTCTTCGACTGAGAGCTTCTTTCCCGCACCGGAGCGCGCGAGCAGAGCGCCTTCGCCCGCGACGTGCGCGGCCAGACCTTCGACGAGCCAGAGCGGCGCGCGGCCACGCCCGAGAGTCTCCAAAGCGACGTGTACGAACTCGTGGCGCAGCGTCGTCGAGAGCACTCCGCGACGGCGCAGCACGGCGGGCGGCTGCGAGTCGATGCGCCGCCCCTTCGTCGAGGCCGCGACCCAAGAGGGCTGCCCGGTCGAGGCCGTGAAGTCGCCCGTCGTCTCGTGCAGGTACAACTCCGCCGTCCCCAGCCCGGCGGTGTTGAGGCCCGCGCGCTCTATGCGCCCGAGCACATCGCGGCGCGCGCCCTCCAACGTGCGCAGCATCGACTCGACCTCCCGGCGCTCGACGCGCGAAGGGTAGCTCACGCGGAAGTGTTCGCTCGACATGGTCAGACGCGGCGCGCTCGCCGTCAAGACTTCGCCCGGAGACGACGGGGCGGCGCGTTTGAAGTGAGTCGTTGACGAAGCGAAGTCTGAAAGGTGCGCGCTCTTGACGGTCGAGCCCAAATGAAACGCTGCGACTTGAATAGCGGAGCCCAAGTGAAACAGAGCGTTTTTAAATGTCGCTTGCCGCGCGTCGCGGCTTTCTCGCCGCGCGTAGTTTTCTCGCCGCGCGTCGTGGCTTTGAAGCTCGGCGCTCGGCTCTTCAGGCGGCGAGGCGTCCGCCTGCTCAAGTCCGGCGCTCCTCTTCTCGTGTGTCCCGACGGTCGTGCCGGGGAAGAACTGGTTGATGATTTGGCGGTAAGAAGCGCCGCGATGTGCCATGACGTGCGCGCCCGTCTGGCAGAGGCCGAGGCCGTGGCCGAAGCCGCTGCCACGGAAGATGAAGTTGCCGCCCACGCGCGTCACCTCGAAGCGGGAGCTTTTGAGGATGTTCCAGCCGAGCGTGCGGCCCACGATGAGCTTGAAGTCCCAGCCACGCAAGATGCGCCGACGCTCTCCTTCGAGCGCGACCATCTCGGCGCGGCCCGACGCATCGCGCCGCAGGACGCGCACGTCCGAGAGATGCGCGCCCACGTCGCTGCGCTTGTCGGCGCGCAGAGCCTTCAGAAGCTCGCCCGACCGAATCACGTCCTGCCATGATTGGTAAGCTGTCCCCGCGCAGAAGTCGTCGCGCACGCCGCGCAGGTGCGAGGGGGCGGAAGCCGTGCCCCAGAGCGTCTTGAGGTTCGCCGTCGCGCCGCCGCACGATGCGCTGAAGTAGCTCTCAGCGAGCCGCCCTTCCCGGTCGCGCAGGACTTCGCCCGTCGTCTTTTGTATGACGCGGCGAAGCAGCTCGTAAAACTCTGGCCGCGCGCTGCCGTCGCCGACGGCAACGTAGCGCTGGCAGTGCGTGCTGCTGCACAGGTCGAAGCCTTCGCGCGCGTGGCGACGCAGATTCTTGAGCGCGTAGGTACGGCTCACGACGGCCTGCGCCTTCAACGCTTCCGGCTCCGTCTCGACGCTGCCTTCAGCCGCCAGCACGCCGAAGACGTATTCGTCGAGCGGGAGCGCGAGCGTGCGGTCTGCGCGCGAAAGGTGCACGCGCACGACTCGCGACGCGCGAGCGCCGGGGGAAGCACCGGGCCGCTCTTCTTCAAACGCGCCCGCTTCGGCAGCCGCGTCCCGCTCCGCTTCGTCGGCCTGCTTCGCGGACTCGACGGCGGCGGCGCGTCTCGCCTCCTCGATGCGCGCATGTGCCTGAAAGACTGGCCGCGCGAGTTCGGCGGCATCGACTCCGTGCCCGCGCTTGAGGAGGACTAGGACGGCGAGGCCGATTGACTCGGGCGTCACTCCGTCGCCACTGCTGCTGCCAGCTCCCGCCGCTCTCTCGGCGTCGAAGCCTACGAACCAACCCTGCGTGCGAAAGTCGCCGGGCGGCGTAGAGGTTCCGGTCTTGCCGAAGACGTACGCGTTCAAAGTGTTGAGGTCGGCGCGGGCGGCTGTCCCGTACGCGACAGCGCCGCGCATCCCTTCGACGAGCAGCGCGCGGTGTCCGGGCTCTATCTCAAGCTGCGCGCGTTGACGCGGGCGGAAGTTCTCAGCCGGGGCGGGGAGAGGCGCGAAGAGGCGACCGCCGTTGAAGAGCGACGCGTAGGCCGCGACGAGCTGCGCGGGCGTGACCAGCAGTTGCTCGCTCTCTCCGAGCGCGTCCGGCACGCGCCAGCGCTCGCGCGAAGGCACTCGGCCCGACGCCTCGCGCTCGGAGCCGCCGCCCGTGCGCGCGCCGAAGCCGAACGCGTCGAGCGTGCGCGTGAGAGCCCCTGCGTCGAGCCGCTCGCCCGCACGCCCGAAGAAGTAGTTGCACGAGAAGGCGAGCGCCTGCGCGGGCGCGAAGGCTGTCTTCGAGGGCGGGTGCGCGCAGTTAATCTTGAAGTCTTCGTGTTTGAAGGGCTGACGGCAGGCGACGTGCGACTCCGCATTCAAGACGCCCGTGCGCAGCGCGGCGAGCAGCGTGAAAGGCTTGATGGTCGAGCCCGGCGCGAACGTCTCTTCGTAAGCGAGCCGTGGGTTGACGATTGCGCGCACGCGCCCCGTCTGCGCGTCCAAAGCGATAATCGTCCCCTCGCGCCCGCCGAGCGCAGACTGCGCCGCGCGCCTCAACGCTTCGTCCGTCTCGTCTTCGCTCGGCGCGACGACGGACGCTCCCGCCTTCGACTCGTACCGCGCGCCCGGCATCGTCCAAGCGAAGAGCAGCAGCGCCGCGCAGACGCACGCGTGCGCCATCCCGTGCGGCGCGCGCGGCAGGCGAAAGAGCGCGGACGCCCGAGACTTCAGGAACAGGCCCGCGCGTCGAAAGGCACGCATGGCCGGTTCGGTTTTCTGGCTCGGCTTCCTCAAAGATTTTCACACCCCGGACAAAGCGCCGCCCTCAAGCCTGCTGGGGCAACTCTCCCGCGCTCGCGCTTTCGGCGACCTCTTCCGCCTGCGGCGGCGTCGTCGTCATTGTGCGGGCCAGCGCGCCGAGCGTCGCGGCCCAGCCCCAGAGCGTGAAGACGAAGGCGAGCCCGAGTCGCAGCCCGAAGAGCAGCACCTCGGCCCAAGCGCTCTTGACGGGCGTGCGCGTGAAGATGACGAAGTACGGCATGAGGCCGAAGAGGAAGAGCCCCACTATGTAGACGACGACGGACGCGGGCGCGAAGGCACTGGCCGCGACGCGGTGCACGCCCTTGAGCGTCGCCTTGAGCCCTTCGCGCGCGACCGAGAGCCACAGGCGCGCAGCGAGGAGCGGAAGCACGATGCCGAGCAGTATCAACCAGAGAGACGACACCAGCACGCTCTGCCAGCGCAAGGGTATGACGGGCGCTTTGTGCGGCAGGAACGGCCCGGTGCTCACCGCCCCGGTCGGCGTCGGCAGGTACGCTTCGAGCTTGTAGAGCAGGTAGACGAAGAGCGCCGCGAGCGCGACGAGCGGAAGGGCGACGAAGAACACCTTCAGGAAGTCTCTGAGCGCGCGCCGGAGCAGCTCCACCGGCCCCACGTCGCCTTGCGCTGCGTGCGCGAGCCCCGCCTGCAAGATGAAGAACAGGGACGGCGCGACGCTGAAGGCGAGCGCCGTCACGACGAGCTGCCACACGCTCGCCACCCCCGTCTTGAAGAACACGTAGACGGTCGCCAGCAGCGCCGCGTAGAGCACGCCGAGTAAAAGAAGCGCGCGCCAGTTGCGGAAGAGCCCGCGCGCGGAGCCGCCGAGGGCGTTGAATGCGTTTTTAATCATGCCCGACTTTCCTTAATAGAGAACGCCAGTCGCGCTCTTGCTTACTTGTCGAGAATCGTCAGCGCGCCGCTGGCCGAGTTGGCGCGCACGTCGGGCTGGTACATCAGCTCGACGCGCGCGGGGGCGACGCGGAACTGGCCCGGCACTTGCACGCGCATCGCGTACTGGAAAAGCGCCGAGCCGTCGAAGTGATTGAGGAAGAGGACGGCGCGGTTGTCTCGGAACTCGCGCGAGCTGTACCAATCGCTCCAGTCCTTCTCCGTGTGGTTGAGGTTGATGCCGCTGACCTGCTCGACCTGCTCGCAGCCCGCCGGAATCGGGTCTTCGAGCATCAGGTAGTCGGCCTTTTCCCCCTCGACCCTAAGACGCGAGACGATGATGTCGCCCGAGCGAATCTCGCCCGAGAGCGGCTCGACCTTCCAGCCGAGCGAGCCTTCTTCGCCCTCGGCCACGCGCAGCCGCAGGTACTCGCGCGTGAGCTTGAGCTGCGGCAGCGATTGCGCCGCCGTCTGCTCCTCGTTCGTGTAGTGCGTGAGCGTCGTGGAGAGATAGAGCATGCCGCGCCCGCGCTTGACCACTCTCAATTCGTTCGCGCCGCCGACCTCGCCGCCCCGACGCTGTATGACGAACGTCTTCGCGGCGGTCGCCTCCGCCGCGGTCATCTGCTGCGTGAGCACCTGCGCGCCGTTCAAGTAGACCTCGACCGTGTATTCGGGCGAAAGCTCTTGGCTCACCTTCAGGTAATCGACGAGGCCGTAGATGGCGAAGGCCGTCTCCTTCGTCGAGAGCCAGTAATGACCATGGCGTCGGCTCTTGACGAGCCAGCGCGCGGCCTTCGGCAGCAGCCCGCTGCGCGGCGTGATGCGTGCCAGCGCCTTCACCGAGAGCGCCGTGGCTTCGACCGACTCCCAGTGAGCGTCCAAGCCCCCGGCCTTCGCCGTACGCTCGATTTCGGCGGCGACTTCCAGCGCGCGCTTCCCGTCGCCTCGCTCTTCAAGCGCCAGCGCCAGCAGCGCGCGACCGTACGCAGACAGCTTGCCGCGATTGTTGAAGAGGTCGTTTAAGTGTCGCGCCTCCAACACGCCGCTCAAGGCCAGCGCGTAGGTCATGTAGGCGCGCGCGTCCTGACCCAGCTCATTTCCGTCGTCCGCCTTCCCGGCTTCGAGCAGAGAGCGCAGCCGCTCGCGCCCCTTCTCAAGACGGGCCTCGTCAACTTCGTACCCGGCGCGTCGCGCCTGTGCGAGCCCGTCCACGACGTAAGCCGTCATCCAAGTGTCGGTCGCGTCCTCCTTCCACCAGCCCCAGCCGCCGTCCTCGTGCTGGAAGGCATAGAGCCGCCGCAAGCCTTTGCGCACCTTGCGCCCGAGCGCGTCGGCATCGCGGATGGAAGCCTCCTGCACGTTCTGCAACGCCTGCGCGACGATGACGTTGGGCAGGAAGCTCGACATCGTCTGCTCTGTGCAGCCGTACGGGAAGGTCGTCAGGTAGTCGAGCGCGCCGAAGAGAGTGCCTGCGACCGAAGGCGCGACCTCGATGCGAATCGCGCGCGCGTTCGGGTCGGCATTCGGCGGCAGGTTGAGCGTGAAGCTCTGCTCGGCCTCTTCGTCCATGATGGCCGCCGATTCGGCGCGGGTATTCTTGAGCCCGCGCGGGACGATGGGGATGCCGACCTCTATTGCGTCGGACTCGACATCGGTCAAAGCCTTGGCGAGAAGTTTCAGCTCGCCCGTCGCGGGCGCTTCGACGCGCCAGTTGACTCTGTGCTCGCCGCCCGCAGGGATGTTGACGGACTGCATCGAAGGGTCTAGCAGCCGCGCGCCCGCCACCTCGATGGAGATGCGCGTCGGCTTCTCCGTCTTCAGATAGTTGTGGACGATGCCGGAGAGCGTCACCGTGTCGCCTGCCGTAAGGAAGCGCGGGAGCGCCACGCGGATGATGACATCCTTTCGCTCGACGACCTTCGAGACGGCGACGCCGACGCGCGTGTCGGCGGTCACGGCGCGCGCCGTCGCGCGCC
>WUUC01108298.1_pt1 | contig 15855 bp, 10 predicted proteins | sample 6278441 | NCBI WGS metagenome assembly WUUC01 (sample SAMN13675441, study PRJNA597444) | soil metagenome | isolation source: soil | place: USA: Washington | collected 2017-10
GTCCGAAGACTGTTCAAGAGTGGATGGGCTGGTCAGACAAGGCATTCGTTCTCTACTACTCACACGCTAGCAAGGGATCCAGGGAACAAGCCGGGCAGTCGCTGGAGAGGCTTGCGGGTCAGAAAGGCGACGTAAAGACTCTGCCATGAGAGATTGAGCCTCCGGAAATCAAACCACCTCAACACGGCTCACGATTTACTATTTCTCCCTTCCCATTTAATATGCCCGGGTCTCATAGGGATTAACTCCTTATTAGCACTCAGTTTTTCACCAATCGAGTGAGGCTTGCTTTTCATACCGGTAGTTCTCTCGTTTAGTCGACGGCGCTTCCTGACTCAGCGCGCGACTCTCAACTCTTCAAAGAGTGTGGGAACAACTCTTTAGCCCCTGGAGGTCACATGGCAGTTTCAACGACAAATCTCACCAATGGCGTCGAACTCAAACTAACTGCTTATCACAATTGCGACGACGTTCAGCTTTTTTGGCGCACGGGCGTTAACGGCGAATCCGACGTACCAATTCCCGGCTGTCTGGGATTTTCGATCGAGCGCCGCCGCAAGAATTCCGACGACGCCTGGAGCGCAACCGAAGTTCTGCGTAACCGCGTTGGCTTTACGAATCAATTACCGATCGGTGCTGATGGTTCACCTCAGTACCTAACGAAACCCTCGTCGGTGTGGCCGTATCAACGATATGATTGGACAGACCACGGCGCTAACAACGGTCAGACTGTGATGTACCGAGTGGTGGCGGTAGGACTGCAACTGGGCCAACCAGGCGATGTTGAGCTTCAACCCATCGCGGACTCCGGTTGGACTGAAGCCATTAAAGTTAGTGGCACGACCGCAGATGGAATTTCAGTTTTCTTTAATCGTGGGGCAGTCATGTCACAGTATGTCTCGCGCATCGCCCGCAAGAACAATTGGAACGCGCCGGAGATCAAGGAACACATCCGCGAACTTGAAGAGCCGCTGCGTCGGTTTCTCTCAGGCGAACTACGCGTCGAGTTGTTGCGCATCCTGGATCAGGTAATAGAGAACCCTGAGCTTTCGTTTTATGCAGCCCTGTATGAGCTTAGCGACGCAGAACTTATTCAACGCTTGCAGTTGCTACGCGGTCGCGCCCATATAGTTCTAGCGAATGGCTCGGATACGGCTGGCGACGGCAATGCTGAGGCTCGCGCCCTACTTCTCGAAGCGGAAGTGAATGTCGACAACCGCATGCTCGGAAGCAAGGGTCTGGGTCACAACAAATTCGCCATCGTTGTTCGCACGGCTGATGAAAAAGCACTCAGCGCGTGGACCGGCAGCACTAACTGGGCGGCGACCGGCCTGTGCACGCAACTTAACAACGGCATCCTGATTGAAAACCAAGCAATTGCCGAACTATACCTTGAGCAATGGCAGCGTTTGGCCGATGCCGAAAACGCGTTCCCGCCGGAACTCATTGGCGCTAATGCCGAGTCGCCGCGGTCAGCCGACAACGTGGACGTGTGGTTCACCCGTATCAAAAATACTGTCTCGGGAGAGCCCGGCCCCGACCTGAAAGCGCTAATCGAACTCGTAAACAGTGCGCAGAGCGTAATTCTCTACGTGATGTTTCAACCTGGCCTCGAGCCACTCGGGAGCATTCTCCTGAAAGCCCAGAATTCTGCGGTGGTAGTGAAAGGGGTAGTGAGTACGGTCACGTCTCAAAACGAAGAGAACTTTACGCTGTTAGGAGTTGACCGTGAATCCCGGGTCTATCAAACAGCTTTGATTCAGCCAGAGGGAATCGGCAAAGACTTTTCAGCGTGGGTGGAAGAAGTGACCCGGCAGCAATTTCTTTTTCCGCCGCAGCATCCGGGCATCGGGCACGCCATCACCCACGCGAAGATGATAGTCATCGACCCCTTCAGCGACGACTGCAAGGTTATCACGGGCTCTCACAATTTCTCGAAATCTGCCAGCGAAAAGAATGATGAGAACTTTGTGGTGATTACTGGCAACCGCGCAGTCGCCGAAGCGTATGCGGTTGCCTGCGTCGCCACCTATGAACATTACCGATGGCGCGCGTACGTTAAAGAGAAGTCGCTGGCGAGTGAGCCCGTTTGGGATCACCTAGCAACAACCGACGTGTGGCAGGACGAATGCTTGTCGGATGAGGTAAAGAAAACGCTTTCTCTGTGGTGTCCTTAGAGTTTTACCGAATTCTCGGAGAGGCCTGTGAAAGCGCCGGAGTCCCTTATGGCCGTGGCACACCTGATGGCTTAGTCCTTCACGATGCCAGACACACACCTACAACTCCCTCCTGGAGAGCAATGTAAGTCCGAAGACTGTTCAAGAGTGGATGGGCTGTCGGACAAGGCATTCGTTCTTTACTACTCACACACCACTAAGCAATCGAGAGAACAAGCTGGACAATCACTGGGAAAAACTTGCGGGTCGGAAGACCGAGTAAGACCAATCACGAATACTCTTGCCCTTCAAACGAGAGTCTGGCCGGGGAAGAACACCTACCCTGTTGCTTTGGCTTGTCCTCACTTTTGTCTTCTCGACCAGGCGCCCCAACGCGCTTCTGCTGCGGCGACCGCTTTCGCGCCAACTCAAGGTTGAGCGTGATGACCATTCGTTACACGAACCTATCAGCGGTGAACCACGACTCAGAGTCCAAGGCTCCAATATCAAAGTCCCAAAACCAACGTTTCGCCCCGCGCTTGGAGACGATGGCCCGCCCCTGGCAGAGGTCCGGAATCAACTTTCTATTGGGCCGTTAGTCGGATGGTCTGCTCGGGGGCTTCGCTCTCGTGAAGCCGCAGTACGGCTTCACCACTTGCCCCTACGACGACCAGGTAGGCTCGCGGCACCGAGATTGTGGTGCGACCGTCGACTCCGAGTTTGCCTTCCCAGATCGGCGGCGGCTGTGGGTCGGCATTGCTCCTATAGAGCACCCTCACCTGCTCTTCTGCCTCGCCCTCAATGGTTAGAGTGACCGGCTCGTTGTTCATCATTCTTCTCCTTTTCGCAATCGTTGCTCCGCTGAACGCAGATGAAAAAGGCGCCCCGAGGAATCCAGTACCACTGAGCGCCTCGCCGCGCGCTAGACGCGAACGTTCTCTAAACTATCCAACCTCTCAACCAAAGGCTCATTCCCGGCGCGTTCGTGCTGCGAGAATCCGTCGTACTCAACCAGCGCGCTAAAGTCCAGGCCGGTATCGTTCATGACTTGCTGAACACTGATCTGATACGTCTTGTAACCTCCAAACACGAACTCCAATTCCGCGAGTTCCTGTTCCTGGCTAATCTTGTAGGCGGTGGCCGAGGGTCGGCCATCTTCAGTGACGATGGCGACCACTTTCCAGAAGGCAAGCGGAATCATTGCGCCGCTGCTGTGTTCGATATCTCGGTCACTGAAGAACGGCCCGGTAAAAACGTTGACTCTCATGCTGTCAACTCGCGCGTGCTGCAGGATGTAGTCTTCAAGCCCAAGCCATACCTTCTGATTGACTCCGGCCATCTGCGGGCAACTGTTTGTAAAGTGGAACGTGTCGACGTTTGCTTCTCGGGCGATGCTAAGATCGCCCCAAACCGGATCTTCACGTCGTACCATGTGACCGCGGTCCAGGCCGTTTTTATAGTACAAAAGGTCACCCCATTGATCATGCTTGTTGAGGCGTCCATCAAAGCTCCAGGTATTGATCCGCGGAAGCGACCTGGACTCTGGGCCATTGATGTTGGCGGCGGTAAGCATCGGCATGCGTCGTGACGCCGACATGATCACGGAGAAGTTCCGGTACTTTAGTTCGACCCCAGTGCCGCCGCGCCTTAACTGGAGCATGTCAGCCGCTCGTTCACCTGTGGCCGCTGGCAGTGCGATTTCCCAGCCCGCCAGGAAATTGAACGCATAGCCATTTCGCTCTTTAAACAACTCAGCGGGCGTTTCCGGCTCCTCCCCGGGCTTCTCGAGAGCGTCGCCGTTTGCGAGTCGCGTCATACTTGCTAAAGTTGCCTTCAGGTTAAGATCTGCTCTCATGTTTCCCTCCTATTAATCAGATTGGTTTGAATGCATTAAGAATCGTAGCGCGAACTGAAACGTCCCACCGCTGATAGGCTGTCAGAACACTTCCTAATTTTCGCGTAGGCCGTTCACTTGCCGCGTAGTCTAGTAGGGGGCCGAGGCTCCAGCAGCGGTCCACCAGTTCGACATAGCTCCCGAGCGCGTGTTCAGGGTCGACGGCAAGCGCCGCCGCGAATGCAGAAGGATCGAGGTCCTCAAGTTTCAAATCGATGGTCGACGCGAATATTTTTCCAAGTTCAAGGTGAGACGACGGATCCGGAAACGCGTCGAGCAGTGCAAAGCGACAGGGGTCACGAAATTCGGGATCAGGACCACGAAGCACTTGCAGGAGATTCTCGGGAGTTTGAGTATCCCAATCAAAGTCCACGAGCAGGCCCCTCCGCCAATCGGCTTTGCTGGCGAGCTCGTCAACAGAACCCAGCGTTTGTCGAACGGTCGCGTGCTCGTCAATATTTTTCGCGAAAAGAATGTCGGTAACAGTGCTGACAAGTCCGGCCAACGGTGAGCCGACAAAGACGCTCGTGAGTGTGTGTAAGGTGTCGAGGCTAAGCCGAATAGTTGACGTTGAAAGCTTTGGCCCAGGAAGGCTGCTACGGGAACCTGGCTCATGGCTGAGCAGGTCAAGCAGCAACAAGCGGTTCTCCAGTGCGGGCGAGAGCTCGGGACGTCGCCGTTGTCTAATTTGCTTAACCAGGATTCCAATCGCACCACGCGAAGCCTCGCTTAAGTCGACCCCGTAATTCATTAGGATTAGACCCATGGCCAAACGTTGGAAGGTCGTCTCACGCGTGTCTGCCGCTACGCCCTTTAGAGCCGCCTCCGGCTCCTCCGCACATCTGATCAGCACTTGTTCCACGCGGTCCGCAGCGACCAGGTCAGGCCGAACAATCGCTGCGGGGAAAAGCATATCGGCGAGTTTTTTGATGGTGGCCGGAAAACGTTCTTCCGGGAATCGGTGGTCCTGCTCAAGTGGGAGCAAATCCCACGACGCGGTAGCAAACAATGCTTCCCGTTCCCAAGCGTCCGGCCGGTGGGCTTTCCTTGGGATCGACCTGAGAGTCTCTTCTCCGAGCGAATAGAGTTCAAGCGCCTTCCCTAACTCTCGGCCGTTAACGAGACGCTTTCCAGTCTGTTCGTAGGCTTCCCTCCGGTGGCGCAGTGGCAGCAAATTGATTTCGGAAATTGTCACGTTACCGTTGGCGGCGAATTTAACCAGCGCCGCGGCTGGCGGCGGAAAATCGGCGAGGTCCGGCTCTAGGTATTGGTAGGCCTGTTTCAGCTCGATCAGTTCGAAGCCGTCGGCATCTGACGGTTCATGGACCAACATAAGGCGGTGGTAAAGTCCTTCGGCACGTTCGTTGTCGCTGTTTGTGGTTGAAAAGAATTCGGCCGCTAGTTTGCTGATTCTGCCGGCCTTCTCTCCCTCCTTCGCGACCATTGCCCTGAGCATTGAGCGTCTCAAGTCCTTGCGGTGATAAACCTCGCCTTTCGGACCGCGGTAAGCGAGCCAACCGTAAGAAGCCAGGGTGTCGAGCGCCTGGGCCGCATCCTCGTCATCGAGGACGGGAAGTTCGAGCGCCGGCACCAGCACCTGTTGAATCAGATCGGACGTGACATACCTCAGGACCAACCCGGGGTAGGCCAACGCCCGAGCGGTCTTATTGCTGATTCGTTGAAGGACTCGACGGTAAACTATGCCGACGAATAACTCGCGCGCCGCATCCCCTCCCTCGCGAATCTCCCGCTCCAAATCTTCGACGGCTTGCTCATCGTCGCCGTCGACGAGCTTCGCTAATAGCTTGAGCTCAAGCGGTCGACGCGGAAGCACCTCAGAATTCGCGAGCCGACCAGCCGCCTGGGGAGAGAGGCCCAGCCGAATAAGCATATCGGCGGCCAGTTGTGGCTCCAGCTCTGCTACCGCGACGACCTGCGTTACGCTGTATGTTTGCAGGATTTGAAAATCTCTATCGTAGATCCTTCCGGAAAAGATGACTCTCAGGTTAGTGGTACCAAGTCGACTGCCAATTTCGTTAAGCCACTCAAGGAGCTTCCCTTCGAGGTTGCGCTGTGTAACTTCTTCGAAAGTATCGAGCACGAGCAGGAATGGAAGTTTGCTCGCCTGAGCAATCGCTAATGCGTCTCGGATGCCAGAGACTACACGCCGGAAACTCCGCTCTTCTCTCACCCACTCAACTGTTCCATGTTCGGTGTGAATATCCGCTTCGTTTTTTTGTCGGCGCACATCACGCCTGAGGCCTTGAAGCATGGTCCTGGTATCCGGGTACTGCTTGCCAACCTGGCGAGACATCTCAATCTCGAGCCAATACAAATCTTTTGGATCAATGCCCGGCCGGTCGAAATCAAGTACGACGACGGTGGCGGCCTGCTCCCTAAACATTTCCTGGGCAAACTTCGCGAGCAACGTAGATTTCCCAGCCCCACCGAGACCCGTAAGGATCAAACCGGCCCAGGTTCGCTGCGCGTTTCTCTTGCCACTGGCGACGAACGTTCTGAGCTCGGCAAGTTCGTGGCTACGCCCGAAGAAACCATTCGCCAGCAGCACGTCGTAGTCGGCAAGAAAACCGGATCTCTCGATCTTCTGCCGCAAGGCCACCAGGTCCGGGTGCGGAAGTCCTAAATCGGAGGTCGCCTCAATTGCTCTTACAAGTTCCTGGAGTTCTTCCTGAGCGAGGCTGTCCAGGTCAATGTCCGCGCCCTCGAGCAGAAGCTTCCGCAGCATTTCTCCAAACTGATCAGTCGGAATTCGATACTCGTGCACCTGCTGGGTGAGGCGGCCTTCGCTTAAAAGGCCCTGGAGGATGACAATGCGCCGGTCATTGCTGAGGAGCCAACGCACACCGCCTTCGTGTGGTTCGATACTGCAGTCGAGCACCAAACGGCTGAGGACGATTTGTCGTACGTCCTCGCTCACGTCTGGGTCGAATAAGTCGCGAGGATCAAATCTGCCGGAAAGTGCCGCCTGTTCTTCGGCATGGCGTAACGGTCCGGCTATGACCTCGCCCACAGGCAGCGTCAATTGAGGCACGGGAAGAGTTGCTGACGTCACGGTTTCGGCAAGCTCACTTGACGAATTGATAGAGCGCAGTCGAGCTTCAATGCCCGCTGAGAAATCCAAGGCGACTGCGCTTGCGCTTTTCTCGTTCATGACTACCTTTTAGGCCCCGCCTCATTCAAATATTGACTTGCGCCAAAAAGGCGCGGGCCGTTTTTCTAACATCTTCGTACAGATTCTTCATTGCCGTGACCGGGTTGGCAGTCAGATTCGTCTGGTAGTCATCGAATGCCAATTTGCTCATGGCATCAACAACCAATTGGCCAACCGGCAAGTCTAGTTCGGCAATAAAGCGTTTGAAATATGACTCAATGTCCCCACGCAAGATCTCGGTGGCGCGGTATGATTCTTTCTGATCAGTGAGCGATTCCTGAACGTCTCCCTGCATGCCGTCAAGAACAACGCGCAACCATTCGACAGCCAGAGTTTGCTCATAGAGCAGCAGCAGTAGCTGCGACGCATCCTCGTGCTCGAACTCGAATTTGTTCAAATCTGTGATTGAAAACCACACCAGGCGTCCGTTGCGCGCAGCATCGAGGGCACTCATGACCTTCGCTACGACTTCATCCTTGAGCCAAACTGACGTGGTTGAGTCTACTTCCGACAACGGCGTAAGAGGCGGCGCGGCGACGCCGGCGTTGAGGCAGATCAGTTCGGCGAGTTTCGGCGCACTCAACTTCGAAATCGAATCTGCCTTGAGCGTCACCTTCAGGTGACCACCATCTGACAGCATCGACGAGAGTACTTCGACGCGGAAAGACTTGCCGCTGCCTTTGACGCCGGTAATGACTATTACTTTCGGCGTGCCGGCGACCGCCGAACGCCAGACTACCTTCTGAAAGTCATCTGTCCCAAGCACCGGCGCATATTGCTTTGTCGCGCCAAGACTCCAAAACGGATTCTCGGCAGGATCGAGAGTTGGGAGTTCAGTGATCTCCTGCTTAATGTGTTCCAGGACGCGTACGACGGGAACGCCTCGATTGGTAATGCGCTCATTGTTCGTAGCGCTGGTTGGGGCAGTCTTCCACTGGCCCTGGTGAAAACCAAAAAGCATGAAGCTCTTGTCGAAGCATGGACCGCCCGACGATCCATGGACTGCGTTCGCGTAATGCAGGAAGCGAAGCTTGGGAACGGCTGACGGTGCCGGTGGGTTAATCGAAGCGATAAAATTCTGCGTAACCTTCAACGGTTGCGCGGCCGGATGCTGAAAGAGAACGATGCTCTCGTCTGGGCGCGGCACCACCGATCGAGCGTCGAGCGGCGCCCAGCGGCGCATCAATCCGGCCGCCTTATCCAGACGAATGATCGCGTAGTCCCAGTAACCCTTCAGGTCACTGAGCTGGGCCGGCAACCCGTCTCCCAGTTCATCCGGGTGGCAGGGCGAGAAGACGATACACCAGTCCTGGTGCGCGTTAACTCGCAACGGCGTCATCGGCCGTAGTGTTCGTCCCATCTGGGCGAGAAAATCGTCAAATTCTACCTGGAGACGAGTGGCTGCATTTGGTAGCGGCTTCAAGTTTCCCTGGGGATCCGGACTGAACATAGGCTCAACGACATGCCAGGCAGTGAGCACGAGATTAGGACTGATTAAGATTCCGGTGCCACGGAATTGATTATCCACCAGGATTTTCCCGGTCCAGCGCATGCCATCACCGATACCTCTGTAAATCACGTCCGGCTGGTCGAACCCGCTTGCCAGGTTTGTCATCGCCTGCAGTGCCGCGTTCCCACCGCTGACTGCCTGTTCCGCAAGTTCCCGTGTGATACTGCCGTCCTCAAGCCCCTCATCGACAATTATGTCGACCAGGATCTCAAGCCACTGGTGCGCCTGCGCAAACTGCAATGCTACGGCGAACGCATCTCTGTCCGCCAGCGAGGGATCCACGATCGCCTCAAAGCCTTTGCGTTCCAACGCCGTGACGCCAGCCTTGATCTGCGCCTGCAGGAACATCGTGTCGAATTCGGCGCGCGTGCTTTTAAGCGCCGCGACTATCTTCGGTATGGCAAGCACAGGCCTGGTCTCCGAATCTTAGCTCCCCGACTACTGGCTGATTCGATCTATGAGTTCTACTCCGCGGCTCGTCAGATGCTCACGGAGTGTGGTTGCTGAGTGACCGTCGGTCTGGTCCAACACCAACCCGAGGATGTGACCCCAATTTTCACGCGGTTCGCCGCGCCGACCACCGTAATGAAGCCCGGCTGCGGTTTTTTCGCGCCCGGTAACAAGGATGACTGAGCCGGATTGTCCCCCGAGCGTGGTCGCATCGTGCGCCGCAGTCCACGCTTCAACGTGCGCTTGCGAACTGATTACCAGTCCCGGCGCGAGCCTCTTGTATCCAAAAGTCGACTGGAAAAGTTGTTCGAGAAGCGTAGGCGGGAAGGCGCCAATTCCGGGACTGGCCGGATAGCCGACAGTGAACAAAGTTAACTCAGGCTGCGCCCAGTCGCGCGCCACATCGAGGGCCAGTACCGACCTGGGTCGCTCATCCGGCGCTGCCGGTTCAAGTTCAATGAGTGCGAGATCAAGCTTGGTATGGTCCACCGGGATGGTGTCTAAGATCGGTTTCGATCCTGCAAAAACAACGCTACGCAGCCGTCGGCGGTTGGCGGATGCGACAGCGCGGAATTCATGACCAAAGTCAATCGCCGCTTCTGGCTGGAAATCCCACGTCCCAGAGTCGTTTCGCCAGGCGACGGCCTGGAGCACATGCCGATTTGTTAATATCAAGTCTTCTTGAATCAAGAAACCTGTTCCCTGAAATCCTTGAATGGCCGAGGGAAGGTCGATCCGGCCGACGCAGGTTATCGCCTCGCGCAATAGGTTGGCACTTGTGTCCAGAGCGTCTCCCCAAGCGCCAACGGGGCTAGTCGTACGGTCGACTTCACCATTGCGGATCATGAAAGAGGGACGGGAACCATCCGTACGAACAATAGTCTCGAGTCCGCTAAGTAGATCCTGGTTTTGAAGCAGACGTTGCTCGTCCCCGTTTCGCAAGACGCGGAGGGCATCGCCGGCGTTTGCGACAATTGCATCCGCTACTTGATAGAGTTCGGGAGTCCCGCCAAGGTGCAGCTTGATAATGCCGTACAGCTCACTCTTTGTAGACTCAAGACGATCGTTGATGCTGCCATCGGATAGCTCAGGCTCAGGCTCAGGCAAGTCGCCCGCGCTCTCAACGCCGCCGCCTACGGACTGGCCGGCCTTCAACAAATTGTTGTAGTGCGATACCAAGCCGCGGGAAACAGCCGGACCTTCTTCTGCGCTGACTTCACCTTCCATCTTTGCTTCCTCTCGTGATAAGGCGCATGAATCGCGCACACTTCTGGAAACCGGGCTCTATAAAGATTATGTTCAATCAACCAAAAACCTTTCGAGGAGGTGCGGAGCTAGAACTTCGGTGCTCACGAACCATGCGAACTTCAGCCTGAAAAGATCTATGTTGGATCCAAGGTTCAGACGAGCAGACCTCAGGACAGGAGCGGTCAATTCGTCGTCAAATGAGTAAGAGAGCGTCTCGCCAGTGATGGTCGAAAGTAGTGGTGAGCGAAGTGCATTGTCAGGGCTTATTGAGTTCTTCGCTAAGTTTATCTGTTCGAATAAACCCTCCGTAGAAGGGTATGACGTCTCCCGCCAGGACTTTGCCCTTATCACCACTCAGCAACAAGTAGGTAACTGTGGCTCCACCCATGTGAAAAAGCGGCATCGACCCAAGGCCGGTCCAAAGATTCTTCTTCAAGAGAAAACCGCCGCCACTGTTCTCGAGACGGAGTAGCAGCACGGCTGCCCCGGCTTTGAGCGCGGTATCTATTGCAAATTCCTGGGCGACAGCCACGAGAGGCAAAATGCCATTTGCATCAGCTGTAGTTAACGAGCTTACGAAGGAATCGTAAAGAGCGATCACTCCGTTGAGTTGTTCGACTCTAGGTTTAAGTGCCGCTGCTTCCTTCAGCAGGGCTTCCCTGGTGGCGGCATTCTGCGGATCGGCCGCTTCTCTTTCAAGTTTCGCAATGGCTTCCTTTGTTTGGTTCACTGCATTCGCGGTAAGCATTTGCAGCTTCTGCAAATCAGCCAGCTCAACTACCAGATCCGAGATCGTGGAATCGAGGGCAGTGGGTTCAAAGATAGTCGGAAGGTGAACTTCTTTTTCCCTTAGCGCACCAGCAACTGAAAACAACAAAAGCGATTCATCAAGCTTGACGTCGATACCGCCCACGGTGTAATCGCTTTTGAAAAACCCAAGCAACTTCGAAAACGCATCCAGACCGGCGGCAACCAGTGCCGGCGCCGCTATTCCTTCTACAGCCTCGACTGGCTCTGCGATACCGGCTGCCGCGAATGCTTGCTTGATTGTTTCTTTACGGAAACGAAAAGTAAGCAGCCGCTGAAAGGAAGGAAACTCTTTGGCGCTAAATATGTAGAGTTTTGCGACGTCGGTTGTTTTTACCGCTTCTGCAACTTTGGCGGCCGATTTCTTTACCGCGCGGGCCGCAAGAAGCAACGCTTCTTCGGTCCCAGCCTTCTCTCGCATCTCTACACTGCCGGTATATGGGCCAGCCTTAACATCGCCTATATATTTGGCGATGGCAGCTTGAGTTTGTGCTTCAGCCAGGACTTTCTGGGCGTCAGCAAGCGCTTTCTCGTTCTGCAAATCTGTGAGTTGTTGACCCGATGGGCTCTTCGTCTGATCTAAGGCTTTTTGAGAATCGGCCAGCGCTTTTTGCGCATCTGCTAGAGCCTTTTGATCCTGAAGCCGGCTTAGCTCTGAAGTCGAAGACTCTAGTGCCTTATTCGCATCGGCCAGTGCCTTCTTTGCATCGGCGAGCGCCTTTTCATTTAGGAGTTTGCTCAGTTCTGAGGCCGAAGTGTTTGGCTGTTCCAGCGCTTTTTTGGCGTCAGCGAGTGCCTTTTCAGCATCGAGCTTCGCTTTTTCAGCCTCCACTTTCTCCTTTTCCTTTTTTAGTCGCTCTACTTGTTTTTGCAGCTCCTCATTGGTTGTTGCCATTTTGGTGGGTCCTTTTTGGAAATGTGTCGATTACCGAATAGTTGGATCCCGATAGTACTGAGACAGAAAATCGTGGACGACGTCCACTGACAAGCAGCCGCGCAAACCAAAGGAGATCATTCCTCCAGCCATGAGAGAGTTGTTTGAATTAGAGGTGTCATCTTGTGTCATCTAAATAAATTTGATAGCCCGAGGCTGAACACGAATGCACCGCGGCCCTCGCCGGGACGCGGGTGTATGTTCCAGGAGTAGCCGGCGGTCAAGTCGAAACTTAGGAGCGAAAACCGGCCGCCCACGCCCGCGCCACGGCGAAGGTCGCCGGGTCGATTCGGGGATTGCGATAGACGCGCGACGTCGAAGAAAGCTACGGGGCTCACGCTGTACAGATTAGCCTCGTGAGACAATTCCTTAATCACGCGAGTTGGGTAACGCATCTCCCTCTTCGCTTGCTTTTCGGCCTCGTCCGCCTCCGGCGAGGCCATCACCTTGGTGAACTTGTCTTTAATGATTTCCCCTTCTGCGACGAACGTGTCGCCGAGAGCCTTGATGCGTGCGGCCTGCGTCGAGGGAAGGAGCGCGGCCAGAGCGTCCAGGTCAACGGCCATATTCTGTATGCGCGAAGTGCCTCCCAGCGTCCCTACCGCGAGCGTGCGGACGTCAGCGCGATTAACCTTCTGCTCGTCTATGTCGCCGAGTATTTTTTTGGTCGTCTTATGGACCCGGGCGAAGGAGCCAGAGGCCTCAGTTGCACCGGGCGGCGGTGGATCGTAGAGCTTCTTCAACGCGGCTTGGACCGCCGGGTCGCTATTTTGCCGCACCAGAAACAGCTCTTTGCGCAATTCTTCGAGTGGTTGCGCCAGCTTCTTTACTTCTTCAGTCATCGCCTTGAACTTTGGTTTCTCACTCAGGTACGAGCTCTTGATGCCACTCTCTGCAACGCCCAGAGCGAACTCGACGGCTTCGTCATAAGATAGACAAGTGCCATCCTCTGAATTTTCCGGTGCCGTCTCATCCGACGGCAGTTCCGGCCTGGCGCAGTAATTCATCACCTCCTTGGGAACCAAAGGCCTGGCCCAAACAGTGGCGGCGATGGTCAGATTCGTGGAGAAGAAGCGCTCGCCCCCGAACACGTCTCCGGCCCTTGCTTGTGCGAAACGGTTTTGCGGGTAGCTTCGAATGAACGGGTTGCTTTGGATTTCCCAAGTGCTGCCGGACAGGAAATTCTGTTCAGTGTTGCCCCCGAAGAACCTCTCCGCCACGGGAAGCACGCTCTTTTTGCTGATACTGCCAGCTGCAAATTTTCCCTCTAAAGTTATGGGGTAATGATGGTCCCACGGGAACAAACGGAGGTTGGCCCCTGCGTCGAAGACCTGCTTGAGGTAGTCAATCTTTGTGCCTTCACCCGCATTTCCGAGCTGCACGCCGTAAGAAGCCTTGAAGTCGTGTCGGCCCACGTTCAGCGAGCCGCCGACAAATAACTTGATAGCCTTGTGGCCGCTGCTGGCGAGCGCGTCGGCCGGCAATGCCACGGCGCTCTCGTCGGTCTGGCGATTTCCACCCTCAACGGCTCCCCCGAAGCGCAAGGTCAGTTCAGGTCCGCCTATTGGGCGCGTGGCCGCGATTATTTGCGCGCGACCGGTCGCGCGTTTCAGATCTAACGCGCCTTCTTCGGTGTCGTCCCGGAAATACTCGAAGTCCCATTCGGTGTAACGGATGAACCCGCGCTCGCGCTCGCGCGAGCCGCTGGCGTCAAGACTAACTTCGGAACTTGAACTCGAGCCGGAAGATTTCAAAGACACGTTCTTGATGAAGCCGTTCGGGATTTGGGCGGATAGACTCGCCCCGCCGAATACCGCGCGGCTGCGGTTGTAGCCTACGTTGGGTTGGACAAAGAATTGAGCCAACCGTCTGGTAGCGCGTGTCTCCGGCACAGCGCGACTCACCTCCTGCTTGCCTCCCAACTCAAAGGTTCTTATCAGGTGATTGGACAGGGACAGCGAATAGACTCGATATACAACATCAAGCTGGGAGCTATCACAGTTCTCGATGAAGGGGTAGGCAAGGCGGGCGGCGAAACGGGCCTTGGGTACGGCTTGCAAGGGATTAAAGTTGTTGTTTACAAAAATGAAGCCGTCGTCGAACGCCTGAGTAGTAAAGGAGTCGTGCGCCTTAATCGGCATATCTTTGTCCGTCAGGATTCGTTTGACTGCATCCCCGACGGAGCCGAACAGCCAGTCCACGGGTGTGTCGATGCGCACTTGCCGCACCGTGTACCCGGCTTTCTCGTACGCCTCCGCATCATCCTCGCACTTCGCCGCAAGAGCGGACTGAGAGCACGCAAGGATCGCGAATAGAAACAGAGCGAAGAGCACGGTGGCTCTTCTCCCCAACGCGCAACTGGTCATATCGTCCCTGGTGAGTAGAATGCAGTGAGGCATTCGACCCGTAAGACTATCAATTGATTCAGAGAACCCGCTTGAGCAGTTTTGTCAGCTCGGGGTCGTTCTGAGCCTGGCTCGCCGGAATTTCTAGCGAACGGTCAGTAACGTCTGTTTGCAGCAGGTCAACCCGTTCGTCGTCTAGCTTCTTGTTCTTTTTGATTTCGGCTGCGAGCGCGTCGGCCTTGGCCTTATCTGCCTCTTGATTGCTGCCAATAACGACGTGTACCTCAACGCGCGTCTTCAGCTCGTCCTTCTTCTTTACCTTGAGGATAAAGTCAATCATCCAGAAGTCAGTCTTGTCAGGGTTACAGCCGTGGGTAAGCCCAAATGTGATCTGCTGCTTCTCGTCCTCTGTATTGATCAGCACGGAGACAAAAAACTTCTTGCACGTCTTCTCTTTATCCTTATCCTTGGGCGGCTTGACTGGCTTCGTCGTAGTAGTCATAGAGGATTTTCCTTTCAATTCAATCAGTTAGGAAAGCGTATCTTAGCTGGATAGATGGATAGTCTCCGAAGTAAAGCGTGCTAATTCAGATCAACTTAATCTGAAGTTCTGTAACAAGCCACGAAAACTACGTCTACTTCCATCCAGATGAATTTGAGCGAGTGTGCGAAGAACCCGAGACTCGTGAGAATTCAGCTGAGCGATGCGGACGATACTGCTAGGTTGTATCGAAAGTCAACAGAAATTTAGATGTCGAAAATAGGCGTTAACGAGCCTCCCAGGTTCTAATCGTTCCTTTCCGGGGAACACGGGACACTTCGACTTGACAAGAGGCGACACCTCGCCGATTTCATCAAGGAAGATTAATCCTTTGTGCAGCTTCAAATAGTCCCTTCCGCTTGTCATTGGCCCGGGTACAGAGGCCTTGCTCATAGCCAAAGAGTTCCGATCCAAGAAGCATTCCCCGTAGAGTTCTACAGTTAACGGATACAAACAGATTCATTGCACGGGGCTCTGTTACGCTGGATCCGACATTAGAAGACTCTGAGCGCAGAATGCGCGCCGCGCGTTCATGGTGAGTGCCCCTTGATTCTCACAGGTGGACTCGAGGTAGAAAAGCAAGTTATGGCGCTCCACAGACTTAGATAGGCACAGGCCGTCGTGATGGACAACGAAGGGACAACGGAGTGCCTACGGTGCGGACAGTGCGGGCACTAATTGGACACTGAATGAAAAATATGAGGTTTTTCGAGGAAAAATCCGGAGGTATGGTGCCGAAGGGGGGACTCGAACCCCCACGAGTCGCCTCACACGGCCCTCAACCGTGCGCGTCTGCCA
>WUUC01197156.1_pt1 | contig 15854 bp, 16 predicted proteins | sample 6278441 | NCBI WGS metagenome assembly WUUC01 (sample SAMN13675441, study PRJNA597444) | soil metagenome | isolation source: soil | place: USA: Washington | collected 2017-10
GCCCTTCGAGCTGGACGCCGTGCGCGCGCTGATCCGCAAGCTGGTGAAGCGGGCTTGATTACGGCAGCGGGATCGGGGCGGAGATCATCTTGGGCTCGTCGCCTTCGTCGTAGAAGATCACAAGCTCGCGCTCGCCGGCCGCCACATCGAGATCAAAGGTCGCGATCGGGTCGATCTCGTCGCAGCCGCTGACGGTTTGCGTGTCGTACAGGCCGAGCGTGATCGCGCCGGACGGCACGCTGTGCGGATCGTGGATCGCGCTCGAGCCCCGGACGAAGCACGGCTCACCGGGCAGCGCCAGGCCGTTCGCCTCGCCTGCGTCGAAGCGCGCATCCCAGAACGCCGTGATGTGCAGCGTCGCCTGCGAGTCGTCCGACGGGTTGAGCTCGGTCTCGTCGAGCTGCTGATACTGGAGCGTCGCCGTCGGCACGTCCCAGTCGGTGGCCGAGAGGATGATCGTCGCGCGCTCGCCCGCGCCGTCGAGCTGGCCGACTTGGATGCGCGTGCGGAAGTGATCGCTGTCGAGGTTCGAGGAGAACGAGGCCTCGGGCGTCATGCCCACGGCCCACAAAACGAAGATCGGCTCTTCGGCGAACTGGTTGATCGGCACTTCGAAGTACTCGCTGATGGTGGCGAACGGCAGCTCGGGGCTGAGCTCGACCGATTGGCCATCCGTGTTCGGTCCCCACGCGATGAAGGTGACGTCCTGCACCATGTTCACGACGCGAATGCTCGCGGTCGGACCGAGATCGGCGTCGCCATCACCGTCGCCATCACCGTCGCCATCACCGTCGCCATCGCCGTCACCGTCACCGTCGCCATCGCCATCCCCGTCGCCATCACCATCACCGCCGGTGCCACTGGCACCGCCATCGGGATCGCCGGACGTGTCGTCGCTGCACGCGACCAGGGACAGCAAGAGCATCAGCGAAAGAGCAAGCCATGAGCGCATCGGGCACCTCGTTAGGGAGCGCCACGATATCAAACCAGAGGTCGAGTGCCTGTTTTCGAGGTGACGCGCTGCAAAGGGCGCGGCGAAGCGGCCTCATCGGGCTTTCTTTTGCTCTAAAAGCAGTAGCTCTCGCTCAGCCCACCCGGTGCGTCGCACTCGCTCATCTCCGCATCGCACTGGGCCTGCTGCTCGCACGGGCGCATGCACATCTCGCGCACGACGCCTTCGTCGTAATGCGGTACTTCGGCGACGCACTCGGTGCCTTCGGGGCAGCCGTAGTTGCAGGCGCGCGTGCACACGCCGCGCTCGCCGGCGAAGTCGGTGCGGCAGTGCAGGCCCGAGCCCGCGCCGCCCATCAGTTGACACTCTTCGTCGGTCTCGCAGCGCCGGCCGATGGTGACGGGGCCTGGGCACCAACCGGGTTCGATGCAGCTCACGTTGCCCTCGAGGCAACCGCAACAACCGTCGTCGCTGCCCCAGCCGTTCGGCACGCACGCGCCGTCGACGAGGCAGCTGCTCGCTGCGCACGGCGGCGCGTCGATCTCCGGACACGCGATGCGTGCCGCGCCGCCTTCATCGAGCATACAGCCGCAGAGCTCGGCGTCGATCGCGAGGCAGCTGAAGCACGCTTCGCCGAGCTCGCAGTCTTCGCTCACCTCGAAGCGCGAGCAGGGTGTCCACGTCGTCTCCCAGATCGGACCGTCAAAGCTCAGGGGTCCGTTGGCGTCGATCTCATACACCTGATAGCCGTCGCCTTCACGACGGCCGAGGTAGCCGTGCTCTAAAAAACTATCCATGCCCGTGTTGCTAAAGGTGACGAAGAACGGTGCTTCGACCGAGAGCGCCATCGCCGCGCATTGCACGATGAAGTCATCGCTGGACCCTGCATCGAAGGCGCACTCGATCTGGGTTTGGTCGCCCCACAAATGCTGAGCGACGTCCTCGGGCGAACAACTCGCGATGCTCACCGTGCCGGCGTCGTGCGTGTCACCGTCGCCATCCCGTCGCCATCACCGCTCGCGACAACGACCTGCGGCGCGCGGCACCGGCCCTCGCTGCACGCGTGCTCCCCGCCGAGCGCTTCGCAGTCTTCATCGCCTGCACAGGCCACGTCGCACACCGAGGCCGTGCTGCACGCGCTGATCTGCGTCGCCTCGCAGCGCGCGCTCGACCCGTGCTCAGCGCAGCTCGCGTTCTCTTCGCACGCTTCGGTGCACGCGCCGCACACGCAGTGGAGGCCCGGCCCGCAAGCCTCTGTCTCGCAGGTCGCAAGGAAGTGCGTCTCGCTGCTGTTGCCCGCTTCGCGCGTCTTGGCGCAGGCGACGAGCGCGCAGCTCAGCAGACACAACGCGAAGCACTTCAACAAAGCTTTCATGACCCGCTCCCCAGGCCGGCACGCTTGGCCGGTCGCTGTTGCAGACTAGCCGGCCCGCGCGCATCGCGTAGGCGTCAGAAATGCCGCCACCCCCCGGCCGGGCACGCTTGCGCAGCGACCAGGCAGCCGCCGCGCGCGTTCAGTACGATGCGGCGCGAGCTCCACACCCATGCCGCGCCCCAAGCTCCGCAAGATCAGCCTCGACGGCGCCGCGTACCTGTGGCGCATCGAAGTCGCGTACCTCGGCGTGCGTACTCCTGCGCTGCGCGCGCGCTCGACGTTCACCGTGTACTTGAAAGGCCACAAGGCTTCGCCCGCGCGGCTGAGCTTCACGACAATCGCCGACGCCCAAGCCGGCGCTCCGCTGCACAGCGGCTACGCGATCGCGATCGACGATGATGAGCCACAGCCCCTCAAGCTCAACCTCAACGAGCCGCGCCACGCGGCTTCGATGATTCGGTTGTTGCGCGAGCTCGGTTGGCAGCCGGAGCTGCGCACGGCCTTCACGGTGGAGGACGGCAACCGCTATTTGCGAAGGCTCGAAGCAGCGGCGACCTAAGCAGGCTCAGCACGGGCATCCCTGCACTCATACCAATAAACCGCGCATCAACCGCGCTGCTGCCGAGAACGCGTGGATCGGGGCGGCGAGAACGCGGCGCCGATCAGGACCGCGTTGCGCAGCGTGCGCGGGTCATGCAACGCGGCGTGCAAAGAGCGCGGCCTGTGCTCCCCAGGCACGGTAGGCGCGGCAGCGGCGCGATGTTTCGCGGGCTCGGTGCGCGGCGACAGCGCGCTGCGCAAGCGAGCGAGCACGGCCGGCTCTTCGTGTTGCTCCACTGCCAACCATGCGGCGCTCAAGAGCTGCGCGGCGTCGGCGTTGCGCGCGCTGCCTTGCATCAGCTCGCGGCTCAAGGTGATTTGTTCGCGCGCCTCTTCGAGCGTCTGCGAGAGCCCTGGCCACTCACCGAGCGGGACAGCGCCGAGCGCGTCGAGGGGAGCTTCGAGCACGGCCTGCGAGAGCTGCTCGGTGAGCCCCAGCATGAACGCCGCGGGCAGCGCGATGAAGCGGCCGTCGGCGAGGGGGATGGAGATCTGTGTCGCGTCGGGGAGCGCTTCGTCGAGCGCGGCGCGGTGACGCTTGGCTTCGTCACGGCGGCCGAGGGCCTCGAGCGCGAACAGCGCGGCGTGCATGCGCACGAGCGGCGGCGGCTCGCTGCTGAGGTACTCGCCTTGAGCGCGTGCGCGCGTCGCGGCGGCGCCGCTTGCGACGACTTGATGGCGCAGCGCGGTGACGTAGGCGTTACCGAGCCGCAGGCTTAGCGCGACCTCGGCGAAGAGCGCGGGCAGCCACGGGCCGAACGCTGCAAAGGCGCTGCGCTCGTCGAAGCCGTGGCGCGGGTCGACGAGGCGCGTGCGATCCGACAAGCCGAGCGCGTCGCGCAGCTCTTCGCCCAGCGTGGGGAACGCGGAGAACCAGCGGCGGCCGAGCGCTTGCAGCGCCTTCGTGTAGTCGTCGAGCGCCGCGCCCGCGCCGCTCGCTACGGGCAAGAAGAGCAACTGCGAGCTAAGGCCGCGCGCGTAGTGCTGCGGCTGCGCTTCGAAGTGAACGGCCAGCGGTGTGTGGCCCAGCAGCGTGAGATCTTCCGCGCGCGCGTACTCACTGAGCGGGCGTTGCGCCGCCTGCGCGATGCGGTCGAGCTCGAAGAGCGACGCGGCTTCGCCCGGCGTGTTGCGCTCGCGCGCGACTTGCTCGAGCGCCTGGAGCGTGAGCACGGCGCCGGCAGCACGGCGCTCGACTTGCGTCGCCGCGTCGGTAGCGCGGCCGCGTGCGCTCACGGCGTGCAGCGGGTCGATCACCTCGCTGACCAAGATCGGCTCGAGCCCGCGCAACGAGCGCTCGAGCAAGAAGGCAGCGCGCAGCGTCTCAGCGCGCTCGATCAACGCAGGCCAGGGCGCCTGCGCGGGGCGCGGCGGTGCGGGCCGCACGGCCTCGCGTGGCGGCGCGGGCTTGGGCTTGGGTGGCGGTGGTGCTGGTGGCGGCTCGGGCGGCGGCGCCGCCTCGACCTCTTCTGCGCGCGCGCCTTGCAAGCGCTTGATCCAGCTGCGTGCCACCGACCAAAGCCAAAACAGCGTCCACAGCGGTGCGATCGCGCGACCCGGATTGTCGGCGATGCCGCGCAGCAGCTCGAGAAGCTCCTCGATCATCGGCTCTTTGGCGCGCTGGGATCGGCGTTGGGCTCGTGGTCAGCCGCATGCGTGCGCTCGGGCGCAGCAGCGATGTCGGGCCGAGGCCGCGGGCGCGGCCAATGCCTGCGCGCGAGCGGGCCTTCCCCGCGGCGCGCGAGCACTTCAGCGACCAAGAGCTCTTGCACGAAGCTCGCGCGATCGCGCGGCACGATCATCGCGATTGACCCGGATCCGAGGTGCTGGTCTTGCTGATCGAAGTGCGCATCTCGGTATCCGCGACCACGTTGCGCATCTGGTAATAGTCGAGCGCTCCGAGGTTGCCTGCGCGCAGCGCTTCAGCGAGCGCCTGCGGCACCTTCGATTCGGCCTCGACGAGCAGCGCGCGCATCTCTTCGACCTTGGCGCGCATCTCTTGCTCGGCTGCGACCGCGAGCGCGCGCCGGCTCTCGGCGTGGGCTTGCGCGATCTGCTTGTCGGCCTCGGCCTTCTCCGTCAGCAGCTTGGCGCCGATGTTCGCGCCCACGTCGATATCCGCGATGTCGATCGAGAGGATCTCGAAGGCGGTGCCGGAGTCGAGGCCTCGCCCCAGCACGTTCTTCGAGATCTGATCCGGGTTCTCGAGCACCTGCGCGTAGGTGAGCGCGGAGCCGATCGTGGAGACGATGCCCTCGCCGACGCGCGCCAAGATCGTCTCCTCGGTCGCGCCACCGACGAGGCGGTTGATGTTCGAGCGCACCGTGATGCGGCAGATGACCAAGAGCTGAATACCGTCCTTGGCGACCGCCGAGATCTTCGGCGTCTGGATCACGCGCGGGTTCACGCTGGTCTGCACCGCTTCGAACACGTCGCGGCCCGCGAGATCGATCGCCGCCGCCTGCTGAAACGACATCGGGATGCCGGCCTTGTCGGCGCTGATCAGCGCGTTGACCACGCGATCGACGTTGCCGCCCGCGAGGAAGTGCGACTCCAGCATGTCGACTTGGAGCTGCAAGCCCGCCTTGGTCGCGGTGATGAACGGGTTGACGATGCGCTGCGGTGCGACGCGGCGCAGTCGCATCGCGACGAGCGTCATCAAGCCCACGTACGCGCCGCTCGACCAAGCCGCGATCCACAGCTGCAGCGGCACGAGCCACAGCACGATGACGAGACCCAAGAGTGAGAGCAGCGCGACGACAGGGATGGTGAGTGCCATTTGAGCGAAGATCATGAGGTCCTTATAGTGGGCTTAGGGTTCGGCGTCGCGCCGCACGACGATTCGGCCTGCAGTCGCCTCGACCACGCGCACCTTGGTGCCGCGCTCGATGTAGTCGCCTTCAGTCAGCACGTCGTGCCGCGTACCGGCGAGCTCGGCCTTGCCCGTCGGGTGCAGATCGGTGACCGCCGTGCCGACGACGCCGACCAGCGCGGTCTCGGTGGGCGCAGATACGAAGCCTGCATCCGCGGTCGTCGCGTGCGAGAGCACGAGCTGTCGCATCGCGCGCGTCTTGGGCAAAAACCGCATCGCGACGAGCCCCAGCGCGAGCGTCACCAAGAGCGAGATGCTCACGCGCTCGATCGCATCCGACACCATGCCGAGGTCCCAGGCCACCGACAGCGGCATCGTGAGCAGCGTTAGAACGAAGCTCGCGCCGATGCACACGATTCCCGCGATGCCCGCGACACCGAAGCCCGGCAATAGAAACAGCTCGACCGCGAGCAGCCCCAAGCCTGCGATCAACAGCAGCACCTCTTCGAGGCCGGCGAGGTTCGCGATCATGTGGCCGCCGAAGAAGAGCGACAGGCACAGAACGCCGACCGCGCCCGGTAGCCCGACGCCCGGCGAGTACAGCTCGATCAGCAAACCCAACATACCAAGGCTCATGAGCAGGCCCGCCACCGCAGGGTCGGTGAGGAAGCGCGCGATCTTCTCGGCCCAGTTCTCTTGCGTCGAGGTCAGCTTCGGGTGGCGGAGCGAGAGCGCCTCGAGCAGCGCCGGGACCGAGGCGACTTGCAGGTCAGCCATGTTGAGCGCGAGCGCGCGATCCGTATCGAGGGTCAATAGCTTGCCGCCTTCGACGACGCCCTTGATCACGACCGCGCGGTCGACCATCGCTTCGGCGACGTCGCCGCGGCGGCCGTTGGCTTCGGCCGTCGAGCGCATCTCGGCGCGCATATACGAAGTCATCTTCTCTTCGACGCCCTCGCTTTGCTCGGCGCCATCGCTGGCCATCGGAGTGACAGCGCCGAGCGTCGCGCCTGGAGCCATCGCGATCACGTCGCACGCGAGCGCGATGAGCGCGCCGGCGCTGATCGCGCGCGGATGAATGAACGCGACGGTGCGTACCTTGTGATTGAGCAGCGCGTCGCGAACCTTGATCGCCGCATCGACGCGGCCGCCGAGCGTGTTGATGTCGAGGATCACGAGCGCTGCATCGGCGTGCGCCGCGAGCGCGCGCTCGATGAACGCCGCAAGGCCGAGGTCGATCGTCCCCTCGATCGGGATCCGCAGCACCTTGGCGCCCTCTGCCGTCGCGACCTTGAGCTCGCGCTTGGCCGCATCCGCGTGCTTGCTGGGCTCCGGGTGATAACGCACCGGGCCGCCGCCGGGCGCGGCCTTTTCCTCAACGCCGGCGTCGCTCGGCACGAGCTGCGCTGACGAGCGCTCGATCGACGCAGCGAGCGCGACCACGACGCCCGCGACGAGCGCGAGCCGCGCCCCGTACCGTCCCACCCCCAGCAAACGCTTCGGCATGACGCATGGGTATCACGTCCTGCTCGAAACACTCGATCGCCTACGCCTCGCGCTGCCTGTACCTCGACCACTCGATGCCGAGCTTGCGCATGCGCGCGCGAAGCGTGTGGGGGTTGATGCCCAAGAGCTTGGCGGCGCCGAACGGGCCTTCGATGCGGCCGTAGGTCGAGGCGAGCGCGCGTTCGATGTGTGAGCGCATGGCGAGGTCGAGTGACTCGAGGCTCGCGCGATCGGTTGCGTCGGTCGACAGCGGCGTGAGCGCGGGCAGCGCGAGCGGCGAAAGTGGCGTCACCGGCGCGACGGGCACGGGCGTGCGCAACGCGGCCGGCGCAGGCGGCATCACGATGCCGTCGTGCGTGCCCAAGGCCTTGGCGATCTCAAGGCGCTTGCCATCGCCCAAGATCGCGGCGCGCTCGATCACGGCGCCGAGCTCGCGCACGTTGCCGGGCCAGGGGTACGCGCGCAGCAGCACGATGTCGTGATCGCTCGGCACGAGCGCCATACCGCCGAGGCGCAGGCCGGCCTTGAGCGCGAAGTGCGCGGCGAGCGAGGGGATGTCTTCGTCGCGCTCGCGCAGCGGCGGCAAGCGAATCGGAAAGACGCTGATGCGGTACCAAAGGTCTTCGCGAAAGATGCCCTCGGCGACCATGGTCTCGAGGTTTCGGTGCGTCGCGGCGACGATGCGCACGTCGACGGTCACCGACTGCGAGCCACCGACGCGCTCGAGCGAGCCGTCTTGCAAGACGCGCAAGAGGCGCACCTGCGCGGCCATCGGCAGCTCGCCGATTTCATCGAGGAAGAGCGTGCCGCCGTCCGCGCGCTCGAACCAACCTTTGCGCGTCGCGACCGCGCCCGTGAACGAGCCCTTCTCGTGGCCGAACAGCTCGGAGTCGATCAGCTCGGACGGGATCGCGCCGCAGTTCACGCGCACGACGGGGCCGTCTTTGCGTCGGCTCTGCACGTGGATGGCGCGCGCGATCAGCTCCTTGCCGGCGCCCGTTTCGCCGAGCAGCAGAACGGGTGCGTCCGTGCGCGCGACTTGATCGACGCGCTGCATCACGAGCTTGAGGCCTGAGCTCGCGCCGACGACGGTGTCGGTGATCACGTCTTGGCGGCCCAGGCGCGTCAGCAACGCGCGGCGATCGGCCTCGAGCGCTTCGCGCATCACGGCCAGCTCGTGCAAGCGCTGGTCGCTCTCGAGCGCGACGCTGAGCGGCTCGAGCATGCGCTGCACGAGGTTTTCGTGCGCCGAGCCGAGCGCGCGGTCGTCCCGCGCGATGATGATCAACACACCCTGCGCTTGGTTGCCGATGACGAGCGGACCTGCGATCGCGGAGCCGCTAATGCCCGATGGCATGAGCGCGCGCACCAGCGCCGCGGGCGCGTGGGTCAAGACGAGCGGGAGGCGATCGTTCAGGAAACGAGCGAGCGCGCGCTCGGCGCTCGGGTCGAGCTCGGTGCGTGCGCTGTCGGGCTCGGCGAGCGCGGCTGCGCTGCCGAACGCGATCGTGGTGAGCCGTGCGGGGCGGCTGTCGACGCGGCGAACGCACAGCGCGTCGATCGGCGCGACCTTGCGCACGACGCGCGCCAAGCGCCGCACCGTCTCCGTCAGCTCGAGGTGCCGACCGACCTCACGCCACAGCTCGACGTCGAACGCGTGCAGCGCTTGCAGCTCCGAAGCCACCTCGACGACGGCCGGCTTCATCGCTCGACCTGCGCGCTCAAGGTTTTTCCGTGCCATGTCACGGTTTTTACCGTGCTCTGCTGTTGAATTTCTAGCATCAATCATGGTTCCGGAGGATTTGCCCGCAAAATCGCGCGCTGCGCCTGGCTCACTACAAGTCCCGTGCCGGATGGGGCGGGGTTCCGGAATTCGCGAGCCGGGTGTCCGCTGTCGCGCCTAGCGCTTGCGACGCTTCGGCCTGGGCGTTCGCAGCGACTCCAAGACGGCCAGATCGCGAAGGTCCTTCGGGCGCCCTGCTGCAGCCTTGTTCGCAATCAACTGCTCGCGGCCAAGAACCGGCAGCTGCATTCCATCGATCGCGACAGCGACCCGGCCCGCCCAAGCCTGCTTCCACGACACGCCACTTATCTCAGTGAGGATGTCGATGCGCAGGGGCTTGCGACCGAGCATCCAGATCGGGCCCGCCTTCGCGAGCTCGGTGACCTTCGGCACAGCGTCGCCGAAACCGAACGCTACGAGTGCCGCGCGAAGCTTGCGTGCGTTGGACGCGGAAGCTTCGACGAAAACATCGAGGTCTTCGGAAAACCTCGGCTCAGCGTGCGCCGCGACGGCGAGCGCTCCGATCACCACGAAGCGAACGTCGTGTGCCAGAAGCGCGGCGAAGAATTCGCGCCAGTCGGGGGGAAGGTTTGCGTCCATAGGTGCCAGTGCACATCTCGACGGCCAGCACGATCTTCTCGGCCATCGTCATGCGCGACACATCCTCGCGATCCAACGCGTCCGCTTCGTCGAATGAGCGCGCAACACGCAGGAGGGTCTCGCGAGGCATGCCCAAGCCTAGCGCGCGAACGGCGCTCTCGGCAAAACGACGCGAACGTTGTGTGGCCTTCGAAAACCCCACCGCGGCTTGCGAGCAGGTGCGCAGTGGACATGGTCTTCGAAGGAGGCCTGTCATGGCGCACGTCGCAGTGGTGTTGGGCGAAGACTTCGAGGATTCCGAGCTGCGTGTGCCGAGCGATCGGCTCAAGGCTGCAGGCCACAAGCTCACCATCTTGGGCAAGAAGGCCGGCGAGTCCGTGAAGGGTAAGCGCGGCGAAGAGACCGCGAAGATCGACGCCACCGCCTCCGAGCACAAAGCGAGCGAGTACGACGCGCTGCTGATACCAGGCGGCTTTTCACCGGACCGCTTGCGCATGGATGAAGGCGTCGTGAACCTCGTGCGCGACTTCGGCGCGCAGAAGAAGCCGATCGCCGCGGTGTGCCACGGGCCTCAGTTGCTGATCGAAGCCGACCTGGTGCGCGGCAAGACCGTAACGTCGTGGCCGTCGGTGAAGACGGACCTGGTGAACGCGGGCGCAGAGTGGGTCGACCGCGAAGTCGCGACCGACGGAAACCTCATCACCTCGCGCAAGCCCGAAGACCTCGAGGCGTTCTCGAGCGCGCTGCTCGAAGCGATCGAGAGGAGCTCGAAGCTGAGTGCGACGGAGACGGTGAAGGTCGGCGCGTAAGGCGCGCGCGCGCGCCACGTCACAACGCATGCGGCCGTTTCTAGGCACGCAATAGGCGCGTCCAAAGAGCGTGACCGCTGCGCGCGATCGGGCGGGCCGTGTGCCACTGAGTGCCGCGTTGCCGCGCTATTTTTAGAGCGCGCCACACTGCGCCGGTGGCGCTGACACGTGCGGGCGTCTGTGCTAGCCAATTCGTGTCTTTTGGTTTCGGCCACCTCGGAGATCTCTGCGTGGCTATGCAGAGATCGCCTGCAACAATATTGTTCTTAGAACAAATTAATTTTGACAGGTCCGGCTTTGCCATTCTAAGGCTCCTCCGCGCCTCGATAACCGTGGTCCTTTGGCCATGACGAGCGCCCATTGAATAGGGGGAAGCGATGTCATCGCCATCGGATAGCCGCGTCCGCAACCTGCAAAACCCCGCTCAACGCACCGATCAACGGTCTTCGGCCTCACGATTTGTTACTGGGATTCTGCTCCTCAGCATCGGCGTCGCGATTGGATTAACAATTGACTCTATCGGTCGAAACGATACGAAGATCGCGGACTCGATTTCAGCGCGTGAAAAAGATCACGTCGAGCCCGCGTTGCCGCGCGCGCAACAACCAGTGCCTGGGCCTGCGCGCTGGACCGCGATCGCCCCGGCGCTGAGCGAGATGCCGGCGATGCCGGACCCCAGCGACGACGTGGGCCTGCGTAAATACCGCGCCGAGCAAGCGAGGCTGATCGTCACCGGCCTGCGCACGCTCGCGACGCGCAGCGAGGGCCCGCGCACGCCGACGCCCGAGAAAGCAGCCGCTGAAGCTTGGCCATACGTCGAAGGATGGATGTCGGCGGTTCAGACCGTGGCGCCCGAAGTGCTCGAAGACGTCGGCAATGCGATCGAGAGCTCGTTGTGCGACCCCGCGACCAAGCCCACGCAGCAGATGCTGCTCGTGCGCATGGGCGAGCACGATCCGCTGTTCGTGAGCCAGCGCGGGCTCACCTGCACGATCGCGCGGTACACACAGGGCGCCGAACCGGACCACGTGCTGTGGACGGCGCTCGATGCGTGGGATGCCGCGGACCTGCCCGTGACGCCGGAGCTCGAGCAGCTCGCGAGCTTGAAGGGCGACGAGCGCACGCAGAGCAACGTCGCTCGGATTCGCGGTGAGCTGAACGAGCCAACACCCGAGCCGATGTCGCCCGAAGAAGAGGCGCGCCTCGAAGCGCTCATGCCGCCGCCACAAGAGGCAGCGCCTTCTGCACAAGGCCCCGCGCCGCACCCGCTCAACCCGCTACCCGGCAGCGCTGTGCCGACCGAACAGCTCTAGCAGCGCAGCCGCACGAGCTCGCACGTCGGCGCTGAGGGATGGGTTCCTCAGCGCGCGGCGTGGCGATCGTCACGCAACACACAAGGGAACGGAATCAACATGCTGAAATCGAAACTGCAGGCGTTCGTATTGTTGGGTGCGCTGTACATGGTCTCGGGAGCGAGCACGGCCGCCGCGGCCGGCAACTATTCGATCCCGATCGCCAACGCCGTGACCGTGATCGGTGAGTTCGGTGGCTACGCGTGGGCAGGCACGTCGACGGACTTCGGCGGCACGTGCACGTGGTTCATGATCGGGACCCCCGGTCAGGGCGACTACGGCCTCACGGACAACTGGAACATCAACGGGACCAACAGCTCCGACTGGGTCGAGATCCTGATGAGCTCGGGCAGCTGGTGCGGCGTCACGCTGAACCTGATCGCGCCGTACCACACGATTAACATCTTCGGACAGGGCGGCGATGACATCCTGCGCGGCGGCTGGGCTTCGAGCGCGGTCAACGGCATGTCGGGCAACGACAACCTGCACTGTCGCCGCTCCAACTGCGTCATCGACGGCGGCTCGAGCAACGACACGATCACGATGACCACGCACTCGAGCGCGCGGATCTTCGCGTCGACGGGCGACGATGGCGCATGCATCACCAACGCAGCGGGCACCGCCTCCGGCACCGTCTTCATCCTCGATGGCGGCGGGCAGACCACCAGCGACCGCCGTTGCGGTAGCGGCACCAACACCACGACGGGCTGGGAGTCGAACAACTGCGCTCCCTGCGGGTTCTAGAGACGCGAGCTCTAGAGTCGTCGTGCACGCAGTACGGAAGGCAGCTCACGATGGCGTGGGCTGCCTTCTTCTATTCGGCGCTACGCGCTCACGGTCGCGATCGGCAAGAGGCTCGGGTCCGCGGGGTACGCGCGGGCCTTCGTAACTTCCAGTTGCACCCTGCAGCCGGGCTCGACGCCCTTGAGCAAGCTGCTGCGGCGCGGGAATTGCGCGGTGATGGAGCCGGCGCCGTCGATGTTGGCGTAGACGCGCACGCGATCGCCGAGCGTCACCATGCGCTGCACGGTCGCAACGCCATCGTCGTCGCGCCACAGCTTCAAGTCGTAGCTGCGCAAGACGAGGTGCACGCGCTCGCCTTCGTTATGGCCTTGAACAGGCACGGCGAGCTTGCCGGCGTGGGCTTTGCCGTCTTTCACTTGCGCCGAGAAGACGCTGACCTCGCCGACGAAGCGCGCGACGAACTCGGTCTCGGGCTCATCGAGGATCTCGGTCGGTGAGCCGAGCTGCTCGACCTTGCCCTTGTGGATGAGCAGCACGCGGTCGGCGACGGAGAAGGCTTCGTCTTGATCGTGCGTGACGAAGATCGACGTGACGCCCACTTCGTCGTGCAAGCGGCGGATCCACTCGCGCAGCTCTTCGCGGACCTTGGCGTCGATCGCGCCGAAGGGCTCGTCCAAGAGCAAGAGCTTGGGGTCGGGCGCGAGCGCGCGGGCGAGCGCGACGCGCTGGCGCTGGCCGCCGGAGAGCTGCGAGGGGTAGCGGTTCTCGAGGCCCTTGAGCCCCACAAGCTCGAGCAGCTCGCGCGCGCGGGCGCGGGCTTTGTCCTTGGGCGTGCCGCGCACGTCGAGGCCGAACGCGATGTTGTCTTGCACCGTGAGGTGCCGGAACAACGCGTAGTGCTGGAACACGAAGCCGACGGAGCGCGCGCGCGCGTGCAGGTCGGTCGTGGCTTCGTCGCCGAAGTACACGTTGCCCGTGTCGCACGAGTCGAGGCCGGCGAGGATGCGCAGGATCGTGCTCTTGCCGCTGCCCGAAGGCCCGAGCAGCGCGACCAGCGAGCCGCTCTCGACCTCGAAGCTGACGTTGTCGACGGCTTGGAACGAACCGAAACGCTTGCTGAGATTTTCTGCTCGGATCTTCATCGTTTGATCTTTTCTTCGCGCGTCTTCTGCAGCACGTGCAGCGCGGTCCACAAGAGGATGCTGAGCGTGCCGAGCACGAGCGCCATGCCGAGCGCGGCCGCGGTGTTGCGCTCTTCGATCGCGTCGTGGATGAACGTGGTGGCGGTCTGCGTCTCGTGCGAGATGCTGCCGCCGAGCACCAGCACCGCGCCGAACTCGCCGAGCGAGCGCGCGGTGGTCATGAGCAAGCCGTAGCCAAGGCCGGTGCGGATGTTGGGCAGCGTCACGCGAAAGAACGCCTGCGAGGGTGAAGCGCCGAGCGTCGCTGCGGCTTCTTCTTCGCTCGTGCCGATCTCTTCCAGCACGTACGCCACCTCGCGCACGCAATACGGCATGGTGACGAGCAGCGTCCCGATCAGAAGGCCCGGGTAGGCGAAGAGCACCTTGATGCCGGCGGCGGCGAGCGGTGCGGCGAGCAAGCCGTCGCGGCCGACCAAGAGCACGAACGCAAGACCGATCATCACCGGCGAGAGCGCGAGCGGTAAGTCTGCGAGCGCGCTCAGCGCGGCACGGCCCCAGAAGCGATGCCGCACGATCGCGATCGCCAGCACCGTGCCGACGACGCCGTTGACGACCGCAGCGATCACCGCCAGCTGCAGCGACATCAAGAGCGCCGCGACCGCCGCAGGCGCCGTCAGCGCGTGCAGCGCGTTGCCGACGCCGACCTTGATCAGCTCGCCGCCGAGCGCGAGCACAGGGCCGACCAGCACCGCCACCAAGTAGAACAGCACGACGCCGAGCAAGAGCGGCCGGCCGAAGCGCGTGCCCTCGTCGATCAAGCGCGCGGGGGCTTTGCTCTTGGTGCGCAGGGGCACTTGTGCTTGTGCTTCGCTCACCGCGATCTCCGATGCATCAGCCACGACGAGACCCCACGCGTGTTTCGATGAAGCGCGCCAGCGCGTGCAAGCCGAGCGCGAGCGCCAGCAGCACGATCGAGATCGCCGCAGCCGAGCGCGGCAAGCCGCTCTCGATCTCGCCGTACACGTAGACAGGCGCGGTCAGCGTGTGCAGCGGGATGTTGCCTGCGACCACGACGATCGAGCCGAACTCACCCATCGCGCGGCCGAGCGAGCGGATCGCGCCCGACAGCGCTGCCGGCGCGATCGCCGGCAAGTGCACCGTGCGAAACGCGCGCATCGGGCTCGCGCCCAAGACGCGCGCGGCTTCTTCCTCCGCAGGATCGATCTCGAGCAGCACCGGCTCGACCGCGCGCACGACCAGCGGCAGCGTCACGAACGCCAGCGCGAGCACGATGCCCGGCGGCGCGAAGATCAGCTCGATGCCCATGCCGTAAAGCACACCGCCAAAGAGCGAGCCTTGCCCGTACAGCACCGCGAGCATCATGCCGGCGACGAGCGTCGGGATCGCGAGCGGCAGGTCGACTAGCGCAGAGAGCAGCGCGCGCCCTGGAAACTCGTAGCGAACGAGCACCCACGCGGTCGCCGTGCCGAGCAGCGCGTTCAGGATCGCGACGACGGTCGAAGTCCACACGGTGAGCCACAGCGCCGAGCGCGCGACCGGCGAGCTGACCTCGGTGATCAGCGCCGAGAGCCCGCCCGCAAAGCCCGTGTACACGAGCACCACGAGCGGCAACGCGACGAGCAGCGCCACATAGAGCGCCACCGCGATCGCGATGCCCTTCTGCCCGGGGCTCGCCTCGAGCGCATGCGCGGTTGAGCCGGCCTCTAGCTTCACAGCGCCGCCTTCTCCCCACGCGCCGCGGCGAAGGCTTTGTCGTAGGCCGCGCCCTTGTCGAAGATCGACCTTGCAACTTCAGCCCAGTCGCCGAGATCGCGCACGGTGAAGAGGTCGGTCGGGAGCGGGAACTTGGCAGCCACTTCGTTGGCGACCTCAGGCAGCACCGGGCGCAGGCCGAGCTGCGCGAACACGCGCTGCGCTTGGGCGCTCTGCGTGAACGCGACGAACGCCTTGCTGACCTCTTCGCTCTTGTGCTTCTGCGTGTAGGCGTCGACGACCGCGATCGGGTTCTCGATCAAGATGGTCGACTGCGGGATCACGTACTCGTAGTCCTGGCCCTTGCTCTTGCCGACCACGATCTCGTTTTCGTAGGTGATGATCGCGTCGCCGACGCCGCGCTCGAAGGTCAAGAGCGACTCGCGCGCGCCGCGGTCCAAGATGC
>WUUC01122522.1_pt1 | contig 15852 bp, 8 predicted proteins | sample 6278441 | NCBI WGS metagenome assembly WUUC01 (sample SAMN13675441, study PRJNA597444) | soil metagenome | isolation source: soil | place: USA: Washington | collected 2017-10
GAATTGTTTACCACGCCGTTTGTGCCGGCTGCCGTGGGCTCAATGACTTTCCCGGTGTAAATGTTCCGGTAAACCGAATGACCAACCGAAGCTCCGGATGTAACAATGCTGCATTTAAATTTGACCTTTCCTCTTTAGACGCCCGCATTCAAACCAATACACCCCGCCTCGATAAGCCAGGATTGACAAAGGTGTGTTTACCCGATCCGTTGGTGGTGCAAAACAAAAGCATTAATGGAAAACGATTCATGTGGGACATGGGTGATGGAACGACGAGAGACATTATTGACACGCTCTTGTTTTCTCACCGCTACGACAAAGTCGGTCACTACAATGTCAAATTGAAGATCATCGATGAAAGTACCTGCATCAATGTAGACTCGACAACAGTGACCATTGAGGTTGTTCAACCCAATATGACGGCCGGTCCTGATACCAGGATATGTGAACAGTCATCAACAAGATTGACGGGAACCGGCGCATCGACCTGGCAGTGGAGGGCACGCGACAATTCATTTTCTTCCGACCTTGCTGAGCCATTAGTTACTCCTCAAAGAACAACACCTTACGTTGTTACCATGACAGATTTCAACGGCTGTGTAAAAAAGGATACACTGACAGTTGAGGTGACACCGAAGGTGGAGTTGCAATTTGAATTTGAATTAATGAACGACTGTTTGGCGAAACCCTCGGTGATGTTGAGGAACACAAGTGTGGCCGGGGAGAACGTCGAAACCTTCTTCACACTTGGCGACGGAACCCAGTCGCCAGAACCTGAAGTCACCCATCAATACAAACAGGATGGTTTATACAACGTCACACTCACCGGTATACGCGAGTCGTGTGCTTATACCGAAACGAAGGAAGTGCCATTCGCAACGTTCAAAATCCCTAATGTTATCACGCCGTCGTTCACGGATGGAAAGAACGACCAGCTGAGATTTCTCGAGGCTCCGCAGGAAGTTTACGGCGACTGGTTCAAACTGGGTGTGAAGATCTACAACCGTTGGGGGGAATTGGTTTTAAATGATCCCGACTACAGAGGTGACTGGAGTGCGGAGAATGTGCAGGGCGGCGTTTATTTTTACCAGGCGGAGAATGCCGACGATATTGTATGCAAGGGATGGATACACGTTATTAAGTGACTTCAATATGACACGGCTTGTTGTTTTTGTCTTATGGATAGTGGTTGCCGCTTGTGGTAAGCCTTCGGAAAAGTCGGGTGAAGTAAAGAGCCTTAATGCTGATGAGTTCAACGACAAGATCAAAGGTGACGTGGTGTTAATAGATGTCCGAACTCCCGCAGAATTTACGGAGTCCAGGATCGAAGGCGCGACAAACCTCAATTTGCAGGACCCGTCATTTGAAAAGTGGTTGGACTCGCTCGATCAAACCAAAGAGTATGCGCTTTATTGCGCTGGCGGCGGCCGAAGTTCCAGGGCCGCATCGCTGATGAAGGACAAAGGGTTCAGGCAGGTTAACGATCTCAACGGCGGCCTCAAAGCATGGAAGGAGAAGGGACTACCCGTCGTTCCGCGCTGATCGATTGACCATTATTGTCACGTCATCTCCAAAATTGACCCATTAGGTCACGCTGATGGCTACGTAATTAAGTCAAATAGCGACCGGGCAACTACGCCCATTAAGAAACCGATCACTATTCCAGTCCAGGCCAGTCGAATGATAATATTGACTCGTTTGGTAATTCCATCGTAAAGCTCCATGTCATCCATATTTCGATAGTTGATATAGTATTAACGTACCATAGCCGTAACCAAACGCACAGCGTTTTTCGTGGCAAAGATTGTCAGGAAAACCTGATAGATTTTCACATCCTCATTCTGTTATATTGACGGCAATGAATCGGATCAACGTACTGATTGTGGAGGATGAGGCGCTGGTGAGAGAAGGGATTCATTCACTGCTGAGAAAAGAGGAGTTTATCCGCGACATCTATGAAGCAGGTACTGCAAGTGACTTTCATGAGAAGATGGCCGTACACCGTGTAGACATTATCCTGATGGACATGCGGCTTCGCGGCACGAGCGGACTTGAGTTGATTGCTATGCTGAAGAAACGTCCACACTGTCCCAAAGTAATTGCTGTAACGGGCCTGGAAGGAATCGAGTTGGTGATCAACCTATTGAAAGCAGGCGTGAACAGTGTCGTATTCAAACTTGATGGTTACAAAGAGATCATTACCGCTATCCGGGCGGTGATGGAAGTGGGAAACTACTTTCAGGAAAAGACAATGAAGATCATTCAGGCAAATGCGATCCATTGGGATAGTACGCCTCCGGTCGTCCTGTCATTCCTGGAACGTGAACTTATCCGCGCGATTGCCAGCGGAAAAACCACGAAAGAGATATCGCAACAACTCCATATAAGTGAAGCTACAGCCGAAACCTATCGTATCCGGCTCATCCATAAAGTGGGGGCCACGAATACAGCCGAGTTACTAACGTTTGCATTCAGAAATGGAATCCTTTGACCATATCAAAAACTGAATTTGTTATTGTTATGTATTCCGCCATTACAATCGCTAACTACTTCGTTCAAAAAGCACTGATGGACAATGCGGACATGACGCCCATCAAGCTCGTGAAAATGACATACCTCGCCCACGGCTGGTACCTGGCTATCACCGGTGGAAAACCGTTGATGAGCGAGCCGGTGCTGGCATGGCGGTACGGACCCATCGTACAAAGCGTTTATCACGCTTTTAAAAAGTATGGACGAGAACAGGTAACCTCGCTGGAATTTGATTTCGGCAACCGCGTAATGACTGTCGAAGACCGGAGGACAAAAGAGATACTTAACCGGGTGTGGGATATTTATAAGGATTTTACTGGTCCCCAGCTTTCAGCGCTTACACATAAATCAGGTACGCCCTGGGACAAGGTCCGCCATCTCCACGAGGGTAAGAGCCTTGTGATTTCCATCATACCAAATGAATTGATCTTTTCGTTTTATAGCGCCAGGGTGAAGAATACGCCCCCTGCAAGCGGGAAATTTCAAAAAGAATTACAGCGGTCACAGCCACGACGAGCAAAGCACCACTAATCCAAACGCACCAGATATTTTCGTTGTATTTTTGTAACCACCTGCATATGGACTTACCTGCAGAAGCGAAAATGTATTCAGTTCATACAGATTGATCATGAGGCGCTGGTGGATCTTTTTTTTCTTTACGGTTCAGCCACTGCTATTATGTGCCCAAGCAACCAACAACTGGATCACATTCGGTCAGCAATACTATAAGGTAGTCCTTAGCCAGGATGGCATCTACCGGATCACCTATCAGGATCTGCAAAATGCCGGCGCGCCGATTGCAGCAATCGATCCGCGGCTTATCCAGGTCTTTCATCGCGGCCGCGAACAGGCGATCTATTTCAAGCATGAGCAGCAACCTGCCGATGCCACATTCGACCCCAGCGAGTATCTCGAATTTTTCGGACAAAGAAATGATGGCGCGACCGATCGGCCGATGTACAATCCGCCGACCTCACAGCCCCACAGTTATAACAATCTCCAATCTGATACTTCGGCTTATTTTCTTACCTGGAACAGCTTCCCTGTGCAGGGAAAACGCGCAGAACAATTCGACCAGGTCAATTCTTCCGGAATCGCAGTGGAGTCGGCGCACATCGAAGAAAGACTTCAGTTGTTCACATCGGACTATGCGCCTGGTGAAACATATGAAAATGTTATCCAGCAATCGTCTTTTAACAAAGGTGAAGGATGGACTGGTCCTGCTATATGCACGCTCAATCTCGGTTGTGGCGATGGCACAATGGATATTCCTTTTTCCAGTATAACCAATACAGTCCCGGCATCGGCGTTGCCACACGTGAGTCTCATGCTTGTGGGGCGCGACAAGCTGAGCCATCGCGCGGAGATCTACGCTGGCTCATCCAGCGGATCGCTCCGATTAATTACCACGGTGGATTTTCCTGATTATGAAACGCAACTGGTGGAGGCCGACCTGGCCTGGTCCGATGTATCGGCAGCGGGCAACCTGATCATACGCGTGAGAGCGTTAGGTGTAGGAGGAGTGCGTGATCGATTAAGTGTGTCTTATGTTAAGGTAACATTCCCGCAGGCATTCAGTCTTTCAGCATTGACGGAGAAGTTGCTTGGCTTACAACCCAAACCTGGTGGCAAGTCTTACATTGAAATATCCGGCGCACCTTCCGGCGCACGCATTTGGGATGTTACCGATCCGGCGAATACGGTGATCGTTGGTACGCATCCGTCTGGTGCGTTGATGACCGCGATCGTACCCAATACAACCCAAGCCCGTAAACTGTGGGTAGGCAATAACATTCGGGCGCTTCCATCTTCAGCCATCAGGCGGGTATCATTCAGGCAATTGAATACAGACGCTAATTTCCTGATTGTTACACACCGGAGCCTCATGCAGCCGGCTATCAGTTATGCAAACCCTGTTCAGGCATATGCGGCCTATCGCGCGGCACCCGAAGGTGGTGGATACGATACGCTTACGGTCACGATGGATCAGCTCTATAATCAATTCAGTTTTGGAGAAGTGTCGACGCGGGCGATCTATGAGTTCATGCGTTTCATGATCAATGAAGGTAATCCGCAATACCTGTTCCTTGTCGGAAAGGGAAGAGAGGTGCATGCGGGATTTCATCGTAAGACATCATTTGCTCCAGGGGAAATGCGCGATCTTGTTCCCACTGCCGGCACCCCCGCATCAGACATGACATTTACGGCAGGTATGGATGGACGTCCATTCGTGCCCGCTGTAGCTACAGGTCGCCTCACAGCGTCTACACCACAACAGGTTGCAACGTATCTGAACAAGATCAAAGAGGCTGAGGCAGCTCCTTTCAATGAACTCTGGAGAAAGAAAATTCTGCATCTCAGTGGCGGCATCCGGCCAAACGAACTTGTGGCCTTCAAAGGTTACATGAATGGTTTTGCGGATATCGCGCGGGGAAAATTTTTGGGTGGCGATGTTGTGACGATGAGCAAACATGGTGTTTCAGACATCGAGTTCATCAATATTTCGCAGCAGATCAACGAAGGGTTGAACTTCGTCACATTCTTTGGTCACTCATCGTCAAATGCTACGGACATCGATATCGGATACGTTTCAGAGCCGTTATTAAATTACAACAACCCGGGAAAATATCCGGCTTTTCTTGTGAATGGCTGTAACGCAGGTGAGTTCTTCAACAACGGAACTAATTTCGGTGAAGACTGGGTGATGGCACCCAATAAAGGCGCGCGCAGTTTCATTGCCAACAGCTCGTTTGGTTTTGATGGAGGACTGCGACTGTATACGGAATTATTTTACCAGGTGGCATTTGCCGACAGCCTGTTCCTGGGACTGGGAATAGGCGATGTGCAGAAGGAAGTAGCACGCCGTTATCTCGACATTGTTGGCGATTCACCCTCAATCTTCACAGCGCAGGTTCAAACTATGGTTTTGCTAGGCGATCCGTCGCTGCGATTATTTGGACAATCCAAGCCCGACTTTCAGGTATCCGACGCAGCCATTGAGGTTACTTCTTTTGACGGCAAGCCCCTTCATGCGTTGTCGGATTCTCTTCGTGTGAACGTGATCGTACAGAACCTCGGGCGGACGACATCGAAGCGATTACTGATGCAGGCAGAACACACTGTCGGAACGGTTAAAACAGTTTACGATTCTTTATTTAATAGTGTGCTTTCAAGAGATACACTTACGCTGGTGATCCGGAGGAACGGCGGAAACTTTGCCGGTGTAAACCAGATCGTGATCACAATCGACCCGCAGGCGGAAATAGAAGAAAGCAACAAAGCCAACAACACAGGCACGTGGTCTCGTGAACTTGTCTTTAACGGAACACTTAACCTGCAGCCCCCAGACTTCGGTATCGTGGCGGCAAGCAACGTAAATCTGATATTTCAGGATACGGATCCTATCGCCGGAAACCAGACCTATATCATTGAGATCGACACAATCGACTCCTTCACTTCATCGTGGAAACAAAGTATTGAAGTCACAGGCAATCATCTGCTCAGGAAGGATGTCGACTTGCTGCCTGTTGATTCGACTGTTTATTACTGGCGCACAAAACCAAAGTTAGCGGCGACTGATCAGTGGGAGGTATCATCGTTTTCACGAATCCAGGACAGTTCGCCAGGGTGGGCCCAGATCAGGGTTGAGCAAATGAGCTCCAATTCATTTGAATCATTGATATTAAGTAAAGAGGATAGGGTATTCGAATTTGAACCAACATCTGTTTCCGTTTTTGTAAAAACATTTGGGAGCGAATATGTGTCACCGGGCATCAACGGATCTTTCCAGATCGATAATGCCGAATATTATTTTTCCCCGCAGGGGTTCAACTGCAGGAACAATACCATTAACCTTGTTGCATTTGACAGAAATTCGGTTGTGCCCTACCTGGGAATCCCATTCACGTTCGAGAATGCTTTTGGTCGTGCGTGTGGGCGCGAACCACAATTGATCAACAGTTTTCTTGTATCAGAACTCCTCACAGGAAATAGCGACGATATCATTCAATACGTCGATAACATCCAGGAACGGGATTCGGTGGTAATTTTTTCGATGGGTGATGCTGGTTTTGCTGCCTGGCCGTTGGTGGTAAAACAAAAACTGGCGGCATTCGGAATAGACGAAGCGACGATCGATTCTTTTCTCCCGGGCGAACCTGTGATCATTCTCGGAAGGAAAGGCGCGCCTGCTGGAACGGCGAAAATCATTCGCAGCAGTGAATCTATTCCGGAAGAACAGGAACTTCAATTGAACGATGGTTTCTCCGGTTCGAAGCCTGAGGGAAACATGCGTTCCTTACTCATCGGTCCGGCCCTGAAATGGAATCATCTCACACAACGTATAACCGGCATTGCACCAACGGATGAGGCGAAGATTAGCATCTATGGCGTAACAGAAGCAGGTAATGAGGAGCTTATCGCGGAAGATATTACCGGGGCAATTGCATTGGATTTTCTTAACGCGCAGGAATATCCTTTTATGAAACTTGTTTATGAGGTGCGCGACGAAGTGGAGATGACGCCAGCCAGGTTGAAATCGTGGATCGTAACGTTTGACCCCACACCAGATGGCCTTCTCGTTCCTACGGGTGATGTTTCGCAGGCATCTATCCAGGAAGGTGAATTTTTCATCACGCACTATAATTTCGTTAACCTGACTTCGGTGCCGTTTCCCGATTCATTGAACATCACTTACAAAACCTTCAATCGCGACAGCAGGGTGACGAAGAGTAGCGTGTTCCGGGCAAAAGGGCCCGGCGCGAACGATACTGTTTCTCTCGCTGCGGGTGTCCTGTCAACAGGTATGGTCGGGTTGAATGATATCAGTATGTCGGTGAAGGCGGAGTCGACCGTTGAGCAGTTCACGTCTAATAACACAGTGGAGGTGCCCGGCCGGCTACTGGTACTGGCTGACCGCACTAACCCGGTTCTTGAAGTTACCATCGACGGTCGGTATTTGGTCAACAATGATTACGTTTCTCCATCACCTGAGATACGAATTGTTTTACGCGACGAGAACCAACACCTATCCAGGAATGACACAACTGGCCTGGCTATTTTTATGAAGTATGCCTGCGATACATGTGAGCGGCAACGGATCACGTTCTCACAAAGTGATGTGCATTGGATTGTCGATGACAATCACCACTTATCCGTAACATATACACCTGCATTGCAACCTGGGATGTATACGCTGATTGCCGAGGCAGAAGACCTGAGCGGCAACAAAGCCGGCATCGTGCCTTATGAAGTTCAATTTGTGGTTGGCAATGAAAACTTCATTCAGTTCATGGCGCCTTACCCCAATCCGTCTTCCTCTGGTTTTCATTTCGATTTTCAGGTGGCGGGTTCCGAAGAACCCAATTACTTTATGTTGGCAATTATTGATGCCCAGGGAAAAACAGTCACCAATATTTCTTCATTAGAGCTTTCCCGACTGAACGTCGGCATGAACCGCTTCTATTGGAATGGTACGGACCAGCACGGGAGTAGCCTGTCAAACGGTTTATATTTTTTCCGTCTTACTGTGGATACAACAAGCGGTACATTCAATTCTTCCGGTAAACTGGTGATCGCGCGCTGAAAAACCGGTGCAGCGGTTTTTCAATCACCAGGTACACCAATATTGACATCAACACCATAACAATAAATGTAACCACTGTTGCAAGCGGCCCTGGGAGTTCATGCATCCATAAGCGGATGAAAAAGGGCAACAACACAAGAGGATTGAGATAAAATACATAGGAGCTTTTGCCCAGCAACTGAAAAACAGGTAAAGACAAAATCCCCGATACGATCGTTTGCTCTTTCGCCAACCCGTATAGCAATAGTGCTGCCGCCGCCGGGAATAGCAGGTTATTGATGATAATCAGTGGCAATTGGTCCCCACCTGCACCAAGCAAAGACGAGGTAAAGGCCATCAGACCAAGCACTGCGATCAAAGAAAGAGCGCCGATAAAAGTAAACTTTGATCCTGTTACTGTAGCGGTTCTGTAGTGAAAGTATTGTGCCAGTGCGATCCCGGCAAAGAACTCGGTACACCTGCCGAAAAATGTATAAGTAAGCATGAACTTATTAGTTTCAAAAAACCCAAAAAACTTATTGCCCTGAAAAGCATATACCAGCAGAAACCCAAGCGCAATAAAGCCGGGTAGCAGCAACGCATACCGAAGGCGTTTCGGGGTAAAAGCGATCAATGGCAGAAAAAGATAGAAGCACTCTTCTGTGGTGAGTGACCAGGTTTGCGGAATGAGCGAGAATTTAAGATTATCAAATAGGCCTTTTAGTAATGTGATATTGGCAAAGTACGCGTGAGCGTCATCAAAATTTCTTCCTATCCATACCAGGGTTGTGAAAATAAAAAAAACAGGATAGATTTTCGCGAAGCGATTTTGAAAGTAGGGTCTGAGTTCGATGCGTTGATCCGGCGGTCCATACCTGTAAAAGAGGAGGAACCCGCTCAGCACAAAAAAAAGGGAAACACCTGTGTGTAATTGATCGATGAAATGATGAAATACCGGAAACCGCGCAACATGAAACGGGTTGTAGTGATAAACAAATATCATGTAAGCAGCGATCGCTCTTAATCCTGTAAGCGCCGGAAAATATTGGGTTTGTCCGATACGGTCCTGCGACATTTATTGGACGATTCGTTTGCTGCCCACCAATTGGGTGATCACGATCCAAAATACTACAAATAAAGTCCAGCTTCGAAAATAAAGTTTTGCGGGTTGAACGAGTTGCATTAGTTTAGGGCATGCCCATGCTGTGCCGGAAAATTTGCGCGACCTGCTTAAGCTGCATCTTACTGACCTCATTATTCGGTCAGGAATTAACATCAATACAGAACAATAATCCTCCATCAATCAGGTGGAGCCAGATCAACACACCGGACTTCCGCTTGATTTTCCCTGCCGGCTTCGATGCACAGGCGCAACGGGTTGCAAATACGCTCGATCATATTCATGATGAGAATTCGGTTACGATGGGTGTAAAACCAAAAAAGATATCTATCCTTCTGCAGAACCAGACATCTGTCGCCAATGGTTTTGTCTCACTCGCCCCGCGCCGCTCGGAGTTCTTCACGATGCCGCCACAGAGTTACAACAATGCCGGAGCAAACGACTGGTTGACTTTACTAACTGTACATGAATACCGGCATGTTGCCCAGTATCAACGCAGTATAGTAGGCTTCAGTAAATTCGTTTACTATGCATTTGGACAACAGGCTTTGTCGCTCATGACATTTACAGCGGTGCCGCAATGGCTGTGGGAAGGCGATGCTGTTGCAACTGAAACAGCACTCACTTCAAGCGGTCGTGGAAGGATACCGGAATTTGGCCTCGTGTTCAGAACAAACCTGGTGGAAGGACGACGGTTCAATTACGAGAAGCAATACCTACGTTCGTACCGTCACAACGTTCCGGACCACTACGTACTGGGTTATCACATGATATCCCATTTACGCAAGCGCACCAACGATCCGTTGATATGGGAGAAAGTCGGACGCCGTGCATGGTCGTGGCCGTTCATGCCTTTCACATTTTCGCGCGCGATAAAAAAAGAGGCAGGCCTTTCTGTGGACGGTTTATACCGCGAGATGGCCGACTCCCTAACCAATCTGTGGACAAAGCAAATCGAGTCAGTGAAGAAAACGGTCTTCAAACCTGTCAACAATAGAAAGAAGAAATATTTTATCGACTACTTGTATCCGCAACCGCAGGACGACGGCAGCGTGATCGTTATGAAATCGGGTATCGGCGATACACCACAACTCGTTGTTCTGCGCGAGGGGAACGAAACGAAACGGTTCATCATCGGGCCTCAACCCGAAAGCGGCATGCTTTCCGCGATGGGCGGTAAAGTTGTCTGGAATGAATACCGCTACGACCCGCGGTGGCGAATGAGAAACTATAGTGTTATTCGTACATACGATGTGCACACTGGACGCAGCAATACGCTGACTTCAAAGTCCCGGTATGGTTCTGCTGCATTGTCGCCCGACGGAAGCATGATTGCCACGATCGAATCGAAAGTGGACTACTCGCAGCGTTTGACCGTGATCGATGCACAGAACGGCACTGTGCGCAAAACATTCGACAACCCTGACAGTCACTTGCTTTCAATGCCGCGATGGTCGAACGATGGGAAGGCGATCCTGACGGTTGCGTTAACTGGAAGTGGAAAAAAGATCCTTCGATTTGATTTTAATGCTGAAACAAGTAAGTCGCTGTTCGATGCCGGAAGTGAGAATATAGGTCACCCGGTTCTTCACGACAACTACCTGTTCTACAACTCACCGTATAGTGGCATCGACAATATTTACGTGATTGACACAGCCACAGGACAAAAATACCAGGTCACATCATCACTATATGGTGCATACAATCCCGCGATATCACACGATGGTGATTGGATATATTACAACGAACACACGCTGAATGGGCAAGACGTGGTTCGCGTCGCATTCGAACCATCATTCTGGACACCGATCGAACAAGTGACGCAGCCTGTAACGAATACTTACCAGCATTTGGTGGAACAGGAGGGACATGCCGATATACTCGCGGGTGTTCCTAATAACAAATTTCCCGTCACACCTTACAGCAAGGCCAAATCGCTGATCAACCCGCACAGCTGGGGGCCTTACTTCAATACGTCGATAACCAATGCAGAGTTGGGAATAACTTCGCGGGACTTGCTTGGCACTACCGTTATCAATGCCGGTTATACATTCGACATCAATGAGCGCACAGGGAATTTCCGGGCAGGTGTGAGTTACCAGGGTTTGTATCCCATCATTGATGCCGAGGGAACATTTGGCAACAGGCGGGAAACGGCGGCTGCTTCAGTGCGAAATGAAGACGATGAAGTTATTCCACTTAACATTAATTTTGTGTGGAAAGAAACCGGCGCATCTCTGGGATTTCGGGTGCCACTGGTGTTAACGCGTTCAAAATATGTGTCAGGCGTTTCCCTGCAAAGCGTTGCCGGACTTACGAATGTGGTTGGCTTTCGCCACCAGATAGTTAATTCAAGTACGAATGTACTTTTACGGTCGGCGCCAGGTAGGAACGTAAGGTTAGGTGATTCCTTTTCATTTCTTTATGACTATTATGTTGGCAATGGCATATTGCTGTACAACCGCAGTTCGATCTCTCTTACGCGATACCTACTGACGAGCCGGCGCGATCTTAACCCGAAATTTGGGCAAGCTCTAGATTTTGAATTGTATTCCACTCCATTCGGTGGCGACTATCAGGGTTACCAGGCAGCAGTAAGAAGCACCTTGTATTTCCCTGGGTTGAAGAAACACCACTCTGTTTTTCTCCGTGGAGGATATCAGCTTGGAACATCCGGAAATGAAACCAACAGATATAGTTTCAGGAACCGGATCTTCAAACCTCGCGGCTTTCGCTATCCTCGTGATAGCGAATTTATGTCGTGGTCGGTTAACTATACGTTACCTGTTGTTTATCCTGATTTTGCTCTCGGCCCGTTGGCAAACTTTCAGCGGATTCGCGCCAACGCTTTTTATGATGGTGGCTATGGCGTTGGCACTATGCATTATTATTCCGACAACGGCGCCATTGAACCGCGAAGCACTAATGCGAAGTATCACTCCGCAGGCCTCGAGTTAACAGTCGACATGAACGTGCTCCGCTTGCTCCCTCAGCTGGACGTTGGCGTTCGGTTCACCCGCGGCATCTCCCGCAAGGAAGATCTGATGGTAGAGTTCCTGCTCGGGACGCTGAACCTGTAAGCTCGTTTTTCTTTCCAGCTACCCGGATTTGCCGATTAGCTTATAAAGGTTCCGCAGCAAAATGATTCTTCGATCCGGGATTTGTTGTAATTCGCCTTTTATAGGCTATTTTTGAGGTCTTAAACGCGTTTTTGAGTTAATAGAATTATGGCAGAGATCATCAGGATGCCGAAAATGAGCGACACCATGACTGAAGGGGTGATCGCCAAGTGGCACAAGAAAGTTGGAGATACTGTAAAGTCCGGAGAGTTAATGGCCGAGATCGAGACCGATAAGGCCACGATGGACTACGAATCTTTCAATGACGGAACAGTGTTGCACCTCGGCGCGAAGGAAGGCGAAGCCGTAAAGATCAATGATGTACTTGCGATAGTTGGAAAGAAGGGAGAAGACTTTCAATCTCTCCTCAGTTCGGCCGGCGGAGCACAACCGGCGGCAGCCCAGGCGGAAGGTGCACCAAAAGCAACGGAACCTGCAAAGGCAACAGCCGTTGCTGAAGCAGTTGACACATCAGGAATAAAAGCCGAGATCGTATTGATGCCCAAGATGAGCGATACGATGTCGGAAGGAGTGATCGCAGCCTGGCACAAGAAAGTGGGCGATCAGGTAAAATCCGGAGAACTGCTGGCCGAAGTGGAAACCGATAAGGCTACCATGGAGTATGAGTCATACAACACCGGTACGCTCCTGTATATTGGTGCAAAAGCGAAGGAAGCCGTTACAGTAAACGGTGTATTGGCGATCATCGGTGAAAAAGATGCCGACTGGCAAAAGTTACTGAGTGCTCACCAGGCGAAAGCAAGTGGTGGAACTCAACCCGAAAAAACAGCTGCTGTTCCAGAGCAAAAGCAGGAAGCAGAAAAACCTGTCGCTGCAACGTCGAACGGCCATGACGGAACAAACGGTCGCCTCAAAGCATCGCCATTGGCAAAGAAGATGGCGAAGGATCTTGGCTACGACATCAGCAAGATCACAGGTAGCGGCGACCACGGAAGGATTACGAGGAAAGATATAGAAAACTATAAACCGGCTGCGCAACCAGCGTCTTCCGGAAAAGCAGGTGGAGCGGCATCTGTTGTGTTACCGCAAGTGATCGGTAAAGAGAGCTTCGAGGAAGTCGCGGTATCCCAGATGCGCAAGACCATCGCACGCCGCCTGGCTGAAAGTAAATTCACGGCGCCCCATTTCTATCTCACGATGGAGATCGACATGGATAAGGCAGTTGCCGCACGTAAGAGCATCAACGACATCGCGCCGGTAAAAATATCATTCAACGATATTGTTATCAAAGCTACTGCAGCTGCATTACGTCAGCACCCTGATGTTAACGTTAGCTGGCAGGGTGAAAAGATCCGTAAAAACCATCACATCCATATCGGTGTAGCTGTGGCTGTGAAAGATGGTTTGCTTGTGCCTGTTGTGCGCTTCGCCGACAATAAGTCTCTTACCCATATTGCTACCGAGGTGAAAGATCTGGCGCAGAAAGCCCACGACAAAAAACTTCAGCCAGCCGAGTGGGAGGGAAGCACCTTCACAATTTCCAACCTTGGTATGTTTGGTATCGAAGAGTTCACGGCGATCATCAACACGCCGGATGCCTGTATACTAGCTGTAGGAGGTATCAAAGAAACTCCGGTAGTGAAGAATGGTCAGATCGTTCCAGGAAACGTCATGAAAGTGACATTGTCATGCGATCATCGCGCGGTAGATGGCGCCGTTGGATCTGCATTCCTCAAAACACTGAAAGGCCTGCTCGAAGACCCCGTTCGTATCCTGATCTGACCGGCAACGCATTGATACCAAAAATACATTCAACCACTATTCTCGCCGTATTGCACAACGGCCAGGTAGCTATCGGTGGCGATGGCCAGGCGACCATGGGGAATACCATCGCGAAAAGCAACGTTAAGAAAATACGGAAGCTTCAGGATGGCAAAGTAATTACCGGTTTCGCCGGTTCAACCGCAGACGCCTTTACACTCCTCGACCGTTTCGATGAAAAGCTCAGCGCCTATGGAGGTAACATGAAGCGCGCAGCCATCGAACTGGCTAAGGACTGGCGTACCGACCGTTACCTGAGACGCCTTGAAGCCATGCTCATCGCGGCGTCGAAGAGCGAGTTACTCGTGATCAGTGGCACCGGCGACGTTCTTGAACCTGATAACGAAGTGGCGGCCATTGGTTCCGGTTCAATGTTCGCGCAGAGTGCAGCGCTTGCTCTTAAGAAACATGCCAGCCACCTCTCGGCCGAAGAGATGGTAAAGGAAAGCCTGAACATTGCCGCAGACATCTGCATCTACACCAATCACAATCTCATTATCGAGAAGATTTGATTGCGCCACCCCTGCGCGAAGGTATTCCGCCTGTCTGCTGAATGACCTATATTACAGGAAGCTTTTATTGCCCCCTGTATTTCTGAACGATGAGGTCGCTCCACAACCTTGCTCATTCCACCCGAGGTTTGATCCCCTTGGTGATAATCGTGTTGCTGACCTCTCCGGCAGCTACCGCCCAGCAATATCAGTTCACTCATTTCACTGAACTTAACGGGCTTCCAAGTTCTGAAACATACCATGTCTTCCAGGATCGTGCTGGCTTCGTATGGATAGCCACCGACAACGGTGTAGTGCGCTTCGACGGTGGCAACATGGAGGTCTTCAACCGCACGAAAGGCCTCACCGATAACACCGTTTTCGGAATGTACGAGGATCGTAGTGGGCGTATCTGGTTCCGCACTTATTCAGGGGCACTATCTTACTTCAAACGTGGGGCTATTCACACCTACCAGTACAACAATGTGCTCCAGGAAAATTTGAGAGCATCTTTGCTGAACAAACTGGTTGTCGGGGAACAACGGTTATGGTTTGCCACCAATGGACAAGGGCCTGCAGGGTATGTAGATTCCCTGGGGAACATAACAATACTCGAGCGACCAACCGATCCTTACAGCGATGCATCATTGTATATTTATTCAGTTGAAAACAATGAGCACCTTACCGGGTTCACAGGTACACCTCGCTTCACAAAAAGCATTCGCATCAATGGCGTGGAGTATCCAATTCAAATTGAACAATCTTTCCAAACCAGCCCGGTCGCGCAATCCATTGACGTTAATGGAAGTATTTACATCGCGATAAATAAAGATTTGTTCCGTTACAAAAATGCGATGGTTTCTAAAGTGGCAACCTTCGAAAAACCCATTATCAATTTATCCGCCGATCGCCTGCAGTCGATATGGGTAGGCTTTTTTGGTGGTGGGGTCCGGCGTTACGAGCATGAAAATTTCCAACGTTGGACAACGATTCCAGAGCTTGAGGCAACTTCAGTCAGTTCGACACTCCATGATGCTGAAGGCGGTTACTGGTTCAGCACGCTGGAAAAAGGTGTATTCTACTTTCCTAACCTGGAAATAATAATAGGAGACCTCGTGAAAAAAACAAAGATATCGGTAGTGGCGGATACACCTGACGCACTATATACCGGTGACTATTCGGGAAGAGTGATGATTAGCAACCGTGCCTTAACCGAAACAAGCATACTAATTGAAGAACCGACAC
>WUUC01077708.1_pt1 | contig 15848 bp, 12 predicted proteins | sample 6278441 | NCBI WGS metagenome assembly WUUC01 (sample SAMN13675441, study PRJNA597444) | soil metagenome | isolation source: soil | place: USA: Washington | collected 2017-10
AGGAGGTCTTAGGACACGACCACATCTGGAACGCGACGGGGCTGGCGCGCCACCTCCACCTGTCGGGAGAACAGGACGAGGAGATTGACGCCTACCTCGCCGAGAGGTCGTCGGACGCCGCGTAGAGCGGTCTAACTACTTTCAGAAATCTTGAAGCCCGCGCGGGCGATTCGCGTCACCCGCGCGGGCTTTTTTTTATGAGCATTAAGCCAGCCGTCATCGAAGCGTTAGCCTAGGGTGTGCTGTTTTCTCAACACTCGCACTCGCATGGGCTCCCATTAAGGGAGGCTGATCTAACCATTATCCCAAGTCACGCGCAGACGTCGCTGGGCGTCCCCGTCATGCAGAAGCTGAAGGCTGAGATCAGGTACGAGTACGGAGAGAGACGGAGCGCGGGGCCAAGATGACCATTAAGACCGGGAACGCGCAGGCGTTCGCGGCCGTCCACGTGTTCATGCGCTTCCAGGTCAAGGATCACGAGACTGGTGACACGAACGAGGTCAGGCCGCGGAACTGAGCAGCACCAAGCTCGATTTTCAGGCGGCTGCGGGCCGACGTGCCCGGATGTTCAGGCGGCAATAGTCCAGCGAGTAGGGTGGGTCGTCCGCGGCGGCCTGCTCCGTCAGTTCTTCGACGAACCGCCTGCGCAAGCGCGCTTCCGGCAGACGTGCCAGGTGTGCGTTCATGTTAACGGTCGTGAGGAACTCGCGGAACTCGTCAGCGCCCGAGAGGACGGTCGGGGCCGGTTCGAGACTCGTCTCCACATCTGTGAAGCCCGCCGCGCGCAGGCGCTCTGCGGTCGTCGAGTCGTCGGCGAACACCTTCGTGTCCCTCCGGCCAGAGAAGTAAGTCGCGTAAGGCTCTGTCGCGGTCAGCACAGACGCGCGGCGCATCAGCCGCGCGATGTTCGGGCCGCCGCCGCATTGCGCGACGAGCCACCCTCCGGGCTTCAAACACCCAAACAGGCTGCGGAAGAGGCGCGGGTGGTCTGGTACCCAGTGGAAGGCGGCGGTGCTAAAGATGTCGTCGAAACCTTCGCTGAAGGAAAGCACGGCGAGGTCGGCTCTGACGAAGCTCGCTTGCCCACCAAACCTCGAACCCAGATGCGACCGCGCCTCTTCGAGCATGTTCTGCGAGAGGTCTACGGCCACGACGCGCCCGCGCGGCAGGCGCTCCAGCAGCCCGGCGGTGAGCCGCCCTGTGCCGCACCCGGCGTCCATCACTGTCTCGTCCCCCTCAAGCCGAAGGCGGTCGAGGACCTAGCTGCCCCAAGAGAACTGTGGGGCGGAGAGGCGGTGGTAGGAGGCCGCGTCCCATTCGGCTGGGGGCCTCCCGGACTTTGATCTGTCGTTACTGCCCGTCATGCAATAACGGCGCTGTCATTTGGGTCTAGGGGAAGCCCGGCCTGCTGCCAAGCGTCGAACCCGCCGTAGAGCGGGTGGACGTTCTTCCAGCCCTTCTCAAGCAGTTGAAGCGCCACACTGGCGCTTGAGCCTTCGTGCGGTCAAGTGCAATAGGTGATGTGAGGGATATGTTCTGTGTCGCGACCTTGCGCTCACTTCGAAGCGCAGGTTCAATTCTTTAGCATCACATCATCCTTCCCGTTAACAGCCAACATTGACGGCAGCATTATTCGGTCGGACAGCATTGTTTCGCATACATTACAGGTAAAAAGGATAGTCAATAAGAGATAGAAGAGACGCCCAGATGGAAACGTGCGGAGGGTATCTACAATTACCCCTGTTGTCAACATTAGCATTTTACAATTTTTCAGGGCTTATATCCGATATCTCACGATCATAAGGATTGAAGACCCGAATTATATAAATCGCCTCGCCGTGTGCCCACGCGAAGTCGAGCGTGAGGACGGCATCGGTTTGCTGGACGGCATGCCTGGGGAGCGCGCCCTCGATGTGGCAGCACTCAGAGTCGTCGTGCGAGGTGCGGATTAGCCTCTCCTACGGCCTCTCTTTTTAGAAGTCATCCTAACTACCCCGTCCCGCATTTTACCGGCCGGGATCTTCTCGGGTAGGTCCACGTCGTCGTCGATGAGTGCGTTGACCCAGACGCGCGCCAGCTCCGAATACTTCAACAGGACGTGCAGCGGGGGCTCCCGCGTGCCCCGCTCGAACGCGGAGAGGTCGGACTGCGTTATCTCGTCCTCGAGCCCGAGCCGCCTGATCAGTCCATTCTGGGAGTCACCGAAGGCTTCCCTCACCGCCAGCAGTTTCTCTGCCAGACGTTCCGGCCTGCGCCGCGCATAGGTACCCATCAGGAGAGTCCTCCTGATGGGGCAAGGGGCAGGCCGTATCTTTCCGGCTTGCCGTTAAGTGCAATTGCACTTAATATTGTACTGCGGCTCGCCCCCGCCGGGAGTCCGCTTCTCTCAAGCTCCCGCGCGGCTCTCATCGTCAGCGATGCGGAGCCGGGTCAGACATGGGTCGCCGCGTTCTTCAAAGAGGTCGGCGTCAGAAGATAGCAGAACTCCTGCCGCCAGTCACCGCCGGTAAGGGTTGCACGCATGCGTTTCTCCTATACAGTTCGCCTCGCACTCCTCCTGTACGTCATCTGGCTTGGCGCCACAATCTTAGCTCAGACGGGACCTGGCGCCGCGGCAGGACAGCGCCCTTCTGTCCCGATACGGGAGGACGTGGCGTCGGCCTCCCGCGCCCGTCGAGAGTGGGACGCGAAACGCGACTGGCTGCGCTTCACCACGGATGTGCTCGGCGACGCTACGATCAAAGATGAGATCAGAGAACTGCTTGCCTCGGGCGTAAAGTCGGAAACGCAGGACAGGTACGGGCGCACGGCCCTGCACGCGGCGGCCATGCTCGGGCAGGTAGAGCTGGCTCGATTCCTCCTGTCAAAGGGCGCGGACATAAACGTGCGTGATCGCGAGGGGCGCACCCCGCTGATGGTCTCGGCTTCCGTCGGCGGGTTTGACCACTTCCGAGGCTTCGCCACCACGGCCCCGTGGGAACTGCCCTGGACGGAGCGGCTGTGCGGCGCGGAGCCGCCCGAGTCCCTGAAGGGAACCGTGCGGATGCTGGAGGACTGGTACGGCATGGCAGTCGCGCAGAGGCCGATACTGCGACTGCTCCTTGACTCGGGCGCGGACACCGCAGTCAAGGATGACGAAGGGCAAGACGCGCTTGACCACGCGGCGCTCGGCGGCCCCACGGACTTTGACCGGCTGATCCTCGGCAGTACGAAGGCAGATAAAACTTCCGCCTGTGAACTCGGCCCGGCGCAGGCGCCTGAGGTGCGCGGGATACGTCTGGGGATGGGCCTGAGGGATGTCGCGACCCGCCTCCGCGCTTATAGCGTGTCGGAGCCTAACTCGTGCGGCCGGCAGACGCTGGAGTTCGACTGGGCCGACGACTTACTGGGGCAGCCAGCCCCGCGCTCGCGGGAATTCTCGGGCGTGCGCCGCCTGAGGCTCGGATTTCTAGACGGGCGGCTGGCCTACTTCAGGGTAACGTACGATGGCCAGGCAGCACCGATGAGGTTAGATCAGTTCCGCGCCACGCTCTCGTCTTCCCTGAAACTGCCGGGCATGTGGCGCAGGGCGGGAGACGCGGGGGTATGGGATCAGCCATACTCGCTCGGTTGTGACGGGTTCAAAGTGATGGCGGGGTACAAAGTAGGCCCGTACGTTGAGCTGCACGACACGGCGGCTCTCGACGTGCTGCTCCAGAGGAGCGCCGAGTCCCGACTCAAGCGGATGCGCGAAAGAGAGGCCGAGAGGGAGCGCAGGAGTCGCGAATTCAAGCCCTGAGCCGCGGCTCTGATATTCGTTATGCGGATGGTATTCATTAAGGGTGAAAAAGAAGACAGGCTGCAAGCGGCTACCGGCCTGCGCCCTTCTTCCCCGCGCGATACCTCAGCGCCGGCCCCAGACGTTCCTTGACCGATTCCGCCTCCGGCCCCGGCTCTCGCCGCACGCGTACTCTCCCGGCCTGCGGGGTGAACAAGGATTCAAGCAGCGGCGAGCGACTGCGTGCCTCTCCCCCTCCTTCGCGCCAAGTGAAGGGCACACACTTCATGCAATGCGCCGCGCCGCGCAGGCCACCGTCGGCAAGAGCGCGCCGGGTGAAGAGCGTGCCTTCGCCGATGGCGGCGCCGCACGAGGAGCACACGAGCGGCCTCAGCGCCCGATAGTCCGGCACCTCCGAGCCGTTTCCGGCGTCGGCTTCTCCGACGATGACGCTGATGCCCTTCACCATCTCGCTACACCATGGGGTGCTTCCCGCGCTGCCTTTCCAACCAACGCGCGGCCGCGCGCTCGACTTCAACCGGTGACTCAAGCATCTCGACTTCCCGCCAGAGGGTGAGGAGGGCATGTCGCGCCTCCTCATCCGAGGCGAAAGAGACGTGCTCGAAGCGGCCGACGTAGACACGGTGTCTTTCGCCTTCGAGCCAGAAGGAGTAGGCACCGCCGTAGAACTCTACTCTGACGTCCGCCCCGCCGGGCAGTGCCGGGACATCCGGCATCTCATACGTGCGTGTCATCTCAACGACGGAGGGCGCGCCCGCGAAGCGCGGTGGGCGAGCCACCGGATACACCCACAATGAATTGCGGGCAGCTGAATTGATCGGGAACTCCCCTTTCATAATCCTATTTTAACCGATGGCTTGTGAGTATTAGGGGACTACTTAAAGCCTCAGAGTAGGTAATTAAATCATCGCTGTCGGTACAAGAACAGCACAAAGTTTTGCGCTCAATTCGATTCCACTGTTACCTCACGCACGCAATCAGCAGCAGCTCAACCGGAGAGTGATGAGAGCTTCGTTGGAGAAATCATCTGACTAACCTCTTGAATTATATTCCCCCCGACCGTATCATATATGCAACGGGACTCCATGCTCGCAACTATAACTTGGAGTTTCAAGTACACCTCGCGTTAGTTGTGACCGCTTACGCCCAATCCCCTACTTATATTCGCGGGGGTTCGGGGGGCAGGAGTCTGAGAGTTATGGGAATCACTAAAAAGCAAGCCCTCCGCGCTATCGCCGCTCAGGCGAGGAACCACGCCGGACTTTCGTTCGACCGCGGGGCGCTGCTGACTGATCGCACGGTCGAAGAGTACCTGCGCTCGCCGGAGGTCGTCTACAAGCGGTTCGGGGAGTTCTACAAGAGTCTCCCGTTCAAACGCGGGGGACATCCCGACTACAACCACTTGGCTTCGATGGAGAGTCTGGGCCAGACCGCGGAGGGCAACATCACGACGCTCTTCATGGATCTGAAGAACTTCACGAAGTACTGCTGCTTCCTCTCCCGGAACGCCGTCTACCAGGCGAAGTATGCCTCCATCGAGGCGACCATCGGCGTTTGCCGCCTGCACGGCGGACATCTGCACGACATCCCCGGCGACGGAGTGATGTTCTTCTTCGGCGGCCCCCAGACTAATGACCTGGAGTCCGCCCGTCACGCGCTCGACGCTGCGGCCGACGCTATGGAGTTGCTCGAAGAGGTAGTCATCGCCGAGTACAACGACAAGAGCCAATACCCGAACATCCACCCCAAGATCGGCGTCGACTTCGGCGCGGCGCTCTGGGGTGCCGTCGGCGCGCCGCCGGACTTCGAGGTCAAGGCGACGGGATTCAACGTTGACATCGCCAACAAGATGATGAGCCGGCGCAACTCACAGGAGGTCGCCGTAGGCGACGGGCTCAAAGACCTGCTCGGCATCAAGGAGGAGGAGTACCTCGAAACCGGGTGGGTCTACGAACGCCAGATGACCGTCAAGGGGAAGGTGGAGAAGTTCTCCTATAACACCTGGGTGTTCGACTGGCGCAAGCACTTGCGCGAGCGCGGCGACGCCGACAGCGACCTCGCCCGGCTCGGAGGGTTGAAGTCGGCGGCCGCCGCCTCGGGCTCGAAGACGAGGCTGGGTGACGCGCCGCTGGCATGAGGCTCAGTCTCAGGGATCGGCTGGTGGCGCAGCGGGAGGCGCACCTAGCGCGGGAGGAGATACTCTACCGCGCGCTGCCGGCCGGTGACTTCAGGAAGGTTAAGGACTGGGACGAGAAGGGCCCGACGGTCGTCTGGGAAGGCGAGATAATCTCCCCAGAACTGTCAGTCCCCTACCGCGTCCAAGTCCGATACGGGTCGGCCTATCCTTACAGGCGGCCCGACGTCTTCCCCGTTAAGCCCCCAGTCCGAAATCAGCGCCACCAGCTGCCGACTGCCGGAGGGGCCGATCAGCATGGCGTTCTCTGCCTATTGCCGCACAACCCGGACGGGTGGGCCGTCGGCATGACCTGTTTGGACGTGCTCGAACGGACCGTCGCCTGGTTCAAAGCCTACGAGTCCGGAACTCTCGACGACGAGTTCGCCCCGCCCGAAATAGAACGATTCTTCCCCTTCAAGAGTCACATAAAGGAGCCCCGCGTCGTACTCGTCGAAAGTCTGCTACCCGGCACGTCATCCGCCCGTGGCGACTGCGTCCTCATCCCGACGAAATCTGCCAAGTATGCATTCCTGAGCTCGTTGGGCGAGATGGGCTCGGACGAGTTGGTCGCGGAGTTGACGCGGCTGCTCGGCCTCATCCTGCCCGACGAGTCCATAACGGCCGAGGGTTGGATCACCGGCAAGTGGTTCGACCTCGACCGGGAGCCGCCGATGCCCGTCCCGCGCACCTCCGCCGACCTCATGACGCTCCTGCGCCGACAGGGTAATTCGGACGAGGAGCTGAGGGTGCTCGCCAGGATTGCCCCCGAACTGGTGGCGCTCAGGTACCCGACGCCTGGAGGCCGGCACTGGCTCATCTTCCGAACCAAGTTTACGTACCTCTCCTCGCGGGACGGCTTCCGAGCGGGGAGTTTCGACGTGAAGGTACGCACGGTTAACGCCGCCCACGCCCTCGGGCTTTACGGCGCCTACCACATAGACGCAGAGACTATCTTTCGCCGCGTGAGTGGCTACGAGGTGGGAAAGTTGCAGGAGAAGAATTGCCTGTTGTTGGGGTGCGGGTCCGTGGGCTCCCGCGTGGCCGAGCTCCTCATAAAGTCGGGCGTCGGATTGCTCTGGCTCGCCGACAAGGAACAACTGCGTGCGGGCAACGTCTCCCGACACGTGCTAGGGCTCGACTACGTCGGACAGAACAAGGCCGAGGGGCTGAAGAAGTTCCTGCACAAGCGCAACCCGCAAGCGAAGATCGGTACGCACACTACAGACATCATCTACTCGGCGGAGGCGGTCTCCAACATGGTCTCGCAGTCGGACCTGATCATCTCGTGCCTCGGCAATGACGCCGCCGAGTTGTACGCGAGCCAAGCCGCCGCCACGGGCGGTAAACCAATCCTCTTCTGCCGAACGTACCTCCAAGGCAGGCTAGGCGAGATCTTCATCTCACAACCCGACCGGCACCCCGCCTGCTTTAACTGCGCGGCGCTCTACCTGAACGCGCCGGGCTGCTCCATACCCCGCCCGCCCGAGGTGCCATACAGAGAACTCGTCGGGCTCGACGACGACTGCGGTTCGGCCTTCATCCCTGCGGCGGCAATCGACCTCGACCTGAGCGCGCTGCACGGGGCGCGGCTGGCGCTTTCGATGCTCGGCGGTGAGAATGTCGCCGACAACTACTGGCTGATTCGCGGCCGTGCATTCGACGCTAGCGAGTACTCGACGTTGGAGGGTGAGATCAGGGAACCCTTCCGCCAGTTCGGCTACCGCGTGCCGCGTGCTGCGGACTGTGAGTTCTGTCGTGAGTCGTAGGGAAGTCATTAGGGCGTTTGGCCGGCGGCCTACGGCCGTCCGACCGAAAGTGTGTATCCACCGGGATGCCATGGCATTCGTCGAGGGTGAGTCGGCGGCCTCCCCGCGCACCGAAACCGGCGGCGTGCTGGCGGGGCGCGGCTCGCTTGAGGCCGGCGAGGTTCACGTCACGCACGCGAGCGGGCCGGGGCCGCGAGCGCGCCGAACGAGATACTCCTTCGCGCGTGACACTTCCTTCTGCCAGGGATTCCTCGATGAAGTCGCGACCGGCACGGGAGGCCTCATCGATTACGTGGGCGAGTGGCACAAGCATCACGAAGCCGTGCCGTGGCCGAGCTGGCGCGATGTCAGGACAGCCGCGGAGATAGCCGACAACCCGGACTATCACGTACGGCTCTGCCTGCTGCTCATCATCGGCGAGTCGAACCGCCGCTCCGCGCTCCGCGCCTTCGTAGTGGACGAGTTCGGGGAAGTGACGGAGGTCGCCTGGGAAGTCTGTGACGACCGGGAGTGTCTTGAAGCCCGCCAGCTGACGAACTCTGCTCAAGCAGTCGGCGAAGACATTTTTTGACGTGTCAGGCACTCACTCACGTAGCGCATGAGGTAAATATGATCGAAAGATTTCTAGGAGACAACAACCGCAGGAAGCGGCTGGAGGCCCTCAAGAGGCAAGGGATTGTAGGCAACAACGAGCCGCTTGCTGAAGCGCTCGAAGCGGAGATGAGTCTGATCGAGGTCGGGGCAGGCGAACGGTTCATCACCCAAGGTGCCGACGATGACGACCTCTATTTGGTCTTATCCGGCAAGGTGTCGGCCGTGGTCAACGGGAGGGAGGTCGCAATCATGCGGGCGGGCCAGCACGTCGGCGAGATGGCCGTCATCGACGAGGGGGCCCGGCGCTCGGCGTCCGTCTACGCGCTGGATCAGACGGTGCTCGGCAAAATTCCGGAGGGAGCCTTCAGCAGGATCGCCGACAGTTTCCCGAATCTGTGGCGCTCTCTAGCCTGCCACTTAGGCGAGCGTCTCCGCGAGCGCAACGAACTGATCGTAGCGCGCAACCCCCGCCCGGTGGTCTTCATCGGCTCCTCGTCCGAGTCGATCAAAGTTCTCCGCGCACTACAGAACGAGTTCAGCCACGACCAGGATTTTTTAGTGCGACCTTGGACGGTGCCCGGAGTCTTCGGCGCATCGAACTTTCCCATCGATGACCTTGAGCGGCAGGTTATCACCTCTGACTTTGCCGTCCTCATCGTCGGGCCTGATGATGTCGTTGCCAGCCGCGGGGAGGTGACCGATGCGCCCCGCGACAACGTAATATTCGAGCTTGGCCTCTTCATGGGGGCCTTGACGAGGAAGAGGACGTACCTCGTAGTGCCACGCGGCGTGAATCTTAAAATCCCGTCAGACCTGCTCGGCCTCACACCCCTCGATTACGCGACGGGCGAGCCCGACACGCTGGCCGAGAGGATCGGGCCGGTGGCGAACCGGCTGCGCGAGATCATACTGGCGAAGGGTGCTAAGTGACTGTTTGCAATTCGCCAGATCAATAACAGGGAGATTGAATACACAGGTGACCTGAACCATAAGTATGCTGGTCTAGTCAGGCGGGAACCCGGCCTGCCGCAGGCGTTTGTTAAACTCATCCTTTTTCTCCCGGCGCAGCCGCGCAAATCTGGGATCAACTTTGAGCCAGGAGACGCGCACGTCAGTGCCTTTAGGGTTTTGGATTGCGTAGTCGAGCCATTTAAAGGCTTCAGCCTCATCACCCTGTATCTCGCCGTAGATGAGGGCAATGTTGTAGGGAGAAATATATACCTGCCCGGTCTTGGTTTTTCGACCGGGGCGTCTCCGCCGCGTAGTCTTACGAGCTTATCGGCAATGCCCCGCGCCTTATCATAATCGCCCTTGTGGGCGTAGATGTGCCCTTCCTCGCCCAAGAGGTCGGAATCGACGTTCGAGTCGTCTTCGGCTTGATTTTCGCCTCTGGCTTTCCCCAACGCCTCTAGCGCCTTGTCATATTGGCCCGCCTGTTCGTAAGCCATAGCCAGAAAGCGATAGACAAACGGCTTTTTATTGTCAATCTCTTCAAGCTGCTTTATTGCCGCGTCGTTTTGATTCGAGAAGTAATAGTTTTGTCCGATGACGGTCTGGACGATGAGCGAGTCCGGTTCCAAACTTCTGGCACTCTCCATCTGAATCTTGGCCTCCTCAAACTGTCCGAACCAAGTGAGGCAGGAACTGTACCAAAGGAAGCTATTCATATATCTGGGGTCAATTTTGATGGCGTGGAGGAAGGCTGTCCGGGCCATGAGAAAGTCGCGCTCGAACCAGCATTTCTCCCTGCCGATGGAGGCATAAGGTTGGGCGAGCTGTTCTTTACCAGTCACCACGGCGCGTTCCGCGTAACGGAGGATGTGTTCCTTTGCCTCGTTGGGCGGCATGCTGATTCCCCCGATAGTGGTGTAAAGATCGGCCAAGCCCGCATAGGCCGGCGCATACTGGCTGTTGGCTTCGATGGCCGACTTAAAGCTCTTGATAGCGTAGTCGTTCACGACACCAACCCCGAGTTGATTACCTTCATTGTCAACTCTGTTAGTCCACGAATAGCGACCCTTCAAACAGTACCAGAAGGCGCGCGCATTTTTATTGTATTGGTCGGTGAAGAATTCCGCCGTGATGACGGGGAGTTCCATTTCGGGCAACACCTGATTAGCGATCTCCAAAGGTAAGGCGCTCAAATTCTTGAAGGAGGTGTGGTAATCAGTCGACCTGAAGTTGTCCTGCTCGGCGTCATAAAACTCGACGTGTACTTCCACGAGGAAATCCGCGTTCATATCGGTCGTGGTGTCCAGATCGTCGCGGACGCTTATCGGCTTGGCGTCGCCTTTGAGGATGTACCTAACACCGAGCTGCTGCGCGAGCGCCCGGAGCGTGAAAGGCTGGTGGTTCTTGCCTTCCAACATCTTGATCGCGCTTTCGACCTGGCCCTGAGGCTTGAGGTTCGCCGAACCCAAGTTAGTCATGTCGGCGAATATGTGAAGCATCTGTTCGGTCAACCCCTGATTGATGGCCTTGGAGTTTACTTTATTGGAGGGCGACTTAAAGGGCAGCACGGCTAAGGTCGGCGGCCTTCGCAACAACCGCCGAGCGACGAAGACGCCGGCAATTAAGGTGAGCGCCACAACAATCGCTAACCCAATCCGAAGCTGCCTGTGCTTTCGCTGCGACTGCTCGATGTCTGTGATGGCCTCTTTGATGAGCTTGTCCTGCTTCTCCGACGCCTCCTTCGCTTCTTGTTGAGCGAACACGCGCTTGGGCACTTGCGCGTTACCGATTGCCCCGTCGCAGAGGTTGTAGAGATGAACCACCTGATCGTGTTTGACTTTCACCTCGCCGAGCGGCTGGCACATGTCGGTGCGATCCGGCTCCGGCGGCAACAGGTGAAATGCTTTGTCGGAAAGCAGTATGTGGCCGATGTCGCCGCAATCCATCACGCGTTGCGCCGTGTTGATGCCGTCGCCCGCCACGTTCGGCCGCATGTTAATGTCGTCGATGCGGATGACGTTCCCGCTGTGCAGCCCCATGCGAACGCTCAGTTGTAAGTCCGGCTGCGCACTCTGATTGTAACCGTTGATGGCGCGTGTAATCTGTTCGGCGCAGGAGATGGCCGGGCCGGAGCCGTCCTCTTTGGTGAAGAATACCAAGGCCATACCGTCGCCCGTCGGCAGGGCAATCAACTCGTCGGAGTTGTTGCCGTTGCAGAACTCATCGGCGGAACGGACTATCGTTTGTAAAGCCTCCAACACAAGGTGCTGCTTGGCCGGGCGCAGCCTGGTGAAGCCGACAATGTCCAAAAACAGCACGTGAGCGATTTCGCTCTTAACCCGGCGCTCGGCCGTGCCGATAGACATGTGTATCGGGTCCTGCTGATTGTCTAAGGGTGAGTCAGCTTCGGGGAGCATGGCCGACCTCCTGAAGGTAAAGACGGGTGCGTTGAGGACAAAAGCCTTGGCTGATGTCGCCTTACAGGTTGGGAAAATGCCGCGAGCTATCGAGGTCGCCGGTCAAGATGGACCGACTTTGGATAAAAGAGGCTCGGCAGAGACATCGCAAACTTCCGTAAGGCTAGAATCTCGTTCCAATCCGGTTGCACATCTTAGCACTGACGCGCCGGATAATATAAGCAAGCCCATTCCACCTTATGACATTAACGAATCCAGACGGCACATGAATCAAACCACGCGAGTACATCGAAGCCTGTAAGGAGGAGTAAATACAGAATGGTTGGAAGATGGCTGGGGCGAGTCTGACATCTCGACTCCTAAATCTAGTCGGGTTACATACTTCGCTTTGAGAAGCTTAGTCTCGCCGAGTCCGCAACGTAATCTAGTCTGTTTGGAGCTTGCCGGACTCGGAAAATACGTGTTCGGAAAACAAATTGTGACCGTGTGCGGACAGCCATTGCTTCGCCTTCTCGGCTTCATGGCAGATGCTTTGCACCGTCAGCCAGAACTTTCTTGAGTGGTCCGGCACGGCGAGGTGGACGGCCTCGTGGACGACGAGATACCGCAGAACGTAATCGGGCGCCATGATGAGCCGCCAGTTGAACGACAGGTTGTGTAGCGACGAACAGTTCCCCCACTTGGTGCGCTGACCCATCACGTACACTTTCCCCGGACTCCGATTCAGCCTGACCGCAAGCGCGTCCAACTGTCTCATGATTTCGATGCGCGCCTGCTTGCGTAGCCAGTTCTCCAGGCTCCTCAGCGGAGCCGTCCGTGAGGCGCGCCCCCTGACGATCAGGATTCGGCCGTCGGCAAGCGCGACCCTGTTCGCACCCTTCCGATGCGCGTCATCCTTTATTTCTACGGGGGTGGGTTCGCCTCTGTAGAGAATCTCGGCCGCGCGACTCGTCCGGGGCCGGCGCACTTTCCGGAAACGCTCGACTCGCTCCAACTGCTCGACGATCCAGGCTTCGTTCGAACGAAGAAAAGTGTTCATCTCGTCGGCCCCGCGCCTCGCGGGCAGCACAACTTCAACACCGCACACCCCGACGCGCACGCGCAGCTTACGCGCGGACTTCGAGTTGATCAGACGGAAATCAACCTTCCGCCCGCAGAGGTCAATGCTGTCGAGCTTCGCTGCCATCTAATCAGCCTTGCGCGTCCGCCTTGGCAAGTTCCTGCACGGAAGGGGCCAGGAATGGAGGCTCGGCGTCGTCGGGGCTAAAGCCGAGCGCCGCGTAAGAAGGGTTCTACGATTCGACGAGTAACGACTGTTCGACGCGCATCCGGCCTCCCTTAGAGTTGCTCCACCCCGGGCTGAGGAGTTGGTTCTTTCGCAGGTGAGCGATCATCCGGCGCGCACACTCCGCGAGGTAGTTCTCGTTATCCGTCCGGGCGTGGGCGCGGAGCACGGCGAACAGCTCGTACTCGCCGGCGCCCTTCAGATTAAGCCTCTCCGGCTCGTCTTTAGTCTTCGCCGCCTCGTCGGCTATCTCTTGCAACTCTCGTAGCCGCTCGGCGGCAGCTTCGTCGCTGGCGTCTTTACGCTGCTTGATGCGCTGGAGCCTCTCGCCGAGATGCCGGTAGGTGAAACCCGGATCGTCCTCCGAGAGTTCCCGCGTGAGGATCGCCTCAAGCGCCGCGGCCTTGTCGGCTGGCGTGGGCAACTCGTCGAGCTTAGTGATGTAGTCCTTGTCTATCTTGTAAACCGGGAGTGCCTCGGCGAGTTCGACGAAAGCCGTGTTCTCCTCAATCAACTGCCGGGTCTTGGCCGACAGTTCGCCGTAGGTGTCTCGGCTCCCGCGCTGGCGGCGACGGTGGGCGACGTATATGCCGCAGAGCCAGTTGTAAGTGTAACGGTACTCGTAGAGGGACGGGTCGGGTGCGATGGCCTCCCACAGACGTTCGAGGCTTTTGAAATTGTGCTCGAAGTTCTTGGCCGCGTCGGGGTCGCGCAGACGCCGCAGGGCGGCGAGCAGGCACTCCCGTGTGTCCTCGATCTTGATGCCGTGGAAAAGCTCCATGCAGCGCCCGACTTCGCCCGGCACGGTCGCCTTCAGCGCGTCCCAGTCGATAAGAGCCTCTTCGCGGATGTTCTCGTCGAAGTTGAGCGCCTTTTCCAGGTCCTGGAAGACGCCGAAATAATCGACGACCACGCCTGTGCGCTTGTCCATCGCCGGGAGCGGCCGATTCGTACGCGCGACGGCTTGGAGCAGGTTGTGGTCGCGCAGGGGCTTGTCGAGGTACATGACCTGCTCGACGGGCGCGTCGAAGCCGGTCAGCAGGCGGTCGCAGACGATCAGGATTTTGAGCGGCGGTCGCCAAAGGCTTCTGTCTTCGCCGTGACGCTCCCGGTTCCAGTCCTCCCACTCTTTCGGCGTGAGCTTAAAGTATTCGATCAGGTCGTCCTGCTTCTGTTTGGGGTAGTGAAACCGCTCCAGCTCGGGCTCGTCGTTCTGCACGGCCGAGATGATAACGTCCGACCATTCGGGCGCATGCCCGCGTTCCCTTAGCTTCTCGTCGAGCGCGTCCTTGTAGCGGACGCACGCCGTCCGATCCACCGCCACGAGTTGCGCCTTGAAGCCGTTCGGGTCGGGGTGCGTGAGGAAGTGTTCCACCATCTTGTTGAGCACGATCTCGACGCGGTTAGGGTGGCGGGCGAGTTCCCTCCAGCGCGAACGCTGGCGCTGGATCAAGTCCTTGACCTCTTCGTCCTCCATCTCCATCTCCGCGCACATCTGCTCATAGCCGACGCTCAGCGCCTCCTCGTTCACGCTGAGCGGCACCTGGTCGCGGATGTAGTGGACTTCCAGAGTCGCGCCGTCTTTGATGGCCCGCTTGATGCCGTAGTAGCTCAGGTAGCGCTCCTGCACGCCGTCGTGGACGGGGCCGAAGTCGCGGTGCGTGTTGACCATCGTGCGGTCTATAGGCGTGCCCGTCAGGCCGAAGCGGAAGGCCCGCGGCAGCTTCACGCGCATCGTCATCGCGTAGCTCTCGTTGCCCTGCCCCTTCTGGCTGCGGTGCGCTTCGTCCACCAGGCTGATGACGTTGTCGCGCTCGCGCGGGGCGAGGTCGTTCATCCGCTGGAACGACTGGATGGTCGTGACGAGCGTCCCGCGCCAGTCGGCGCGGAGCTTGCCTTTCAAGTCTTCGACGCCGAGCGCCTTCTCCACGTTCGGGTAGTCGCAGGCGTCGAAGTCGTCCGAGAGCTGCGTCTTGAGGTCGCGCCTGTCCACGACGATGAGCACGGTCGGATTCTTGAGCGCCGCGTGCCGCCGCAGCTTGTAGGCGGCGAAGATCATCGTGAGCGACTTGCCCGAGCCCTGCGTGTGCCAGATCAGGCCGGTGCGCTCCTGCGCGTCTACGGGCTTACCCATGCGCGACAGGACGCGCTCCACGATGTCGTTGACGGCCTCGAACTGCTGGTAACGGGCCACCTTCTTCGTGACCTGACCCTTCTTCGTCTCGAAGACGACGAAGTGCTGGAGGAAGTCGAGCAGGTGGCAGGGCTTGAGACGCAACAGACCCTTCACAGGGGTTTCGAGCGGGTCGTCAGGGCTGTCGGCGTCCGGCTCGTTCCACCAGCCTTTGCGCTCCGGGTAAAGGCTCAGCCAGCGCCCCCACCAATCGAGGTGGCGCTCCACGTCGTCCTTACTCGCCTCGTGGAAGAGCACCGTCCCGTAACGGAATTCGTCCTCGTCCGCCGCGATGCAGAAGACGTTGGGCGTAAGCATGAGCGGGGCCTGACGCTGGTAGCGGTGGAGTTGGTGCACTGCCTCACGCCAATCCTTCCCGCTGGTGATGTAGCTCTTGTACTCGGCGATGACGAGCGGGATGCCGTTCACGAGCAGCACCGTGTCCTCGCGGCACTGCCTCACGCCCTGCACGCGGTACTGGTTCGTGGCGGTGAAGTCGTTGAGGTGCTGGCGGGCGGGGTCGAACTCGATGAAATAGACCTGCCTCGCGTCCTGACCCGGCGAAAGGTTGACGGGGACGCCCTCGCGCAGAAGGTCTAACGTCTGCCGGTTGGCCGTGAGCTTGTCCGGGTGAGTCATCGCCTTACGCAGGGCGTTCACGGCCAACAGCGCCTGCGCCTCGGTCTTGACCTCTTCGTTGATTCTGAT
>WUUC01078243.1_pt1 | contig 15848 bp, 14 predicted proteins | sample 6278441 | NCBI WGS metagenome assembly WUUC01 (sample SAMN13675441, study PRJNA597444) | soil metagenome | isolation source: soil | place: USA: Washington | collected 2017-10
GCATCGCGGCCGCGGCGATGCTGTCGCTGTCCCTGTCGTTCGACGACTTCATCATCACCAACTTCAACTCGGGCACGACGGTCACGTTCCCCATGTACGTCTGGGGCGCCGCGCAGCGCGGCATCCCCCGCGAGGTCAACGTGGTCGGCACGGCCGTGTTCCTGCTGGCGCTGGTACTGGTGGTGGTCGTGCAGGTGCGCGCGCGGAGGAAGGCACGGTTCGTATGAGGGTCCTGCAGATCGGCGCGGGCGGTGTCGGTGCCGCGGCGGTGTCCATCGCCGCGCGGCGCAAGTTCTTCGAGTCCTACGTGGTCGCCGACTACTCGGCGGCCCGCGCGGACGCCTGCGTCGCCGACGCCCGCTTCTCGTCGGCGACCATCGACGCGTCGTCCTCGGCGGCGGTGGCCGACCTGTGCCGCGCGCACGGGATCACGCACGTGTTCAACGCCGTCGACCCGCGGTTCGTGATGCCGATCTTCACCGGTGCGCTGGACGCGGGCGCGGACTACCTGGACATGGCGATGTCACTGTCCACGCCGGACGCCGAGGCGCCGTACGCGCGCACGGGCGTCAAGCTGGGCGACGACCAGTTCGCCCAAGGCACCACCTGGACCGACCGCGGCCGCCTCGCACTGGTCGGCATCGGCGTCGAGCCCGGCCTGTCGGACGTCTTCGCCCGCTACGCCGCGGACCACCTGTTCTCCTCGATCGACGAGATCGGTGTCCGCGACGGTGCGAACCTGGTCGTCGACGGCTACGCCTTCGCCCCCACCTTCTCCATCTGGACCACCATCGAGGAGTGCCTGAACCCACCGGTGATCTGGGAGTCCGGCCGGGGCTGGTACACCACCGAGCCCTTCTCCGAGCCGGAGGTGTTCGACTTCCCCGAGGGCATCGGCCCGGTGGAGTGCGTGAACGTCGAGCACGAGGAGGTGCTCCTGATCCCGCGCTGGGTCCCCGCCCGCAGGGTGACGTTCAAGTACGGGCTGGGCAACGAGTTCATCGAGGTGCTCCGCACCCTGCACAAGCTGGGACTGTCCGCAGTGGACCCGGTCCGCGTCGGCGACGTGTCGGTCTCCCCGCGCGACGTGGTGGCGGCATGCCTCCCGGACCCCGCGGGCCTCGGCCCCCGCATGCGCGGCAAGACGTGCGCGGGCACCTGGGTCCGCGGCGCCGGCACCGACGGCGCACCCCGCGAGGTGTACCTGTACCACGTGGTCGACAACGAGTGGTCCATGCGCGAGTACGGCCACCAGGCCGTGGCCTGGCAGACCGCGATCAACCCTGTCGTGGCGTTGGAACTGCTGGCGTCCGGTACGTGGTCGGGCACGGGCGTCCTGGGCCCGGAAGCCTTCGACGCGGTCCCCTTCCTGGACCTGCTGACGGAGTACGGCTCCCCGTGGGGCATCCGCGAACAGTGAGCCGACGCCCGGCGGACCTCTCGGGGAGCTTCACCTTCAGGACGTGGCCGGTGCCCCGGCGTGAGGGCCGGACGTCACCCCGGGATGGTCGAGCCGGTCATGCCGAACTGGTGGGCAAGATCGTCAGCGAGTTGACGAGCCACGCCGCGCAACGCGGTGACGTCGCCGTCGGCCGAGAACTCCGCCTCCACGGCCACCGGCTCGCGGACCGCCCGAGTGCCGGGAACCTGGCGGAACGAGCTGGTGCTGATCAGACCGCTGTGCAGCTGGTTGCCGACCGCGACCAGTGGGATCCGCCGGTTGTCCTCGTTCCTCAGAAGAGCCGCACGGATCAGGATCGTCCCGACCCCGCCGAGTCCGCGGACGTGGACCGACGCCAGCGCGACGGCGTCCGCGATCACCGCGTCGATGAGTTTCACCGGCACCCGCAGGGCATCGCTGCCCGTTCCTGGGGTTGTTCACCGCATCGGCCGGCACCTGGTTCAGCACCGGCTGCCAGCCACCGGCCGCACTCATCATCTCGGTGACCAACGGCAGGGCGCCGTTCACCGTCTCGGTGGTTCTTCCGCGTCGCGGACGCTCGATCAGCAGTGGCAGCGGCGCGACCGGCCGGGCCGACACCGCCACCCAGACCCCCGCCCCCAGCTCGATCTCGGGCACCAGTCCGTCGATCAACGCGGTCAGAGCCGCGCGATCGTCCACCCGGCGCGAGAAGCGGTCACGATAGGCGCGCTCGAGCTGGCTCTCCGACATCCAGTTCGTGCCGCTCCCGGAGCGGTATGGAACGCCCCTGACGTCGGTCGGCAGACCTTCCGCGAAGCCCCGCTTCCCATCCAGGTCTTCGCCTTCACGAACATGCCAGGCGGTCGCCTGCGCCGACTATGCCCTGGATCGGCGGCCGCGGGGACAACCCGAGGTCGGCATGAATCCGTGACCACGTGAGTTCCGGTGATCACCACCGGCTGCGCCACGTCCGGACGTCACGCCATGTTGTGCATCACGTGCTTGATGCGCGTGTAGTCCTCCAGCCCGTACATCGAGAGGTCCTTGCCGTAGCCGGAGTGCTTGAAGCCGCCGTGGGGCATTTCCGAGACGAACGGGATGTGGGTGTTCACCCACACGCAGCCGAAGTCGAGGGCCGCGGTCATGCGCATGGCGCGGCTGTGGTCCCTGGTCCACACCGACGCCGCGAGGCCGTACTCGACGCCGTTCGCCCACGCCACGGCTTCCTCCTCCGCGGTGAAGCGCTGCACGGTGATCACCGGGCCGAACACCTCGTCCTGGATGATCTCATCGTCCTGGCGCAGGCCGGAGACGACCGTGGGGGAGTAGAAGTAGCCGCGGTCGCCCACCTGCTCGCCACCCGTCACGAGCGACGCGTGCCCGGGCAGCCGGGAGACGAAACCGCTCACGCGCGCCAGCTGGTTCGCGTTGTTCAGCGGGCCGTACAGCACGTCGGTGTCCGACGGCGGGCCCGTGCGGGTCGCGCGCGCCTGCTCGGCCAGTGCGGCCACCAGCTCGTCGTACAGGCCGGGGGCGGCGAGCACCCGGGTCGCGGCCGTGCAGTCCTGCCCGGCGTTGAAGTAGCCGCCGACCGCGATGGCCTCGGCCGCCGCGGCGATGTCGGCGTCGTCGAACACCACCACCGGCGCCTTGCCGCCCAGCTCGAGGTGCACGCGCTTGAGGTCGGCGGCGGCGGCCGTCGCGACCTCGCGGCCCGCGCGCACCGAGCCCGTGATCGACACCAGCTGCGGCGTGGGGTGCGACACCAGCGCCCGGCCCGTGTCGCGATCGCCGCACAGCACGTTGAACACGCCCGCCGGGAAGAACTCGGCCGCGATCTCGGCCAGCAGCAGCGTCGACAGCGGCGTCGTGTCCGACGGCTTGAGCACCACCGCGTTGCCTGCCGCCAGCGCGGGCGCGATCTTCCACACCGCCATCATCAGCGGGTAGTTCCACGGCGTGACCTGGGCGCACACCCCGATGGGCTCGCGGCGCACGTAGCTCGTGTGCCCCGCCATGTACTCGCCCGCCGACTTGCCCTCCAGCACGCGCGCCGCGCCCGCGAAGAACCGGAAGTGGTCCACGGCGGGCGGGATCTCCTCCTCGACCGTGAGCTGCCGCGGCTTGCCCGTGTCCAGGCACTCGGCGTCGACCAGCTCGTCGGCGCGCGCCTCGATGGCGTCGGCGAACTTCAGCATCGCGAGCTGGCGTTCCTTGGGCGGCGTGGTGCGCCAGGTCTCGAACGCCGTCGCCGCGGCCCGCATCGCGCGGTCGACGTCCTCGGCGCCGGAGCGCGGCGCGGAGGCGAACACCTCGCCGGTGCTGGGGTCGACGACATCGGTGTACCCACCGTCGGCGGGGTCGGTCCAGGCACCGTCGACGAAGTTCCGCAGTACACGCTTCTCGGTCATGTCTGCCATCTTCGCGACTGAATCCGCAGCAGACAAGACATTCGACGACTGAATCAGCGGGCAACCACCTGTGTCGCCGTGTCACCGAACACGAACGGGTCCGGCTCGCACTCCGCGATGAAGTCACCGGGGAAGCCGAGCTCGAACGCCGCGGACGCCGACAGCCGGGCGACCGCCTCGGCGGGCAGGGTGAGGTCGAGCGCCCCCAGGTCCTCGGTCAGCTGCTCGGCGCGGCTCACCCCGACGAGCGGGAGCACGGCGGGCGACATGGCCCGCGTCCACGCGATCGCGACCTGCGCGGGGGTGGCGCCCAGCTCGTCGGCGACCGCGCGGACGGCCAGCACCGCAGCGCGGTCGCGTGGGGTGAGTGCGCCGGGGTCCACGCGGGAGGGGCGCGCCGACCCGGACAGCACGCCCGCGGCGAGCGGCGCCCACGCGGCCACGCTCAGCCCGAGCGCCTCGGCCATCGGCAGCAGCTCCCGCTCGACGTCGCGCCGCAGCAGGTTGTAGGGCACCTGCAGCCCGGCGAACGGGGTCCAGTCGCGCCACTCGGCGAGCGTGTTCGCGCGGGCGACCACCCAGGCCGGCGCGTCCGAGATGCCGACATAGAGGACCTTGCCGGCCCGCACGGCGTCGTCGAGCGCCCGCATCGTCTCCTCGACCGGGGTGTGCCGGTCCCACAGGTGCACCCAGTAGATGTCGACGTGGTCGGTGCGCAGCCGCCGCAGGCTCCGCTCGAGGGACAGCACGAGGTTCTTGCGGTGGTTGCCCGACGCGTTGGGGTCGGCCGCGTCGCGGGACAGCGTGTACTTGGTGCCGATCACGAAGCGGTCCCGCCGGTCGATGGCCGCGCCGAGGATGCTCTCGCCGTCACCGTAGGCGGACGCGGTGTCGAGGACGTTGCCGCCCGCGTCGGCGTAGGTGTCGAGCACCCGGCGGCACTCCTGCGGGTCGTGCAGGGTCATGGTGCCGAGCAGCAGCTCGCTGACGCGCAGGCCGGTCCGGCCGAAGAGGCGGTATCGCATGCCCACACCCTGGTGCGGGCCCGGGTGCGCGAGGGAGACCGGGACAGGGCCCCTCTCGCCTAGACTCGGCGACCGTGCCCGACAACGCCCTCGGCCGTTTCCTGCGCGCCCGCCGCGACGCGACCACCCCGGCCGGGGTGGGGCTCCCGCCGGCCCCCCGGCGCCGCGCCCCCGGGCTGCGCCGCGCCGAGGTGGCCGACCGCGCGGGCATCAGCGTCGAGTACCTGACCCGCCTCGAGCGCGGCAGCGACCGGTACCCGTCCGGCCAGGTGCTCGGCGCGCTCGCCGACGCCCTGGTGCTGACCGCCGAGGAACGCGTGCACCTGTACCGCCTCGTCAAGGCGGGCAGCGGCGCGGCGTGCGGGCAGTCGGCGTCGCCCGCGCCGGTGCGCCCGACCGTGCGGGCGCTGCTCGACCACCTCGAGCCCGCGCCCGCGCTCGTCGTCGACCCGGCGTGCGACGTGCTCGCCTGCACCGCGGGCTTCCGGGCGCTGGCCGCGCCGACCGGCCTGCTCGACGCGGACCGGCCCAACCTCGCGCGGTTCGTGTTCGCCGACGCCAGGGCCCGCGACACCTTCCCCGACTGGGGCAGGATCGCCGACGAGCGGGCCGCCGCCGTGCGCGCGGCCGCCGACCTCGGCGACCTCGCGGCGGGCGCGCTCGCCGTCGAGCTGTCCATCACCGCGGGCGCCGCGTTCTGCGACCGGTTCGCGGCCGCGGCGGCGCTCCCGGCGCCGACGGGCGTCGAACGCTGGGCACATCCGGCCGACGGCGTGCTGGCGCTCGCCTACGAGAGCCTGTTCCTGGCGGGCGAGGAGGAACACCGCCTCGTCGTGTACCTGCCGGCCGCGGCGGTCCCGGTGGCCCCGGTCGCCGCGTAGCAAGATCTCGACCGAGCAGTGGAAGTTCACGACGGCTCGGGATTGTCGGTCCCGCCCTCTACCCTCGCCCACATGTTCGACGAGCTCGATCCCGATGACCTGCGCCGGCGTCCCGGCGTCAAGTGGGCGCTGGCCAGGCCCGGCGTGCTGCCCGCGTGGGTGGCCGACATGGACTTCGCGGCGCCCGAGCCGGTCCGCGCCGCCGTCGCCCGGCACACGGACCTCGGCTACCCGCTGTGGGACGAGCGGCCGGAGCACAACCCGTTGCGCGGGGCGTTCGTCGAGCGCATGGCGGTGCGGCACGGCGTGGCCTTCGACCCCGCGCACGTGCGGCTGTTCACCGAGCTCAACCAGGCGCTGCAGGCGGTGCTGTACGTCGCGACGGCACCCGGTGACGCGGTCGCGGTCCACACGCCGACCTACCCGCCGTTCCTCGAGACCGTGCACGGCATGGGGCGGCGGCTGGTGCCGATCCCGTACGTGGACGACGGCGCGGGGTGGGCGTTCGACGCGGAGCGGCTCGCGGCCGACGTGGTGCGCCACGGCGTGCGGGCCCTGGTGCTGGTCAACCCGCACAACCCCACCGGGCGGGTGCTGACGCGCACCGAGCTGACCGCGATCGCGGCGGTCGCCGAGGAGCACGACCTGGTGGTGATCGCCGACGAGGTCCACTCCGACCTGACCTACGAGGGGTTCACCCACATCCCGTTCGAGTCGCTGTGCCCGCACCGCACGGTGACGCTGTACTCGGCGAGCAAGTCGTACAACCTGGCCGGGCTGCGGTGCGCGGTCGCCCACCTCGGGGACGCCCGGGTGCGCGCGGGCCTGGCGTCGCTCCCGCCGCTCCTGCTGGGCGAGGTCAGCGTCCTCAGCGTGCTGGCGACGCTCGCCGCGTGGCGGGAGTGCGAGGACTGGCTGGCCGAGGCGCGGTCCACGCTGGCGCGCAACCGGGCCCTGATCGCGGGCGGCCTGCCCGCGGGCGTGCGCCACCACGGCCCGGAGGCGACCTACCTGGCGTGGCTGGACTGCCGCGGTCTGGAGCTCGACGTCGACCCGGCGGCGTTCTTCCTCGACCGGGCGGACGTGTTGCTGAGCCCCGGCCCCGACTTCGGCGCGGCGGGCTTCGTGCGGCTGAACTTCGCCACGTCCGGCTCGCTGGTGTCGGAGATGCTCGACCGCATGCGCGCGGCCGTGGAGAGGGGGTGACGGTGCCGCCCGTGGAGGAGGTGCGTGCCGCGCACCGCCGGTTCGTCGCCGCGGTGTCCGGGCTGAGCGCGGCCGAGCTGGCGGTGCCCAGCCCGTTGCCGGGGTGGACGCGCGGCCACGTGATCGCCCACGTCGCCGACGGCGGCCGGGCCTTCGCCGACCTGACCGAGCCGGCGCTGCGCGGTGAGCTGACCGACCTGTTCCCCGGCGGCGCCGCGGAGCGGAACGGCCGCATCGAGGAGCTCGCGGTGTCCCCGGACCTCGTGGCACACCTGGAGAGCGGCATCGCGCGGCTGGAGGCGGCGTGGGCCCGGGCCGGTGCCGCGGACTGGGCGCGCCCGGTCCGCTTCCGCAACGGCGACCTGGCGGGCACGGTCTTCACGCGGTGGCGCGAGGTGTGGATCCACCTCGTCGACTGCGGCGTGGGGGTCACGTCCGCGGACTGGCCGGAGGCGCTGGCGGCCCACGCGCTCGACTTCCTGGTCTCCCGCGTGCCGCCGGGGATCGCGCTGGTGGCGACCGACACCGGCGAACGGTGGGGGCCGCCGGACGCCCTGGCCGTGTCGGGCGGCGTGCGGGACCTGGCGGCGTGGGCCGCGGGCCGCTCGCCGGCGGGGCCGGTCACGGGGCCGCCGGTGGCGCTCGGGGAGTGGCCGCCGCACCCCGCCCCCGACCGCTGACGGAATTGTGATCACCGCGCCCCGCGCGAAGGAGGATGACGGTAGATTCGAACATATGAACGATAGAGTCCTCATGAGAGGAGCACGGATCGGCCTGGGGGTGGTGCGGTTGCCCGTGGTGGCGCTGCCGGTGGTGCTGGCGGCGGTGCTCGGGCTGTCGGTGCCGACCGTGGTCACGTCGTCGGCGGACATCGGACCGGTGCGCACCGGGTGCGACTGGGTGCCGGAGCTGCTGCCGTTGCCCGGCGACGCCGTCCGCGGCCGGGTGACGGCGGGCGCGGGGGAGTGGTTCGCAGGCGAGGCGGGCGGCGAGGAGCCGGGCGACCCGGACCAGGGTGTGCTGTGGCACGACGGCCGGCTCACCGCACTCGGCCTGGCGTTCGGCCTCGACACGGCGCTCCACGCGGTCAACGAGGACGGCGTGGCGGTCGGCACCGTCACCGGCGCCGACGGCCTCCCGCACGCCGTGCGGTACCGGCACGGCCGGTACGAGTACCTGCCCTCGTCCGGCGCGGCGTCCGCGGCGCTGGACGTCAACGGGCGCGGCGACGTCGTGGGCCACGACGGCGGCCGGCTGGTGGTGTGGCCCGCCGCGGGCGGGCCGCGTTTCCTCGCCGTGCGGGAAGGGGAAGCCCCGTACGGCAGCCCGGCGATCGACGACGACGGCACCGTCGTGTCGCGCACGGGCCTCCTGGAGGGCGACACCATGCGGTGGCACGGCTACGCCTGGCCGCCGTCCGGTGCCCGGACCCCGGTGCCCGCCGACGAGATCAGTGACGTCCACAGAGGACAGGTGGTGGGCGGGGCGGACGCGCCGGACGGTGCCACGACCGCGACGAGCTGGACCCTGACCGGCGAGCGGCGAACCCACCTCGGCGGCGCGACGGCGGTCGCGGTGAACGAGTCCGGTCTGGTGGCGGGCGCGGACCCGGCAGGGCACCCCCTGCTGTGGTCCGGCTCCGTGCCGACCCCGCTCGATCCGCCGACCTGGCACGACGCGGCACACGTCACCGCGCTGAACACCCACGAGGCGGGCGGCACCGCCGCCGCGCAGGACGGCACGGTCCCGGTGCGCTGGCGCTGCCACTGAGATTCGCTCCGGCACACAACGGAACGCGGTCCGCACGAACGTCCACAGTGCACTGTCCGGTGGTCGGTCGTCAGGCCGGGCATGTCCGGTGCGCGGCTGGTGGTGGCGGGGGCCGGACCCGGCCACCACCGGTCCGCTGTCCGGGGCGGTGGTTCCGCCGGTCGTCGCGCCCGGGGCGGCTGACATCATGCGTGCCGTGTCGAGAGCCTTGTCGAGCAGGACGATCGTGGTGTGGGCCGTCGGCCTGACGGTCCTCGCGGCCGCGGCGGTGACGTTGCTGTGGGTGTTCCTCGGCGGCGACGACCCGGCCGCGGCGCGCCGCCTCGACGCCATCCGCACCGCCTCGAGCCTGGTGCTCGGCGCGGGCGGGGCGGCGGCGCTGCTGCTGGCCGCGCGGCGCCAGCGGTACGTCGAGCTGGACCTGGAGCAGAAGGAGCACGACGCGGACGAGCGCCGGGTCACCGAGCTGTACGGCAAGGCGGCCGACCAGCTGGGCAGCGACAAGGCCCCGGTGCGGCTGGCGGGCGTGTACGCGCTGGAACGGCTGGCGCAGGACCACCCGCAGCACCGCCAGACGATCGTGAACCTGCTGTGCGCGTACCTGCGGATGCCCTACCGCCCGCCCGCGGACCCCGCGACGGACGACACCGCCATGCAGGAGCGCCTGGTCCGCGGCGCGGTGCAGGGCGTGCTGGAGTCCCACCTGCAACCGGCGGCGGGGGACCGCTTCTGGCCCGGCACCGACCTGTCGCTGGGCGGTGCCCACCTCGAGTACTTCTGGTTCCGCGAGTGCGAGGCCCGCGAGGTCGACTTCCGCTACGCCACCTTCCACGCGATCGCCGCCTTCCGCGACTCGCGGTTCACCGGCCGCGCCTACTTCCAGCACTCCCGCTTCACGGGCACCGCCGACCTCCGCCGCACCGCCTTCACGAGGGCGAACTTCACGGCCGCCGACTTCGCGGGCGACGTCGACTTCGGCGCCGAGCCGGCCCCGCCGCGCACGGTCGACCTGACCGGTGCCACCGCGGCCCCGGCCGCGACCCGCGCCTGGCCCGCGGGCTGGACCGACGCACCCGACCCGGCCACCGCCGACCGGGTGCACGTGGTCCGCGACGAACCGCGGTGACCGGCCTCAGTGCTGCGTGGACCACTCGACGGTGACGTGGTCCGGCTCGTAGGCGACGGTCGCCGCGTGGTCGGTGGCCGCCTCCTTCAGCAGGGTGGGGTCGTCCGGGGCCTGCCCGGTCAGGCTGACCCGCAGCTCCTCGTCCGTGGCGGTGATCGCGACGCGGGCCGTCGACGGGTAGAGCGGGAGGACGTCGCACAGGAAGGACTCGAGCGCCAGCGGGGCCGGGGTGCCGATGGGGCCGGTGACGCTCGGGGCGGCGGGCAGGTCCGGGTCGAGGGCGGCGAGCACGTCCGCGATCGAGCGGTCGCCGTTGAACACGCGGGAACGGAGCTCGCGCAGCACGCGGTCGACGTCGGCGGTGACGCTGCGCAGCGCGGGGGCCGCCGACGGGTGGCGCGCCGCCGCGGACTGGAGCGCCAGGCTGATGCCGAACAGGTCGCGCACGGTCGTCTTGCCGAGGTCCTGCGCGATGCGGTCGGCCTCCTGCAGCCGCACGAGCTGCTCGGAGGACCGGGCCGCGCGCGTGCTCTCCCGCAGGACCCGCTCCCGCATCGACTCGACCGCGCTGCCCAGCATGATGAGCTCGGCCGGTCCCCGTGCGGTCACGGGCAGTGACAGGTCGCCGGCCGCGACGCGGTCGACGTTGGCCACGAGGTCGTTCACCGGGCGGACCAGCGAGCGCCGCAGCAGCACGACGGTCACCGCGCCGATCACCAGTGCCAGGCCCGCGCACAGGATGGTCACCAGGTTCGCCAGCGACTGGGCCTGGTTCGACGACTGGACGGTCGCGGCCGCCCGCCGGTCGATGTGCGCCTGCAGCGAGGTCAGCGGTGTGCGCACCGCGTCGAACAGCTGCTTGCCGGTCTGCGTGGCGGCGGTCTCGCCGCGGACGGCGGGTGCCGCGAGCGTCCGGTCCCAGTCCGCCGCCGCGCGGTCGACGGTCGTGAGCAGGGCACTGCCGGTGCTGTCGCCGGTCAGGAGGCCCCGCAGGCGCGCGTGTGCGGACCCGGCCGTCTCCCGGCCCTCGTGGTAGGGCTCCAGCAGCTGGGTCTCCCCGCTGAGCTGGTAGCCGCGCACGCCGGTCTCCATGTCGACGTACGCCTTCGCCAGCGCCGCGGCCGACGCCTGCGCGGGGCGCAGGGTCCCGCGCAGCTCCCAGCTCAGGTTCATCACGCGCTGCCGGGCGAGGGTCGTCACCGCCACGGTCACGAGCAGCAGGAGCACCATGCCGCCGACGAGGACGTACAGGCGCCATCTGAGCGTGCTCGGAGGCATGCACTGATAGTAGTGGCCCGTGGGCGGCACACAACCGTTGCGCGGCAAGGGAAACAAACGTCAACCTGTGGTATCCGGAAAACTTCGGACGAGCTTTTCGGCTACGGTGAGGACATGAACCGGCGCGCGGTGGCCACTGGCCTGCTCGTCGCGCTGCTCTCCGTCTTCGCCACGGCGACCCCGGTCGCCCACGAGGCCGACGCCCTCGCCCGCCATACCGTGGCGATGACCGTGGTATCGACCGCGGCGCCGACGCTGCCCGCGCCCCACAGCGCCCCCGAGCTCCCCGTGGCGGGCGCCGGGACCCCGCTGCCCCCGCGGGCGGCACCCCGCACCACGCACGTCGCCCACGCGGCCGAGGCGCACCCGAGGGCACACCGCAGGCCCGCCGCGGACCGGGCCCCACCCGCGCGGGCCTGACCTCCCGGCCGCCCCGCGCGGTCCGCACCACACCCGCGGCACGACGCCGCCCTCCCGCACGCGGGCCGGGCGGGCGCGCCGCCGGTGCGGCTCCCGTCCACCGGGCCACCCCGACGGTTCCGCCGTCCCGGGGCCCGTTCCCCTCGTGCGAAGGAACTCCCATGTCACGCCGGATCCCCTGGCGGGGGCGTGCGCTGCTGTCACTGGCCGTGCTCGCCACCGCGTTCTACCTCGTCCTCACCTCCGCTCCCCGGCTCGGGCTCGACCTGCGGGGCGGCACACAGCTCGTCCTCGAGACGCGGGACTCGCCCACCGCGACCGCGAACGCCGAGACCACCGACCGGACCCTGGAGGTGCTGCGCAGGCGGGTCGACGCGCTGGGCGTCACCGAGCCCACGCTCCACCGCAGCGGCCAGCGGCGCATCGTGGTCGAGCTGCCCGACGTCCAGGACCCCGAGGAGGCCGCCGAGGTCATCGGCCGCACCGCCGCCCTCACCTTCCACCCCGTGGTCGTCGAGGGCGGGACGGCGGCGACCACCGAGGACGGCGAGCCGATCCTCCTCGGGCCCGCCGCCCTGTCCGGTGACGGGGTCGCCGGCGCCCGGGCGGGCACCGACCCCAACGGCGCGAACCGGGTGGTCTCCGTCGAGTTCCGGGACGGCCGGGCCTGGGAGCGGCTCACCGCCGAGGCGGCGTGCGCGCCGCCGGGCGACCCGCGCCGCCGGGTCGCGATCGTGCTCGACGAGGCGGTGATCTCCTCGCCGCAGGTCGACCCGTCGATCGCCTGCGGGGTCGGCATGACGGGCGGCTCGACCACCATCACCGGGCGGTTCACCCAGGCGGAGGCCGCCGAGCTCGCGCTGCTGGTCAACGCGGGCGCACTGCCCGTGCCGGTCGACGTGGTCGAGCAGCGGACGGTCGGGCCCACCCTCGGCGCGGCGGCCATCGACGCGAGCGCCAGGGCCGCGGTCATCGGGCTGGCGCTGATCGCGTTGTTCCTGGTCGCGGTGTACCGGCTCGCCGGGCTCGTCGCCGTCGTGGCGCTCGCCGGGTACTCGGCGGTCTCCTACGCGGCGCTGCTGGCGCTCGGCGCCACCCTCACGCTGCCGGGCCTCGCCGGGTTCGTGCTCGCCGTCGGCATGGCGGTCGACGCCACCGTGCTCGCCTTCGAACGGGCGCGGGAGGAGTACGGCGGCTCGCTGCCGGTGGCGGCAGACCGCGGCTTCCGCGGCGCCCTGTCCGCGGTCGTCGACTCCAACGTCACCACGCTCCTCGCCGCGGGCCTGCTCTTCGCGTTCGCGTCGGGGCCGGTGCGCGGGTTCGGCGTGACGCTGACCATCGGCGTCCTCGCGTCCATGTTCACCTCGCTCGTGCTCACCCGCGTGCTGGTGCACCCGGTGATGACCCGCGCGCGCCCGGCCTGGAGCGGGCTCGCCCACGAGGGCCGGGTGCGGCGGTGGATCCGCGGCCGCGACCCCGGCTTCCTCGTCCGGCCGCGCCGCTGGCTCCTCGGCGCCGGGCTCGCGGTCGTGGTCGCGCTCGCCGGGCTGGTCGTGGTCGGGCCGCGGCTGGGCGTCGAGTTCACCGGCGGGCGCCTGTTCGAGTTCGCGACCGGCGCCACGGGCGAGGCCGACGTCGAGCGGGTGCGGACGGCCCTCGCCGAGGCAGGCTTCCCCGGCGCGGTCGTGCAGGAGACCGGCGACGGGGTGTCCGTGCGGACCGAGCCGGTCGACGAGGCGGCCGCGGACCGGATCGCGGCCGCGGTCGGGCCCGCCGAGGAGGTGCGCGACGAGCAGGTGGGCCCCAGCCTGGGTGCCGAGCTGCGCGACCGGGCGCTGCTCGCGCTCGGCCTGGCGGTCGCGGCGCAGCTCGCCTACCTGGCGATCCGGTTCGACTGGCGGCTCGGCCTCGCGACGGTGCTCGCCCTCGCGCAGGACGTCCTGCTGCTGCTCGGCGTCTTCGCCTGGCTCGGCAAGACCATGGACGGGGTGTTCCTGGCCGCGCTGCTGACGGTCATCGGCTACTCGGTCAACGACACGGTCGTCGTGTTCGACCGGGTGCGGGAGCTGCGCGGGAGCCGGCCGTTCGCGCGCGTGGTCGGCGACGCGGTGCTCCAGACCCTGCCGCGCACGGTCAACACCGGCACCGGGGTCCTGTTCGTGCTCGGCGCGCTGCTGTTCCTCGGCGACGGCTCCCTCGCCGACTTCGCGCTCGCGCTGCTGCTGGGTCTCGTGATCGGCACCGTCTCGACGGTCGCCACGGCGGGCCCGGCCGCGATCCTGCTCGACCGCCGGTGGCCGGGAGCGGGCCGCGGGCGGGCGGTGCGGGTGGAACGGCAGGGCAGCGGCGCGGTGGTGTGACCACGCCGGGCGGGCGCGTCCGGGACCCGGACGCGCCCGCTCAGCGCATGCGGACCGGGAGCGGGCCCTGGCGGGCGGGGGCGCGGCGGCTGAGGCGCTGGTGCATCGCCTTGGTGGTCTGCTTCTCCAGCTCCCTGGTCCACGCGAGCATGGCGGGCGGGGTGTCCCAGCCGATGATGCCGACCAGGCTGCCGTCGTTGACGTAGCCGGTGACGCGGCGGCCCACCATGACCGAGCCGGACAGCGGCACGCGCTCCTTCGCGAGCGCGGGCGTGCCCGCGCCCTGGATCCGCATCCCGTGCTGGTCGGTCCAGAACCGCGGCAGGGGCGTGTAGGGCTTGGCGCTCTCCTGGCCGAGGAGGAGGTTCTCGGCGGCCGCGCGGCCCATCTCGACCGCGTTCAGCCAGTGCTCGACGCGGCGGGGCGCGCTGTCGAACCGCAGGTTGGGCCACCGGGCCGCGTCGCCGGCCACGACGATGTCCTGCGCGCCGATCGCGTGGCAGGTCGGGCCGCACATCACGCCGTCGTCGATGATCAGGCCGGAGCCGCGCAGCCAGCTGACCGCGGGCACGCTGCCGACGGCGAGCACGACGCAGCCCGCGAAGACCACCTGCCCGGTGGTCAGGTGCATGGCGATGCCGTCCGGCTGCGGCACCCAGTGCGACACCGACGCGTTCGTCACCACCTGGACGCCGTTGGACCGGTGCAGCGCGCTGACCGTCTCGCTGAAGTCGTCGCCCGGCACGTGCCGCAGCAGCGACGAGCCGCGCACGATGATCGTGGCGTCGCGCCCCATGGACCGGGCCGCCGAGGCGATCTCGCAGGCCACGAACCCGCCGCCGATCACCGCGAGCGCGCCCTTGGTGCGGGTCAGGCTCTTCTGCACGGCCACCGCGTCCGCCACCGTGCGCATCATGTGGACGCGCGGGTCGTGGCGGGGCGCGCCGGGCAGGTGCCGGGCCTGCGCGCCGGTCGCGATGATCAGCCCGTCGTAGGGGATCTCCTCACCGCCCGGCAGGTGCAGCACGTGCTCGTCCGGCTCGAGGTGCGAGGCACGGGTGTTGTAGCGCCACGTCGCGTCGAGGGTCGTCAGCACCGGGAGCCGCAGGTCACGGGGCCGCATGCGGCCCGTCAGGAGCGGCTTGATCAGCCCCGGCCGGTGGTAGGGCCGGTAGGGCTCCTCACCGACGACGATCAGCTCGCCGTCGAACCTCAGTTCGCGCAGTCGCTCCGCGGCGCGCAGGCCCGCGGGCCCGGCACCGACGATGACGATTCGCTCGGCCATCAAGGCCTCTCCTCCAGAGAGATCGCGAGAGTGGGACAGCTGCGCACCGCGGCCTTCGCGGCCGCGAGGGTTTCTGGCGGCACGCTACGCAGGTAACGCAGCCCTCCGCCAGGGGTCAGGCGGAACAGCTGCGCCGCCTCGGCGGCACAGATGCCGAAGCGGCGGCAGCGGTCGTTGTCCACGCTGATGCGATATCGCGACTTCACGGTCCGCCCTCCGCGAGGCCCGCGGTCTCCAGCGCCTTGGCCGGGATGAGCCGCAGCAGCATCACGGTCACCGCCGGGACCAGCAGCGTCAGCCCGCCGAGGTACACGGCCGACAGGGTGCCGTTGGCGAGCGCCTGGAAGAACGCGTGCAGCACCCCCAGCACGAACGCCGGGTAGGCCAGGCGGTGCACCCACAGCCACCGCCAGTAGCTCGTCCAGCGCTTGAGCCCCACCGCGATCGACGCCGCGAGCATCCCCTCGAACGCGAGGATCCCGAACGTGTCCCGCAGGACCCCGGTGAACGGCACCAGGAGGTCCGGCAGGGGCACCGGCGAGTCGAGCAGCAGGAACGCGACCCCGTGGACGAAGACGAACGCCAGCGTCAGGGTCGCGAACACCTGGTGGGACGCACGCAGGGCGTGCCGGCCCGTGAGCCGGTCGAACCAGCCCGTCGAGA
>WUUC01105152.1_pt1 | contig 15846 bp, 16 predicted proteins | sample 6278441 | NCBI WGS metagenome assembly WUUC01 (sample SAMN13675441, study PRJNA597444) | soil metagenome | isolation source: soil | place: USA: Washington | collected 2017-10
AGCGCTTCGGCCGCATCGACGTCTGGGTCAACAACGCCGGGGTGATCGCCTACGGCGAGTTCCTCGAGATTCCCCCGGATGTCTTCAGGCAGGTGATCGAAACCAACCTGATGGGCCAGGTCCACGGGGCGCGGGCGGCGCTGCGGCGCTTTCGTCCGCGCGGCTCCGGGGTGCTGATCAACATGTCCTCGGTCTGGGGTCGGGTCAGCTCGCCGCGGGTAGCCCCCTACATCGTCAGCAAGAACGCGGTCCGCGCTCTTGCTGAGTGCCTACGGGGCGAACTCGTCGGCGAGCCCGACATCCACGTCACCACGATGGCCCCGCAGGCAGTCGACACCCCGATCTTCGAGCACGGCGGCAACTACTCGGGCAAGCTGGTGCGGCCGGTGCCGCCGGTGCTCTCGCCCGAGGAGATCGCCGCCGGTATCGAGGCCTGCGCCGAGAACCCGCAGCGCGAAGTCAACTACGGCAGGTCCGGGCGACTACTGGAGGTCCTCTACGCGCTCGCCCCTGGCCTCTACCGCCGCCTCGCCCATCCCGCCTTCGTTCGTGGCACCTTCGGCGCCCGCCCAATCGCGGCCTCCGCCGGCAACGTCCTCGCCCCGGCGGGGCCCCACAAGGCTGGTGGGGGCTGGCGACAACGGCCGAACAGCCTCAAGCGGGCCTTCGGCGCCTCGGTGGCAGGGGCCCTCGAAGGGATGTTTCGAAGCGGCGGCCGCGGGTGACCCCGGAGCGGTTGCGGTTGCGGCTCGACGCTGAGCCGGCCAGCATCGGCCGGGCGCGAACAGCGGTTGCCGAGTTGGGTGCCGCGCTGGGCATGGAGATGATCGCCCTGGGTGATCTGAAGACGGTGGTGAGCGAGGCCTGCACCAACGTCGTTCGCCATGCCTACCCGCGAGGAGGCGGGGATTTCGAACTCGAAGCCACCCAGAGGCGGGGCGAGCTGGAGATCGTCGTCCGCGACTCCGGCCAGGGGCTGAGGCCCAGGCTCCGCACGGAGTCCGTCAGCTTCGGGCTGGGGCTGGGGCTGATCTCGACGCTCTCGACCCGTTTCGAGATCCGCGGGCGCAGCGGCGGTGGGACCGAAGTTCAGATCGGGATGCCGCTGCCGGCCTGACCACACGGTAAGACTGGCGTTTTCACCCTTTCCTACTCCGCGACCGCGCGTTACAATTTCCCCAGCACGCGACGGCAGCGACCCGCCTGTGGAGAGCTTTCCCTCGTGTGAATCCACCCCAGGACCAAAGAGCGGATTCATCTCTCGGCGGGCCTTCGGAAAATTCCCAGAGGAGACCGAATGCCCGACCCCCAAGCTGTCGCCGGACCCTCGCTCGAGGTCCAAGTCGCCGAAGACGCCGACACCACCCGGCTGATCTTCCGCGGTGAGCTAGACCTCGTCAGCGCTGCCGAGGTGAAGGAGCACCTCGAGCGGGCCATGCGGGATGGCGTCGCCCAGGTCGTCGTCGACCTCTGCGAGCTGACCTTCGTCGACTCCACCGGCATCGCCCTGTTCGTGATGGCCAAGCGCGAGGACGCACAGGGCCGGCTGCGCTTCCACCCCAGCAACACAGCCGCGGTCCGCCGCGTGCTCGCGGTCACCGGCGTCGACGAGGCGCTTGGCCTCGTTGACGGGAACGCCGACGGCGACGGTCCGCGCTAAGCGGTTCGGAGGCCGTTTTCGGCAGCCGCCTCGTTCTCCAGGTAGAAGATCTCGGTGGAGACATCCTGGGCGGTGTCCATGCCGCTGACGAAGGCCCGCACCGGGCGGTCGACGATCCGCTCGACCGTCTCGCGGAATTCCGCTTCGGTCGCGTGCTGGAAGCAGAGCCTGGTATCGCGCAGGCGCTGGTGCTCTCCCATCTCCGCCAGGCGCCGCTCAACCGGCGTCAGGCTGTTCTCGAGCGTGCAGACGACGATGTCGTGACCGGCAAAGTCGGTCCTGGCCTTGGTCGGCCCGCGGCCGAACTGCTCCTTGTAAAGGCGGACCATCTCGCGCGAGAGCTCGGCCCTGATCGACTCGACCGCATCGTCCGGCTCCACACGCGGCTCTGGAACGTTCATCTTGGTTCGCTAACCCCCCCTCTGGGAAGGCCGCTCGCAAGGAGGAGGAGGATGAGAACCCGACGGACGGTTGTGTCCGCCTATCGTACCTCAGTGGTTCGCCGCGCTCAGGACAGTGACTCGTCCTGGTGCTCGGGATAGAGGTAGAAGATCTCGGCGGCGACGTCCTCGGTGGTGTCCATGCCACTGACGAAGGCGCGGACGCGGCGCCCGAGCACCACTTCGATCACGCCGCAGAACTGGTCCTTGGTGACGTGCTGGAAATAGGTCCGGGTGTCGCGCAGTCGCTGGTGCTCACCCAGCTCGGCGAGCCTGTGCTCGACCGGCGTCAGGGTCTGCTCGAGGGTGCAGATCAGGATGTCCGGGCCGGCGAAGTTGGTCCTGGCCTTGGTCGGGCCGCGACCGAACTGCTCCTTGTAGAGGCGGACCATCTCGCGCGAGATCTCGGCCAAAACCGAGGCCCGCTTCTCATCGCCTTCCTGACCGTCCTCAAACCGGGGAGCGCGCTCCTCGTTCACCTTCCAGACTTCTTTCCGCTCCTCTTGGGACAAATCACGTGCGAGGAGAGGAGGCGAGGCCCGCGCGCGGCTGCGGATCCGCGTCCCGACCGTTGCTAGCTGAGACGCGGTCCTCTTGTGACGACCGCACAAGGCCTGGTGAGCCCGAGCGTCAGCTCCGCACCCTACACAAGGATTTAGTGGTCTGACCTCAGAGCGGCGACGATTCGCCCGCATAGGCGAGGGTAGTGGCGGGAAATGAACTCGGTGACAACGGGCGCGGCGCGGCCGTCCCTGCCGCCAGGACCATCGAACAACGTCGTCGCCCAAACGATCGGTTTTCATCGCGACCCGCTCGGCTATTTGCGCTCGTGCCAGGAGGCGTTCGGGGACGTCTTCACGCTGCGCCTCCTAACCGTGCGACCGGCCGTCGTCGTGGCCGACCCGCGGGCGGTGCTGCCGCTGCAGGAGGCCGACCCGGCATCTGCCCAGGCGGGAGCGGCAAGGCAGGAAGTCCTGCCCTTCGCGCCGGCGCCCTCGGCGTTCGCCGGCGACGGCGAGGGTCATGCCGGGCCACGGCGCCGGATCGCTCCCGCGCTCGCCCCCGAGACGATCGCCGCGCGCCGGCCGGCGATGGCCGAGATCGCCGCACGGCACGCGGCGAGCTGGCCCCGTGGTCGTCCGTTTTCGCTGCTGCCGCGGCTGCGCGCGGTGACCGACGAGATCTTCGTCCGGCTCGTGCTCGGCGTCCGGGATGACGAGATCGTGACCGCCCTGACCGGGTCGATCCAGCGGATGCTGCGGACGCCCGGCAACCCTCCCTCGACCCTGCCGGGAGAGGGGGACGGCCTCGTCGGCGCGCTCGGGCAGCGCCTCTTCAGGTGGCGCGCGGGACCGCTCGAACGCGACCTCGCCCGAGCGGTCGAGGCGCGCCGCGCGGAGGCCGGCGGGGACGAGCCCGACGTGCTCGGCCGCATGATCGCGGCCGATCCCCCACTCGGCACGGCGGCGATCGTTGCCGAGCTGCTGTCGCTGCTGATGGCGGCGCAGGAGCCGCCGGCAATCGCCCTCGCTTGGATCCTCGACCGGCTCGTCCGCGAGGGAGAGAGCGAGGTCAGCGAGCCGCTGGTCGAGGAGACGCTGCGCCTGCAGCCCCCCGCCTCGGCGTCGCTGCGCAAGCTGACGGCGCCGTTCGAGGCCGGCGGCCACCGGGTCCCGGCGGGGGTCGGCACGATGGTCCCGACCCTGCTGCTGCAGCGCGACCCGCGCGCCTACGAGGAGCCGGACCGGTTTCGCCCCGAGCGCGAACGCGGCGCCGCTCCGAACCCCCACTTCTTTCCGTTCGGTGGGGGCGGGCGGCGTTGCGTCGGCGAACCACTGGCCCAAGCCGAGATCGCGACGGTGCCGCGAGCCGTCCTGGAGAACGTCCGGCTGACGCCGCTCAGTCCCGATCCGGAGCCGATGGTCCAGCGGGCCACGGTGCTCGTGCCCAAGCGTGGTCTCCTCGTCGAGGCCGGGTAGGCCGAGATGCAGCCTGTTCGGATCGGCTGCTCGGGTTGGAGTTATGAGGACTGGCGCGGTGGCCTCTACCCGGACGGACTGCCGCGGCGGCGCTGGCTGGAGCGCTACGCCGAGGTCTTCGACACGGTCGAGGTCAACGCGACCTTCTACCGGCTGCCGAAGCGCTCGACCGTCGAGGGCTGGGTCGAGCAGGTGCCCGGCGACTTCCTCTTCGCGGTCAAGGCGAGCCGCTACCTCACCCATATGAAGCGACTGCGTGAGATCGCCGACGCGGTCGCCCGTTTCTGGGAGCCGCTTGAGCCGTTGCGGCACGGGCGGCGACTGGGACCGGTGCTGTGGCAGCTGCCGGAGAACTTCCACCGCGACGACGACCTGCTCGCCTCGGCACTCGACCAGCTGCCCCGCGCCAGCCACTGCTTCGAGTTCCGGCACGCGAGCTGGTTCGCGGCCCCGGTGCGGGAACTGCTGGCGGAGCGAGGCGCCTCGCTGGCGATCGGCGACGACAAACGCCGGCCCCTGCCCGACGCCAAGCCGCTGGGCGAGATCGCTTACCTGCGCCTGCACTACGGCCACCGCGGTCGTGGCGGCAACTACTCCGAAGCGGAGCTCGGGGGCTGGCGACGGCGAATCGCCGCCTGGCGCTCGCGCCGGCCCGTGTTCGTCTACCTCAACAACGACTGGAAGGGCTACGCGCCCGCCAACGCCCGCTACCTGATGCGGGGCTTGTCGGCGGCCGCAGAGGGGTAGTCCGGGCATGGCCGCCAACGCGGACAGCGCCGCCGAGTTCGTCCCCGACAGCCTCTCGCTCGTGAAACTGCGCCGCGCCGCCGCCGAGTGCCGGGGCTGCCCGCTGTGGAAGGACGCGACGCGGACGGTCTTCGGCCTCGGCCCAAGGAAGGCGGAGCTGATGCTGGTCGGCGAGCAACCGGGCGATCGCGAGGACGTCGAGGGGGAGCCCTTCGTCGGTCCGGCGGGCGGCGTTCTGGCGCGGGCGCTGGAGAGCGCCGAAATCGAGGCCGGGGACGTCTACCTGACGAACGCGGTCAAGCACTTCAAGTGGCGACCGCGTGGCAAGCGCCGCCTGCACCAGACGCCGCGCGCCGGCGAGGTCGAGGCCTGTAGGCCCTGGCTCGAGGCGGAGCTGAAGGCCGTGAAGCCGACGGGGCTGCTGGCCCTCGGGGCGACGGCGGGCAAAGCTCTCTTCGGTCCCTCGGTCCGGGTCACCCGCGATCGCGGGCAGCTGATCGACTCGCCGCTGGCGCCGGTCGCGGCGCTGACCCTGCACCCCTCGGCGATCCTGCGGCTGCGCGACCACGACGAGCGCGAGGAGGCGCTGGCCAGCTTGGTGGACGACCTGCGCCTGCTCGCGAGCGAGGTGTCGAAACGCTGAGCGGTTGAGGGAGTTCCTGCTCAGCGCCGAGCCGGAGCCAGCCGCAGGACGATCGAGCGCTGGATCTCGTCTCCGCCGGACAGGGTCGCGATCGCCCGCACGCGGAGGGTGCGATCCGGGGCGTTCCTGAGCAAGCGCGGACCGGGGCCGCCGAGCCGCACCGCCACCTGCCGGGTATCGCCGCTCGGCACCGCGTAGGGAGCGCGGGCAAGGACGGCGGTGCCGGCCGACTTGCGGCGATCTCGGGCGCGCTTCGATGGCTCACTGGCCGTCGCTAGCGCCAGGGTCCCATCGCAGACGCTTCCGGGTGCGCCACCCTTGCAGGCAAGCCTGATCTTCGCGGTGCCGCGAACGACCTGGGCGTGGGCGGTCTTGACCGAGACTGCCGGGGGCCTCCGGGGCGGTTGTGGCGGCTTGACCGTGTAGGTGACGGTCGCCCGGCCGCTGAGGCCGTTCGACGATGTCGCGATCACCGTGAAGGTGTGACTACCGACCGTGGAGGTATCGACCGGCTCGCCGTTGGCCACCCCGCCAGCGCACGACGAGATCCCCGAGCCCCCTGACCCCTCGGCACAGCGGAAGCTCGCGTCGATGTCCTCGCCCAGCAGGTAGGTGGCGCCGTTGGCCGGCACGGCGATCGAGGCCGAGGGCGGTGCCGCGACGGCGTAGGCGACAGTGGCGGTACCGGTCAGGCCGTCTTTGGAAGACGCGGTCACCGTGTAGGCGTGCGGGCCCGGGACCGAAGTGTCCAGATGCCCCGATCCACCGGTGGGAGTGTTGGTCCCGGTCGAATCGACGCAGGAGGAGAGGCCGGGCCCGCCAGCTCCCTCGGCGCACGAGAAGGTCGTCGGCACCCGCTGGCCAACGGCGAAGGTACCTCCGGCAGGGGTGGGAATCGACGCCGACGGCGGCGCCGCGACCCTGAGGTTGACCGTGGCGGTTGCGTAGTTGCCCGACGGGCCCCCCGCCCGGTAGCTGAAGGAGTCGACCCCCGCGTATCCGGCGGCGGGCGCGTAGGTGAACGCGCCGTCGCCACTCAGGCTGAGGGAGCCGTGCGCCGGAGCGCTGACGACGCTGGCGGTAGGCGGATCTCCGCTGGGCGCCGAGGCGCCCGCGAGGAGGCCCGATCCGGCGGGAACGACCAGCGCCCGATCCGGTTCCGTCAGGTAGCTGTGGGCGATCGCACCGATCGGGTTCGCGTAAGCGATCGACACCTGGCCGTCGCCACGCCAGCCGCCGCCTTTGAAGGTGGCCGAGATGCCGGCGGCGGCGAAGCTGGAGCCGCCGCCTCCCCCTCCCCAGCCCGCGGTGCTGCCGCACTCGTCGCGGGCGGGCCCGCCGCCCTGGCCACCGCCGACGTAGCCACCGCCACCGCCACCGCCGGCGCCCGGGGCTCCGCCGCCGCCGGCGAAGCTGGCGCCCGAGGCACCGGCGGCACCGGCAAAAGCACCCCCCGGGCAGGTGCTCGTACCGGTCACCGTGCCGCCGGCGCCACCCGTGCCGGCGCTGCCGCCGGCGACGCCACCGGCGCCACGGCCGAGGGTCGCGCCGTATGCGCTCGTGTTGGAGCCAGCGGAACCGAACGCCCCAGCCTGTCCACCCTGGCCGCCGCTGCCGCCCCCTGGCTTTGCCGCGGTGATCGCGTTTAGGCCGGCCGAGCCCCGGCCGCCGGCACCGCCGGCGAGCAGCTGCAGCGCCGCGCCGATCGCCACCGAGCTGTAACCGCCACCGCCACCGCCAAAGGCCCCGTCGCCCCCGCCGTTGAAGCCTCCCGCACCGCCCTCGGCGGAGGACTCGCCGGCACCACCGACGCGCACGGTCAACGCCTGGCCGGCGGTCAACGACCCCAGCGTCGCCTCCACTTGGCCGCCACCGAACCCGCTGGAGGCCGAAGGAGGAGCCGTGCCGCCCGTGGCGCCACGGAGGGTGAAGCCGGCCTGACTCACGCCGGGCGGCACGGTCCAGGTCGCCGCCGCGCCCGAATGCCGGTAGATGACGGTGCAGGTGCCGCCGGCACAGGTCGGGCCCGTCACCTCGGGGACCGACGCCGATGCCGGCGCGGACGCCACGCTGCGGTTGCCGGTCTCGTCCTCGGCGTAGACGACGTAGGTGTGGTCGCCGGCGCCAACGAAGGAGTCGAGGTAGTTGGTGCCGCCGGTGGCTTCGACCTCGCTGCCGTCGCGGAAGACGACGTAGCGCTGGACGCCAAAGTCGTCCGTGCTCGCGTCCCACTGCAGCTGCACTCCCTCGGGTTTCGCCGTCGCGGTGAGGCCCGCCGGGGCGGTGGGCGGCTCTACGTCCGGCACGACCGCGACCGTCAGCGGCGCGGAGGCGACGCTCCGGTTCCCGGTCACGTCCTCGGCGTAGACGACGTAGGTGTGGTCGCCGACGGCGACGGGGGAGTCGATGAGGCTGGTGGAGTTGGAGGCCCCGATCTGACTGCCGTCGCGGAAGACGAGGTAGCGGTCGACGCCGAAGTCGTCCGTGCTCGCGTCCCATCGCAGCCGCACCTCTTCAACCCCCGCGGTTGCGGTGAGGCCGGTCGGGGCGGTAGGGGGCTCTTCGTCGAGGGCAACCGATACCGCCGCGTTCCCTCCGCCCGCTGAGAGGGTGGTGATCCGTACCGGGCCGCCGTCGAAGGTCTGCCCCACCCCGAGCGGTGCGTCTCGGAACGTCGCGGTGGCGGGGTTGGCGTCGAGCAGCAGCGTCTCCGGCGAGGAATTCCCCGCGGTGGCACGGATCGAGACGCCGGTGATGGAGTCGTCGAGGACGTTCTCGAAGATGCCACCGCGCTCCCTCACCTCGAGGTAATACCAGGAGTTGACGTTGCCGTTAACGGCTTTGGCGCGGGGGATGCGAAGCACCGTCGGTTCGGCAGTGGGGTGAAGCGCGGAGCGCACCTGATAGACGCCCGAAGCGCCGATCGTCGCGACGTTCCCCGGAGCGAGGACACCGAGCTTGGCGAGATTCCAGCCATTGTTGTGCCTGCTGGCGATGTTCCCCATCGCGTCGAAAGGATCTCCGTACTCGGTGACCACGCAGGTCTCGCTGATCTGGACCCTGGCCCCAGCGGAGGTACAGGTCCAGCTACCGGCGTGAAGGAGGCCGAGGTTGTGGCCCACCTCGTGGATGGTCACCTGGGCGCGGCGTCCGAAGAGGTTTCCGTTGATCATCGCCCAGGTACCGCCGGCCGTGCCGAGCCAGGAGCAGCTGCTCTGCCACGGGAAGCTGTAGAGCAGCTGCTGATAGCCGCTGAGGTCGATCCCGGCGGCGGCCGCGGCGGCGTTGGCTTTGCTCCTCCATTCTTCGGCGGAGCAACCAGCCGCGGAGCTGTCGATGCTGAACCAGCCGAACACGTCCCCATCCGCGTCCAACTTCCCGGTCAGGGAGATCCCGCCGTAGGACTCCTCCTGGTAGAAGGCGTTGGCCGAGTTGACACCGGTGAAGACCTCGGAGCGGCTTTCCTCCGGAGACCACGGCGCGGCGCCTTCGCCCCGAAAGGTGAACAGGAGCACCGCGACCTTGCGCGGACCCGCCACGAGCGCCTGCGGGCCATCGGCCGTCGCCTCGACCGCGCCCGCCAGCCGGCCGTCGCGCATCTCCCCCGTGACCACGACCCGATCCCCCGCCTCCGCCGCCAGCTCGGTCGGCCGCAGCACCGTCTCTCCCTGTCGGGACTCGAGGACGTATCTGGTGGTCGACTCGCCAGCCCGGAAGCTGTCGGTGACAATCGTCCGCAGCGTGCCCGAGCGGGTGACCGTCGCCTCCGCGGGCTGACAAAGGAAGCTGAACAGGCAGGCCCACGCGAAGCAAGCCGCGTATCCCGTCCTTCTCACCCACCGCGCTCGCAAATCCAGCCCCACCCAGACTCCCCGGAGACGTTTAAGAACTCGATTGTATCGACCTCATGAGGGCTGGCCGCCGAACCCGACCCCCCTTACGTACCTACTCGCCCCAGGCGGTGGCGACCACCGAGCGGGCGCCGCCATGATCGCGGTGCTCGCAGAGGTAGATGCCCTGCCAGGTCCCCAGCGCGGGCCGGCCCTCGCTTAGCGGCAGGGTCAGGGACGGTCCCAGCAGCGCCGCCTTGATGTGGGCGGGCATGTCGTCGTCGCCCTCCAGGGTGTGGGTCCAGTACGGGGCGCCTTCGGGAACCGCGCGGTCGAACCAGGACTCGAAGTCACGGCGCACCTCCGGCGAGGCGTTCTCGCTCAACGCCAGCGAGGCCGAGGTGTGCTGGATCAGCAGGTGCAGGATCCCGACTGAGATCTCCCTCAGCTCGGGAAGGGCGTCGAGCAGCTCGGCGGTGACCAGGTGGAAGCCCCGCGGCCGCGCTGACAGGTGGACCTTCCGCTGCACCCACATCGGCTCCGATCTTCTCAGTCCAGGTCGACAGCGGTCCCGGGCGAAGGTCCAAGCACCTGATCGCAATCCTCCAGAGCGGCGGCATTCGCGTGCTTGCGCGCTCTCAGCTCGCGGCACATCGGCTCGTACATCAGCCGCACGTCCGGGAGTTCGCTCGATGAGCGGCCCAGCACCCTGCCCGTCGCGTCGCGAGCGGTGACCGTCGCCGTGCCGCCGCGGCTGGCGTGCTCGAAGAAGGCGATGAAGAACTTGAAGGGGCGGCCGAGGTGGAGCCGGCGGACCAGTTCCTCGGGGACGGAGACGAGTTCGACCGCCGCCGGGCGGCCCTCGAACCGCGCCTGTACCGAGCTGACCGCGGCGCTGGCGCGGCCGGCGACGTAGTGGAGCTCCTGGTCGGGGTCGTAGTTGCCGCCGGCGCCGAGCGAGTAGAGGTCGCTGCCTTTGGCGAGGACGCCGCAGCCCTGCGAGACCATGCTCCGCTCCTGGGTGAAGTCGAGCTCGAAGCAGGGTCCCTCGACGTCCCAGTGTTTTCCCGCCGGCGCCCGCGGCTCGTAGGTGATGAATTCGTAGCGACCGCCGCCGGGGACGGGGCCGACGTGAAGGACGTAGGCGGGTTGCCGCTCGGCGCCGGTTCCCTGCCCCCAGGTGGCTCGCAACTGGCGCAGGCTCGGCGGGCCGCCGACCTCCCCGAAACCGATCTTCTCACCGACCCAGCCGGTGAAGGCACGGCCAGGGGTGGTGAAGGCGCTGGCGGTGAACAGCAGGCAGAGCAGGGCGGCGAGCGCGACTCGCGGCCGTGCCCCCTCCCGGCTCCCGGCTCGGCGATCGCCGCCGTTCCCGGCAGAGCTGGACGAGCTAGCGGCGACCGGCAGCGGCTCCTCCCGGATCGCCTCCAGGTACTGCCGCTCGCTTGCCGCCAGCAGCAGCCCGTCGGCCCGCTCGCGGCCAACGGGGTTGGCGGCCACCAGGGCCGCGTCGACGTCTCGCAGCTTCATGCCGCCTCCTCGCATTCCAATTTGCCGTCGGCGCCCCGTGCGCCGGTACCCTCCTCGACCTCGGCCAGCGCCCTGCGCAGCCGCCGCCTCGCTCGGTGCAGACGGCTGCGCACCGCCACCGCCGTCAAGTCCAGGACGCGGGCGGCCTCGCTTGGCGTCAGCTCCTCCCAGCCGACCAGGAGCAGCAGCTCGCGGTCGTTCTCGTCGAGCCGCTCGAGCGCTCGCAGGATCGGCGCCGCCTCAGCACCCGGCGCCGGTTGTGCCGCGGCGGCGATCGCCAGCTCGGCCCGCAGCCGCTCGGCCAGCCGGGCGCGGCGACGCTCGCCACGCCGCTGGTTCGCCAGCGTGTGCCGAGCGACGCCGTAGAGCCAGAGCCGCGCCTCGGGCCCGGCCGGCACCTCGGGGCCCCGCCGCCAGGCGACGAGGAAGGCCTCCGCCACCGCGTCCGCCGCGTCCTCGGGCGCTGGCGCCCGCCGCAGCGCGTAGGCCAGCAGCTCGCGACCGTGCTCAGCGTAGAGGCGGGCGAAGCGGTCCTCTGCCAGCTGGCGCGAGAGCGCCTCCGAGTTCGCCGTCTTCGCCCGCATCACTCACATATGTCCATTTGCGGCCCAGCGTTGCAGGCGCGGCTCGGGTCTAGTGGCGCAGCAGCGTCCGCAGGGTCGAGCCGTTGCGGTAACCGACCAGCGGGGCGATCTGGTCAAAGCCGAGGTTGGTGGTGCGGCGGAGGTGGTTGGCGCGCTCGACCCGCAGGCGCTTGACGAGACCGTGGGGGCTGAGGCCGGTGCGGGCGCGGCAGTGGCGCTCCAGGGTGCGCCGGGTGGTGCCGAGGGTAGCGGCCGCGTCGGCGATCGTCAACTCGTCGCCGAGGTGCTCGCGGGCCCAGTCCTCGAACTCGGTAACGAGGGCATCGGCGCTGGCGAGGTGGCCGGTCGCCGCGCGGACGCTGATCGCCGGTCGCTCGTCGATCAGTAGATAACGGGCGACCTCGTCGGCGAGCTGGGGGCTGATCCGGGAGACGAGGCTGATGCCGAGGTCGATGTGGGCGAAGGCGGCGCCGGCGGTGGTGACCCGGTCACCGTGGACGACCATCCGCGACATGTCGAGCTCGACCTTGGGGTAGCGGCGGCGGAACTCGCCGGCCAGCCACCAGGTGGTGGTGGCGACGTGGTCGTCGAGGGCGCCGGCCTCGCCGAGGACGAAGGTGCCGGTGCAGGCGGCGGCCAGCGGTGGGCGGGCGCCGTCCTCCACCAGCCGGGCGCGGAGGCGGCGGACGTGGGTGGAGGCGAGCGCCTCGGCGAGGGTGGCCGGCGTCGGCATCCCGAGGCCGGGGACGACGAAGACGTCGAGTCCAGCGAGGGCGTCGACATCGCCGACGACGTGGTCGAGGTCCAGGGTCAGACCGGCCGCGGTGTGGATCCGGGCGGCGGTGCCGACGACCCGAACCTCAATCGGGTCGATCGAGCGGTCGACCCGCGGCCGCACCCGCTCCGCGGTGCCGAAGACGTCGAGCAGGGTCGCGAGGCCGGAGTCGAAGCAGCCAGGTACCGCTGCGAGGCCGACGATCATGTCGCAAACGGTAGTCGATGGGTCGCGATCCGTATCAGGCGCCGGCTTACGTTAGGCCGATGAAGGTTGAGATGCTCGACGTCGGCTTTTTCACCTCGGCCGCCGGGATCTGGCGTCGCGACGAGGCGATGGAGCGGCGGGTCCGCTACCCGGTGCCGGCTTACCTGATCGAGGGTGGCGGCGAGCGGATACTGGTTGATACCGGCCTCTGCCCGGAGGCAATCGCCAACCCGGCCGGGCACTACGAGAACGAGGCCCTGGCGATCTTCGAGTTCGAGCAGGAGCGGCCGCTTGGCGAGCGCGTCGACCTTGGGACGGTGACGCGGGTCGTGCTCACCCACCTGCACTTCGACCACGCCGGGGGCCTGGGGCAGCTGCCGCCCTCGGTCCCGGTCGTCCTGCAGCGACGCGAGTGGGAGGCGACCCAGGACCCTGAGGCGGCTGCCCGGAACTTCCTCCAGCCGCGCGACTACGCCGGCATCGAGGACCAGGTCGTCCTCGTCGACGGCGACCACGACCTGCTCGGCGACGGCTCTATCCGGCTGCTTTCCACCCCCGGCCACACCTCCGGCCATCAGTCGGTCCAGGTCGGCGAGGCGCTGGTGATCGGTGGCGACGTCACCCACTTCGCCAGCGGCCTCGACGACCACCGCTTCCCGATCTTCGCCGCCGACTTCGAGGCCCAGACCGCCTCGGCCGAACGGCTACGGGCCCTGCGCGACGCGGGCGCCGTGGTCCGTCCGGGGCACGACCCAGCGGTGTTGATCCCCGGCCTGCTGTAGTTGGCCCGCCTGTTTCAGTACCAACGGCCGCGTGCGAAACCGCCGAAGGCGATCAACCCGACGAGGGTGACGATCAGCCCGATCCAGAAGTTGACGAGGAACATCAACACGATCCCGACGATGACGATGATGCCGCCAACGGAGATGCCACCGATCCCGCCTCTGTCTGCCCTGGTATCCATCGCGACCTCCTCCTTGTAGCTCCCTCGTCCTGCCAGATCTCCCCTTACCCCGGATGAGGGGGTCGAGAACACAGCCCCGTGATTTGACGGAGCGGCTAACCGCGCCAAGCGTCCCAGTACCCCTCGATCCGGGCGCTAAATGCCCGCGGCTTCTCGGCGAAGAGGCGGGCGCCGAGCTCGAGTGCCGCGTCCAGCAGCTGCGTTTGGCGACGCTCGATCAGTGCCGCCAACTCCTCACGTGAGGCGAGGTCGGCCCGCCGGGCCAAGTCTTCGGCGAGGACGGTGAGATCGTGATGATCGCCGAGCAGGTCGGCGAGCTCGTGGGCGCGGTCGGTGGTCTCGCCGAGCAGCCCCGGCCAAGCCATGCGAACCAGGCGCAGCTGGTACCAGAGGTCCTTGACCCGTTTGCGCCACTGGTGGACGTTGTCGGCGCTGGGTTCGCGACGGGCCTGCTTCAGCCCGCGGCGCCCCTTGCCGTAGCCGCGCCGCAGGCCTGGCCCGATCAGCTTCCAGGAGTCGCCACGCAGGGGCCAGTCGCGAACCTCGTCGCGGCCGGCGCCGATCATCTCGATCACCCGCTCGATCCGCTCCGCCGCCTCACCACCCCCCGCCTCGACGATCTCGTCGCGCTCCGTTGCCAGGGCCTGGCACCAGGCTCCCACCGGCTCCGCCGGCAGCTCGTCGCCGAAGCGCTCCCGCAACGCTCCCAGCGTCTCCAGCTTCACCTCGGCGTCGCGACTCCGCGAGAGCAGGCGCGCGGCGTCGCGGTAGCGTCGGTTCTCGGCCCGGAAGAACTCCTTGCCAAGCGGCTCGCGGACGAGGCGCAGGAGCGCGCGCAGCTTCTTCATGTCCTTGCGGGCGGAGTGGATCGCCTCGGCGAGCTCACCGCCGGACTGGGCGCCGGTCAGCTCGCTCAGCGCCTGCTCGGCCCGGTCGGCGGCGACGCGACGGATCCCGTCATCGACCCGCTCACGGCGCTTGAGGCGGTACGCCGTGGCGCTGAACGGAGGCCGGCTCGCCGAGCGTTCCTCGCCGGTCAGCTCCGGGCCGAGCCAGCCCGGCGGCAGGAACTCCCGGCTCTCCCGCTCGGAGGAAAAAGCGACTCTGGCGATCGAGTTGCCGGGCTCGACGCCGGAGACGATCTCGGCCTCGAGGCCGCCGCCGACCGAGACCCGGCGGCGGCCGGCCAGCCACTGCGGCTCGGTGTCGAGAAGGAACCTGCGCTCGAACTCTTGCGCCATCGCCGGAAATTAGCGGTCCGAGGCGCCTTTGTCGGCTACAAGGCGGCAAAGGCGCCTCGTGACAACATGGATGCGATGAGCGACTTCCTCGTCAAGCGGGACGACCTGCGCGAGTGCCGCGTCGCCGAAGCGGAGGCGCCCGAGCCGCGAGCCGGTGAGGCGCTGTTGCGGGTCGACAGCTTCGGCCTCACCGCCAACAACGTCACCTACGCGGTGATGGGCGAGGCGATGTCCTACTGGGACTTCTTCCCGGCGCCGGACGGCTGGGGGCGGGTGCCGATGTGGGGGTTCGCCGAGGTCGAGCGCAGCGAGGTCGAGGGGGTCGAGGCGGGGACGCGCCTCTACGGCTACCTGCCCCCCTCCACCCACCTGCTCGTCGCCCCGGCGGCAGTGGACGGACGCGGCTTCGTCGATGCCTCGCCGCACCGGGCCGGACTCCCCTCCGCCTACAACCGCTACCTGGCCAGCGACGAGGACTCCTTCTACCAGGCCGAGACCGAGGCGGTACAGATGCTGCTGCGGCCGCTCTTCTTCACCTCGTTCCTGATCGACGACCAGCTCGCCGACCAGGGGCTGACCGGGCGGGGGCCGATCGTCATCTCGAGCGCCTCCAGCAAGACCGCGATCGCCGCCGCCTTCCTGCTGGCGCGGCGCCCGGAGGTCGAGACGGTCGGGCTGACCTCGCCCGGCAACGCCGAGTTCGTCGAGGGACTGGGGATCTACGGACGCACCGTCGCCTACGACGCGATCGACTCGCTCGGCGGCGGCCCCGCCAGCTTCGTCGACGTCGCCGGCGACGGCGCCGTGCGGGCGGCGGTCCACTCCCACTACGGCGACGACCTCGTCCACAGCATGGCCGTCGGCGCTTCGCACTGGGAGGAGCTTGGGGCGGGGGCCGGCGAGCTGCCCGGGCCGCGACCCGTCTTCTTCTTCGCTCCCGACCGGGTCGTCAAGCGCTCCAAGGACTGGGGACGCGCCGGCCTCGAGCGCGCCGTCGCCGAGGCCTGGCACCCCTTCTGCGAGTGGGTGGAAACGTGGCTGGAGACGACCCCCGGCCAGGGCCTCGACGGAACCCGCGACGCCTACCTCGACGTGCTCGAGGGCCGGGTCGCCCCCAGCCGCGCCCACGTGATCTCGCTGCGCTAGCGGCGGCGCGGGTCCATCATCCGCGAGATCACGACGCGCTGGATCTCGTTCGTGCCCTCGTAGATCTGGGTGATCTTGGCGTCGCGCATCATCCGCTCGA
>WUUC01103416.1_pt1 | contig 15840 bp, 16 predicted proteins | sample 6278441 | NCBI WGS metagenome assembly WUUC01 (sample SAMN13675441, study PRJNA597444) | soil metagenome | isolation source: soil | place: USA: Washington | collected 2017-10
GACCACGATACGTGTGCAACTCGTCCAACACCAGGAACCGCAGGTCGGTTGCGGCCGTAATCAACCGCTCTCGCTCGTCAGGGCGCGTAAGGACGAGTTCGAGCATCACGTAGTTGGTGAGAATGATGTCCGGCGGGCTGCCGAGTATCTCGGCGCGCTCAGATTCTCGATCTTGTCCTGTGTACCGGCGAAAAGTGACCAGTTCCTCTTCGGGATCCATCCCGTTCCGGAGGAACTTCTCCAGTTCGTTGCGTTGGCTGTTGGCCAGCGCGTTCATCGGGTAAACGATGATCGCTTTTACGCCTGGCCGGTAGGTTCCTGCCGCACGCTGACGGAGGACGCTGTCCACGATGGGCACGATGTAGCTAAGGCTCTTGCCGGACCCGGTTCCGGTGGTGAGCACATAGCTGGCGCCACCTCGGGCGATGTCGATCGCTTCACGCTGGTGCTGATGCAGGCTCAGCGGATGGCCGGTCATTCCCGGCTCGTCCTTGCCAACCCGGAAGATCCGCTCGCAGTCCGGGCGCAGGAGCCTCTGAGCGACCAGCTCGGGAACTGAGCCGCCTGAGGCGAAGTTCGGGTTCAATGACAGATACGGGTCGGGCCACTGATCGCCCTCGTGTAGTCGACGATCGACGTGATTTCGAATCTTTGGATCGCGGATCTCAGTAAAGCCTGATGTGAACTCTCGGTAGTCCTCGATCAGGTGATCGTGTATCTGGAAAACGTCCATGGCAGCGGTCCCCAGCATTGATCGGCTCCAGACAGACTACCTGCACGGAGCGTGACTGCACCCGAAAACCACATCGTCGCTGGTCGCAGTGATCCACGTCCCTCCAGCAGACACGAAGACCGTGGTCTCGGCTCGATTGCCTCCAGCGTGTCGTCAATTAGGAGATCTCACCAAGATCGGGTTGTTGATCCCGTAGTGGCTGGTCTGCGTGGTGGCGAGGGATCCGGTGGCGAGGTGGGCGTGGGGTCCTGGTAGAAGAACTCGCCAAAGATGATCTTCAGGACGGGTTTCCCGTCTGGCCTACACCGAAGCCCTCCCCGATGAAAGGCCCGCACCGCGATCGCGTTCGCCCACCGCGCCCGAGCGTTCTTCGCCCGCCACGGCATCACGCATATCCACCGGATCGTTACCGAAAACGGCACCTGCTACAAAGCCACCACTTCGCCACCGTCCTACGCGGAGCACGCCACCAGCGGATCCCCCTACACACTCCGGACGCTTTCCGGCAGCGGCCACTAGCCGGTTAGCTGATCATTCGTCGCGTTATTCGCGGAAGCGTGTCCGACCGGTGCACAAGTAATCATCTCAGATCGCAAGGTGGGCACATACCACGACTCGGTGGGTGTGGGCTAGAGATGCCCACCTTGTGAGTTCGGCGGTTTACTCACGTGTGGGGCGAGGCAAGGCAGGACGCTCATAAACAGGTGGACGGTTCGTCGTCATCGTGGAGTGCGGGCCAACCGCACAGGCTCCACATCTCGCGATGGCTCCCGACGGAAGGTGAAGCCGTGCTCAGGCAAAGGGACCACGTCTGGCGAGTGCCAGACGATGACCTTGACGCTCAACACCGGGCAGTTCACGAGGCTGTGTCGATCTCGGTGCCCTCTGACCGCTGGGCCGGTCGCTGTCGGTGTGGCCCACAGTCTCGTTCGCCGCTGCTTCAGCGGCCAGTGGGGCGCGGATGTCGTCGGGGACGATGACTCGGTCATAACCGGCTTGGTCGGCAACGGCGTTACGGTCTGGGGGACTTCGGCGCTGTGAAGTCCGAAGCCTGGACGCTCGAGGACGATGGCGTCGTCGAGGTTGCTGACCGAACCGCCGGTGAACTCACCCCGGACTGGGCTTGGACGTCGGGCCCACCTAGCAAGTTCGTGTGGGCGCTGGTCCGTACGCAGCCCGAAGGTCCTGCGGTCGCGAGAACCGGCCCGGCAGGACGCTGCTGAGCCCCGTCGCACCTCTTGCAACACCTGTACGTAGGCACAGTCGTGCCTCTTTCAACCTGGCTACGAAGAATGAGGCGCCTATGAACACCTCCCGATGGAGGAACGGCCCGCACTTGAACTGGGGCGGCCCTATCCGGCGTGCCGTCGTCACCGGCGGCAGTGGGTTCGTCGGCTCGCACCTGTGTGACCTGTTGCTCGACAGCGGTGTCGAGGTGGTGTGCGTCGACAACTTCCTTACGAGCACTGGGGACAACGTCGTGCACTGCCTGTCGGACGACCGCTTCGAGTTGCTGGTCCACGACGTCACGGAGCCGATCCCGGTACCTGGTGAGGTCGATCTGGTACTCCACCTCGCGTCGCCGGCCTCCCCTCAGGACTATCTGCGTCTGCCCGTCGAGACACTGCAGGCCGGTTCTCTTGGAACCTTTAACGCCCTGGAACTGGCTCGGCAGAAGCTGGCCCGCTTCGTACTCGCCTCCACCTCCGAGGTGTACGGGGACCCGCTCCAGCACCCGCAGCAGGAGTCGTACCGGGGGAACGTCAATCCGGTGGGGCCGCGCAGCGTGTACGACGAGGCGAAGCGGTTCGCCGAGGCGGCGACCACCGCCTACCGCACCAGTCGCGGCGTCGACACCGCGATCGTACGGATCTTCAACACGTTCGGGCCGCGGATGCGCGGGGAGGACGGGCGGGCCGTACCGACCTTCATCCGCCAGGCGTTAGCGGGTGAGCCGCTGACCGTCACCGGCGACGGCTCGCAGACGCGGTCGCTGTGTTACGTCGACGACACTGTCCGGGGCATCCTCGCCGTCGCCGCAAGCAGCCACCCGGGCCCCGTCAACCTGGGCAATCCCGCCGAGACCACGGTCCTGGAGCTCGCACACCTGGTGCGGGACCTGAGCAGGTCCGCAGCCCCGATCGAGTTCGTCGCCCGACCGGTTGACGACCCGGGGCGCCGCAGACCGGACATCACTCTCGCCTGGGAGCAGTTCGGCTGGAAGCCGGAGACCGATCCCCGCAAGGGTTTGAGCACCACCATCGACTGGTTCGCCACGCAGCTCAACGACACCGCAGTGAGGGAACGATGACGAAACACGCACTCCGTCAGGTGGGGACTGCCGAGACGCCGATACGGAACCACCGGCCTGACGACGGGCTCCAGGGCTTCCGTACGGACGGCTACGCGGTCTTGCGCCAGAGGATCACGGGGAACGCACTTGAGGCCCTGCGGACCGAGGCCGACTGCCTGATCCGGCGCTTCACCCGGGACGGGTTCCGCTCGGACGACTACTGGTACTTCACGCCCGCCGGCACGGACACGCCTGTCCTCTATCGCATCCACAACCTGGAGAAACAGAGCTCCTCGACCGCGGCACGGCTCTACACCGACGAAGGCCCCCTGCACCCGATGGCCGCCTCCATCCTGGGCGGTCCCGTGCGTGTCACCGCGTGCGCCATGATCGTCAAACTGCCCGGGGTGGCCGCCCCAGTGCCCTGGCATCGGGACCGGACCGACGTTCCGCCGCACACAGTGTGCAACCTGAGCGTCTTCCTCGACGTTTCCGACGCGGACAACGGATGCCTCGAATTCGTCCCCGGCTCACACCTGTCGCCCGACGAGGAGGAGGCCGAGGAGCTCCAGGCCCGAGGCCCGGTCCACGCCCTCCCACTGACGGCCGGTGGCATCGCCGTACACGACGTGCGCATCGCCCACGCCTCGCGCCGAAACCGCTCAGGGCGGATCCGGCGCAGCATCGTCATCGAGTTCGCCCCCGCCGATCTGGAGCTGCCGTGACCAGCTCCAACCCCGCTGGCCGGACCTCGAGAGTGAAGGTGGCCACCATCACGGTGGGAACCAACGAGCACCGCTGGCTGGAACGTTGCCTCGCCACGCTCCTGGACAGCGACACCCCCAGGATCGACCTGACGGTCTGGTACGTCGACAACAACTCCCAGGACGGCAGCACGGCGTTCGTCGAGGACCGCTTCCCCGAGGTGCGTGTCATCCAGAACCGGAGCAACGTCGGCTTCGCACGCGCCAACAACATCGGTATGCGGGCGGCGCTCGACGACGGTGCCGACTACGTGTTCCTCGTCAACCCGGACACCCAGACACCGAAGTCGCTGGTGCGCGCACTGGTCGAGTTCATGGACGCGTGGGCCGACTACGGCGTCGTCGGTCCCATGCAGTACGAGTACGACGAGTCGGACGGCACCTCTCTGAGCGCTTACAACGACTGGTCGAAGACCGCTCTGCGCTGGGGCGAGCAGCACGCCTTCGCCGGCGACTGGCCGAACCACCCCTCACCCGCCAGCCCGCTCGAAGGGCGTGCCCCGAACACCCTGGAGCACGCGTACGTCCAAGGGGCGGCCTTCTTCGTCCATGCCGAGCTGTTACGCACCGTCGGACTCTTCGACGAGGTCTTCCACACCTACTACGAGGAGACCGATCTGTGCCGTCGCGTCCGCTGGGCCGGGTGGCGCGTCGCCCTCGTACTCGACGCCGGGATACAGCACTTCGGTGGCGGCGGAACTGCGGGCAGCAACTACCGGCGTATCCAGATGCGCCGCAATCGCTATTACTACCTGCTCACCGACATCGACTGGCATGCGCTGCCCATGCTGCGGCTGGCCAGTCGGTGGCTGAAGGACGATCTGCGTGGGCGTGGCGTGGGCGGAGTGACCAGCTGGTGGCGCGGGACGTGGGAGACCGTCGAGGCCGCGTGCTGGCTCGCGCGCCGTGCACCGTTGATCAGGGCCCGCCGCCGCGCCCACCGCCAGCTCGGCCGGCAGACGGTCGGTGCCGGCCATTCGCAGCCGAGGAGCGCGCGATGACCACACCCCGGATTCTGTTCGCCGGTGTCTTCCACTGGAACGCGGGCTCCAGCCACATGATCGTCGAGTACGCCCGGGTCGCCTTGGAAGTGGGATGCGAGGTCGGCGTCTCCAGCCAACTGTCCATCCTGGACGGCACGGTGGACGTCCACCTGCCGCTCGTGGACGATCTCACCTGGGCCACCCACCTCGTCCTCGTCTTCGAGGGCCGGCAGTTCCTTTCGACCGTGCAGCGTGAGCTGTGTGAGGCCGTGCCGCGCTGCCGGCGCATCATCCTGGACCCCGACGGCCACTGGGGCCCATACGTCACCGCCGACCGGGACGACAACGCGGGCGCGGACACCATCGAGTCCTGGCACAAACTGTATGCAGACCTCAGCGACGTGATCCTGCAGCCCTGCCTTGCCGAACGGCTCCCCGACGGAGCAGAGTTCTTCAGCTACTTCGGCATGCCGGACATCCACCGCCTCGCCACGGACCTCCCGGACCCGCGGTCCCTGCCGTACGACCTGCAGTACGTCGGCGCGAACTGGTGGCGCTGGGAGGCGATGACCAGCCTTGTCCAGGCCGCGGCCGTGGCCGAACCACCGCTCGAACGCATCCGGGTGTGTGGACGCTGGTGGACGGGCGACCCGCACCCCTACCACCTGACCGCCACCGCCAACGAGCCTGGCTGGATGCGGGACCACAGTGTCGAGGTGGCGCCGCCCGTTGCGTTCGGGCACGTGGTCGCCACCATGTCCAAGGCCGCGATCACACCGGTGCTGGCCCGTCCGCTGCTCGCGCGGATGGGGCTCCTGACCCCCCGCATGTTCGAGACCCTCGCCTCAGGCAGCATTCCCGCGCTCTGGCCGGGCCTGGACTACCTGTCCGAACTCTACGGCGACGACGTGGAGCTCTTCCTGCTTGGCGACGATCCGGCCGACACCCTCGCCCGAATGATGCGCGAGCCGGCTCGATACCGCGAGCGCCTGGCGGCCGTCCAGCTCCGAGTCCACGAGCGCTTCAACTGCCACGCCGTCCTGGCCGAACTCATGCGGTTCACCCGATGACCACTGTGAGGTCCGCTGTGTCCAACGTCCTGATCACCGGTATCACCAGCTGCGAGAGCCGGGGTGTCGAGGCCCTGGCCCGCGCCATCGCCGAGCAACTGAACAGCGAAGGAGACAACAGGGTCACCGTCCTCACCCAGACCCCGGCGCTCGACGAGAAAGCCCTCGCTCCCACCGGTGCCCGCTGCGTGGCCGACCCCTTCGTCGTCTCCCGCTCCTGGCAGCAGATGCGTCCTCAGGAGAGCCCGGCCGAACTCACCGCACGCAGCGAACATCTGCTCGCCAAAACCGACCTGGTCATCGCCACCGGGGGCGACCTGCACACCTCCGACTACGGCGTCTCCACTCCGTATCTGCGGGCCTTGACCGCCGCGCAGCAGCGGGACATCCCGACAGCGATGATCGGCCAGTCCGTCGGCCCCTTCGACGATCCCGCCGACGCCGAGGCATGGCTCACGGTCGCAGCCCGGTGCGATCTGCTCACCGTCCGGGAGAGCGTCTCCCGCAGCTACCTCGTGGACAAGCTCGGTCTTCCCGAACACCGCGTGCAACTGTCCTCCGACCCCGCCTTCCTGCTGCCGACAGCCACCGACAAGCGGACGTCGGCCGTGCTCAGGCCCTTGGGGCTCACCCCCGAGGACCCCTACATATGCCTCGCCCCCAGCCAGGGCATCACCCGGTTCAGCGCACTGGAGGAGGCGCAGCACGCAGCCGCACTGACGCGACTGGCCACTGCTCTCGTCCGCACCCGGAAGATGCCGGTCCTCCTCGTACCGCATTGCCACGACTCCCGGCCCCACAACGACGACCGGATCCTCGCGGCCCGCATCGCCGAGGCTGCCGGCATGTCCCAGGTCATGGCGCTGCCCGGCGCACTGACGGCCTCCGACTACAAGGGCGTGCTCTCCCACGCCGAACTCGTCATCTCCGAGCGCCTGCACGCCGCGATCGGCGCACTCTCCGGCGGTGTCCCGGCGATCGCGATCGGGCATTCGCACAAGTTCAACGGCGTGCTCGCCGAGACCTACGGCGACACCGTCGATGTCGACGACATCCACGCAGACGTCCGGGCCTTCGCCCGGGACAACACCCTCATCGACCGGATCGTCCACGACACCGACACGACCGTGCTGCGCACCACCCTGCAGCAGCGGCTCTCACTGATCACGGACCGTGCCCGCAGCGACTTCGCTCAGATCAACAGGCTCCTCGCAGGCTGAACTCCCCAGCTCCGCACACGGCTCGTCTGCACCGCATCCCGCACGACCCACTGTGACCCACTCCTGGGCAGCAGCGGGGACCGACTGACAGCAAGGGAGACACGACAACCATGCCCACGCATCTGGTGACCGGCGGCGCCGGCTTCATCGGGTCCCACCTTGTCGCATCCTTGACCGAGCGCGGCGACGACGTCGTAGTCCTGGACAACCTCGACGGCGGCAAGACCGAGAACGTGCCTGCCGGCGCGACCCTCGTCGTCGGCTCGGTCGCCGACCAGGCCACCGTCGCCGAACTCTTCGCCTCGTACCGCTTCGACGGCGTCTACCACCTGGCCGCCTTCGCAGCCGAAGGCATCAGCCACGCCGTCAAGCACCACAACTACTCCGTCAACGTGCTCGGCAGCATCAACCTCATCAACGCCTCACTGACCGCCATGGTCAGGTTCTTCGGCTTCGCCTCGTCGGTCGCCGTGTACGGCCACGGACACGTCCCGATGCGCGAGGACGAGCACCCCGTCCCGGCCGACAGCTACGGCAACGCGAAACTCGCCGTGGAGCGTGAACTCGCCGTCACCATGAAGCTGCAGGGCCTGCCGTACTTCGCGCTGCGCATGCACAACGTCTTCGGCGAGCGGCAGAACATGGGCGACCCCTACCGCAACGCCGTCGCCATCTTCCTCAACCAGATCATGCGCGGCGAGCCGATCAGCGTGTACGGAGATGGCAGCCAGGTCCGCGCCTTCACCTACGCCCCGGACATTGTCGGCACCTTCCTCTCCGCGTCCGATCAGCCGAGCGTCTGGGGCCAGGTCTTCAACGTCGGCTCTTCACAGACCACCACCGTGCTGGACATGGCGCACGCCGTACGCACAGCGATGGGCGTCCCCAACCATCCGATCAAGCACCTGGCAGCCCGCCGCGAGGTCCACGCCGCGTACACCGACAACAGCCGCGCCCGTAAGACACTCGGCGACTGGACCGACACCCCGCTCACTGACGGACTACGCCGCACCGCGGCATGGGCCCGCGAGCACGGCCCCGTGGAACCCGCGACCTCCCTCAGCATCGAGGACCACACCGCGGACAAGCCCGAGTGGTTCGCCTGGGCCGCGGGACGGGCGGTCACGTCATGACGGCCAGCACGCTCGCCATCGACGTCGGCGGCGTCCTCTACTACGACGAACCCTTCGACCTCGCCTGGCTCCAGGGCGTCTGGGAGTTTGCGCAGGAGGACGATCCCACCCTGACCATGGACGTCTTCCTCCAAGCCGTGCGCGACTTCTACCGCCACCGCACACCTGGAACACCCCCGCCCAGCCTCTTTCCGCCCAACGGCACGAAGAGCTGGCGGTGCATCCGTGAACGCTGGACCTCGCTCGTCCAGCCCATCCCTGGAGCCGTCAACGCGCTAAGCCACCTCGCTGGGGAGTACGAGGTATGCATCGTCGCCAACCAGCCCCAGGAATGCCTCGCCGCCCTGCGCGCCATGGGCATCGAGCAACAGGTCCGGCTTGTCGCACTCGACTCCCTCGTCGGCTACGCCAAGCCTGACCCCCGGCTCTTCGAGTGGGCCCTGGACCGTCTGAGCTGGAAGCCGGAACACACCATGGTCGTCGGCGACCGGACCGACCACGACGCTGCTCCGGCACTCGCTCTCGGCTGCTCGGCAGCGATCGTCAACGTCGACGGCGGATGGAGTGCGCCAACCGGGGTCGATCTCGAGATCGTGGCCGCCTACCGCGAACTGAAAACCCGCCAGGGGCACACCACTGAGGGCAGCGCGAGGTACTGGACGGTCGCTGCCCTCGGAGACCTCGCCGATGTGCTGTGGGCCGTGGGCCGGGGAGCGCGCTGTCCATGGCCGAGCCAGGAGGTGTGCCCGTGACCCTCAGCGCCGACCTGCCCCTCACCATAGTCATCTGCAGCAACCGCCCCGACAGTCTGCCGGGAGCTGTCGCTCGAACCGCTGCGGCGATCGGGCCGCGAGACTGCTTGCTGATCATCGCGGACATGCCCGCTCAGCAGCTTCCGGCGGTGCCTGCGAGCTCTTCGCTGCCCCCGTCCTGCGTTCGCGTCATCTGCAACGAGGAAAACCAGGGACTCGCCTACAGCCGCAACAAGGCCATGAAGGAGGCCACGACGCAGCACCTCGTCTTCCTCGACGACGACATAGTCCTGACCGCCGAGGCCCTGACGCAGATGCGTGCCGCTCTGGCCGCCGGCGCACACGTCACCGGGACACGGATCACCGCCCACCTTCAGGGGCGCCCTCGCCCGTGGTTCCTCACCTCTGGCCAGCTGCACTACCTCGGGTCCCACGCCCCTGCCCGGCCAGCGACAATCTGGGGCGGCAGCTTCGCCATCGACTCCGAGCACGCCCGCCTGCTCGGAGTCGCCTTCGATGAACGCCTCGGCCGGATCGGCAGCTCCCTCACCTCCGCCGAGGACACCACCTTCGTACGGGAGATGACCACCCGCGGCGCCACCACGACGGTTCTCCACGACGCCGAGGTCCGACACCTGATCCCCGCCCATCGGTTGACCCTTGCCTACCTGTTACGCCGCGCCTTCTGGCAGGGGCGCAGCGAAACACGGCGCAACGACGCGCGGAGAGGTATCAGGAAGGAATGGGACCGCAACCGGTCGGGAGACGGTGCCCGTCCAGTGCGGGCCGCCCTCGCGGTGCTCTACACCGCCAGCGTCCTCCTTGGCGCCTGTTGGGAGGCCCTCACCCCGCGCCGGGTCAGCGCCGCCGACACCGAGACCAGGGGCGACCGATGAAGGTGGCCATGATCATTCCGCCGTACCGGTACGGGGCCGACCCCACCCAGTGGATCACCGTGCCACCCCAGGGCTACGGCGGCATCCAATGGGTCGTCGCCACGCTCATGGACGGGCTGCTGGCGGCCGGGTGCGAGATCCTGCTGCTCGGGGCCCCCGGCAGTCCCGCCCAGGAGGGTGTCACCGTGTCCGCTGCGGTCGACGCGGCCGACATCCACGTCGCCATTGAGGCCTTCGCCCCGGACGTCATCCACGACCATTCGAACACTACCGCACTTCCACCCGGCGGGCTTAGGCCGACTGTGAGCACGCACCACCTGAACGGCGTGCCAGAGCGCCGCATCAACGGCGTGTACCTGTCCCACGCACAACGCGCCGCCGCAGGGTCCGTGTCCGCCCCGGTGATCAGGCTGCCGGTCAACCCGTCGCGATACCCGTTCCAGGGGGCGAAGGACGACTATCTCCTCTTCCTGGGCCGAGTCTCCGCGCACAAGGGTGTACGCGAGGCCGCCGCATTCGCGCGCGCCGTCGGCCTGCCATTGACGGTCGCCGGGCCGGCTTGGGAGAAGGACTACCTGGAAGCTCTGCTGACGGACTTCCAACACACCGTCTGCTACGTCGGGGAGGTCGGCGGCAGCGCCCGTACCCGACTCATCGCACGAGCCCGAGCGCAGCTCGTGCTGTCCCAGCCGTGGGGAGGGCCGTTCGGCGGACGATGGATCGAACCCGGCGCCACCGTGGTCGCGGAGGCCGCCGCCAGCGGCACCCCAGTGATCGCCAGCGACAATGGTTGCCTGCCCGAGATCGTTCCCGGTGTCGGCACGGTGCTGCCGGTCGGGCAGGAGATCACGCCCGAAGACGCGAAGCGAGTGCTGGCGTCGCTGCCCACGGCCCAGATCGTCCGCGAAACAGCGGTGGACCGATGGGGCCACGACACCATCGCACGCCGGTACTTGGAGGTCTACAAGAGAGCGGTCAACGGCGAGGTCTGGACATGACTCAGCAGATCACGCCATGCGCTGCTTCGCGAGACGCTGGCGCCGCGCCTCGTAGAGAACGACGGACGCGGCGTTCGACGCGTTCAGAGAGCTGGCCGAGCCCGTCATCGGAATGCTGACCACGTGATCGCAGAGCTCACGCCAGGCCGTACTGAGGCCTGCTGTCTCGTTACCGATGAGTAGCAGAACCGGTTGGGACAGATCGAAGTCAAAGACGTCGGCGTCACCGTTCTCGTCCGTGCCGACGATGGCCACCGGCCGCCCCTGAGCGCGCTGCTTCTCCAGCCACTCTATGACCTCGTGGTGCGACTGGCTGCGCACCACCGGCACCGCGAAGAACGATCCCGTGGAGGCACGTACCGATTTGGGGTCGTAGGGGTCCGCGGCGTGCCCCGTCACGATGAGCCCGTCAGCACCGAACGCGTCGGCCGACCGCACGATGCTTCCGATGTTGCCGGGCTGCGTCGGCCGGTCGAAGACCAGACCGAGAAAGTCGTCGTGGACCTTGATCCGTGACAGACTGTCCGGCGCCATTTCGACCACCGCCAGGACCTCCGCAGCTCCGTCGGCCTTCTCGCTGAGCTCGGCGAGAAGCTGCGGAGCCATCGCCACTCGTTCGGCACCAACACGGCGCAGAAGGTCCTCTGCCCATCGGGAGAGCGGGCGGCTGGCGTCATAGAGCAGGGAGCGAATGGTCCAGCCGTGCTCCACAGCCATCGTGATCGGACGTACGCCCTGGACCAGGAACTCTTTGGCACGCCCCCGCTTGGTGCGGTTGTTGAGCAGCGTCTGCAGCTGCTGGAAACGGGCATTGCGGGTCGAGATCCGCTGGACTGCCACCGGTCCTCCAAGCCGAAGATGATCGTTGGTAACCCGGTCGTCCCAGTGGAGCTGAGCAGCGGGCACCCTGAAGGCTACACGGACCAGATCGTTACCTAGAGTGACCCTTCGGACGTCGGCGCCGTCCTGCAGGGCGAATCGGACTATCAACGCACCGTAGTCGAATGGAAGCGTTGTGTGAAAGCCGTTTTGTGTGTCGTGGGGGCAGAGGTTGGGGAGCAGGCAGCTGTGTCAGGCGGCCTGCTCCCCGCGGGACGGCCGAGAATCGGAGAAACGTGGGGTTCCCGGCCGCGGGCCACGTCGTTGAGTGGGGCATGCCCCAACTGCTGCCTCTCACGTTGTGCCCGCTGACGCTCTGCATTGCCTGCTGCTCAGCGTCGACCTGCGTCGCCTGCGGCGCAGGACTCGACGGTGACTCGGCGTTGGCAAGTTGTGGTTGCCGCGCTGAGTTGGTCCGTGATCTCGGCCCAGTCAGCAGGTTCACCCATCAGCACGCGTCGGGAATGCTCAGACAGTGCCCGCGACAGCGCCTCCAGTTCGATTACAGCGTCGACCTGATCAGGATCCGCTGACGTTGGTCGGACTTTGTCTGACGCACGCGCGACGGGCAGCATCGCCACAGCCAGCGCCTCGGCGAGCACGTCGGCCGGTGTCTCATCACGACGTACTGCCATCTGAGTCTGAGCGTTGCCATCCGAAGCCTTTGCGGCGGTCAACGCGTTGAACCCCGCAGCAAGCTCTCCTCCCGCACCTAACAGCCTGTCCGCCTCGAACCAGAACGCCTCCGGCGCAGACTGCTGTCCGGTCTCGATCTTTGAGATGGACGTGCGGTCGTAGTACAGACGCTCTGCCAGTTCCCGCTGGTTGAGGCCGCCCCGTTCACGATGAAAAGCGAGACTCTTGCCCAGCGCGGCGCGTAGCGTGGCAACGTGCGCTGATTCCCGTGTCACGGTCGCCCCCACCGGCCGGCACCGCACTTCCGGTACGGCTCGTATGCGCTACCGAACCGTAATGACGCCATCGTCAGACGTTCCGATCGCCGACTCGGCCGCAGGAGCCGCTCCCCACAGTCCGCGTCGTTCACGCCGACGCCGTGCATAGCCGTTTCCTCCCTACAAGTCGTGCATGACGGTGACCGACAGATCACGTGTCGGCATTGGTGAGCGGGTAGCAGTTGGTGCAACACGCCAGTGACTGCACCTCAATGCCAGCCGCAGCTAACCGTGTCCGAGGTCGTTGCTTGCTTCCAGGAACGGGAGGTCACTCCAGCCCCCAGGTGCACCCATCAAAAGCTTGGTCGACCTCGTGCCCAGCAGGAATGCCCTGATGACGAACTGGCGACGTACTGATTGCGTACTCTCAGTGCACTGTCCACTACAACGGACCGTTGGGATGTCACCATGGCAACCGTGCAGCAATGGACTGGTGCGGAGGCGACCATCCTCCGCCAAGCGATGCGCCTCAGCGTGCGCGCTTTCGCCGCACGTCTCGGGGTTGACGCCCGCACGGTCAATAAGTGGGAAGCCCGCGGTCGCGACCTCACACCGCTGCCAGACACCCAGAGCATCCTCGATACCGCGCTCAGCCAGGCGGACGAGGAGGCGCAAGCACGATTTGCTCACGCCACGGGGCAGCCCCAGCGAACCGAGGCACGACTCATCGCGCCAACTCATGATCACTTCGGCCTGCACGAGGTTGAGCGGCTACGACGCAGCATCCAAGATCAGTTCGCCGGCGGCGCCGTAAGCAAGGCCACGGTGGACGACTGGGAGTTGACGGTCGCTCGGTACGGCGCCGCGACGAAGGATCGGCCAGCCTCAGTTCTGCTCGGCGACCTGGTAGCCGACGTAGCTGAACTCGGGCGCGTGATGGCACAGTGCCGATCGTTGTCGGGCTTGCGACGGTTGACGCGGGTAGCGGCCAATCTGTCAGGCCTGATGTGCCTGACGTTGATCAAGCTCGATGATCGGCAAGCTTTCCGTCGCTGGGCGCGAACGGCGCGCATCGCCGCTACCGAGGCAGACGATGCCGTGACCTACTCCTGGGTCTTGGCCCAGGAAGCGTACGGGCACTTCTACAGCGATGATCCGACCGAGGCTGCCAGCGTCGCCCAACACGCTCAGACTGTGGTGCCGACAACGCCCTGTGTCGGTGCGGTGTTGGCCGCAGCGCTCGAAGCACGCGCTCAAGCCGCTCTCGGCCGTGCCGACGAAACGCAGTCCGCGTTGCGTCAAGCAGAGGCTCTGGTTTCCCGCCTGGGTATGGAGACGGCTGAACCATCGGCGTTCACATACAACGAAGCGCAGCTCCGTTTCCATGAGAGCAATGCCCTGACGCATCTCGGCGATACGAGAACTGCATGGGTGGCTCAGGATCGGGCGCTGGAATTGGTCGCGCCGGCCGATTTCATGGATCGGTCCTTCACGCAGCTCGACCGCGCCATGTGCCTTGCTGTCGAAGGTGATGCCACAGGTGCTGCAGTCCATGCGCGCGACACTCTGCTGCGCCTCAGCGCGGCTGAACGTCAGGGAATCATCTGCGGGCGCGCCCAGCAGATTGTCCATGCCTTGCCAAGTCGCCAACGGGCGCTGCCGCCAGTAAAAGAGCTATCTGACCTACTGGTCGATACTCAAGAAGAAGGGATCTAGGAAAACGTGGTTGTCGTTGCTCCCGCCGAGGTACAGCAGGTCGAAGCTCTCGCAGCATTGATGGAGGAGCTGGACCGTCATTACGGTGTAACTGAGTTTGAGCTAATAGAACAACGGGTGGAACAGATCAGGGACGCGCTGTTCGGCCCTGTGCCAGCTGGAGCTGCTCTGCTGGCATGGGACGACGACGAACTTGTCGGACTTGCCTCCTATTCCTTCCTGTGGCCTGCTGCCGGCGTCACACGCTCCCTGTATCTCAAGGAGCTGTACGTCGCTCAGGCTCGTCGACGGCAAGGCATCGGCAAGCTGCTTATGGAGAACCTGTTCACCGTGGCGGCCAAACATGGCTGTAGTCGCGTGGAGTGGACAACTGACCAAGAAAGCAAAGGAGCCCAGCGCTTCTACGCTGAACTCGGTGTGCCTGTACACGACGACAAACTGTTCTATAGGTCTGAAGTCAAGGGCTGAAATCCATTCGAAGTGCTCGGGTCGCTGTTGGTCTTCGGCAACGCGCGGCCGCGGCGCTTTGTGTGCGCACTGACTCACGACTCCGTCGCGACCGACCGGAATTCCGGTCGGTCGCCTGGAGAATCTGACTCGTATGGGCAACACCCAACTGGTCCGGGCCGCCGGCTTGCTGTTGGACAACGACGGCGTCCTGGTTGACAGCACCGCCGCTGTTGAGGAGTCCTGGCGCGCGTTCGCCGGCTGGTACGACCTGCCGATCGATGCCGTTCTCGAACGTGTGCATGGCCGGCGGTCTCGCGACGTCATCGCCTACTACGCGGACCGCCTACCCGTGTCCGCCGATGAGGCGTTCGCCCGGTACATCGACGCTTGCATACGTGACTTCGCCCAGGTCGACCTTCTCCCCGGAACCGCGGATCTTGTCGCCTCCCTCCCCGAGTGGGGGTGGGCCGTTGTCACCTCCGGTACCAAGGTCGTGACCCAGGCTCGCTGGAGTGCCGCCGGACTGGCCGACCCGCCTGTACTCGTCAGCGCCGAGGATGTCGCAGTTGGCAAACCCAAGCCGGACCCGTACCGCACGGCCGCTCAACTGTTGGGCCTGGACCCCGCCGACTGTCTAGCCATCGAAGATTCACCCGCTGGACTGATGTCCGCACGTGCAGCGGTGCAAGACCTTGGCGCTGCTCACAACTCATCCGCGGGAAGACCTCGACGCCGACCTGCTCGCTGCTGACCTCGCGGCAGTCCGAGTCACCAACAACGGTGGCTTCGATGTCGTCGTCAGCCCACCCTCTGCTTGACCAGTCCGTGGGCCTGACAGGCCCTCGCAGTCAGCTCATCAATGCGGCTCGGTGTAGAGCCGGAACCGTCAACTGAGCGTTCTGACCGAAGCGGAAGTGCGCGATGACTGCGGCGCACCACGGCACCCACACGCCGGCAAGACGGAGGGGCAGGCTCTGCGGAAACGTCAGCGTCAGCGCGTCGCCCGTCAGGTCGAGGCTGACGATCGTGTCGTAGTTGAAGTTCACCCACTCGTAGCCGC